>SXGQ01874016.1_pt1 | contig 12078 bp, 10 predicted proteins | sample 3178371 | NCBI WGS metagenome assembly SXGQ01 (sample SAMN11356859, study PRJNA531348) | freshwater metagenome | isolation source: freshwater sample F1-20 | place: China: Fuxian Lake, Yuxi | collected 2017-12-25 | reverse complement strand
GGCGCGCGCGTGTTACGTGTGCAAGCAGCGCTACCACGTCGTCGACGCCTTCTACCACCAGCTCTGCCCGACCTGCGCGGCCAAGCACCACGGCAAGCGCGACCAGCGCACCGACCTCACCGGCAAGCGCGCGCTGCTCACCGGCGGCCGCGCGAAGATCGGCATGTACATCGCGCTGCGGCTGCTGCGCGACGGCGCGCACACGACGATCACCACGCGCTTTCCCAACGACGCGGTCCGGCGCTTCACCGACATGCCCGACAGCGGCGAGTGGCTGCACCGGCTGAAGATCGTCGGGCTGGATCTGCGCGACCCGGCGCAGGTGATCGACCTCGCCGACGAGGTCGCGGCGGCGGGCCCGCTGGACATCCTCATCAACAACGCGGCGCAGACCGTACGGCGCAGCGCGCAGGCGTACGCGCCGCTCGTGGAGGCCGAGCAGGCGGAGCTGCCGAGCGGCGACCTGCCCGAGGTCGTCACGCTGGGGCCGGATGTCGAGCTGCCGGTCGCACTGCCCGCGGGCCCGGGCTCCGACGCCGCCCCGGTGCCGGCGACCGCGCACTGGGCGCCGACCCCGCACGCGCTGACGGCCCTCGCGCTCACCGCCCGTTCGGCCTCTCCCGAGCGCATCGCCGCCGAGACCGCCATCGACGCGGGCGGCCTGGTCCCCGACCTGCACGACAGCAACAGCTGGTCGCAGGTCGTCGACGAGGTCGATCCCATCGAGCTGCTCGAGGTCCAGCTCTGCAACATGACGGCGCCGTTCATCCTCGTCGGCCGGCTGCGTCCCGCGATGGCCGCGGCGGACGCCCGCCGCAAGTACGTCGTCAACGTCTCGGCGATGGAGGGCCAGTTCTCGCGCGGGTACAAGGGGCCGGGCCACCCGCACACGAACATGGCGAAGGCCGCGCTGAACATGCTCACGCGCACCAGCGCCCAGGAGATGCTCGAGAAGGACGGCATCCTCATGACCGCCGTCGACACCGGATGGATCACCGACGAGCGCCCGCACCCGCAGAAGATGCGCCTGGCCGACACCGGGTTCCATGCACCGCTGGATCTCGTCGACGGGGCCGCGCGCGTGTATGACCCGGTGGTCCGCGGTGAGGCCGGCGAGGATCTGTTCGGCTGCTTCCTGAAGGACTACGAGCCGTCGGCGTGGTGATGGTCTACCGCGCGCCGATGCGGGCGCGCACGCTGGACCTCCCGGCCGGCGCGGGCGCCGCGCACGGCGTCACGCACGGGCTGGTCGGCACGGGGGACGCGCTGCCATCGGTGCCGTCGTCACTGGAGGAGGCGGTGGACGCCGCGGCCCGCGAGCACGGCGAGAAGGCCGCCCGCATGCTCGCGCGGTTCGCCGAGCTCCCGGACGGGACGTTCGTGTGGACCCGCCTGGCCGACGACACCTACCGGCTGGGCCGCATCACCGGGCCGTGGCGCTACGACAACAGCGGCGCGGCCCGGGCGGTCGGCATCCACCACGTGCGCGATGCCGACTGGCTCGACCGGCCGATCGGTGATGACGTCGTCCCGCCCGCGGTTGCGGCGACGTTTGCGCGCGGGGGTCGCAACCTGCAGCAGATCCACGGCGACGGAATCGCGGACGCGACCGCCGCCCTGTGGGACGACTGACCGATGAGTCTGCGCCCGGCGCGGAGTCGACCTCTCAGGATCGACCACTCCACCGCCGAGGAGGCGCATCGCATGCCCAAGCTCACCCCCAACCTCTGGTTCGACTTCGGCCGCGCACAGGAGGCTGCCGACTTCTACGTCTCGGTCTTCCCGAACTCGCGGATCGTGAGCGTCGCCCGGTATCCCGGGAACGCACCGGGGCCAGCAGGCGAGGTCATGACCGTGGCGTTCGAACTGGACGGCCAGCGCTTCGTCGCCATCAACGGCGGTCCGGCCTTCACCTTCGACGAGGCGGTGTCCTTCGAGATCGAGTGCCAGGACCAGGCGGAGATCGACCGCTACTGGGAGCTGCTGACCGCCGACGGCGGCGCAGAGAGCGAGTGCGGGTGGTGCAAGGACCGCTTCGGATTCTCCTGGCACGTCGTCCCCCGCGGGATGGACGCGTTCTTCGACGCGTCCGATCCCGCCCGCGTCGAGAGGGCGATGCAGGCGATGCTCGGCATGCGCAAGATCGACATCGCCGCGATGCGTGCCGCGGCGGACGGCGTCGCCGCGCGCTGACGCTCAGTCGCCCGCCCACGACGCGAACGGCGCCTCGAACCCGCCCGGGATGAACACGTTGAACGCCCGGGCCGGCGCCTCGGTGCGGTTGGCGAAGTCGTGCGTCATCCCCGCGGGGATCCGCAGGAACGTGCCGGCCGGCGCGTCGACCCACTCGTCACCGACCAGGAACGCCATCGTCCCCTCCGTCACCAGGAACAACTCGACGTTCTCGTCGTGGTGGTGCGGCCCGGGACCTGACGCCCCGGGCTCCACCGACCACTCCGACACGCAGTACCGGTCGTCCGTCTCCGCGCCGTCGGCCTTGAAGACCCCGCGCATCGGCCCGATCTCGTAGGCGCGCCCGGCGCCGGGCGGCAGGATGATGGGTTCGGTCGTCATGACCCGAGGTCTACCCCCTCGCGCCACCGGAGGCTTGGACGAATGCGACCAGCCCGCGCCTAGGACTCCTCGTCCGGGTCCTCGTCGGCGGCGAGCTCGAGCGCCTGGTCGGCAACCGACGCGACGTGCTGCTGCTGGACGGGCACGGCGAACTCGACCAGCCGGCCGATGTCGGGGTCACCCGCCTTGTCGTTGAGCTTCTCGACGATCTTCCAGTGCGCGAGCTCTCCGGCCTCCGACATGGAGAGGAACTCCAGGCCATCCAGGGCGTCGCCGTCCTCCAGGTACGTCGTCATGAAATCGGTGATCTCGGACTTGGTCTCGCGGGCCTTGTCCTCGATCGCCGTCTTCTTGCCGTCGCGGGTGCCGGCGACCTCGGTGCAGCGGCGCTCCAGTTCGGCCGCCTCGTCGCCCATCTGCTGCATGAGCGTGACGAGCTCTGACTCCTCCTCGTCCTTGGCGAGCATGCCCACCTTGTCGGTGGCCTTCCGGGCCGCCTGGGCGAGTCCCAGGACCTCGGCGAGCTTCTCGTCGAGCTGTGTGAGCGTGGCCATGCGTGTCTCCTCGTAGTCGGGTGTTGGCGCGCAGCTACCCGACGACGCGCGTGGTCACCCCTGAGATGCCCGGCAGATCGCCGTGGCTAGGGCGACGTCGATCTGCCGTTCGGCGCGAGGTGGGCGAGGGCGGCGCGCCGGGCCGCCGGGCACCCGCAGCGCGACGAACAGCAGCGCGCCGATCTGCGTGAGCGCCGCCACCGCGAACGCCGCGCGCGCCCCGTTCGTCAGGCCAGCCGCCGCCACGAGCGACCCCATCACCGCCACTCCGAGCACGCCGCCGACCTGGCGGCTGGCGTTCAGCGCGGCGGCCGCGATCCCGACGAGGTCGGCGGGCGCGTCCACCGCGATCATCGCGTGCAGCGACGGCACGACGAGCCCGCCGCCGATCCCCGTGAGCAGCAGGGCGACGATCACCGCCAGCGGAAACGGCCCGGCGTCGAAGCCGAGCAGGATCAGCGCGGCGACGGCGCTCAGCGCCAGCCCGGCCAGCAGCGCGGGACGCGGGCCGGACCGCGCCACCCAGCGGCCGGTCGTCACCGCGATGAGGATCGTGCCGATCGGCTGCGGGATGAACAGCAGCCCGGCCTCGAGTGGGGTCAGCCCCTGCGCCTGCTGGAAGGCCAGCGACAGGACGAAGATCTCGCCGTAGACCATGACGTTGAACACCAGCCCGATCCCGGCCGCCCAGCGCACGGTGGCCACCGCGCGCAGCCGCGGCGGCAACAGCGGTGCCGGGCTGCGGCGCTCCCACCACGCGAAGCCCGCCATCGTCACGACGCTCACGCCGGCTCCGGCGAGGACCACCGCGGACAGCCAGCCCGCCTGACCGGCCTCCGTCAGCGTGAACGCCAGCCCGCCGACGGCCAGCGCGCCGAGGGCCACACCGGCCGGGTCGGGCGCCCGGCCGGGCCGGGGTGCGCTGGGGGCGACGAGCAGCAGCGCGCACAGCGACAGCCCGGCCGCCACCGGCACGTCGATGAGGAACACGGCGCGCCACGACACGAGGTCGACGAGCGCGCCCCCGATCACCGGGCCCAGTCCGAAGCCCGCCGCCAGGCCCAGCGACAGCTTGCCGATCGCGCGCACCCGTCCGCCCGGGTCGGGGTACGCCTCGCGGACCAGCGCCAGTGCCGTCGGGGCCACCATCGCCGCGCCCACCCCGGCGGTCGCCTGCCCGGCGATCAGCACCGCGATGCCCGGCGCCGTCGAGCACACCAGCGACGCGGCCGCGAACGTCCCCATCCCCAGCAGGAACATGCGGCGCGCGCCGAACCGGTCGGCCAGCGCGCCGAAGGGGAGCAGCAGCGTCGCGAGCGCCAGCGCGTACGCGTTCACGCACCACTGCAGCGCCGCGACCTCGCCGCCCAGCGCGGCCTGGATGTCCGGCAGCGCGATGTTCACCGCCGTCGTGTGCATCACGACCAGGCCGAAGCCCAGCGAGGCGCAGACGAGCGCCCACGCGGGGCGCCCGGCCTGCGGGGTCACAGGGGCTGGGGCGAGCCCGGCGGGAATCCCCATTCCGCGATCTCGCGCCGCAGCCGCTGGGTGGCGACCTGGTCGACGCGGCAGTGCTCGTTGAGCACGACGCCGTAGACCTCGGCGGCGCGGTCCCGGGTCAGCCAGCCCTCCTGCACGTCGCGGACCACATCGGCGATCGCCCGCTCCCACGGCGGCCCGTAGCCGCCGCCGCTGGAGGAGACCGACACCATGACGTCGCCCGGGGAGATCGTCTCCCGGTGGAACGCGCCCACGCTGCGCAGGCCGCCTCCGGCCTGCTGCACCCACTGGTCGGCGGGCATCCCGTCGTTCCCGCCCCGCACGCCGCGGGGGTGGTTGACCGTTCCGTCCGAGTTGATCATGAACTCGACGGCGGCGTTGACGGCCTCGATGCGCACCAGCGCCGACGGCGCACCGCGGTGCCGGCCGTCGCCTGCGGTGTCCGGCAGGATCCGCTGCTCGAGGACACGGATCGGGTGCTTGACCTCGTCGATCTCGACGGAGTCCTTGTACATCATGCCCGCCGCACCCGTGGAGTAGGCGGTCAGCCAGCCGTCGGTCGCCGGGCCGCCCGGCCCGCCCGCCGCGGCGAGCTGCAGCTGGTTGATGAACGGCTTGCCGGTCCGCGGGTCGGTGCCGCTGATGACCGCGCCCGACGGCGGGACCGGCGCCCCGAACTCGCCGAGGCCGATGCCGTCGATCATGTCGCTGAAGCAGCGCATCGTCGCGTTGGAGACGCGGTCCTGGAGGTTCGTCGTCGCGGCCGACACGGAGTGCGGGTGGCGCGGGATCCCGACGCAGCAGTTCTCGCGCACGAGCACGTTGACCCGCCGGAAGCTCCCGGCGTTGACCTTCAGCTCCTGGCCGATCGGCTCGACGTTGCCGATGCTGTTGAAGACGCCGATCATCGCCGCGGTCCGGGACGCCGCCTCGGACAGGTTGATCCCGACCGGCAGGCAGTCCGGGTTGTCGCGCAGGTCGACCGTGATGCGCGCGTCGTCAGGATCGACATCGACGGTGACCCGCACCGGCACGCCGTCGGGCAGGCGCGGGAACGGGTCGTGGACGGACACCGCCGTACGCCGCGCCTGCGGCAGGCGGCGGATCGCCTCGATCATGCGCTGCTCGCTCTCGTCGAACAGCTGCTGCCCGTAGGCCGCCAGCGTGTCGGCCCCGAGGTCGTCGAGCAGCTCGAGCAGGCGACGCTCGCCGATCCGTGCCGACCCGACGAGTGCCAGGTAGTCGCCCCACCACTGCTCGGGCACGCGGATACGCATCTGGCAGGTGCGGATGAGGTCCTCGTTGTCGCGGTACTGCTCCTGCGCCTTGACGCAGGGCCAGATCAGCGCGCCCTCCTCGTAGACGTCGCGCGCGTTGATCGCGTACGTCGTCGGCTCGCCGTTGCCGCAGTCGCCCTGGTGGGCCTTCGCCAGGACGGTGAAGCGGTGGACGCCCTCGTAGTCGATGACCGGCACGAGGATCGACCAGTCCGCCGCGTGCGTGTTGCCGTGGTAGGGGCTGTTGTGCAGGAACGCGTCGCCGCGCTCCAGGTCGGGATGGAAGCGCTTCATCCAGCGGGCCATCATGTCCGGGCCCTGCATGACGTGGATGGGGATGCTGCCCGCCGACGCGACGACCTCGTCGTCGGCGCTGAGGATGCAGCACGAGAAGTCCTTGGCGACGCCGAGGATCCCCGAGCGCGCGGAGCGCAGCAGCGTGTGGATCATGGCCCGCACGGTCCCGTCGAGCCGGGACTGCACGACGGCCATCTGGACCGGGTCGAGCGCGGGCGCGAGGTGGCGCCGGCGGGTCTGCGGCACGCCCATCAGCTCGCCCCCGCCGGGTAGATGACCAGGGACCCGGACTCCAGCCGCTTGGCGGTGGCCTGGGGTTCGATGACGACCGTCGTCGCCGGGCCCTCGATGATCGCGGGGCCGGGGATCGTCTCGTCCGTGCGGATCGACGCCATGGTGCGGATCGTCGCGTCGACGAACCCGGAGCCGGCGAAGAACACCTCGCGGGTCTCGGTCTCCTCGGGCGGCGCGGCCATCAGCGCGGTCGCGCCCGAGAGGTCCGTGCCGAGCTCGCAGCGCACCTTCGCGCGCCACGTCATGGTCTCGACCGCGGAGCCCTCGTCATGGATGCCGAGCACCTCGTTGTGGACCCGGTGGAAGGACTGGCGCAGCTCCTCGATGTGCTCGTCGTCGGTGAACTCGGAGCGCCCGAGCGGCACCTCGAGGTCCCAGATCTGCTGCGGGTAGCGCGCCTCGACCGAGTAGGAGACCGTCTGCTCGACGCTGTCCGACCCGGGGCCTGCGATGAAGTCCTCGCACGTGCGCCCCAGCTCGGAGAGCACGCGGTTGACCTCGTCGTTCGGGAAGCGGTCCGTGCTCGTGGGCAGCGTCACCGCGAAGTCGGCGACCAGGTCGCTGATGAACGCGCCGACCGCGCTGAGCGCCGCGGCCGCCTCCGGGACGATGACCCGCTCGCAGCCCAGGCGCCGGGCGATGGCGCAGGCGTAGAAGCCGCCCGAGCCGCCGCCGGAGATCATCACCGCGTCGCGCGGGTCGACGCCCTGGCTGATCGCGATGTCCTCGATCGCGTTGATCATCCGCTCGGTGGCCACCTCGAGGATCGCCGCGGCGGCCTCTTCGACGCCCATGCCGAGCGGGCCGGCGATCTCACGCTCGATCGCCTCGCGGGACAGGTCGGCGTGCAGCGGCATCGCGCCGTTGAGGAAGCGGCTGGGCTCGAGGTAGCCGAGCGCCACGCAGGCGTCGGTCACGGTGGCGCTCGTCCCGCCCGCGCCGTAGCACGCGGGCCCCGGGACGGCGCCCGCGCTCTGCGGGCCGACGCGCAGGATCCCGCCGTCGAGCCAGGCGATCGACCCGCCACCCGCGCCGACGGACTTGACGTCGACGCTCGGGAAGCCGGTCATCGGCCCGTAGTAGCTGCGGCCGATCTTCGTCTCGCGCGTCCACGGAATCTGCCCGCGGCGGACGAGCGACACGTCGAAGCTCGTGCCCCCGGCATCGGTGACGATCGCGGTGTCGCCGAGCTCGTCCAGGCCGAGGAAGCGGCGGCCCGCGACCGGCGCCGCGGCGGGCCCTGAGGCCAGGGTGTGGATGGGGGCCTCGGCCACCGAGTTGTTGTCCAGCACGCCGCCGGCGGAGGTCATGACGAGCACGCGGCCGGTGAACCCCTCCTCGGCGAAGCGCTCGGACAGGCGGTGCAGGAACGTTCCCATGAGCGGCTTCAGCGAGGCGTCGATCGCCGCGGCCGACGCGCGCCGGTACTCGCGGATGCTCGGGTTCAGGACGTGGCTGAGGGTGTACGGCACACCCGGCAGGTACTCCTCGATGAGCTCGCCGACCCGCAGCTCGTGCGCGGGGTTGAGGATCGACCACAGGAAGCACACCGCGACCGATTCGATCCCGGTCTCCTTGAGCTCCTGCAGGGTCTCGATCGTCTTGGCCTCGTTCAGCGCGGTGACGACCTCGCCCGCCGCGCCGACGCGCTCCTCGATCTCGTAGGTGAACCGGCGCGGGATGTACGGGTCGGGGTACTGGACCGTGAAGTCGAACGTGCCGATGCGCCCGCCCTCGCGCCAGAGCAGGATGTCCGGGTGGCCGGCCGTCAGGAGCATGGCGGTCTTCGCGGTGGTCGCGTTGATGACCGCGTTCGTCGCGCGGGTCGTGCCGTAGACGACCTGCGACGCCCGCTCGAGCAGCTCGCGCCGCGTGAGGCCGAGGTCGGCGGCCGCCACGTCGCAGACGTTCAGGACGCCGACCACGGGGTCGTCCGGCGTCGTCGAGGACTTGTAGAGACCGAGCCCGTCGATGGTGAGGTCGGTGAACGTGCCCCCGGTGTCGAAGGCGAGGCGGAGCGGGCGGTCGGTGGCCATGGGTGGTCTCCAGCGAAGGGGTGCAGTCGAAACGGCGACCAGTTGGACGGAATCGGATCCAACTTTTCGTCCTGCCTGCATTTAGCCATGCGACCTCTCACCCCGGACTGGACCCGCGGTCGGGACATCGCCACAGGTTTCCGACAAGCTGTCGATTCCGCCCGGCCAGCGGATACATGCGCGCGCGGGGACCGACGGCCGGTCCAACGCCGCCCGCCCGGTTGGGACCGCGGGTCGAACGCCGGGCCGCGCGCCACCTGCTGAAATCGTAGGCGGTGTTTGGATCCAAAACAGTTCGGAGCACGCCATGACCCCGGAAGCCCAGGCGGACCCCCACCACCGCCTCTACCCTGCCGTCGAGCTGCGCGGCGTGACCAAGACCTTCACGCTCGCGTCCGGCGAGAAGCTCACCGCCGTCAACGACCTGACGCTCACCGTCGAGCCGGGCGAGTTCGTCTGCGTGCTCGGCCCGTCCGGCCACGGCAAGTCGACGCTCATGAACCTCATCGCGGGCTTCATCGAGCCGACCGGCGGCGAGGTGCTCACGCACGGCGACCGGGTCACCGGCCCGGGCCCCGACCGAGGCGTCATCTTCCAGCGCGACACGCTGTTCCTGTGGAAGCGGGTGGCCGACAACGTCGGCTACGGCTTGAAGTCCCGCGGCGTGCCGAAGGCCGAGCGCGAGGAGATCGTCGCCCGGTACCTCGACATCGTCGGCCTCACCCGCTTCGCAAAGGCGTGGCCGAAGCAGCTCTCGGGCGGTATGCGCCGACGTGCAGCGATCGCCGCGGTGTTCGCCAACGAGCCGGACGTCCTGCTCATGGACGAGCCGTTCGTCGGCCTGGACTTCGCGCGCCGCGCGGTGCTCCACCAGGTCCTCATCGAACTGTGGTCGCGTGCGAACAACACCATCTTCTTCGTGACCCACGACCTCGACGAGGCGCTCGCGCTGGCCAGCCGCATCCTCGTGGTCGTCAACGGCAAGGTCGTGCACGAGGCCCGCCTGGACCTCCCCCGCCCGCGCGACGCCGAGGCGCTGCTGAGCCCCGAGGTCAACGCCGTCCGGCTGGCCGTCCTCGAGCAGCTCGAGGCGGCGATGGCAGACGTCGACGAGGCCGGCGGGCAGTTCGCGGCAGCCGCCCAGTGAGCGTGCCATCACTCGGCCAGAGGCCTCGGATGCCATTGCGAGAGCTCGCCTGCGGCTCCCTCTCGCGTGTTGACCTTCTCCGATGAGCGGCGCTGCATCCGAGCCGAGACCCCGCCGGGCCGTCTCCGACCCCGGCCTGGTCGACGACCTGGCGGCGCGCATCCACGCGCAGATCCGCTCGGGCGACATCCCGATCGGGACGTGGCTGCGGCAGGAGGCGCTGGCGAACACGTTCGGTGTGAGCCGCACCCCGGTCCGCGAGGCGCTGCGCAAGCTGCAGGCCGACCGGATCGTCGACGTCTTCCCGCACCGCGGCGCGCTCGTGCGCGGCCCGACGGCCGTCGACCTGCGCGAGACCTACACGATCCGCGGGGAGCTCGAAGGGCTCGCCGCCGAGCTGGCGGCCACGCGGATCACCGACGAGCAGCTGCGCCGGCTGCGGGCTGCCGAGGCCGCGCTGCGCGCCGGCCTCGACGAGCTGCGCGCCTTCGTCGCCGCCGAGGGCGTCGGCGCCGTGCGCAGCGGACCGTGGGACGCCGCCGACCTGGAGTTCCGCGACGCGATGCTCGACGCGTGCGGCGTCGAGCGCCTGCAGCGCATGGCGGCCGAGCTGCGCGACGCGTTCCCCCGCAACCTCGTGTGGGCCGCGCTGGCCGAGGAGCCGAGCCTGCTCGACGAGAGCCTCGCCCAGCGCGCCCGGATCCGTGCCGCCATCGAGCGGCGCGACCCGGTCGCCGCGCGCCGCTGGATGACCGACCACTGCCGCCGCACCGGGTCGCTCGTCGCCGAGGCGTTCGAACGCCGGCAGGCGGTGGAGGACGTGCCGGACCCGCGGGACATCCGGGCCCGGCTCGGCCGGCCTACTCGGGGATGAACGCGATCCCCTCGATCTCGACCGACGCCCCGCCGTAGAGCGCGGAGATCTCGACGGCGGTCGACACCGGCAGGTCGTCGCCGAACAGCTCGGCGCGCACCTTGTTGACCTCGGGGAACTGCTCCATGTCGAGGACGAACACGGTGAGCTTCAGGATGTTCGCCAGCGTCCCGCCGACCTTGCTCAGCGCGTCGGCGATGTGCTCGAAGCAGACGCGCGTCTGCTCGGCGTACGACGCGTCGGCCATGACCTTCCAGTCGCTGTCGAGCGCCAGCTGGCCCTGGATGTACGCGTACTTCCCGGGACCGCTGGCCGCCGTGATCTGCGAGATCGTGGCGAACGGCATGTCGGACTTGTGCCTCTCGATGCCCATGATGCGATGTGCTCCTGTTCGATGGATCAGGCCGAGGCGAGCTCGGCGCGCTTCGCGGCGGTGGCCGCCTCGTCGATGACGCCTTCGCCCAGCTCCTCGCCCTCGAAGATCACGCCGTAGACCTCCGCGGCGCGCTCGCGGGAGATCCAGCCGTCGAGCGTGTCGCGGCGCACGAGCGCGAGGTCGCGCTCGTAGGGCGGGCCGTAGCCGGCGCCGCCGCCGCAGATCGACACCATGGTCTCGCCGTCCTGGATGGCGAGACGGTGGAAGGCGTCGATCTCGACGATCTCGCCGTCGGCCCTCTCGATCCACTGCGCGGGGATGGCGCCGTCGGTGCCGCCGCGCACGCCGCGCGCGGTGTCCTCGATCCCGTCGGAGTTCGTCATGAACGTGATCGGCGTGCCGACCGCCTCCATCCGGACGAGCGCGCCGGGCGAGCCGCGAAAGCGCCCGTCTCCCGCGGTGTCCGTCAGCAGCCGCTGCTCGGTCACCCGGAAGGGGTGCTTGATCTCGTCGATCTCGATCGAGTCCTTGTACATCATGCCCGCGCCGCCGGCCGTGTAGGCGGTGACCCAGCCGTCGGCGTTGGGGCCGCCCGGACCGAGGGTGACGGCAAGCTGGATCTGGTTGATGAACGGCTCGCCGGTCCGCGGGTCGTGGCCACTGATGACCGAGCCCGAGGGCGGGACGCCGTAGCCGTACTCGGCCATGCCGACGCCGTCCTGCATCTCGGCCATCGCGTGCTGGGTGATGTTGCAGACGCGGTCCTGGAGGTTCGTCGTCGCCGCCGAGACGGAGTACGGGTGGGTCGGGATGCCGACGCAGCAGCCTTCGCGCAGCTGCACGTCGAGGCGGCGGAAGCTGCCCGCGTTCGCCGGCACGTCGGGGCCGAGCGAGTTGAAGACGCCGATCATGGCCGACGAGTTCGCGCAGCCCTCGGAGAGGTTGATGCCCGCCGGCACGCAGTCGGGGTTGTCCTTCAGGTCGACGGTGATCTTCGCCTCGTCCGGGTCGACGCTGACGGTGACCTGCAGCGGCACGCCCTCGGGCAGGCGCGGGAAGCCGTCGTGCTTCGTCGTCACGGTCTTCGAGGCCTTCGGCAGCTTCTTGATCGCGTCGACCATCTTCTGCTCGGAGAGGTCGAACCACTGC
>SXGQ01380443.1_pt1 | contig 12078 bp, 9 predicted proteins | sample 3178371 | NCBI WGS metagenome assembly SXGQ01 (sample SAMN11356859, study PRJNA531348) | freshwater metagenome | isolation source: freshwater sample F1-20 | place: China: Fuxian Lake, Yuxi | collected 2017-12-25 | reverse complement strand
GTTGGAAGCCTACGGCACGCCCAGCGTCGCCCTCGACTCGCTGCAACTGCGCGGCTCGGGCATGCCGAACAGCTCGTCGCTGTACTTCCAAGGCACGACGCAACTGGGCGGCGGAATCGGGGCTTACTTCGGCGACGGCCTGCGGTGCGCCGGCGGAGCGGTGATTCGCCTCGGAACCAAGGTGAACGCGATCGGCGCCTCCCAATACCCCACTGGCGCGGATCTGCCGGTTTCCGTGCGCGGCGCCGTGCCCCCCGGCTCGGTGCGCACCTACCAAGTGTGGTACCGCAACGCAGCAAGTGGGTTCTGCACGAGCAGCACCTTCAACCTGAGCAACGGCGTCAGCGTGACCTGGTACCCCTGATTGCACTTGCCGCCACCGCTAGGCGGCAGGCGGTTGAGCGAAATAGGGGGGACGGTTGGTATCGGCCGCGGGACAGACTCCCGCGGCCGATTTCATGGACGGGCCTGCGGGCGCTTCGCACAGCAGCGCCTCTCGGTGTAGAGAATTGCCGTAAAGCAATATTATTAAACAACTTATAATGATGCTCCTGTCCGACCTCGGGCATCGTCAGCTTTGCTTTCCACGCGGGTTTGCGCGCCGTCCTTACAGGAACGAAGGGCATGTGCCCTCCTTCCTGAGAACGACGGATCACCAAATCGGAACCCGCCATGCGCCTCGCCATCACCACCCCGCTCGTGCTCGCGGCCCTCGCAGCGAGCGGCCACGCCCAGCAACCCCTGACCGTCTTTGGAATCGACTGGGAAAGCCCGTCCAACGGGCTCCCCGATTCGTTCACCGGCAATCCGCTGACTGAGGGCGATCTCCTGCTGGCCCCGACCTTCTTGCCGAGCTTAGGCCCGCTCGGTGCGCCGGGTATCGTCGAATCAGCGGGCGCATTCATTCCCTTCGGCCTGAACTTGGCGCAACACGCCATCTCGGTCGGGCATCCCGGCGGCGTGCCCGGCGGCATCGAAGTCGATGCCATCAGCCATGGCTTGGATCGGCGCTTGGACTTGAACGCCACGGGTGCCGCGGCGCCGACTCGACGCTTCGCATTCTCCGTGGATTATTGGTCACGAGGCATTGTTGGAACGCCGGCTGCCCCGGCCGTGTGGACCGAGGCGACCTGCCAAGACCAGGCCGCGGATGTGATGGTCGACATCGGCTTGCCGCCCCTGCCGATCATGCCCGGTTCCTTCGTCGGCGGGAACAGTGGCTGGCAAGACGGCAACGGGCTTGCGAGTTGCATCGGCTCGACCTACCCCGGCAACGGTCTGATCGAAAATCCCCCGGGCACCGTGCCGGGCGACAACCTGGACGCGCTCGATGGCGATGTCCCCGACGTGTGGTTGCCTCGCACCAGCACGACGTACTTCTCGCTCGATGCGAGCTTCGTCAACCCGATCACGGGAGTGCCCCTCTCGGGCTCGGCCATCCTCGCGGGGTATGTGGGCGGCGATGTGTTGCGCGTGAGCCCGACGGGCGCCACCGGCATCTATGCACCCGCCAACGCGCTGGGTCTCGACATGTTCGGAGCCGACACGGACGACTTGGATGCGTTGGCGATCGCGGAGAACGGCATCGCCGGTTTCCAACCGAGCCTGCAGCCGTACGACTGGACGACCGGCCAAACGGACATGCTGCTGTTCAGCGTGCGACGCGGCTCGGCCGTCATCGGCATGCCCGATTCCATCTTCGGCATGCCGATCGAAGCGGGCGACATCCTGGTCCCGCCGACGGTGGTCGGTGGCGGCCTGCCGGGGATCCTGGTGCCGGCCGAAGCCTTGGGATTGATGACCAACCGCTCGTTCCCGACGGTGGCCGGCGACGACCTCGATGCGCTGGATACGCTGCACGACATTCCGGCGGGCATGAGTTTCTGCGCTCCGAGCACGGCGACGCCCTGCCCCTGCGGCAACAACGGAGCGCCCGGTCGCGGCTGCGGCAACTCGGTCAACGCCTCGGGCGCGTTGTTGTGGGGCAACGGCATCCCCTCGATCAGCAACGACACGCTGTTGCTTTCGGGATCGGGAATGCCGAACACGGCCACCACCGTATTGCTGCAAGGCACGGCCGCCATCGCGCCAGTGCCCTTCGGCGACGGCCTGCGCTGCGTTGGTGGCAACCAGCGCCGCGTGTATATCCGCAACGCGTTGCTGGGGAACATCCAGTACGGCTTCAATGTGCCGGGGCAACTGCCGATCTCGATCCAAGGCGCCATCGGCGGACCTGGCACGTACCACTACCAGATCATCTACCGCAACACGGCGCCGTTCTGCACGGCGGCTACGACCAACACGACGAATGGGTTGTCGGTGACTTGGGTGCCGTGATGGGGGTGGGGTGGGGGTGATTGAGGCGGGGCGGCGAGCCGGATGGGCGCCGCCCCGCACCCATGTGATACTGGTCCGGTTGGCTGTGCCTTGAATCCGCTTTTGGCTGCGACGTCTTGGTCGCGCCGAGCGTCAGGGAGGTTGGGGAGCCTGGTCGCACGGCATGCGACGGCTGACCCCGACCAACCCTCGACGAACTTCGAAGTTCGTCGTCTCAACCACTTCGCGAATCCACCATGGCAGCCTTCAGCCCACCGTTCTGTCCACGCGCAACCTGTCGCGGCATCGAAGGACTGCGCTTCCAAAGGAAGGGGAACTTCTGGCGCAAGTGCGACAACCGCTTCGTGCCCCGCTTCCGTTGCTTGCGTTGTCGAGGCACGTTCTCGCTGCAGACCTTCCGGGTGGACTACGGACTGCACAAGCCCCTGTGCACGCTGGACATACTGCGAGGATTCGTCGCGAAAACCACCCAACGCCACATGGCGAGGACGCTTGGGATCGATCGCAAGACCATTGCCCACCGGCTCGACTTGCTGGGGCGGCACTGCGAGGCATTCCACCGATTGCGACTGCCGTTGCTAGGCAAGGAGGCAGCGCGCTGGAGCTTCACCTTCGACGAACTCGAAACCTTCGAACAGAACCGCATGCACCAACCGGTCACGGTCCCCGTGTTGGTCCACGAGCACAGCTACTTCGTCGTCGATCTCGAGGTGGGCATGCTGCCGTCGCGCGACAAGCGGCGTGCGCGAGCCATGGGTCGCGCGGAACGGCCTTCTGAATCGAAGGTCGCCTGCAGCGCTGTCTTCTCGCGCTTCAGCGCCATCACGAGGCGGCGGCCGGAGGCGACTGTCGCCACGGACAAGAAGCCTGGCTACGCGCGTTGGGTGTCGAAGGCTTGCGGTGGCATCTCGAGTCACACTCTGACGAGCAGCAAGAGGCGCCGCGACATGACCAATCCTCTCGCTCCCATCAACCTGACCTTCGCGATGATGCGCGATGGGCTGTCGCGCTTGGTGCGCCGCAACTGGGCCTACACGAAGAGGCGCGCCAAGCTGAAGCTGCACTTGTGGGTCTGGAGTGCATGGCGCAACTACGTGCGTCAAGTGACCAACAAGGACCGGGCGAGGAGCCCAGCCAGCGTCTTGGGGATCGAAGGGCGCAGGATCGGGCTGGCCGAATTGGTGCGGTGGAGGATCTTCGACGGCCAGCGCAGCCTGCAGGCACCGACGGGGCACAGGCTTCAAATTGAAGGAGTCCACGGCAAACCAGCCGCATGAGGCGGCCAGCGTGCACAGCGAACGGGACCAGTATCAGATCTAGTCCATGTGGGCCACCACCCGCTCATCCCCCATCTGCAACGCCAACTGCGCCTGCTTCGGAGCAAAGAACCGATCGAAGAACCTCGCGAACAACACCGTATACACGCGCAAGACACCCTTGGTCCCAAGCCGGTAGACGAAGTCGACCGATGCCCAATACCTCGGTCCGCTCAACCCCTGCGCGTGCGCGTACAACTTCGCCTGCTCGGCCACCATCCACTCGCTGAACAGCATGTACATGATCAGCAACGGCTTCTGCAGCCAGCGCTGCTTGACCACCTTGGGCGCCAGCGGCATGAGCCAGGGGAAGCGCACCAGGATCGGGAACAGCTTGTGCAGGTTCTCGATCTCGACCTTGTTCTCGAACAGGATCGAAGTCGTGCGGTTGAACTTCTCGGGGAAGTCGTCGTACCCGGCGATCGAGTAACCCATCTCCTTGGTCATCTCGTTGATCTCGAACTCGGGGTACGGCTGCATCAACGACACGAGCGGGTGGTCGACCTTGCACTCGATGTTGAGCTTCACCGTGTCGAATTCGTCGACCATCGTGCCGCCGGGGCCGCCAAGCATGTTCAGCGAGCCCAGCCGGATGCCGTGCTTCTTGATCCAGCCGGAGGCGTCGATGAGCTGCTGGCGCGTGGTGTGCTTCTTGAACACCGCGTTGCGCACGTAGTCGCTGGCGGCCTCGAAGGCGACGCGCGCATAGACGCAGCCGGCCTTCTTGAGCAGCTCGATGTGGTGCTCGGTGGTCATGTTCGCCATCAGGATGACGTCGAACGGCAAGCCGACTTCCTTCGGGAAGCGCTCGCAGAACTCCTCGAGCCAGTCGTTGCGCAGGTTGAAGATGTCGTCGACGAAGTGGACGAACTTCAGGTTGTACTTGCGGCGGACCGCGTTGATCTCGTCGATGACGTGGCTGACCGAACGCTTGCGCACGTACTCGCTGTTGCGCGCGCCGTAGACCTTCTTCTTCATCGCGTGGTGGAAGCAGAAGGTGCAGGGCATCGGGCAGCCGCGTTGCGTCACGAACACCTTGCGATCGGTGTTCTTGTAGATCGCGCCAGCCTCGTAGATCACGTCGCGGTCGGGGAAGCCTAGGTCTTCGAGTTTCTCGACCAGCGGTCGCTGCTCGTTCTTGTGGATCTGGCCGGTCTGCTTGTCCTTGAACCAGAAGTTCTTGACGTCGTAGTAGGGCTGTCCGTCGCGCAAGCGATTCAACAGTTCGACGATGGCTAGCTCGCCCTCGCCGCGGCAGATGGCGTCGACGCCATCGGTCTCAACGTATTCGGGCACGAAGGTCGGGTGCGGGCCGCCGAAGACGGAGATGACGTTGGGCAGCACCGCCTTCACCTTGCGGTTGATGTCCGCGAAGTAGAGGTGCATGCCCGTCGTGAGCGAGTAGCAGACGACGTCGGGCGCGTACTCCTTGACCGTGGCCAGCCAGTCCTTGTCCGGGATGAACAAGCACTTGCAGTCGTGGCCGGCGTCCTTGATGGAGCGGGACACGTACATGATCCCGAGCATCTCCTGAGGGAGGTACTCGTCGATGAAGAGGACTTTCATGGCCAGATGGGGAACGCCGAGTGGGGCGCGCGCGGTGCTTTGCTGTGGATCAACCACCGGACGCGTGTCCGGACAGCAGATTCCTAGCACCGGATCCTATCGGCAGATTCCAAAGCTGGCGTTTGAGCTCGCCACAAATCGGCAGTGCGCGTCAGGTTGGGCGCGCCAGCCGTTCTAGAACCGCCGCAACCTCGCCGAAGGTGCGCTCACGGTCGAAGTCATGCCGTCTAGCCAATCCGGCAGCTGCGAATTTCTGCCCTAATGCTTTGTCCGACAACAATTTGGAGATTGCGTCTCTGGTGGTACGGTAGTCCGCGGGATCGATCAGCAGCCCATTGACCCCATCCACAACTACCTCGGGGTTACCGCAGACCCTGCTAGCGACGATGGGCGTGCCGAGGTGCAAGACTTCGACCAGGGTGTGAGACAGGCCCTCGTACTCGCTGTTCAGGACGAACACGTCCGCTGCCCGAATCCAACTTGGGATGTCCCGATGCGGAACATTGCCAAGCCACAGGACCCTGCCCTGCAGACCCAGGCTGTGACCGAGCGCCTTCCACTCTTCTTCCATGTCGCCGTCTCCCGCCACCGCCAAGAAGGTGTCGGGCGGCAGCTCGGCCAAGGCGCGCAAGATGTTGTCCACCCGCTTCCACCCCATCAGGCGGCAGATCGTCAGCACCAGCGGTCGGCGCGGATCGACACCAAGGCGTGCACGCGCTTCGTCGCGCGTGATGGTCACGTCCTCGGCGCGCGGACCGTGGTGGGCGTTCCACACGCGCTGCACCTTGCCCGGCTCGACGCCGTAGCTCTGAAGGAGGATCCCGCGCAGGTAGTCCGAGCAACTGATGATGTGGTCGCACCACGACCACCACAGCTTCTGCAGCGCGCGCACGAACGCGACCTTCAGCCCGTACGCCTTGCCTTGGTACGCATCGATGCCGTCGCCGCCGATCCAACCCTTCCTGTGCGCGATCTCCCACGACCCGTCGACCATGATGCGGATCATGACGGGCTTGGCGCGCAACTTGGCCGCCAACACATGCAGCAGCGCGAGGTGTTCGTTCACATAGACGACATCCACATGCTTGGCGGCCTTCCACACCTCGACGAAGGCCTTGAGGTAGCGCGCGGCCAACGACCCGCGCGCGATGCTCGTCACGCGAAAGGGGTGACCCGTCGGATGCGGGTCGGAACAGAAAGCCACCACATGGACCTCGTGCCCGCGCTCGACGAGGAATCGTCCAAGCGATGGCACGTAGGTCGCCGGTCCGCCAAGGTCCGGCGGGAAGACCGGCGAGGTGATCAAGACCTTCATGCGGCCGCGCGCCTCGACTCCGAGGAACTCAGGGCTTGGCGCAGGCGGCCTGCGCGTTCTCGCGTTCGCCCGCGATCAGGTTCATGCGCTCGACGGTGATGTCGCCCGTCGGGTACTCGCCGGTGAAGCAAGCGTTGCAGAACTTCTCGATCTTCGGATTGCCGGCGCGCGCCGCCTCGTTCATCGCCTCGCGCTCGAGGTAGACGAGGTGGTCGACGCCCAGCACCTTGGCGATGGCGTCGTTGTCGCGACCGGTGGCCACGAACTCGGTCTTCGTCGCCATGTCGATGCCGTACGGACACGGCGCGACGAGCGGCGGAGAGGTAGAGGCGAAGTAGACGCTCCGCGCGCCGGCTTCGCGCGCCATGCGCACGATGCGCGCGGCCGTGTTGCCGCGCACGATGGAATCGTCGACCAACACCACGTCCTTGCCTTCGAACTCGAGCGGGATCGGGTTCAACTTGCGCCGGATCGAGTTCTGGCGACTGGCTTGGCTGGGCATGATGAAGGTCCGCCCGATGTATCGGTTCTTCACGAAGCCCTCGCGGTACGGCACGCCCAGCTCCATCGCCATCGCCAGCGCCGCGTCGCGCGAGCTGTCCGGAATGGGAATGACCACATCCGGCATGGGGGCGCCTTCCGCCTTCCACTGGCGCGCGATGGCTTCGCCGAAGCGCCGGCGCGTCTTGTACACGGACACATCGTCGAGCATCGAGTCGGGACGCGCGAAGTAGACCAGCTCGAAGATGCAGGGCCGGTGCGGCTTCTGCGACAACTTGCGGCGTTGCACCACGCGATCCGCGCCGACGAAAACGGCTTCGCCCGCTTGCAGGTCGAAGCTGCGCTCGTAGCCGTTGACATCAAGCACCGTCGACTCGGAGGCGCAGGCGTACCAACGGCCCTCGGGCGTCGTCTTCTGGCCGAACACGCACGGCTTGATGCCGTAGGGATCGCGGAACGCGACCAAACCCACGTCCGGCAACATCGCCACCACGGAATAGGCACCCTTCACATCGCGGTACACCCGCTCGACGGCGGAGAACACATCCTCGGCGTCGACGAGGTGTCCCGGACGCAGGCGCTCGTTGAGCGCCGTGGCGAAGGCGTACAGGATGACTTCGACGTCGCACGAACTGTTGAGGCGCGTGCCGCTCTTCTTGAAGTGCTTCTCGTGCAGCTCGACGAAGTTCGTGACATTGCCGTTGTGCGCCATGGCGACACCGACCGGGAAGGTCAGGTGGAACGGCTGCGCGTCGTCCTTGCTGCCGCGTCCGACGGTGGGATAGCGCACATGCCCCACGCCGAGGTTGCCGCGCAAGCGCGGCATGTTCTTCTCGTTGAAGATCTCGAGCACCAGCCCGAGCCCCTTCTTCACGTGGAACGAGTCGGTGAAGGTGGTGATCCCCGCCGCGTCCTGCCCACGGTGCTGCACCGCGAGGAGTCCCTCGTAGATTTCGCCCGCGACGTCGATGCCGTCGGGCCCGTAGATGCCGATGAAGCCGCACATGTTGTAGTCCCGCCCTGAGCCGGCGAGTGTAGGGCTTGGCGAGCTCCGCGACCAACATCTCGCCGCGACGACGCGCGGCTTTCCCGCGGCGAACGCGAGTCCAAGGCCTGTGCGAGTCGCGGCACGAACTTGGACTGGGCATGGGCGGCTGGGCGCGGACCGGAGACTCCCGCTCTCCGTTTGGGCTCGCAGCCGCCTAGGCTGGCCTCGGGATCTTGCGAGCAGGCGCTCAGCGCGCCAACTGGCGCACCACGAACCACAGGACCAAGGCGGCCAACGCGTACTTGCCGGCGTAGTAGAGCTTGCGGTTGACGCGCTTCTTGATGCCGCGGAAGAAGTGCTTGGACCAGAAGAAGATCGGAGTGATGCGGTTCAACAACCCGCGTCCCTCGTCCTTCTCGTTGTGGCTGGCGGTGATGCGGTAGACGTGGTCGATCAGGAACTGGTTGAACCAGCGCACAGGCGCGAAGCGCAGCGGGCGCGTGAAGTCGACGAAGAGGATCAGGCGCGGCTCTTCGGTCTTGTTGGCGGCCCAATGCACGTAGGTCTCGTCGAACACGAGGTCCTCGCCATCCTTCCAAGTGTGCTCGAGGCCGTCGATCCAGATGCTGCAGCCGGGTCGCCTCGGGCACACGAGGCCGAGGTGGTAGCGCAACGAGCTGGCGAACGGGTCGCGATGGCGGCCGAGCTTGCTGCCGGGCGGCAGCAGGGTGAAGGCCGCGGCGTTGATGCCCGGGACACTCTTCAACAGCTCGACGGTGCGCGGGCAGCGCTGCGAGGCCGACGGCAGGAAGTCGCCGTACCACTTCATGTGGAAGCGCTTCCAACCGAGCTTCTTGAACGACAGGAAGGTCAAGTCTTGTTGGTCGGCGTTGTAGTCGATCTTGCCGTCGTTGTAGAGCGCCAGCGCCTCGTCGCGGATGGTGCGCCACTCGTCCTTCAGCTTCTTGAGCTGCGGGAAGTCCTTGGCCGGCAAGATCGGGTCGCGCGGCACGGCCGAGCACAAGTAGATCAGCGCATTGAACGGCGAGAACAGACCGGAGTGCTCGGTCAGCTGGCGCTCGAACTTCAAGCGCTCCTTGCCGCGGAAGTGCACATACGACACGCAAGCCAAGTAGACGAGGACCACGAGGCACAAGATCGCCAAGGGGTGCAGCAGCAGTTCGCTCGCGCCTTCCATCTCCATGCATGATACGGATGCCGCGGGGCGGAGCCAAACCGCAGGTCGCGCCGCAGGTCGCGCGTACCCGGCGCCAAGGCGCGTTCGGGGCCGTTGCTATGCTCGCGCACCCGGCTGACGCCGATGCACGCATGCTCAGCACGGAAGCACCCAACCAGACCGGACTCGCCAAGCGCCTCGCCTTCTTCGTCGGCGGCCTGCTCGCCGGAGCCTTCGTCGGCAGCCTCGCCAACATGGGCTTGATCCTTGCGGGCTCCACAGTGCTGCCCGCGCCGGAGGGCGTCGATGTGAACGACGCGACGAGCATCGATGCCAACATCGCGCGCTATTCGACGGCGCAACTGCTGGTGCCGTTCGTGGCCCACGCCGTGGGCACGCTCGTTGGCGCATGGCTCGCGGCATGCGTCGCCCGGCGTGGTGGCATGGCGGGCCTCGCGAGCAGCCTCGTCGGAGCGTTGTTCCTCGCCGGTGGAATCTACGCGGTGTCGCTGATCCCCTCCGCACCCTTGTGGTTCGATGCGCTCGATCTGCTCGGCGCCTACCTCCCGATGGCTTGGCTCGGACATCGTCTGGCCAAGGGCCGCGCGGCGGACCCAGTCGCGCGCTGAGGAGTCCGGGCACTGCCCTGCGAAGCCTCGGAGATGCCTTTGGCGCGAGAATATGCGCTCAGGACGCGGAATGCGGGCCCCGTGGCGCGGTTGAGGCTTGTAGGCTTTCAAAGCAACCGTCTAGCCACTGATCCCATGCAATCCTCCCTGCGTCGACTCGTTTCCTTTGGCATCGCCCTCGCGCTCGCGGCCCCGGCGCGTGCCCAATGGGACACCGGTCCCGTCGTCGCGCCGCGCGTCGAGTACCGCACCTTCGCCAGCGCCGCCGCCAGCACGACGGTGAGCTTTCACGTCTGGACGCCGCCCAACTACGACAACGAACCCGCGCGACGCTTCCCGGTGCTCTATTGGCTGCATGGGTCGGGTTCGCCCGTCACCAGCATCGCGCCGCTCGCCAGTTGGTTCGGGAACGCCGTGGCGGAAGGCCAGCTGCCGCCGCTGATCGTCGTCTTCCCGAACGGTTGGGACTACGGCATGTGGACCGACTCGAAGGATGGCACGCGCCCGCTCGAGACCGTGCTCATGGGCGAGCTGCTGCCCTTGGTCGACGCGAGCTATCGCACAATCGCCGCGCGCTCGGGCCGCATCATCGAAGGGTTCAGCATGGGCGGCATGGGCGCGGCGCGCCTCGGGATGAAGTACCACCAAGTCTTCGCTGGTGCGTCGATCCTGGGAGCTGGCCCGTTGCAGCTCGACTTCATGGTCAGTCCCACCTGCATGGTCGTGCCCGACGCACTGCGCGCGCAGATCTACCAAGACGTGTGGGGCTCGGACCCGGCGTACTACCTCGCCAACACGCCGTGGATGTTGGCTGAACAGAACGCCGCCGCGGTCGTCGCCAGCGGCTTGCGCGTGCGCCAAGCCGTCGGTGCGGCGGACTGCTTGATCCAGAACAACATCCCCTTCGACGCCCACCTGACGCAGTTGGGCATCGCGCACAGCTACGCCACGCCCGCGGGCGTGGGGCACAGCGCGACGCAGCTGATGCAGGCGCTGGGTGCGGCCAACTGGAACTACTACCGCGAGACGCTGGGCGGAGCGCCGACCGGTTCCGCCTTCTGCCTCGGCGACGGCAGCGGCGCCGCGTGTCCCTGTGGCAACCAAGGATTGCCCGGCCAAGGTTGCGCCAACTCGATCGGCGTCGGTGCGCGCCTCGACGCGCACGGCAACGCCTCGCTCGCCAACGACACGCTGCGCCTCGAAGTGCAACCCGTGCCCAACAGCTCGCTGCTCTTCTTCCAAGGCACGCAGCGCGTCAACAGCGGCCTCGGCTCGCCGTTCGGCGACGGCCTGCGCTGCGTCGGCGGCAGCGTCGTGCGCCTGCGCACGCGCGTCGGCGCATTGAACTTCGCCGCGCACCCCGCGGGTGGCGACTTGCCCATCTCCGTGCAAGGCGCGCTGCCCTTGGTCGGGGGCACGCGCCACTACCAAGTGTGGTACCGCAACTCGGCGAACTTCTGCACGAGCTCGACCTTCAACCTGTCGAATGGTTGGAGCGTCGACTGGACGCCGTAGCTGCGCCGACGCTCACGCTTGCGCCCGCGAACGCCGACGCGGGGAGGGTGGAGCGACGCCAGCGGCGCTAGCTGCCGGTCCACCAGTCGGGATAGAGCGACGCGACGAAGTCGTCCATGAGTTCGGCGGGAATCGGGTCGGCGGGATCGTCGTCCTCGGCCTCGTCCGTGTCTTCGTAGACGTCCTCCTCCAGGGCCTCGCCGTCGTCGTCCTCTGCCTCGTCGCCTTCCTCGTCGTCGTCGTCCAGCTCCTCGTCGTTCTCGGCTTGCTGCCGCCAGAACGCGCGTCGACGCTCCAGGGCCTCCTCGGAATCACCCTTCGCCAGCTCATCGAGGGTCCCGGTCCAAGCGATGTCGCCGATGGAGCCCTCGCCCAGCTCCAGCGCTCGCGCCTCGAAGGCTTGGAAGTCCCGCTCGTCGTCGAACCAGTAGTGCAGCCAATCGAAGGCGCAGGACGAACCCGCCAACACGCCGAAGCGGTGCTCTTGCGGGTCGCGTTCGATCGCCTCCCGGCGCATCTCGTCGAAGTCCGCGTACTCGGCCCAAGGTGGCGTTCCAGCCATCGTTCTATGCCCCCAATCCACGACAAGGGAATGACGTGCGACGACGCGGCGACGCAAGCAGCCACGCGGCGCGGGCTCAGGCTAGTCGCCGCGCCAGCCACGGGCAAGTCGCCACGCGAGGCCGCCTTCGACGGGACGCACGGCCTACCAATCCCAGCGCAACGCCAATTGG
>SXGQ01711769.1_pt1 | contig 12080 bp, 6 predicted proteins | sample 3178371 | NCBI WGS metagenome assembly SXGQ01 (sample SAMN11356859, study PRJNA531348) | freshwater metagenome | isolation source: freshwater sample F1-20 | place: China: Fuxian Lake, Yuxi | collected 2017-12-25 | reverse complement strand
GAGCTCGAAGCCGTCGTTGAAGCGGGTCGAGGCGTTGACGAGGACGCAGCTCGACGGGATCTCGCGCAGGAAGCGTTCGCCAAGGGCGGCGTCGCGCGTGACGATGGCCTCGGTGTGCGATGAGCCGTAGCGCGCGATGTGGGCGACGGCCTCCTCGTAGCTGTCGACGAGGCGGACCGCGAGGATGAGCTCGAGGTACTCGGCGTGCCAGTCGTCCTCGGTTGCGGGCACGATGTCTGGCGCCAGCGCGCGCACCCGGGCATCGCCGCGCAGCTCGACACGGGCCTCGCGCAGCTGCGGGAACAGGGTCGCGATGAGGCCGGGCGCCGCGTCGCGGTGGATGAGGAGGGTCTCCATCGCGTTGCAGACGCCTGGCCGCGAGACCTTGGCGTTGAGCGCGATCGCCGCGGCCTGCGCCAGATCGGCGTCCGCGTGGACATAGACGTGGCAGACACCCTTGTAGTGCTGGATGACCGGCACGGTCGCGTGCTCGGTGACGTAGCGGATGAGCCCCTCGCCACCGCGCGGGATGACGAGATCGACCTCGCCGCTCGCACGGATGAGGCCGAGCAGCACGTCACGATCGCTCGTCGCCACGGCCTGAATGCCGTCGGCGGGCAGCCCCGCCTCTTCAAGCGCGCGGCGCATCAGCGCGACGAGTGCCCCGTTCGAATGGAAGGCTTCCTTGCCACCCTTGAGAATCGGGGCGTTGCCCGACTTGATGCACAGGGCGCCCGCGTCGACCGTCACGTTCGGCCGCGACTCGTAGATGATGCAGATGACGCCGAGCGGGATGCGCATCCGCGCGATGTGGAGCCCGTTCGGGCGGACGCCCATCGGCTCCACCGTCCCGACGGGGTCGGGCAGCGCCACGATGGCCTCGACGCCGCGGGCCATGGCCTCGATGCGGCGCGCATCGAGCAGCAGCCGGTCGAGCATCGCCGCGCCCAACCCGGCGGCCTGCGCCTCGGCCAGATCCCGGGCGTTCGCCGCGAGGATCGCAGCCGTCTCGTCCCGCAGGAGGCGCGCGAGGGCTGTCAGCGCCCGATCCTTTGTGGCGCGGTCGGCGATGGCCAGGCGCGAGGCGGCCGCCCTGGCGTTGCGGGCGAGTGTCAGGGCGAGAGTCGTCGCGTCGGCGGCGTCGGTCATGGGCGGGTTCTCCCGGGCGTTCAGGCGGCGGGTGCGCGTCGGCGGGCCCGGAGGGCCGCGACGAGGAAGGCGAGCGAGACGAGGGGCGGGACGGCGGCGACCCCCCAGAGGATGACCCCGATCGTCTCGGAGGCCGGGGCGTGGCCGTCGACGAGGACCCAGGTGTCGGCGATGTCGAGATCGAGGCGCTTCGCGAAGCTCGCGACGAAGTTCTTCAGGTTCGGCGGGGCCTCGGGCCCCGACAGCAGACGGCCAGCTGCGCTGACGCGGACGAGCGTGTCGGCGGGGAAGGCGAGCCCGGTCGACACGACGCGCGCCATGTCGCCCTCGATGACCGGCATGCGCGCGGTCGGGATCTCGACCTTTTGCGATGTCAGGACGGTGATGTTGTAGAGGGGGCAAAAGAAGATGTATTCCACGTCTCCGTCTGCCAACGCGTCCTCGGGGTCGCCCGATGTCACCGCGACGAGGCGCGTCGGGATGAGCCCCTCGACCGCCACGTGGGTGTTCGGCGCGGCCCCGAGCGAGGTCTCGCCCGCCGTCGCGCGGGTGCGCACGTCACCGAGCGCCTGCGGCGTGGCGGGCTCGAGCCAGTAGGCGACGCTCTGCCAGGTCGACACCATCACGAAGACAGTCACGCCAAGCAGCACGAGCGTCGTCACGAGGCGGGCGTGCACCCCGCGCCCCTCCGCCTTCGGCGCGGGTGTTGTCGGCGCTGTCCCTGGGCCGCGCTGCTCCCATTGCCGGAAGAGGGCCTCGAGCTCGGCCTTCCGCGCGTCGTCGCCTGGGTTCTCCGTGGGGTCTGGCTTGGCCATCGGGGGCGTCTCTCCTGAAGTTGACGGGCTGCTCCGTCCCGCGGAAACATCCGTCTGCGGCCGGCTGTTTCCGGTCGCGACACCGCGCCCGTTCGCGAGGCGCGGGGGGCGCGGCTCGGGTCGGCGCGCCGCGGGGAGCGCGTAGCATACTGTGGCCAGCGAACGCCATAGCGAGGCGAACGAGCCGTCCGACCCTGGAGCGGCGATCGCGGTCGGGGTCGTGGCAGGTTCCCCGGACGGGCCGTCTGGCGGGAACACGGCCATGTCACCCCTCCTCGAGCGCTTCCTCGGTGGGGACGGGCTGCTCGCGCGGGCGATGCCGGGGTTCGAGTCGCGCGAGGGGCAGGAGCGGATGATGCGCGCCGTGGCGCAGGCGCTCGCGTCCCGGAGACCGCTGCTCGTCGAGGCTGGCACCGGCACCGGGAAATCGCTTGGGTATCTGTTGCCGGTCATTCTATCCGGGTGCCGCACGATCGTCGCGACGGGCACGAAGACGCTGCAGGATCAGCTCTGGCTGCAGCAGGTGCCGTTCCTGCGCGAGGCGCTCGGTCTGTCGTTCTCGGCCGCGGTGCTGAAGGGGCGGACGAACTACCTCTGTCAACTGCTGCTCGCGCAGGCGGTGGCGCTGCCCGACCTGCCGCTCGCGTCGCGTGAGGCGCTCGAGCGGATTGCCGCCTGGGCGGAGGTGACCGAGACGGGGGATCGCGGCGAGCTCGAGGGTGATTCGGCGACGCTCGAGGTCTGGCGTGGGGTCGCGAGTGATGAGGAGCAGTGTCTCGGTCGCACCTGCCCGCATCATGATACGTGTTTCCTCGTGCGGGCGCGGCGGCGCGCCGAGGGTGCCGACCTCATCATCGTCAACCACCACCTGCTGCTCGCGGACCTCGCGCTCGGCCTCACGCGCGACGTCGGCTTGCTGCCACCCGCCGACGCCCTCGTCATCGACGAGGCCCACCACCTCGAAGACGTCGCGGCTCAGGCCTTCGGCGACCAGCTCTCCCCCGTTCGCCTGCAGCGCTTCGCGGCCGACCTTCGTCGCGCCCTGTCCCGGGCCCACGCCCTCGACGTGCTCCGGGAGGGTGCGATCGCAGCCTTTCTTCGGGACGTCGAGGCGCTGTGGGGTCGGGTCGAGGCGATGCACCCAGCGTCTGGCGGCCGGACGCCATGGGCTGGGGCCCGCGACGCCGCGGCGGAGGACCTGCTCGCGCAGTGCGACAACCATCTCCTGGCCCTCGGCGGGCTGGCGCGCGAGCTCGGCGCCACGGACGCGGCGCTCGCGAGGCTCGCCGAGCGGTCTGACGCCCTGCGGGAGCTGGCCTGGCGCCTGCTCGGCGCGGCCGGGACGTCGGAGGATGGGGCGGCGGTCCGCTGGCTCGAGGATGGTCCGCGAACGCGCTTCCTGCGCTCGGCGCCGGTCTCGGTCGCGCCACCGCTTCAGCGCTCGCTCCTGACCCGCTTCGAGCGACTCGTGCTGACGAGCGCCACCCTCGCGGACGGCGGTGACTTCGGCCCGATCGCCTCCCGGCTCGGCCTCCTCGAGGGCCACCATGACGGCCTCGTCGTCCCGTCCCCCTTCGATTTCGCGGATCAGGGGCTGCTCTTCATCCCGGCCGACCTGCCCGACCCGCGTGATCCCGACCACCTCTCGGCCTGCGTCGCCATCCTGCGCGATCTCGTCGCCGTGACCCGCGGCAAGGCGCTCCTGCTCTTCACCTCGTGGCGCGCGATGCGCGAGGCGTGGTCTGCGCTCGCGCCGAGCTGGCCGTGGCCGACCTTCGTGCAGGGGGAGGGGGGCAAGGAGGCGCTGCTCGCGCGCTTCCGGGCGACCCCCGACGCTGTTTTGTTTGCAACACAAACATTCTGGGAAGGGGTCGACGTCCCGGGTCAGGCACTGAGCCTGCTTGTCATCGACAAGCTGCCCTTCGAGTCGCCAGGCGATCCGCTGGTCGACGCACGGCTGCAGGCCCTGCGGCGGGCTGGGCGGAACCCGTTTCGCGAGCTGCAGGTACCGCGCGCCGCGACCGCGCTGCGCCAGGGGCTTGGGCGACTCATCCGGCACCGCGATGACCGCGGGATCGCGGCCATCCTTGATCCGCGGCTGTGGCGGGCGAGCTACGGCGCCACGCTTCGGGCCGCCCTGCCGCCCTTCGAGGTGACCGCCGATCTCGAGCGGGTTCGGGCTTTCTGGTGCGATGTGGCGGGTGGTCCCGAAGCCGACGCGGCCGACGCGGCTCAGCGTGAATAGCCAAGCTCGCGCAGGACCTTGCGCACGTCGCGCCCGAGGCGCTTGTCGGCGTCGGGGTCGGCGGCACCCGCCTCGGGGAGGTCGAGGCTGACAGCTGGTGCGGCCCTTGGCTCGCCCGTCTGATGTGTCGCGCCGAGCGGGCGCGTCAGCACGTGGACGGCGGCCTCGTCTGGCGCCATCGCGGGCAGCTCGGCGCGGTCTCCCCGGGCCACGTCAAGCCACGTGAGGAGGCTCGGAGCGGGGGTCCTCGCGAAGAAGGCGATCCCGTAGGGGCCCAGTCGCAGGGCGCTCGCTGGCAGCGGCCGCCCGTCGAGCGTCAGCGACCACGCAAGCCATGCGCCAGGGGCTTCCCCCTCGGACCCCGGCAGCGTGAGCGTCGTCTCCGCATGCGCGCCAGCCGCCGCCTGCATCGTCAGCGCGAGGGTGCCGTCGCGGGTCACCTGACAGGCGACACCGGCCGCTTGCATCGACCCGCAGCCCAGTGCTGGCAGCGGGCCGAGGGCACCTGGCGGCAGGGCCGGGCCCCCTTGCCAGGACACTTTGAGTGCCAGCGTCGAGGGGGTCGCGCGACGAGCTGCGAGCACGACCCGGAGCGCCCAGGGGGGACGCGTCCCGGCCACGTCGGCGCGTGCGACCGAGGCGGGCCCTCCCGCCGTCCCGGCCACGTGGGACGCGAGCTCGAGCCGGAAGTCCCGCAGCCGCGCGATCATCGAGGCCGTCGTCGGGCGCTCGACGTAGGCGAGGTTGACGTGCTCGGACGGGTCGGTGGCGAGGTTGAAGAGCTCGTGCGGCGCGAGGTCGCGCGGACTGCCCTCGACCTTGCGCGGCATCGGGGCCACGTCGTCGCTCGGTGCGTGGACGATGAGCTTCCACGGGCCGTCCCGACAGGCGGTGGCGAGGCGACCATCTGCGATGAGCGGGCGTGGGGACAGCGGCGCCCCTTCGAGGGCTGGACGCAGGCTGCGGCCGGCGTGGCGCGGGGCGGGCGGCAGCTCGAGGAGGTCGAGGATGGTCGGCGCGAGATCGAGGTGGGACACCGGCACGTCCACGGCCTGGCCAGGCCGGATGCGGCCAGGCAGCCGCAGCGCGAGCGGGACGCGCAGCTCGCCGCCATAGACCGTCAGGCTGTGGTTGAAGGCGCATGGCTGACCGACGAGGGCGGAGAAGCAGGCGTGCCGCGGATCCATCAGCTCGCCGTGGTCGGCCGTCACGATGACGAGGGTCCGCTCGCGCAGCCCGAGCGCGTCGAGGGTCGCGAAGACCGGGCCGAGGTTGTGGTCGACCCACATCAGCTCGCCGACATAGCTGCGCGGCAGGACGCCGCCGAGGCGTTCGGGGCCAGGCAGCGCGTCCGCCTTCTCCTGGAAGGCTTCGGGCGGTCGGTAGGGCGTGTGGGGGGCCGTGTAGTTGAGCATCAGCGCCCAGCGGCGGTCCCGGTTCTCGGTCATGAACGCGATGGCGTGCGCGCTCGCCTTGACCGCGTCGGCGGGGATCGCCTTGAAGTCCGAGACCCGCGGGAAGCCATGGTCCACGCCGATCTCCTCGCCGCCGAAGACGAAGAGGTTGTGGCCGAAGTGCGCGACGCGCCAGCCATATCGCTCGAGCAGCCGCGTCACGAGGGGGGGGCTGGACGCATAGAAGGTCTCGAGGCGGCCGGTCGTGAAGCTCCAGCTGTGGCTGTGGACCCCGCCGAGCGACGGCGGCGCCGATGCGAGCATCGCGACCGTCGAGGTGCGGGTCGCGTTGCCGAGCGACCAGGCCTCCGAAAAGGCGGTCCCCTCGGCGAACACACGGTCAAGGTGCGGCGTCGCGTCGCGGGCCTCGAAGGTCCGCCCCGGGCCGAGCGCGTCTCGTCGCACCGCGTCGATGACGACCCACAGCACGTTGACGTCAGCGCCGACCGCGGGCGGATGCTCGGCGTCTTCAGCACTTGTCCGCGCAACGGGCGGGGCGTCGGTCGGGATGCCGGTGAGTCCGGGCTCGGCGAGGCCGATGACGATCGACGACTCGAGCCCGCGCTTGCGCTTTCGTTGGCGGTCGCGATCGTTCTCTCCATCGTCTTCGTCTTCGTCGTCGACCACCTCGAGCGTCAGGCGGGCGGGTGCGTCGGGCTCGAGCGGGAGGTCGAGGACGAGCGGCACGAAGCCCGGGTCGTCGCGGCGCTTGCGAGGCGTCGCCTCCTCGTCCCGAGGCTCGCCGTGGTCCGCGCCCCGCCTGCGCCGCCTCGGGGGCTCGCGGTCTTCGTCGGCATCGGGCTCTGCGGCCCGGGCAAGCGCGCGCAGGGCGCCAGCCTCGAGCGGCACCACCTGTGTCACCGTCCCGTGGGCGTCGGCGACCGTCACCTTGAGGCGCAGCTTCGACCCCGGGCGGGCCCCGCAGGACAGGATGCGCCAGCCGAGCTCGAGGCGTGGGGCCTGCTCGGGGAGGACGTCGAAGGAGACCGCGTGCCCGGCCTCGACGACGAACACGTCGCGCAGCCCGATGACCCCCTTCCCCTCGGTCCACGTGAAGCGCAGGTTGCGCGTCGCGAGCTCGGGCGGCAGGTCCGAGAACGGGTTCGCGTAGGTCGCGTGACTCGTGCCAGGGGCGCACCCCGCGAGCTTCCTGCGCGCTGGCAGCGGCGGATCGATGGTCGCTTCCGCGAGCGCCGGGATCAGCGGGACGGTCGTGCGTCGCAGGGGGTCGGCCCGCCCCGCGTCACCGCCGAGGGTCGCGAGGACGGCGCCGAGGGCGAGCACGAGCGCCGCATGGCGCAGGGCTCCGGCGTTTCTTGACGGAATGTCAGCCCATCGGTTCCCCCGATGCCTTGACGATTCGTCAGGGGATGGGTCGCGACCCCGACTGCGGCTGTGCAGGGTCATGGCGACCCCTCGGCGCGGGGCAGGATGAAGCCGTGGCGCTCCTCGACCTGCGGGTCCTGGCGCATCCACGCATAGAGGCGCGCGGCGAGGGCGTCACGCACGGCGGGCTCGGTTTCGGCCAGATCGCGCGTGTCGCCGGGATCTTCGAGCGGGGCGTAGAGCTCGAGCAGCACCCCGTCCCGCGTCGGGATGAAGACGAGCTTGCGCGCGTTCGTCAGGATCGCCCGGTGCTTGGCCGCGATGGCGGCCCGCTCGAGCTCGGGGCGCAGGTGGATCTGCCCGCTCGCGGGGTGCTCGGTCAGCGCGTCGAGCCCGTCCGCGAAGCGCATCATCCGTCCATCGAGGCGCCGCGTCTCGGGCGGGTGAAACCACAGGTCCGTCTCCGTGAAGACCGCGCGCCGCGCCAGGACGTCGGGCCCGGAGGCGGCGAGATCGAGCCCCGCGAGCGTGTCTTCCGGAGCGGTCGGCGCGAGCCCGAGCCGTCCAAGGACCGTCGGCGCCAGATCCGTCAGCGAGACAGGGGCGGCCTCGACGCGCGGCGCGAGGCCGGGCGCGGCGACGATGAGCGGCACCTCGAGGGTCCCGCGCCCGTAGAGGTGATCGCCATGCCCAGTCCCGAGCCCGTGCTCGTAGAGGCATTCGCCATGGTCCGCGGTCACGACGCGCACCGTGTGTGGGGTCAGTCCAGCCGCGTCGAGCGCCCCGAGCATCGCGCCCGCCGCCGCGTCGGAGGCCGCGATCGCGCCCGCGTGAAGGCCGCGCAGGTGGGCCGCCTCGGCCGCGCGCTCGGGGCCTGCGAGGTCATCGCCGAAGCTCGCCTTGTGAAAGCGCGATGGTCCGCGGAAGTCCCCGTCAATAAATCGATTCCAGAATGGGGCGGGGGAGGCGAACGGGAAATGCCCTGAGGACAGGAAGACCACGACGAACCACGGGGTCGTCGGGTCGTCGGCCTGTGCCTCCGCGATCCACGCCTCGGCGCGTTTCGTGATCCACCGCGGGTCCGCGAGGCGCTCGAAGGCGAGCAGCTCGGGGTGTGTCGCGCCCGCGAAGACCTCGACGAGCCAGGGCATCAGGTGCAGGTGCGGCTTGAGGCCGCCGAGGGCCACGTTCGAGGCGAGCGTGAACGCGGGGGCCTCGACGTGGTCGAAGCCGAAGTCGGCCCGCGTGAAGACGTCGCCCGCGAAGTCGGAGAAGGCGGCCGTTCGGTATCCTGATGCGCGCAACACTTCGGGTAGTGTGTGCGCGACCGCCACCTTCCCGGATGCGTCCGGGATCGGGAACATGTGCCGGATGCCGTGGTGGTGCGGGTACTGGCCCGTCAGCATCGAGGCCCAGGACGGGTAGGTGCGCGGGATCGCGGGGACGGCGCGTTGAAACAGCATGGCCGTCGCCGCGAGCGCGTCGAGGTGCGGCGTCACGGCCGGGCTCGCCCCGAGGTTGTCGGCGCGCAGCGAGTCGATCGCGAGGACGAGGACGTGCGGACGCGCAGGCGCCCCTCGCGTCGGCTCGGGGATGAGCAGGAAGGCCGCCACGAGAGCGGTCACCGAGCAGCCGAGCGCCACGCGCGCCGCCTTGGGCGACGCGACGAGGTGGCGTGTCATCCCCGGCACGGCGCGCCATAGCCACCACGCGCCTGCGAGTCCGGGCAGCGCGAGCAGCAGCGCCAGGATGAGGGGCTCGGGGGGGCCGTCGACCGCGAGCGTCAGCGACAGGTCGATCCAGCTGCTCTGCGTCGCGCCAGGCGCGTAGACCGCGGGGTGACGCGCCATCGACACGAGCAGCATCCCCTGATGAAACCAGAGGACGAGGGCGAAGATCAGACCGACCCGCCGCGCCCGCGTCAGGCCCGACAGGTCGATCGGACGGCCCCGCAACCTGAGCAGCGGCGGCACGCAAAAGGCCGCGATGACCCCGGAGAGCGCGCCGATCCCGAGCGACATCCCGAGGAGCCCGAGCTGCTGGCGCAGGATTGCGTCGCTGTGGCGCTCCGTCAGGGCGTCGGTCAGCGCGTCGTTCCGGACGCCCATGTACTCGGCGTCCGCGTGCAGGAGCAGGGAGAGACCGAAGAGCAGCGCGTGCACGCCCGCCCCGACCAGCAGGCCGGTTGTGATGGGCGGGCGCGGTGCGGCGAGCGCGCCGGGGTTTGACCCCGGGATGGGTTGTGCGTCATCCATGGCGCATGGCGCTGCGGTCGGTCGAGGTCGTCGTGTCCCGAGGCGGCGCGCGGATGCTCGAGACCCGCGCCGGGACAGCCACCTCGGAGGCCTGTCAGCGCGGGACCTCCAGGTGCGAGGCGTCGTGACTGACGGGCCCTGTTGCGGGTGGGGAGGTCGGGGCCGCGGAGCCTGGCGCAAAGCGTGCGTCGAGCTCGAAGCGCGCCGGGTGGCGGCCGCTGATGTCCGCGTAGAAGGCCATCATGGCCCGCATGTCCGACTCGAAGTCCGTCGGGATGATAACGCGACCGACGCCGGCCTCGCGGCGGGCGTAGTCGAGATAGCCGAGCAGAATCGGGACGCCAGCCTGGCGCGCCACGTGCCAGAAGCCTGTCTTCCATTCGCGACGCCGTGACCGGCTGCCCTCGGGGGTGACCATGACCGCGATGTCGCCCGGCGTCTCGGTGAAGATGCGCACCATGGCCTCGACCATGCTCGGTCGCACGCGTCCGCCGTGGCCGTCATCGCGCGGCGAGCGGTCGATGCTGATGCCGCCGAGCGGGCCGAGGGCCAGCTTCCACGGAAATCGCATCCACTCCTGCTTGATCGTGAAGCGCACCGGGAGGTCGAGCATCTCGAAGGCCGCGAGGGCGTACAGGATGTCCCAGTTGCTGGTGTGCGGGGCCGCCGTGACGACGCAGCGGCGGTGGCCCGCGACGAGCTCGGCGCCCTTCAGGGTCCAGCCTTCGCGCGCGAACAGGGCCTCGCAGGTCAGTCTCTTCACGTCCACGTCGCTTCCTCCGGTCGTGTCCCGCGCTTGCCGTTCCGCGCCCTCATCCGAGGCGCGGCGCGACCATCCGTGCGAGGTAGCCGAGCGCGCTGAGCTCGCCCTCGGTGAAGCCCGACGACCGCGGCGGGTCGATGACGAGCAGTGCGAGTCGGCCTGTCGACCGGGTCGGGGTCGCGGCGTCCTCGAGGGTGGTCCACATCGCCGCCCGCACCTCGAGGGCGTGTCGGACGCCGGCCTGATCGCGCCACCAGGTCACGAGGGGTTCGCCCGCGAGACGGAGCCGGCTCGACTGGCTCAGGTCAAGGGCGGCTGGCCACTGGTCAAGCCCTGCGCGGGCTCCCCGCAGGGCGCGATCTCCCTCGCCCCGGGCCTGCCAGATCGTGACGACCTGCGGACCGACCTCAAGCCCGAGCACGAGGCGGGCCGGGACCTGGTGGGCCACCGTATCGATCGCCCACTGCAGGACGGCTCCGGCCGCGACCGGAGGCCGCTGTCCGCCCTGGCGCGAGGCGGGGAGCGCGAAGCCGAAGTCGGCCATCGGCGTGAAGGTTGAAGGGCTCGCCGCGGCGCCGTCCGGGACCGTCGGCCGCTCGCGCAAGCCCGGCGGGCCTGCACGCGGGGCTGGCAGGCTCTCCTCGGTGGTATCGGGTCGTCGCCGCGCGCGCGCCACCGGTCGGACGGTGGCGGCTGTCGCGGGTTCGCGGCCACTCCAGTTCGAGAGACCCTGGAAGGTCTCCGAGGTGAGCGCTGGCATGGTCTCGTCGAACCCCGACGGCGTCAGCGGCTGCTGCGGGGTCCGCCGTGTCAGCTCCGGGCTGCGGCCATGGATACGGATGATGAGGGCGTCGGTCGCCTCGGAGGAGCCTGTTGGCGGCTCGGGGATGCGGACGGTCGCGGCCCCCGCGGCGCGAGCGGGTCGCGCGATCGCGCGGTCGGCCGCGTCAGGCGGCGCGATGGTCGGCAGGGCCTCTGTCGTGCGCGCGGCGACGTGCGGGTCGCTCTGGATGCGCAGTCGCTGGTGGAGGGTGTGGATCTCGACGTCGGTCACGTCCCCCGCGCTGCGATTGCGGATGCGGGCCGCGTCGGCGTCGTCGCGCCGGTCTCTCAGGGCCTGCCAGGCGTCATGCCAGGAGGCCGCCACGAGACGGCTGTGGGTGACCGCGCCGTCACTGGCTTCGCAGGTGATGAGATAGGCCGGCATCCGGGGTTCACTAACACGTCGCGCGTCGAATGTCAGTTCGGGAAACCGATCGCGCGGCGGTCTGCGGCCAGACGCGGGCCGCAGGGGCGCTGGGACCGGGTCGGCCGCGGCTCGGCTGCGCGGCTCGCTTGAAGGTCTGCGTGCGCGTCTGCTATGCACGCCCCGATGGTTGGTGTCGACAGCCCCGAGGCCCTCGTCGAGCGGGCGATCGCGGTCGCCTCGGGGCGCGAAGGCGCGCTGTCGGGTGAGACGGTCGACGCCCTGCGCCGTGAGGTCGGTCGGTTCGTGGCACCGTCCGAGGGTCGGCTCCTCGCAGCCCTTGACGCCCTGCTTGCCGATGATCATGCCGCGGAGGCGCTCGCGGTCCTCCTCGGCTGGGGGGCGCTCGGTCTCTGGCTGCCCGAGGTCGCAGCGATGGACGGGCTCCACCGGTCAGCCCCCCTCGACCAGCCCCACAAGGACCTCTGGGCCCATACACTTCAGGTGCTCGGCCAGTGCCCGCGCGACCCCGACCTCCGCTGGGTCGCGCTCTGCCATGACATCGGCACGCCCGCAACGCGCACCTTCGGCTCCGACGGCGTCACCTTCTGGCGCCACGAGGCGGTGGGGGCCTGGCTCTTCCTGGGCCTCGGCGCCCGCCTCGGCATGGCCGGGACGCGTGTCGCACGTATCGCCTTCGTCATCGCGAACCACGCCCGCACGAACCAGTACGACGACAGCTGGTCCGACCGCGCGCTGCGTCGCCTCCGGCGCGAATGCGGGCCATGGCTCGACGACATGATCGCCTTCTCCCGCGCCGACTGGAGCACCCGCCGGGTCGCGCGGGTCCGCGTCATTCAGGCTGGCCTCGACCGACTCGTGGCGCG
>SXGQ01781262.1_pt1 | contig 12081 bp, 11 predicted proteins | sample 3178371 | NCBI WGS metagenome assembly SXGQ01 (sample SAMN11356859, study PRJNA531348) | freshwater metagenome | isolation source: freshwater sample F1-20 | place: China: Fuxian Lake, Yuxi | collected 2017-12-25 | reverse complement strand
GCTGTTGGACGAACCGGTGTCGGCGCTCGATCCCGAAAATCGCGAACGCGCCATCGACCTCATCTCCGACCTGTCCGCTGCGGGTGTCGCGGTGCTCGCGGTCTTCCATGACCTCGATGCCATCGCACGACTCGCCTCACGCGTCATTCGCATGGCGCGGGGCTCGATCGTCGAGGACGGACCGACCGCCGAAATTCTCCCCCACCTTCAACCAGCCGAGGTACAGGTATGAAACGCTTCATCGTCACCAACGTCACTGCCGTTCTTCATGATGCGGTGATTCCCGACGCTCGCGTGGTCGTCGAAGACGGCATCGTCGTCGAAATCGGCCCCCATCGTGGTGGTGAAAGCACATTCGATGGCAACGGCTCGTTCTGCATTCCCGGACTCGTCGACACCCACAGCGACGGCTTCGAGACGGAACACCGCCCGCGCCCGGGGGCCAAGCTGCCACTCGACTTCAGTTTGCGATCCTTCGAGGCAAAGGTGCGGGCTTCGGGAATCACCACGTTGTTCCATGGCATCGGGTTCGAAAACGACGGCAACCGCACCGTCGATCTGGCAAACGCGTTCGTCGATCTGATTCACGGCTACAGCGATTCACGAACCATGGTCGATCACCGCGTGCTCTACCGCATTGATGCACGTGATCGGGCCGGTTTTGAAGCCGTTGCGGCACGCATCGATGCGGATCGCGCAGTTGACCCGACACCACTCGTCAGCTTCGAGGACCACACACCGGGCCAGGGTCAGTACCGCGACCGTGCCTATTTTGAAAACTGGATCATGGGAACCCGCAATGTTGATGCCGAGACTGCACGTACCGAGGTCGACGCACTCATTGCAGAGCGTGACGCTTTGTTGCACCATCGCGCAGCCGCAATTCCGTGGTTGACCGACAAAGCAGCGGCTGGCGAAATTCTTCTGATGGCCCACGACCCGGCCACGATCGACGACATCGACGAAGCCCTGTCGTGGAATGCAACGATTGCCGAATTCCCCACCACGGTTGCCGCCGCACAGCACGCCAAGCTGCACGGCATGCGCACCGTGTGCGGTGCACCGAACGTGTTGCGGGGCGGCAGTCACTCGGGCAACGTGTCAGCAGGAGAACTGGTGTCACTGGGCCTCTGCGACGGATTGTCGTCCGACTACCTGCCCTTTGCAATGGTGGGCTCCATCGGCACCTTGGTTCGCATCGACGCATGCTCACTTCCCGATGCCGTTCGCCTCGTCACGTCGGGCCCGGCCCGCACGGTCGGCATGACCGACCGCGGAACTCTCGCCGTTGGCGCCCGTGCCGATCTCGCGATCTGCAACCTCATGGACAAGGACCCAACGGTCATCGGTACGTTCCGTGCGGGTCGCGCAAACCTTCCGAGCCTCGCAATGCAAGACGCCTGAGATGAAGCCGTTCACCGAGTTTCTCAACGACATGGCGCGAGCCGCCGACACGGCCTACCGCCACGCAATGACACACATGTCGGCCGCGGAACGCAGCGCAAACATCGGTCTCGGCGGCGACGGCACGCCGACCATGTTTCTCGACCGCCATGTCGAGGATCCTGTACTCGACGTCATCGAGAAATACGGCGCCAACGTCTTGTCCGAAGAGGTCGGCTGGGTTGACCGCGGCTCACCGATCACCGTCGTGATCGACCCGGTCGACGGCACGGCGAATTCCGCTTCAGGCGTTCCGATATCCGCGTTCGCCGCAGCCGTTGCGGTCGACGACAACGGTGTCGAGTCGCTCTGCACATGGCTTGGAACTGACCTTCAGTGGAACGCCCACGTCGACGAGCCGGTCGTCATCAAAACCTCGCAACGCACGGACATTCGTGGTTCATCACTCTCCATGCTTCGCCCCCGACCGTCGACTTGGCGCGCCTGGTCGGAACTCGCACAAACCGCCGAGCGTCTGCGTATTCTCGGCAGCTCCGTCATCGAGGGTTGCCTTGTCGCCGATGGCGCAATCGATGGCTTTTGCGATCCGGGCGGCGACATTCACCGCATCGTCGATATCGCCGCGATGAAGTTGATCGTGGAGAAGGCCGGGGGTTGCGTGATCGACGCACACGGCCGACCGTTCACCCTCGAGCCCGATTTGTCGCTGCGATGGAGTGGCGTGGTGGCGGCCACACCCGAACTTGCCGAATCAATCGCCGGCATCATTCGCTGGACGACAAAGAAATAGCAACCGGTTCAGTCGCAGCAGCTGTCGCGCCAACCACACGACGTGCACTTGAAGTGCGCATGCTCGGGAATCAGACCGTTGCCGCACAAAGGGCATTCGGGAAAGGTGCCGAACCGCGAACGACACGTGTCGAAGTTCGAAGGGTCGAAACCCTGCGTCGGTGCCGGCGAGACAACGTTTCCTGTCGAATCCATTCGGACATTGTGGCTTGCGGCAGGTAAACGATCGAGGATCTACGCCGCCGCACGCGTCGGCCCGCGCGCCGACGACACCCACAGGGCGACAACCACCATCACCATCGCCAACACAAGGGCAAACGTCGACAGCACGTGGTAGCCGACGGCCTTGCGAATGAACCCGCTCGAAAATCCGGCCACCCCTCCGAAGAAACTCATCGACATGTCGGCGACACCCTGCACGGCCACTCGTGAATCGTCGCGCACCGAATCAATCAGCAGGCTCGACCCACCAATCAGGCCGAAGCTCCACCCCACCCCCAACAGCCACAGCGCGGGGAACAGCAACGGATAGTGGTCGCCCGACAACGCCGAGAACGCCGTCGCAAGAACCAGCAACACTCCACCCAAGCGAATCGACGCCTGGCGTCCGTGTTTGTCGCTGTAGCGCCCCACCCACGGACTGAACGCATACATACCCGCGATGTGCAACGAGATGATGTACGCATTCACCGTTTCGTGACCGTGGAACTTCAGGTGCACCGGTGTCATTGTCATGACGGCAACCATCGTCATCTGCGACACCACCATCGCGAACACTGCGACGCGACCATTGACCGTCTCGAATGCCGCCGAATATGCCTGGCGAATCTTCAACTGCGGAACCTGGCCAACGGCGTCGCCGCGAAGCTCACGCGCCAGAAACAACGGATCCGGCTTCAGGCGAACCGCAACATTGACCAGCGACACGATGAAGAACGCCGCCGAGAACACCCATGGCCCCGTGTACTTGTGCCATCCAAACAATTCTTCGCCCGCCCACTGCGCAGGCTGCACCAGAACCGGCCCCAGCACGGCGCCGAACGTGGAAGCGAACAAAATGCGGCTCATCGCCGCTCCGCGCTTGTCGGGTGTCGCCAGATCGGTCGCCGCGTACCGCGACATCAGGTTGGACGCCTGACCCGAGCCATAGATGAACAGGCCGACGATGAACACCGGCAACGACTTGGCCTCGGCCCCGATGCCGGCAATCAAGCCTCCGACGATCGCCATCGCGTATCCGGCTCGCAGCCCGTACCGCCGGCCCCTGCGGTTCATCACCCGCGCCAACACCTGCGACATGAACGCCGTTCCCGTTGTCACCGTCGCCGTGGCGATGCCTCCCCACGGCGTCGACTGACCAAGGATGCGCTGCACCACGTACGCACCAACCGTCACCGCCGACGACAACGCGGCCGCAGCGGCCAACTGACCCAGCACCAACACGCGCAACGTGCGCCGCTGAACCTCGTCAACTTCGTTCCGGTTGGTCACCTGCCCAGTGTTGCAGGTGACCAACCCGGCAGTCTTCGACCTTCCCCTTTGCGAGCACCCGTTTTAATCCGAGCATCCGCCATCTTGGGTCGACTCACACTCAGACGGTCTGGCGCCGGCGACGCGCGATGGTCGCCACAGCGGCACCGACGGTCAACATCCACAATGCCAGTGACAACTCATTGTCGGCGGTTCGCGCTCCGGTTGCTGGCAGTGCCGCGACATTGGCCCGAGAAACCTTCAGGCCGAGCGCCGCCTGCACTGTCGGGGTTGCGACCACCAACGTATGGCTTCCGGCTTTGATCGCCTCCGGCACCAGCGCTTGAGCCTTCACCGTACCGTTGGAGTTCACCGTGTAAGAACCAATCAATCGCGGGGTCGACATCACGACCAACTCAACCGACTCCCCCGGCGTCAAGCCGAATGCAGCCACGCCAACTTCACCGTTGCCACGCATCTCGATCACCGCACCGGGCTGCACCTCGGTCACCGTGCCGTTCTCGTTCACCGCCGCGAACAACATGGACTTCTCGCCGGCCTGTACGAGCACCGTGTCCTCGATCGGCACTGCAACATCCAAGAGCCCGGTGATGTTGGCACCTGTCAAAGTGTCCTTCACTGAGAGTCCACTCTTCCCACCAGATGACCGATTCAGTTCACGCACCAGATCATCGGCCACGGTCTGCAGCGACTGAACCTGAGCCGGTGTCCGATCCTGCGGATCCAACTGGCCTGCTGGCAAATCAGCGGGAGTCTCCACCGTGAGCGCAACCGCCTGGCCATTCACGATCGCCTTCGCCTCCCCTGGCACCCGGGTCAACTTCGATTGATTCGAGGAGTTGACCAAACTCGGACCTGAGGGGGCCACCGTCGTCGTAGAAGCCACTGTCGTCGTAGAAGCCACTGTCGTTGTAGATGCGACAGTCGTCGCAGGAGCCACAGTCGTCGCAGGAGCCACCGTCGTCGCAGGAGCCACCGTCGTCGCAGGAGCCACCGTCGTCGCAGGAGCCACAGTCGTCGCAGGAGTGTTGTCGACTGCAGACATGGTGAATGCCTCGGTCGCAAAACCCGAGGCCCTGAAATTTCCGACAGCGACACAGTCCCCCGCCGACCCACACGACACCGAACGCAAGACGGCCCCAGGTCCACTCGTCAGGTCTAGGACGCCGGAAGCGAACACAGCCGGCCTCGCGTTCTCCCACGTCCCCGCCACCATCGACATCGTGAACGCCTCTAGCTCACTGTTCGCATTCGTGAATTGTCCAACAGCGACGCAATTCCCCACCGAGGCACACGACACCGAACTGAAGTACTCTGACATCGCGCCTCGTGTCGAAGTGAACACAGCCGACCTCGCGTTCTCCCACGTTCCCGAAACCATCGACATCGTGATGGCCTCGGGCGCGCCGGATCCATTATCGGAACTTCCGGCAGCGACACAGTTTCCCGCGGACGTACACGACACCTCGTTGAATGTGTCCCACACTGACTCGATTCGGCTCGTTGCGAACACAGCCGGCCTCGCGTTCTCCCACGTCCCCGACACCAACGACATCGTGAACGGAAAGCGGGCGTTCATCGGCGCGCTTGGGCCCTCGAATTTTCCGACAGCGACACAATTCCCCGCCGACACACACGACACTGCCTTGAATTCGGCATTGGGAATCGTGGCCTGCACACCAGAAGCGAACACAGCCGGCCTCGCCTGACCCCACACCCCCGACGCCATCGACATCGTGAACGCCTCCACACCGGCTGGCGTGCTTGCATTCGTAAATTTGCCGACAGCGACACAATTCCCCGCCGACGCGCACGACACCGCAGTGAATTCGGCATCGGCAATCGTCGCCTGCACACCGGAAGCAAACACAGCCGGGGTTGCCTGACCCCACACGCCCGACACCATCGACATCGTGAACGCCTCCACGCCGGGTGAGCCACCTGCATTCCTGAATTTTCCGACAGCGACACAGTTCCCCGCCGACGCACACGACACCGCCTTGAATTCGGCGACGGGGGTCGTGTTCTGCACACCAGAAGCGAACGTCGCTCGGGTCGCGTCACCCCACACGCCGGCTGCAGTGGAATGTCCTGTCGACACGACGAGAAGCGCACAGGCTGCGACACCGGCAAGACCGATGGAGGTACCGCGCCTGCGACCACTGCTTGATGCCGGAAGCGTTCTGCTCTTGGCTTGCCGAAGAATCGCCGCCGTTCGCTTCGCGCCATCCATCCACAAATCGATTGTCTTTTTTGCAGACCGCCATGGGTCTACAGTATCCACCAACGTTGATGGCAACAACGTGGTTGTTCAATCGTTCACGGGATGCTCGCGGGGAGTACTCGTCGAACATCGGGAAATAGGGTGGTCGTGTGGCAGTTGACCCAGACAAGACGGCATTCATCGTCCGTGCCGCGCGCGACTTCATCGAGCGACAGGGCGCGGAGGCGCTAACCCTACGGGCTCTCGGTCGCGAAATCGGAGCTGATCCGAGCGTGGTTTATCGACACTTTGCCGACAAGGGCGCCCTGTTGCAGGCGGTCGGCGCGGCCTTGGTCGCAGAAATCGAGCTTGGGCCAGCCATGGTGGCCGCCACTCCGCGCGAGCGGTTACGCCTTGCTATGACTGCACTTCGGGCCACGCTGGTGGAGAATCCCGGTGCCGGGATGATCCTGGCGACAGGGAGTCACAGTCCCGCAGGCAACGACCTTGAATTGGTCCGATGGGGTCTTGGCCAACTGCGAGAACTCGGTTTGTCGGGCACAAATATCGCCGTTGGGTACCAACTTCTTGAGGGGTACACGTTCGGTATGGCGACCTACGACATCTCCAGCCAGCCCGATCCACTTGAGGCACGACGGTTGTGGTTTCGGGCCGTATCTTTGGCCGAGTTCGACGACGTTTCTCGCTCGACCAATCAAATAGCCGAGCTCAATGATCATGTGTTCGAAATTGGGCTTGAAGCAATACTAGATCGGCTACAGGCGCTCGTCGCCGGCCAATCCGACTGACACCCCTCGCCTACTGTCCTTGGCCATGGAAGTCGTTGCAGTTGTTGCCCTTGTCGTCGCCCTTGGGGCGGTGGCGCTCATGATCCTCGGCCAGCGAAGAGCTCAGCAGCCCGCGCCGCCGGTTGCGGTGGTCCCGCCTGCGCCGGTCATCGACACTGCGGCGTTGCGCGCCGAGATGTCGGCGGAATTGGCGAGAACGGTCGCTGAAACCGTGAATGCGTCGCTGGCAGGGGCGATGCATCAGATGAGCGAGCGCGCACGCCTTGATCGTGAAGAGTCCATCAAGATGGCGGCCGAGAAAATTGCAGTGTCGGGTGGCGAACAGTTGGGTGCCCGGGCCGAAGTCATCGACACGACGTTGAAGACCTTCGTGGGCCAGATGGGCCAGCGACTCGACGCGTTGTCGACCGAGCTGCAGCAGCTGCGCCAAATCAACAACACGCAGTACGACAACGTCGGCAAGGCTGTCGAGGCGCTGGCACGTCGCACCGACAACCTCAGCGAAATTCTGTCGAGTTCCCAAAAGCGCGGTCAATGGGGTGAGCGCGTGGTGGAAGACATGCTGCGTGCAGTCGGCTTCATCGAGGGCGTGAACTACTCGAAACAAGACGTGAACACGGTTGGTGGCCGTCCGGACTACAAGTTCTTGATGCCGCCCGATCGAGTGTTGTTCATGGACGTGAAATTTCCGCTCGACCGTTATGCCGATCACTTCAATGCCGACAACGATGCGCTCCGTCAACAGGCGAAGGTCGAATTCGTGAAAGCAGTGAAAGGACACGTCGATGCGTTGGCTCGTCGTGACTACACGCTGAATGCCAAGGAAGAGGCCCTCGACTACGTGTTGATGTTCCTACCCAATGAAAGCATCAGCGGCTTCGTTCACGAAGCCGACCCGGGAATGATCGACTATGCGCTGGCGAAGAAGGTGGTGCTGTGTTCACCGCTCGCGCTGTATTCGTTCTTGTCGGTGATTCGCCAGGCAACCGACAGCTTCCACACCGAGCAGACGGCTGCCTCGATCATGCAGCAGATCGCCAAGTTCAACAAGGAATGGCAGAACTACGTGAAGGCCGTCGACGAGGTGAAGGACGTTTTCCAAAAACTCACCGACAAGGTCGACAGCATCGGCACCGATGGCACCCGCTTCAAGAAGTTGAACGTGCCCATCAAGGCCATCGAGAAGATGCGCACCAAGCAGGGCATCATGGAACTTCCCGCGGGCGAAGACAGCGAAGGGTTGGCTTTCGACGACGAGTAATCTTGTCGCGTGACATCGGTGCGTCGATCGACCCTTTCGGTCGGTTTGATCTTCTTTGTCAATGGGATGGTGTTCTCGAACTGGGTACCCCGAATCAGCGAGATGCGCGATCGGCTGGGTGTCAGCAACTCGGGCTTGAGCATCTCACTGTTGGGTGGCGGCCTGGGGGGTTTCGTCGGTTCGCTGTTGGTGGCGCGCATCGTGCGACGCCTCGGTTCACGGACGGTCGTATTGGTGTCATCGATCGTTCTTGCGGGCGTGGTGCCACTGATTGCGGTCGTACCCAATTCGGTTGGACTGTTGTTGGTTCTCACTGCGACGGGGTTCGGTGACTTGCAGGCCGATGTCGCGGTGAATGCCCAAGGTGTGATGGTGCAGACCCGGTTGGGCCGGCCGATCATGCAACGCCTGCACGGAATGTGGAGCCTCGGCACCGTGGTGGGCGGTTCAACCGGTTGGGTGATGTCGGCCCTCGACGTGAGTCTCGGATGGCACTTGCTCGGCGTGTCGTGCGTGATGTTGGTGGGCATCGGTTGGTCGGTCCGCGGTCTGTTGCCGGACGACGAAGCGCACGGCGACGTCCCACCATCGAACATGGGCGACCACCGGGCTTTGACAATGACGGTCGCGATCGGCGTGATGGGTTTGTCGGTGGCGATCATCGAGGCGGTGCCGAACGAGTGGAGCTCCGTCGTGTTGAACGACGTGTTCGACGCAGGACGCTGGAAGGCTGCAGGAACCGCGGTGTTCGCCACGTTCATGCTTCTTGGACGTTTGAGCGGTGACCACGTTGTGATGCGCTTGGGTGGCCGCCGCACATTCGAGACCGGCGTTCTCATGTGTCTTGTATCGGCAACACTTTTGGCGGTGGCACCCGCAACGATCGTTGCGTTCATCGCCTACGCATCGTGGGGTTTGGGCGTGAGCGTTCTGTTTCCGCAGTTGTACGAGACGGCCGCGAAATTGCCGGGTCTCAGTGCAGCGCGAGGTCTCGGTGCCATGACCTTCGGCCAGCGGCTTGGTTTTCTGGTTGCGGCCGGGGCGGTTGGTGCAATCGCTGATCTGACGAACTTCCGCGTGACGCTGTTCGCGCTTATCGCGGTGGCAACAGCCGTTGTACTTGTTGCGCGGCGTCGAACATCAGCCCACGCGGCGTGAGGTTCAGTTGCCTGCGTTCCAAAAGTTGACGAGTTGGCGGGCTGCAGTCACCGGATCTTCGATCATCCACCAATGACCGCGATCGGCCAGTTCGATCGTCGTGGCGCGCAGCGAGCGAGCAACGTCATTGGCCATGTCGGGCGTGCCCGGATAAGTGTCGGCAGTCGGAATGATGACCGCGCCACGCGGGAGATCAGCCGTGGCGAGTCGTACGCCGAGGTCGCGCATCGCGGGCTGGGCCGCCGACCTGTAAAGGGCGAGGATGCACCGCCCCATCTCGACATCGATGTGCTTGGCCACCTCGGCGGCGATGGATTGCGTCATGCCGAGGCTTTCGAGAACCGCGGCACAGTCGGTCGCCTCCATCTGCGTGAGCAAGCCGACGGCTTCTTCTCCAACGCCCGGTGTTTGCCACGCCTGTGCGGCATCGTGCCACACGTAGTCGGGGTGCAACAGCCCGCCACAATCGGCGGCCCAACTGGCGAAGAGATCGGGGCGCTGTGCAATTGCGCCGTAAACGTGGCCCGCGCCCCAGTCGTGGCCGACGATGTCGACCGGTGCATCGATGCGTTCGATTTCCTCAATCAGCCAATCCGCGTAATCGCCTTGTGTCGCAGCCCAGTGCGGCGGCGACGGTGCCCCGAATCCGTGTGGCGAAAGGAAGAGAACATCGCTCACACCGAGGCATTCGAGTTCGATGGCCAGCGGCTGCCAGATGGCGGCGGTTTCGGGATTCCCGTGCAGAAAGACCTTTGTCATGCGTACGCACCTAACTCGGCTTGCGGGCGAGGAATTGAACCGTCGAACTCATGCCGTTGTGGTATTTGCCTTCGACGATGTTTCGCTCGACCATCCGATGCACTTCGAGACCCCAACCGGCGAAGTCGTTTTCGAGTTCTGCAAGTTCGACGGTGAGGTCGTCATTCTGTGGGCCACCGACTCCTCGCCCGATGTTTGCCTTGGTGTAGGCCTCGAGCACGAAGATACCGCCCGGCTTGAGCGCACGTTTCACGTTCTCGTGCACTTGGCCGCGCAATTCCGAGGGCACGTGGCAAAAGATAGAAACAATCGAGTCCCATACGCCGTTGCCCATCTGGAACGTTTCGAGGTCGCCAACCTGTGCGTTGATCCGTTCTCCGCGCTCGGCAGCCAGCCGCTTTGCTTTTTCGACTCCAACGGGGCTGAGGTCGATGGTCGTGACCGTGTGTCCTTGTTTCGCGAGCCAGACCCCGTTGCGACCGTCTCCGTCACCGACAACGAGCGACTCTCCGGTTGGACTCGTGCGCATGGCCTCGACGAGAAAGTCGTTGGGCTGATCACCGAAGGCAAAACCCTCCTCGGCGTAACGATCGTCCCATGATTGTCCATTCGAGGTTGAACTAGCCATGGTCAAACACTCGTGACGGTGATGCGACGCCGATGCCCGGCTGCCATGACCTGCAAGATGACCGCAACCGATGCGCTGACGATCACGAAACCAGGGGCAACACCCACCGATCCGACACGTTGAACGAGTATTCCGGCCACGATGGGTCCTGTTGCGCTGCCGACGGTTGCCACGAATCCAATGAAGGCCAACGCCGTCGCAAAGTGCTTGCGGTCAAGGACATCGTGACCAACCATGCCATCGAGAGCCGACAACGCACCCGCCGACGTCCCGACAACGATTGCATAGACAACCGCCACTTCGGCGCGACCCGAAAAGACGAGTGCGACGGCACCCATGGCAACACCGCCGCGACAAACATGCTGCAGCGTCCACGAACCGAACCGGTCAACCAACGGCAGCAATGGAAGCCGCCCAAGCAACTGCAACAGCCCCCTTGCGCCCGCGAACGAAGCGGCCGCTGCCGCCGACAATCCCGCCCACTTCATGGTTTGAACCTGATAGACGAGCAGCACCGCCACCGCCATGCTGGAGAAGAATGCTGCTGCGACGTAGCAGCGGAGAAGCGGTGTTGCCATCGTTTCTTTGGCCACCGTCCACACCTTCGCCGGACTCCGCACCGCTGAACTGACGCGACCGCGTGCCAGCCAGCCGGCGCCGAAGTAGGCCATGACGAGGATCGCCGCAGACAGCCTGACAGCCGTTCGCCAACTGGTTCCATCTCTTGTAAGTTCGGTCAAGGGAATCGCGATCGGCGATGAAAACGCACCCCAAATCGTCAAACGCGTGATGCCACGCATCGGATCGTCCGCGCGCAGTTGAACTACAAGAGGTTGGGTCACCGAATAGAACCCGGTTGCTGCAATGCCACCACCAGCCGAAATGTGGAGGATTGCGAACACGAAAAAATTGGGTGCGAAGGACGCACCGGCGTAGGTGACCGCGGCGGCAGGACCCAGACAAAGAAAAATAAGATCCAACTGGACCTGATCCAGCAATCTTCCGACGTACATTGCACCGATGCCTCCGGCAAGGGTTGTCAGTCCGTAGACGACACCAAGGGCACCGACTCCGACTCCTAGATCGTCGCCGACGTCGCCGACCAAGACTCCGAAGCCGTAGAACCACGTGCCGTAGGCGACGATCGTCAGCACCCCGAGTGCATCAACGGCCCGCACAGACGACTTTAGAGGCACCACTGAATTCTACGGCTAGCGTCCGACGACTAGACGCTCTCCCGCAGTGAATAGTGCGCTACGACGCGGTGAAAAATTCGCGCAAGCCCGAGGCCATCTTGCCTCGAATCGACTGGCCCGACGGCAACATGTCAACCATCGTGATCGAAGTGTGGATGTGTCCGCGGGCCTGCAAACACTTGACGGGGACGCCCGCGTCGGCGAGTGCTCGTGCGTACGCGTTGCCCTCGTCACGCAGCGGATCGAACTGACCGGTCACGATCATCGCCGGTGGCAGGTTCGCAAGACTCGGCGCGAGGAGCGGTGAAGCCTTGACGCTCTTGCGATCCTCGGCACTCGCATAGTGGTTCCAGAACCACTCCATCACGTTCTTCGTGAGCACG
>SXGQ01447049.1_pt1 | contig 12081 bp, 8 predicted proteins | sample 3178371 | NCBI WGS metagenome assembly SXGQ01 (sample SAMN11356859, study PRJNA531348) | freshwater metagenome | isolation source: freshwater sample F1-20 | place: China: Fuxian Lake, Yuxi | collected 2017-12-25 | reverse complement strand
GCGCCGCCGCCAGTTGGGTGAAAACCATTGCCCGCCGCAACTCGGGCCGCGCCGCGAACATCTCCGCGTAGAAAAGACGGCTGCAGCGATAACGAAGGAGGTGCCCTTCACGGTGGAGGCCGCGGCTTGGGAAGCCCCGACGGTGCGCGGCGGGCGCCAACGACTGGGCGTTTCTTGCGCCACGGCGCGGGGCGGTGGCAATTGGCTTCTATTGCCGGGCGCGGGCCGCCTAGGCTGACGGGATGATCTCCCCGAGGAAACCGTTGCGCGTCGCCGTAGTCGGCGGCGGGGTCACCGGGCTCACCGCCGCTTGGCAGATCCAGCGGCTGGGCCACCGGGTCACCGTGCTCGAGGCCGGTGCCCGGGCGGGCGGCGTCGTCGGCGGGCAACGGCTGGGGGCCTGGCTGCAGGAGATGGGCCCGAATTCGCTGCTGGAGAGCTCGCCGGAGATCGCGACCTTCGTGGACGACGTGGGCCTCGCGCCGCGGCGGATCTACGCGGCGCCCGCGGCCAAGCAGCGCTACCTCGTCTGCGGCGGCCGCCCCGTCGCCCTGCCAACCTCTCCGGGTGCGTTCCTGCGCACCCCGCTCTTGTCCGTCCGCGCCAAGCTGCGCCTGCTACTCGAACCGCTCTGGCGGCGGGCCCCGGCCAACGCCGAGGAGACGCTCGCGGACTTCGTCCGCCGCCGGCTCGGACAAGAGTTCCTCGACTACGCCATCAATCCCTTCGTGGCAGGCATCTACGCGGGCGACCCGGAACGATTGTCCGTGCGGCACGCGTTCCCCCGCCTGCACGCGCTCGAGCAGGAGTATGGCTCGCTTCTGCTCGGCGCTCTCCGGCGACGTAACTCCAACGGCGGGCCGAAGGGGCGCATCTTCTCCTTCCCGGAGGGACTCGGCGAAATCCCCCGCGCGCTCCAGGCGCGACTGCTTGACCCGGTGCTGCTGCGCACGCGCGTCACGGCGCTACGGCGGGCCGGGATTGGGTGGCGGCTCGCCCTCGAGCAGCGAGGAGCGCCGGGAGAGGCGGATTTCGACCTTGTGGTCTGCGCGCTGCCCGCCGACGCGCTCGCGGGCCTAGACTTTCCTGAACTCGCTCCGGACGCCAACCTGCGGTTGCTCACCGACATCCCCCACCCGCCCGTCGTCTCTGTGTTCACCGGCCACCGCCGCGAGGACGTGACTCACCCGCTGGACGGTTTCGGCCTGCTGGTGCCGGCGGTCGAGGGCGGGCGGATCCTCGGCACTCTGTTCTCGAGCACGCTCTTCCCCGGTCGCGCTCCGGACGGGCACGTGGCCCTCACTACCTTCGTCGGCGGAACCCGCCAACCCGAGCTGGCCGCGCTCGACGACGCGGCCCTAACCGCCGTCGTCCAGGAAGAGCTCGGGCGGCTCCTCGGCGTCGGCGGTACGCCCGCGATCGTCCGCTTGCAACGCTGGCGGCGGGCGATCCCGCAGTACGCGCTTGGGCACGACCGCTTCCTTGCGGCCATCGGGCGCCTCGAGGCTGCGGCACCTGGCGTGTTCGTGGGCGGGAATTGCCGCGACGGGATCTCCCTTCCGAACTGCATCGCGGCGGGCCACCGGCTCGCCGCCGCAGTGCGCCGGCACACCCAATCCTAAGCGACCGCGGCCGCGGCTGCGCGCGGCTTGGCGGCGTCCCCGCGGCGCCTGCAATCCGCTCAGCGTGGGGCCCCCTCACGCCGCTCGGCCGCGGCACGGGTGAAGCGGGTCCACGGGAGCGCCCGCAGTCGGGCCGCAGGAATGCGCGCCCCGGTGTCCTCGCAGATCCCGTAGCGGCCGTCACGGAGGCGGCGGAGGGCTACCTCCACCTCCGTGAGCGCAGACTCCTCGTGGGCCAGTTCGGCGCGCAGGTCCCGCAACTCCAGTTCGCCTTCCGTGAAGTCGACGGCGTCGGCGCCGCCTCGCTCGTGCGGTAGGCGGGTCTCCGCGGCATGCTCCCGCCGCGCCGCGAGCAGACCGGCGTGGAGGTGGGTGAGAGTACGATAGTGCCAGGCCCACTTGGGCAGGGCGAGCGGGGCGGGGATCTTCATGGCGATGCTCACCCTACGCCGCTGCCGCGGAAACGCTGCGCGCCGGTTGGCGATCGTCCCGCGTCGTTTGCGCCAGGGGCCCGGGCCGATTGAGCGCGCTGCGCAGCAGGACCCCGTGCCGGACATGCTCCACGCTCGGGGCTGGACTGCAGGCACCCGGGCGGCGAGTTGGCGCCGGAGCTTTCGTGCGTGGATTGCCACCATGGTGGCGTCCAAAAGTGCGCGAAGCACCTACTCTACGACGTAACGGAAGCCGATCTCGGGGGAGCGCGTCGATTTAGCTACCTGGACCAGCGGCATCTGCCCAGGGTTCTCGGGGGTGAGGTAACTGCCCCCAGCGGCGCGCGCTTGCGGCTCTTCGCCCGCGGCCAGCCACTCCGCCACATTACCGAGGAGGTCGCTGAACTCCGGCGCTCCGTCCCGCACCTCAGGTACAGGCCGCGTGAGAGCGAGTCCCTTGCCGGCGAGGCGGGGCGCGCTCCGCTGTTCACGGAGCGCGGCGCGGTACTCGGCCTCGACGGGCAAGCGGACCGTCCGGCCCAGCACCAAGGAGGCCCGCAGGCAAAACTCCACCGCCTCGCTCCAGCTCACGCTCTCAACCGGGAAGAAAGGTCCCTGGCGCTGGCTGGGGTTGTGGTTCATTACGCGCTCGTAGAGACGCTGGGGCACCTCGGAGACCAGCAGGCGGCGGTCCGGCGCGCCAGGCAGCGGCGCGAGCCGCTCGAGCAGGCCATCCTGCAGGGCGGCCAGATCGGCGGCGGGACGGTCGAGGAACACGAGGCGGCGGCGGAGCTCAGGATCGAGCCGCTGGCTGAGGGGAAACTCGGCACGCGCCGCGTCGAGACGGGCGAGCGCAGAGCGCACGGCGGCAAGGGCAGTGGGGAACCGGCGTTCCCGGAGGGCGGCGGCGGCAGCGCCCGCTTCCCGGGCGGCCTCCGCCACGACCACGGCGGAAGCGACGCCCTGCCGGCGCGCATCGAATTCTGCGAAGAGGTCCCTCGCCGCGTGCCGGCTGCGGGGAAACGCAGCGTTCAGCTCCGCCTGCGCGTCACGGGCGGCGGACCAGAGGGGAGCGGCGACGGCGAAGTCGCTCCGGCTCTCGGCGGCCTCCGCCTGCGCTCGCAGCCCGGCGATCCGCTCGGCAAGCGGATTAGCCTCAATGGTAGCGAGGGCGGTGGTGATCCGTTCGAGGGCGCCCCAGTCGACGTAGCGGGAGGTGGGCTCGCGCTCGTGGATCGCCTGCTGCGCCTCGCGCCAGGCGCCGTAGGCACGGATGGCGGCCGCCCAGTCGCGCGCAGCCTCCGCCACCTCGACGTCGCGCCGCGCCGCGAGGACCTGCTGCCGAAGCCCTCGAAGGACGGGATCCTCGGGGGACGGCGCTGCCACACCGCGCGCGACGGTGGCGGGAAGACCCTCCGAGGGCGCGGGCGCGATCCGGGCAGGCTCGGGGAATCCAGGGTTAGGGGTAACCCGGACCGACGGAGGCCGATTGGATTGACCGCGTTGCAACCAATAGAGGATGCCCCCGGTGAAGAGCAGCAGGAGCAGCGCGGCGAGCGGACCGAGGAGCGGTGCGAAGCGTTCCCACCATTCTCCGCGCTGGCGGAGCGCAGAGTTGCGTACGGACTCCCGCGCGTCCGAAAGCGGGGTGCGTTTCTCGAAGCCGGGTGGGGTCACGGGATCTTGGCGGAGGACTGGAGCGCCGCCCGAAGGCGGGCGATCAGGACGTCGTCGACCGGCGGTTGCAGGCGCAGCAGCACCTCCTCAAGGAGAGCGCGGGGCGGACGGGCTTGGGCGAGCACCTTCTCGAGGGCAGCAGCGAGGGCCGCACGGTCGCCGGCTTCGAGCTCGAAACGGACTAGCTCGGCGCGAGTATCCTCGTTGAGTGCGTCGATCTCGCAGATCCGGCGCAGGAGCGGTACGGCCGCGGCAGCGCCACCGGCGCGGCGCACCTCGCGGGCGACCAGCAGACCCTCCCAGCCGAGGGGCGGGAAGCGGTCGAGTAGCTGCTTGAGCTCCGTGGCGCCCTCAAGCCGCTGGCCGGCGCCGAAGAGGGCGGCCGCGCGCAGCCCGGCCCACAGGGGGGGCCGAGGGATCAAAGGCGCAGGGGTCTCCGCCGCGTCCCCGTTCTTCGCCACGCCGATTTTGGTGCCTTCACCCGCGGGAGTTTGGGCCGCTCCTGCAGCGGGGGCCGGCCGGGGCGGACGTTCGGGCGGGAGAAGGATCTCAAGGGCACGGGGGTAATTGCCCGCCAGCACCGCCGAGAGCCCTTGGAACATCCGGACCGCGTCGACGCGGTGGCCCTTTTCCTGCGCGACGACCATCACCCGCTCGAGGAGCGGCTCATCGCCGATTTGGGCGGCGAAGCGGGCGAGCATCAGGACGGCAACCTGGTCCCCGCCGAACATGGCAAGGTAGGAAGTGATCTCGCGCTCGCGGGCGGCCTGCTCGTTGGTGTCGATGTAGCTCTGCAGCAGGTCGAGGCGCGGACCGGCCGAGCGGGGGTCGTTGAACTGACGCAGCAGGGCGAAGCGGCGCGCCGGCTCGTACCGTCCGGCGCGGCGGTTGAGGCGCACCAGCTCAGCGTACAGCTCGTCGCGCTTGGCGAAGCGGCCGATCTCACGCTCGAGGCGCTGGAGGGCGGCGGCCTCCTGGCCCCGCTCCCACTCGCTGCGGGCGAGAACAATCTGCCCCTCGAGGGAGTTCTGGAGGCCCCAGGCGTTGACCACCTGCTCGGCTTCGTCGAAGCGGCCGTAATCAAAGTGGACCAGCGCCTCCTGGAGCGCGATGAACTGGTGCTTGAGCGTGCCATCGGGCGCAGCAGGCAGCATCCGCCGGGCGAGCTCGAGGATGCGCGTAAGCTGGCGGGCCTCGCGCATCCAGCCGAAGGTGAGCACGAGGTAATCGAGATCCGGATCGTAGGTCAGGCCGTCCGCCAGGACGTCGATGGCGCGCTGGGGGAGACCGAAGATTTGGGCCAGCTGCGTGGCCACGGTGCGGCGCACCGTGAGGTCGGTACGGGCGTGGCGGAGCCCCGCAAGGAGGAGCTCACGCCCCGCAAGGTAATTTCTACTTTCGATCTCGGCCACCCCGCGCGCGGTGTAGAAGCGGCCGAGGGAAAGCCGGAACGCGTCCATCCGCACCGGCAGGAAGGCGACCTGCCAGTAGGGCGCAGCCTCCCAGCCGCGCTGGTAACGGAGCAGCGACCAGATAACGGCTGCTCCCAGCAGCCAGGCGGCCACCGCGCTCACGCCGAGGAAGACCACCACACGTCGCCAAAAGAAATGGTAAAAGGTTCCCTCTGACGTGCCGAGTCGCACCCACAGCTTGAAGCGGTGGGCGCGGTCGTTGGGGTCGAAGATCTTCGCCTCCACGCGCTCGATGGACATAGGTGCTGACCCGCGGCACCGCTGGCCTCGGCTCGGCCCGCCGCAAGTCGACCGGAAGTAGGTTGAGCCCCCGGGCGAGTGCAAACTGAAACCAGCCGCCGCCCGGATGGCACGCTTAGCGGAGCGCCTGGTACATCGTGATCTTCCAGCGCTGGTTCAGATCGCTCCCCCCGGCCGGCATTAGCTGGGTGAGGAACAGCGCGACGAGGCGCTCGCGGGGGTCCACCACGTATTGGGGAAAATACGCGCTGCCCCACCCGTAAGCCCCCTCACTGCCGAGCTCCCCGTGCCAGCCCGGACGGGTGTTCACCCAGAACCCAAGGCCGAAGCCCGCGGTGTCACCGCGGTACTTCTCGCCTAGGTGATCCGTACGCATCAACTCGACCGACTTGCGGCTGAGCAGGCGGATGCCCTCCAGCTCGCCCCCGTTGAGCAGCAGTTGCAGGAACCGCGCATAGTCTCTGGCGGTTGAGAGCAGGCCGGCGCCGCCGGAAAAACACTTCCGGGGGCCACGCACGTAGTGTCCCTGATCGCCGGGACGCAGCACGCCGCCGGCGAGCGCGTAGACCTTCGCAAGCCGCGTCTCCTTCTCGGGCGGCAGGAAGAAGTGCGTGTCTGTCATCCCGAGCGGGCCGCAGATCCGCTCCGCGATGAACTGGTCCAGTGGGAGGCCGGAGACGACCTCGACCAAGCGGCCAAGCACGTCCGTCGAATAACCGTACTGGTAGGCCTCGCCCGGGTGCGCGTGGAGCGGTAGCCGGCCCAGCCGGTCGATCACGGCCGCCAGGGTCTCATCCTTGTCGGCAAAGTACCAGCCGCTGAGGCCCGCGGCCTTGTAGTCGGCGGCCGCGAGCCCGCTGCCGTAGGTGAGCCCGGCGGTATGGGTGAGCAGGTCGCGGATGCGGATCGGGCGGCGCACCTTTTCGGTGCCATAGGGGGTGCCGGGCGGCGCACCCGCGGGCGGAGGGACCGCGACCACGCCACCTTGAAAGGCGGGCAGGAAACGCTCGAGCGGATCCTGTAGGCGGAACCGGCCCTCTTCGTAGAGCATCATCACCGCGACGCTCGTCACCGCCTTGCTCATCGAGGCGATCCGGAAAATGGCGTCCGGCGCCATCGGCCGGCCGGCCTCGAGGTCTTGGTGGCCGTAGGTGCGGAAATGGGCGGGGCGGCCGGCGTGGCCGAGGTACACGATGGCCCCGGCAAGTTGCCGGCGATCCACGTGATCTTGGATCAGGGCGTCGAGGCGGTCGAGGCGGCCGGGGGCAAACCCGGCGCCCTCCTGAGCGGGCAGAGCGACGGCGAGCGCGAAGGCGGCCGGGAGAAGCAGGGGCAGGCGCATCGCCGCAGGCAACGCGCCCGCGGCGCGGGCGTCACGCGCGAAACGCGCCCGTCCCCCTCAGGGGTTGGCGGGGAGCAGCGCCTCGATCCGGTCCATGATCGCGTCCATCCGCGCGATGAGGGCGCGGTAGGGCGCGGGCGTGGCGAGGTCAATCCCCGCGCGCCGCACCAGCTCGTAGGGATGGTCAGAGCCGCCGGCCTTCAGCAGGCTAAGGTAAGTGTCGACCGCCCCGGGCTCACCGGCGAGAATCCGGTTGGCGAACAGCTGGGCCGCCGCGATTGAGGTCGCATATTGGTAGACGTAGAACCGGCTGTAAAAGTGCGGGATGTAGGCCCACTCGACGGTGACGAATTCGTCGATCGTAAGCACACCCTCGGTGTGGCCGTGGTGCCGGCGGAGGATGTCGCCGTAAAGTTGGCTCAGCCGCTGGCCAGAAAGCGCACCTCCCCGCTGGACGATCTCGTGCATCGCGAGCTCGAACTCGGCGAACATCGCCTGGCGGAAGAAGGTCCCGCGCAGACCCTCCAACGCAGAACCAAGAAAGGTGAGGCGCTCGCGGTCGTTCACCGCGACGCGCAGCATGTGTTCGAGGAGCAGGGACTCGTTCACGGTCGAGGCGATCTCGGCCGTGAAGATCGGGTAGCCAGCTGCAGTGGAGGGCTGTGCGCGGTTGGCGAGGACCGAGTGGATACCGTGGCCCCACTCGTGGGCGAGTGTGGTCAGCGACTCGTAGTCGCCGTTGTAGTTCATCAGCACGTAGGGATGAGCGTCGTGCACGCGGCCGCTCATGTAGGCGCCCGAAGTCTTGCCCGTTCGCGGGTAGGCATGCAGATAGCGGCCGGCGAGCGCGTGGGCGAGATCGCGGCCGTAGTCGGCGCCGAGCGGCGCGGCGGAGTCGAGGGTCAGCCGCCTCGCCTCATCGAGGGGGAAGGCACGCTCCCCGGGCAGCATCGGCGGGTAAATGTCCCAGTAGCGCAGGTCCTTGACCCCGAGGAGGCGGCCCCGCAGGCGGAAGTACCGATGTAGGGTGGGCAGGCCGGCGTTCGTCTCCGCGATGAGGGTACGATACACCGCCTCTGGGATGGCGTCCGCGTGGAGTGCGGCGGCGAGCGCGCTCGGGTGGCGTCGCACGCTCGCGTTGAACCAGTCTGCCTTCACCTGGGCGAAGAGCGCCGCCCCGAAGGTCCGCTCGTACTCCCGCATCCGGCCCCAGAACGCGCGGAACACGGCCTCGCGGTCCGCCCGCGCCGGCGCCGCGCGCCACCGCGTGTACCCCGCCTGGTCCAGTCGCGCCTCCGTACCGTCCGCCAAGCGGATCGTAGGCCAGGGCAGATCCGCGTTCGCCAGCACACCGTAGATCGAGCCAGCAGAGCCGGTGACCAGCGACGTGGCGGAGAGAACGGCTTCCGCCTCCGCCCCCAGCGTGTGCGGCGCGCCACGCAGGATTTCCCGGAGCGGGAAGCGGTGGGGGGCGAGCTGGGCCTCAGCGGCGAGGTACGCCTCGATCCGCTCGGCGCCCAGCGCGAGTAGCTCCGGGCGCAAGTAGCTCACGGTTCGGCTGAATTGGCTGCCAAGCAGGCCCATCTCCTGCCGGCGCTCCAAGGGCGGGGCGAGCCGGGTGTCCTCATCCGCCTGGAGCGAAGCATACGCGTAAAGGCGGATGAATTCTCGACTCCGCTGTTCGATCGCGCTGAGGGCCTCGAGGAGTACGCCCGGCCCTTCGCCTAGGCGGCCCGCGAACGCGCCAAGGGCCGGCAATTCTGCCGCCAGCCGCTCCTTCGCCGCCCGCCACGCGGCCTCGTCGCGAAACAGCGGGGTGAGGTCCCAGACGGCAAGCGGGTCGTCGGCCGCCGGCCCCGCGGGGGCGGAAGCAGCGGGAGCGGGATTGGCGTTCCGGGCGGCGGCCAACACGGCCGCCGCCGCGCGGGGCGACAGGAAGGACATCCGGCCGAAGGAGCCCGAGAGCGGTCCCGCGTCAATCCCCGCCGGAGATTTCCTTGAGCCCGGCGCCCGCGGCCGCCTTCCTCTGCCCGATGCGCGTACTCCAAACGCTCCTGCCGCTGCTGCTCGCGCTGGCCGGGGCGCAGGGCGCGACGGAGCCGGATCTTGCCCGTTTCGTCGACGGTGCGCTACGCCGGGCCTCCGCGGCGGGACCCGAACTGGAGGCCGCGGTCGCCGCCGCGCGGCCGATCCTCCCCCGGATCGCGGCCGCCTCCTCGCCCGCCCTCCCGCCGGCCGCCGGCAACCCCTGGCTCAGTTCGCATTCTTTCGGGCCCGGCCTCGCCGACTACGCGCGCAACTCAGGCGGCGACCCAGTCCACTTTGAGACCTTCGTCGAAGCCGCCCGCCGGATCGTCGCCCAGAGCCAGACGCCCAAGCGCACCCCAGACGCCACCAGCCGCTGGCTCGACGCTCAGGCTGGGCACATCGAGGCCGCCATCGCGACGCTCGGCCCCCACCCGGCCCGCCCCGCCCTCGCCGCAGCAGCCGCCGACCTGCGCGTCATCGCCCTCTTCGCCCGCTTCCACGCCCGCCGGCAGATCACCGCAGTCCACTATAACCTCTTTCGCCGACAGCTGAAACTTACCGAGCTGATCGCCGCCACCTTCCAGGAGCGAGCCACGCTCAAGGTGTGGACCGACCTCGTTGAGGCCGCCGCCGCCGGCCCGGAACCAGCCGAGGACGACGCCCCCTCTCGACGCGACCTGCTGCCCGGCTGGCGCGAGGAACTCCGGCGGCTCGCGGCGAACGTCAAGGACCTCGAGGAGCAGTGCTGTCCGCCAGACGAGTCGCTGAAACTCGACGATATCTGGCGGCCGATCCTCGACGGCGACCGCAGTCCGCCCACCGTCGAACACACCGCTCCGGCCGCCGCGCCAGCCGGCCAGCCGCTGCTGGTTGTGGCCCGAGTTACGGACCCCGCGGGCGTCCAGCAAGTGCGTCTACGTTTCCGGAGCGGCACCGCAACCACCCAGTTTGCAACGCTCGAAATGTTCCCTGGCCCGGACGGCTGCCACCAGGCTGCGGTGCCCGCTGGCTTCGTCCGCGGCGGGCAGGAGATCCTCTACTTCATCGAGGTGATGGACCAGCGGGGCAACGGCACGCATTGGCCGGATCTCGACCAGGGTTTCCCGCACTACACCGTGCGGATCCATCCCTGAAGCGCCCCCGCGATGGACCGCCCAACCGCTGCGCCGCGAGTTTCTGTTGTCCGGTTCCGGAGAGGGGCCACGATCCCCGTGACCTTTCCCCGCGCCAGACGTCCCCCGCCCCGATGAACCGCGCCCCGGTCCCTTCCCCCGCCCCGCCCCTCGCGTCTTGGTGGGTGCTCGATCCCCGCGTCAGCCTGCGCGCCCGGGCGGCCCTGCTCGCCGCCGCGGCCGGCGTGGCGCTGACCGCGCTCGGCGCGACGCTGGCGGCGGGCGCGCTTGAACGGGAACTCACCACCCGGACGGGAGCCCTCCTCGAAGCTGCCGCCCAGCAACTCGGGGACCGGCTCGACCAGACGGTAGCGGAGCACCTCCGCGTGCTGCGGACGGGCGCGGCCCTCCGCGTGGTCCGCGCGCCCGGCGCCCCCGCCGAGAAACGCCAGGCCCTCCTTGACCTCCTCGATCCCCAGCCGGAGTTAGCCTGGCTCGCCCTCACCGACGCCCAGGGCAGGATCACGGCGGCGACCGCGCTCTTCGCGGAAGGCACGGACGTCGCACTGCAAGCGTGGTTCCGGGGCGCGCGCGAACAGGCGTTCGTGGCCGATCCCCGGGAAAGCCCAGCCATTCCGCCCCGCGCCAACCGCGAGGAATCCCTCGACGGGCCGCCGCGTTCCCTCGAGCTGGCGGTCCCCGTGGCCGACGCGGACGGCAATCCGGCCGGCGTCCTGGCAGCGGGCCTGCGCTGGGACTGGACCCGGGATGCCCTGCGCGCGGCGCTGCCCGAGCCGCTGCGCCGGGCAAAAATTGGCGCCACGCTTTACGCAGAGGCGGGCACCGTGCTCTTGGACGGGGAAGCCTCCGGCTGGAGCCAGCCTCCGGAATTGCCCGCGCTACCCGAAGGACGGCGTTGGCGGGGACAGTTCACCGAGACGGCCGCGGACGGAGCCACGTACCTCAGCGCGTTCGCGCGCAGCCGCGGGTTCCGCGACCACCGGGGACTCGGATGGGTGACCGTCACCCGGCAACCCGCGGCAGAGGCCCTCGCGCCCGCCCGGGCCCTTGGTCGCCAGGTGGCCCTCGCGGGTTTGGTGTTGACCTTCTTGGCCGCGGGCGCCGCATGGCTGGCCGCCGGCCGGATTTCGCGCCGGCTGCGCTCCGTGGGCGCCGCGGCGGACCGAATTCGTGGCGGGGATGTGCTGGCCACGCTACCCGGTACCGGCGGCGAGGAAGAGGTGGACCGAATGTGCCAGGCCGTCGGCCGCCTCGTGGAGGGCCTGCGGCCGCCGCCCGACCTCAGCCCGCCGGCCCAGCCGCCCCCGCGGCCGCCGCGGACCGACTTCCACGTCTGAACTGGAAGCCGCGCCGGGCCGTACCGTTTCGCGCGAGCCGCGGCTCGACAGCGGCGGCGCGCGGGGCTTGCCTCGCCTCACCCCCGATGAAACGCCGTTCCTTCCTCTCCGGCCTCGCCGGCGCCACCGCCACCCCGCTCCTCCCCCGCCTCGCCGCCGCCGCGCCCGCGCCGGTCGCGCTCGGCCTCGATAACTTCGCCGTCCGCGCGATGGGGTGGAAGGCGCCCGAACTTATTGCCTACGCCGCCGCGCAGAAGTGCGACGTGCTACTCATCTCCGATCTCGACGCCGTGGGCCCCCTCGGAGACGCGGAGTTGCGGGAAGTGCGGCGCCAAGCCGACGCGGCTGGCCTCGGCCTCTACGTCGGCAGCTGGAGCATCTGCCCCACGTCGAAGGCGTTCCGGCCCACCTGGGGCACCGCCGAGGAGCACGTCCGCCTCGGCCTCCGCGTCGCGCGCGCCCTCGGCTCGCCCGTCTTCCGCGTGGTCCTCGGCAATATGGAGGACCGCAAGACGCCGGGCGGCATCCGCGCGCGGATGGCGGACACCCTCGCGGTGATCCGGGCCTGCCGGCGCGACATCCTCGCCTCCGGCGTGCGCCTTGCCCTTGAGAACCACGCGGGCGACCTCCATTCTTGGGAATTGCGCGCCCTGATCGACGAGGCCGGCCACGACCTCGTGGGCGCGAACCTCGACACCGGCAACGCCTTCTGGACGCTCGAGGACCCGATGGACGTGATCGAGACCCTCGGCCCGGTGGCGCTCTGCTCCAGCCTGCGCGACGCGATGGTCTGGGAGGC
>SXGQ01638806.1_pt1 | contig 12082 bp, 19 predicted proteins | sample 3178371 | NCBI WGS metagenome assembly SXGQ01 (sample SAMN11356859, study PRJNA531348) | freshwater metagenome | isolation source: freshwater sample F1-20 | place: China: Fuxian Lake, Yuxi | collected 2017-12-25 | reverse complement strand
GCGCCCCGACCTCGTCGCCCAGCTCGTCGCCGAGAACATCGCCCTCCAGCTCGAGCGCCGCATCTCCTTCCGTCGCGCCATGAAGAAGGCCGTCCAGACGACCATGACCAATGGCGCCGATGGCATCCGTATCCGCCTCGGCGGTCGTCTCGGCGGCGCCGAGATCGCCCGCGTCGAGTCCGCCCGCGTCGGTCGCGTGCCGCTCCACACCCTCCGCGAGAACATCGACTACGGCTTCACCGAGGCCCGTACGCTGGCCGGCAAGGTCGGCATCAAGTGCTGGATCTGCGCCAAGGACTCCGAGTTCTAAGCCCTCCGCTTCCTCCCCCTCTAAAACTAGCTCACCATGGCCAATCTCCAACCCGCTCGCACCAAGTGGCGCAAGCACCGCAAGGGCAAGATCCGCGGCAACGCGACCGCCTGCAACACCCTCGACTTCGGCGATTTCGGCATCCAGTCCCTGGACCGCGCCCGTATCCCCGCCAACCAGATCGAGGCCGCCCGTATCGCCATCTCCCGCGCCCTCAAGCGCAAGGGCAAGATGTGGATGCGCATCTTCCCGCACCCCCCGGTGACCAAGAAGCCGGCCGACGTCCGCATGGGCTCGGGCAAGGGTTCCGTCGAGTACTACGTCGCCGTCATCAAGCCCGGCACCATGATGTTCGAGGTCGCCGGCGTCCCCATCTCCCTCGCCCGCGAGGCCATGCGCCTGGCCGACACCAAGCTCCAGGTCCGCTGCCGCTTCGTGGCCCGCGAGGAACTGGAAAAGTATTGATGCCCCCGGCTCCGACCACCCATAACTGACCCTTTTCACCGATGTCCAAGTACCAGAAAGACAAGCCCTCCGCCGCCTCGGCCCTCCGTCCGCTGGCCCCCGCCGAGCTCCAGAAGCGCGTGCGCGAGGCCCGTGAGGAACTGTTGCAGCTCCGCCTCCGCCAGGCCACCGGCGCGGTCGAGAATTCCGCCCGTTTCCGCGCCCTCCGCAAGGAAGTCGCCCGTTGCCTGACCATCCTCTCCGGTCAGGCCCAGAAGAAGTAACCCACCTCCAACCCACGTTTCCCGATGTCCGAGTCCCGCTCCAACCGCAAGACCCTCACCGCCGTCGTCGTCTCCCGCACCGGGGACAAGTCGATCAAGGTCAACTTCCAGTACACCGTGCCGCACCCCGTGTACGGCAAGGAGGTCAAGCGCCGCACCGTGCTGCACGCCCATGACGAGAAGAACGAGTGCAAGACCGGCGACCGCGTCGAGATCATGGAGACCCGCCCCCTTTCCAAGCTGAAGCGCTGGCGCGTGATCCGCGTCGTCGAAGCGGCCAAGATCGCCGCCCCCGGCATCGACGAATAAGCCCCGGCCCACCTCCCGACCCATACTCTCATGATCCAGATGCTTTCCCGGCTCGACGTAGCCGACAACACCGGAGCCCGCAAGGTGCGGATGATCCGCCGCCTGGGCCAGCTGACCGACACCGCCGGCATCGGCGACATCATCATCTGCTCCGTCAAGGACTCCACCCCGGACGCCCAGGTCAAGAAGGGCTCCGTCTGCCGCGCCGTCATCGTGCGCACCGTCTCCCCGATCCGCCGCGCGGACGGCAGCTACCTGCGCTTCGACACCAACGCCGTGGTCATCCTCGACGAGAACGGCAACCCCAAGGGCACCCGCATCTTCGGGCCCGTCGCCCGCGAGCTGCGCAGCAAGAACTTCATGAAGATCATCTCCCTCGCTCCCGAGGTACTCTGAACACCATGTCCAAGACCGACATCAAGAAAGGCGACGAAGTCGTCGTCATCGCCGGCAGCCACAAGGGTCAGCGCGGCAAGATCACCGTCTACGATCGCGCCGACGAGCGCGTGACCATCGAGGGCCTGAACCTCGTGAAGCGTCACCTCAAGCGCACCCAGGACGGCCAGGGCGGCATCACCGAGCGCGAGGCCCCCATCGCCCGATCCAACGTCATGCTGGCCTCCCTCTGGGACGCCCGCCGCGCGAAGAAGCCGGCCGCCAAGGCCGCCAAGAAGTAATCCCGACGAAACCCCCCGAGACTTAACACCCAATGGCCACTGTCCCTTACCTGAAGAAGTACTACCTCGAGAAGGTCGTCCCCGAGCTCATCAAGAGCCGCGGCTACAAGAACATCCACCAGGTCCCTAACCTGAAGAAGATCGTCCTCAACTCGGCGTTCAAGGCCGAGGCCGACAAGGCCCACATGGCCGAGGTCGTCAAGGAGATCACCAAGCTCTCCGGCCAGAAGCCGATCATCACCAAGGCCAGCAAGTCCGTCGCGAGCTTCAAGGTCCGCGCCGGCATGCCCCTCGGCTGCGTCGTCACCCTCCGCGGCGCCCGCATGTGGGAGTTCTACCTCCGCCTCACCGCGGTGGCTCTCCCGATGATCCGCGACTTCCGCGGCGTCGGTAACCGTCTCGACGGCCGGGGTAACTACTCCCTCGGTATCAGCGACCACACCATCTTCCCGGAAACCCAGGCCGACGGCCAGCAGCGCGCCAATATCGGCCTGGACGTCTGCATCGCCACCTCCGCCCAGAACGACGACGAAGGTCGCGAGCTGCTCCGCCTCCTCGGCATGCCCTTCCGCCGCGCCTCCGCCGCGACCGCCGAGACCGCCAAGGCCTAACCTCCACTCTAAGCAAACACCCGAATGGCCAAGAAGTCCGTCATCCAGCGCGCCCTCAAGCGCGACCGCCTTGTCAAGAAGTACGCCGCCAAGCGCAGCGAACTGAAGGCGATCCTCGCCGACCCGAAGACCTCCGAGGAGGCCTTCTACGAAGCCCAGCGCAAGCTCTCCAAGCTCCCGCGCAGCTCCTCCACCGTCCGCAAGAAGAACCGTTGCTCGATCTCCGGCCGCCCGCGCGCCTACATCCGCAAGTTCGGTCTCTCCCGCATCACCTTCCGCGAACTCGCCCTCAACGGCCAGATTCCCGGCGTCACCAAGGCATCCTGGTAAATCCCCCAAGCACCTACAACTATGTCCGCTTCCACTGACACCATCGGGGATTTCCTCACCGCCGTCCGCAACGCGTCCCAGGCCACCAAGCCGACCGTGACCGTGCAATGGTCCCGCCTCCGCGAGGGCGTCGCCCGCATCCTCGCCGAGTCCGGCTACGTCGCCGGCTTCCGCAAGTCCGAGCGCGACGGTCTCCCGACCCTCGAGATCACCCTCAAGTACGTCGCCGGCGTCCCTTCGATCACCAGCATCGAGCGCGTCTCCACCCCCGGCCGCCGCGTCTACGCCGGCTACGCCTCCGTCCCCAAGGTCATCGGCGGCATGGGCGTCTCCATCCTCACCACCTCGCGGGGCGTCATGACCGACGCCGAAGCCCGTCGCCAGAAGGTCGGCGGCGAGCTCCTCGCGAAGGTCTGGTAACCCACCCAACCCCTTAGCACCGTCATGAGCCGAATTGGTAAGCAGCCCGTCACTATTCCCGCCGGAGTCAAAGTCGCCGTCGCCGGCAACGTCGTCTCCGTCGAAGGACCCAAGGGCAAACTCTCGAAGCCTTTCCCGAAGGAAATCGGCGTCACCGTTGCCAACAACGTCGTGAACGTCGCCGACCTCACGGTCAAGAAGGGCAAGGATGGCAAGGAAGTCGGCACCGCCGGCGCCCTCCACGGCACGATCCGCGCCATCATCCGCAACATGGTCGAAGGCGTCGCCACCGGCTACACCAAGACCCTCCTGATCGAAGGCGTCGGCTTCAAGGCCATCCTCAAGGGCAAGGTCCTCGACCTCGCCCTGGGTTACTCGCACCCGATCCAGTACACCATCCCCGAGGGCGTGAACGTCGTCGTCACCGACGGCACCAAGCTCGTCATCACCGGCGCCGACCGCCACATGGTCGGCCAGGTCGCCTCCTCCATCAAGCTCTACAAGCCGGTCGAGCCTTACAAGGGCAAGGGCGTCCGCGTCGAAGGCGAATACGTCCGCCGCAAGGAGGGCAAGAAGACGGCCTAACCGCCTCGCGCATCCATTCCATGAAACTGCAGAAGAAGAATCTCCTGGCGCAGAAGCGCCGCTGGCGCATCCGCAAGACGGTCCGCGGCACCGCCGCCCGTCCCCGCGTCGCCCTCAAGCTCACGCACCTCCACCTCTACGCGCAGGCCATCGACGACGACAAGGGCGTGACCCTCGTCTCCCTCGCCACCACCTCCAAGGACCTCCGCGGCAAGAAGATCCGCCCGAACGTCGCCGGCGCGATCGCCTTCGGCGAAGCCTTCGGCGCCAAGGCCAAGGCCGCGGGTCTCACCACCGTCGTGTTCGACCGCGCCGGCCGCCGTTACCACGGCACCGTCAAGTCGTTCGCCGAAGCCGCCCGCAAAGGTGGCCTGACCTTCTGATTTCATGAGCGAAGCTACCAACAACGCCGCGGCCTCCGCCGCTCCTGCCGCCCCCTCCTCCGGCGCCCCCGGCCGTTCCGGCCCCGGCGGCGATCGCCGTGGTCCCGGCGGCCCCCGTGGTCCCGGCCGCTCCGGCCCGGGCGGTCCCCGCGGTCCGCGCCGCGACAACCGCAACGACGGTCCCGCTTCCGAGTACAACGACAAGGTCGTCCACATCAACCGCTGCTCGAAGGTCGTCAAGGGCGGCCGCCGCTTCAACTTCGCCGCGCTCGTCGTGGCCGGTGACGGCAAGGGCCGCGTCGGCGTCGGTTACGGCAAGGCCATGGAAGTGCCCGATGCGATCCGCACGGGCACCGACCGCGCCCACCGCGCCCTCGTCCGCGTCAATCTCCGCGGCAACACCATCCCGCACGAGGTCGTCGGCCACGCCGACGGCGGCGTCGTGATGCTGCGCCCGGCCGCTCCCGGTACCGGTCTCATCGCCGGCGGCGGCGTCCGCGCGGTCCTCGAGGTCGCCGGTTACAAGGACGTCCTCTCGAAGTCCATGGGTTCCAATAACCCCCAGGCCATCGTGAAGGCGACCCTCGACGGTCTTGCCAAGCTCCGCACCCTCGAACAAATCAAGAACCTCCGCGCCTAAGCGGAAACCAAGCCCATGAAACTCCACTCGCTGCCCGCCATCAAGGGCTCCACTCATCGTCACAAGGTCCTCGGTCGCGGTCGCGGCACGGGCCACGGCAAGACCTCCGGTCGCGGCCACAAGGGTATGAAGGCCCGCTCCGGCGGCGGTCATCGCCCCGGCTTCGAAGGCGGCCAGATGCCCCTCTACCGCCGGCTCCCGCACCGCGGCTTCAAGAACGTCAACCGCGTCGACTACGCCGTGATCAATCTCCGCGACCTCGAGGACCTCAAGGGCGCCGCCATCGGCCTCGCCGAGCTCCGCGCCGCGGGCATCCTCCGCGCCAACGCTCCCTTGCTCAAGGTCCTCGGCACCGGTGAGATCACCCGCGCCGTCACCGTCTCCGCCCACCGTTTCTCCGACGCCGCCAAGGCGAAGATCGAGAAGGCCGGCGGCAAGGCGATCCTGCTCAAGGCGGCCACCGCCGCCGAGTGAGCCGCGGCTCACCCCCGTCCTGATGTTCTCGGCCTTCGCCAACTGCTGGAGGATCCCCGAGCTCCGCGCCCGGCTGATCGCCACGGTCGCCCTGGTGTTCGTCGCCCGCATCGGCGCGAACATCCCGCTCCCCGGCATCGACCCCAAGGACATCATGGAGTACTATCACTCCATGGCCGACAACGCCTCGGGGGGCGTCGTCGCGATGTACAACCTGTTCACGGGCGGCGCGCTCCTCAAGGGCGCGGGCTTCTCGCTGGGCATCATGCCCTACAGCAGCGCCTCGATCATCATGCAGCTGGCCTCGGCGGTCGTCCCGTCGATCGCCCGCCTGCAGCAGGAGGGCGAGGTCGGCCGCCAGAAGGTCGCCCAGTATTCCCGCTACCTGACCATCATCATCGCGATCGTCCAGTCCGCCTTGCTGCTCGGCGCCTTCTGCAACCCGCAGCAGGTCGGCCAGGCGCTCGGCCTCGGTAATTTCCAGGGCACCATCGTGGTGATGGAGAACAAGACCCTCTTCGTCCTCCTCGGCGTCTGCCTGCTCACCTCCGGCGCCATCGTCATGCTCTGGCTCGGCGAGCAGATCACGCAGCGCGGCATCGGCAACGGCACCTCCATCCTCATCACCGTCGGCATCCTGGCCGACATCCCCGGGGCCGTGACCTCGTTCGTCACCGTCGCCTTCGGCGGCAAGGTCGGCGCCGCCACCGCCTCCGCCCACGGCTGGGAGAAGGCCGCCGGCATGATCATCCTCTTCGTCCTCGTGACCGCGGCCATGGTCGCCATCAACCAGGCCGTCCGCAAGATCCCGATCCAGTACGCCCAGCGCATGGTCGGCAAGAAGATGGTCGCCGCCCAGACGAACTACCTGCCCCTCAAGGTCAACTACGCCGGCGTCATGCCCGTGATCTTCGCCGGTGCGATCATGAGTTTCCCGCCGATGCTGTTGCGTCCGCTCAGCGGCCTGTCCCCGCAGCTCGCCTTCCTCGCCGAGTGGGCCGACGTCTTCAACCGGAGCAACTGGTTCTATTACACGGTCTACGCCGTCCTCATCTTCGGCTTCAGCTACTTCTGGATCTCCATCATGTTCCGCCCGGTGCAGATCGCCGACGACCTGAAGAAGAACAACGGCTACATCCTCGGCGTCCGCCCCGGCCAGCACACCGCCGAGTTCCTCGACTTCGTGATGACGCGCCTGACCCTCGCGGGCTCGCTCTTCCTGCTTATCATCGCGCTGATGCCGGACCTCTTCATCCTCCAGCTCAGTTTCCCGCAGCGCCTCGCGACCTTCCTCGGCGGCACCGGTGGCCTGATCACCGTCGGCGTGATGCTGGACACCATGCGCCAGATCGAGACCTACCTCCTGCAGCGCAACTACGAAGGTTTCCTGAAGAAGGGCCGCATCGGGGGCGTCCCCGTCCCGGCCCCCGGCCTGCGCAACGAAGGCGACGCGGCCGTCCTCGGCTCGCTCGAGCGCACCTGCCTGCTGCTGTTCATCCTCGGCGTCGCCGCCTGGGTCGTGAACCATTTCGTCTGGGCCGCCCGCTGAGTCTCGTCGGATGATCGACCTGAAGTCGCCGGATGAAGTCAGCCGCATGAGGTCGGCCTGCGTGGCCGCCGCCCGCGTCCTGCAGGACCTCGCCGGTCTGGTCGTCCCCGGGGTCTCCACCGCCGGTCTTGACGCCGCTGCCCGCGGCCTCATGGCCCGCCATGGCTGCGAGAGCGCCTGCCACGGCTACGTCGTCGGCCGGCTGACCTACCCGGGCTACATCTGCATCTCCCTGAACGACGAGGTCGTCCATGGGATCGGCGCCCCCGACCGGATCGTCCGGGAGGGTGACCTGGTCTCGCTGGACGTCGTCGTCCGCCGCGATGGCTACATTGGGGACAACGCCCGGACCGTCATGGTCGGCAAGGTGGCCCCTGAGGCCCGTCAGCTTTGCCTCGACACCGAGCAGGCCCTCCATGCCGGCATCGCCTCGATCCGCCCGGGCAGCAGGGTAGGGGACCTCTCGGCCGCCATCCAGGCAGCCTTGGCCCCCGGAGGCTATGGCATCGTCCGGGACTTTGTCGGCCACGGCGTCGGGCGCAAAATGCACGAAGAGCCCCAAATTCCCAATTACGGCAAGGCCGGAACTGGACCTAAGTTACTGCCTGGCATGGCTTTGGCTATCGAGCCCATGGTGAACCTGGGCACCCACAAGATCGTCATGGCCGCCGATGGCTGGACCGCCCGGACGGCCGACGGTAAGGTTTCAGCTCACTTCGAACACACGGTCTTGGTCACCGAAACCGGGGTCGAAATCCTGACCCTGCCTTAACCCCGCATTTTTTGCTTTCCAATCCCCTCAGAACCTTCAAGTTCCGACCTCTTTCCCACCTTCCAAACAGCACGGACACCATGCCTCGAATCCTCGGCGTAGACATTCCCAACAACAAGAAAGTAGAGATCTCCCTCCGCTACATCTACGGTATCGGCCCCCGCCGGGCCACCGAGATCTGCGAGGCCCTCGGCTTCGATCCCGCCATGCGGGCGCAGAACCTCTCCGAGGAGCAGCTCAACAAGATCGTCGAGTACATCGTACGCATGGGCTACAAGTGCGAGGGCGACCTCCGTCGCGACATCGCCCAGAACCTGAAGCGCCTCCAGGCGATCAAGTGCTACCGCGGTCTCCGCCACTTCCGCGGCCTCCCGGTCCGCGGCCAGCGCACGCGCACCAACGCCCGTACCCGCAAGGGCAAGCGCAAGACCGTCGGCGTCGCCGCGGCCCCGTCGAAGTAATCGTTTTCCCCCTACCAAACTAATTTCATCATGAGCGAAGAAGCCCCCAAGCCCGCCAAGGCCAAGAAGCCGAAGGCCCCCGCCGCCGAAGGCGCCGCCCCGGCCCCCGCCGCGGAAGCCGCCGCCACCCCGGTGGCCGCCGAAGGCGCCGCCCCGGAGCGCAAGGAGATCACCGCGAAGGAACTGCTCGGCGAGGACGTCGGCGAGATCAAGGTCCGTCGCGCGAAGGGCTCCAAGAACATCACCGTCGGCATCTGCCACGTGCTCGCCACCTTCAACAACACCAAGGTCACCATCACGGACGCCAACGGCAACGTGATCTCCTGGGGCAGCGCCGGCCGCCACCAGTTCCGCGGTTCCCGCAAGTCCACCGCCTACGCCGCCCAGGTCGTCTGCCAGGAAGCCGCGAAACAGGCGATGGCCCACGGCCTCAAGGATGTCTCCGTCCGCGTCAAGGGTCCGGGCATGGGCCGTGACAGCGCCATCCGCGCCCTCCAGGTGCTCGGGCTGAACGTCACCTCGATCCTCGACACGACCCCGATCCCGCACAACGGCTGCCGCCCGCCCAAGCGCCGTCGCGTCTGATCGCCCCCCGCTTTCCGCATCACCGTCCGGCCATGGCAAACCGGGCGGGTCCTTCCCTCCGCCGCCTCTACCAAATCCTCACACATCATGTCCCGTTACACCGGTCCCACCACGAAGCTCAACCGTCGCTTCGGTCAGAACATCTTCCCCACCTCCAAAGGTGAGGAGCGTCGTCCGTACCCTCCGGGCATCCACGGCAAGACGACCCGCCGCAAGGTCTCCGAATACGGCGTCGGCCTCAACGAGAAGCAGAAGCTCCGCATGATGTACGGCCTGACCGAGAAGCAGTTCCGCCTCTCCTTCGAACGCGCCAAGCGCATGGGCGGCGTCGCCGGCGACAACTTCCTCCGCATCCTCGAGACCCGTCTCGACAACGTCGTCTTCCGCCTCGGTTTCGCCAACTCCCGCGCCGCCGCCCGCCAGCTGGTCGGCCACGGGCACATCCGCGTCGACGGCCGCAAGGTCGACGTCGCCAGCTACGCGACCTCCCCCGGCGAGAAGATCGAAGTCCGCGACCGCACCTCCTCGAAGCAGCTCGCCACGCGCGCCGTCGAGGAAGGCCAGGGCCGTTCGGCCCCCGCCTGGCTCGTCGTGCTGCCCGAGCAGCTCAACGGCCAGATCGTCCGCGAGCCCGCCAAGGAGGAACTGCCTTCGGACGTGAACGTCCAGATCATCGTCGAATTCTACAGCCGCTGATCCCGGCCACGAACCCAACCCAACCGGACCCACAGACATGACCAAGCGCCTCGGACAGTTCCAGCGACCCAAGAGCCTGAAGAAGGAGGAGTCCTCCGCGACCCCCACCTACGCGAAGTATTTCGCCGAGCCCTTCGAGACGGGCTTCGGACACACCATCGGCAATTCCCTCCGCCGCATCCTCCTGAGCTCCATCGAGGGCGCCGCGATCTCCGCCGTAACGATCGAAGGGGTGCAGCACGAGTTCCAGCCGATCGAAGGCGTCGTCGAGGACGTAACCGAGATCGTCCTCAACCTCAAGAAGGTGCGCATCCGCACCGAGGCCAACAAGCGCGAGCCCTTCAAGGGCTCCATCGACGTCAACAAGACGGGACCCGTGAAGGCTTCCGACATCAAGTTCGAGACGAAGGGGGCCGCCGTCACCCTGGTCAACCCCGACCAGGTCATCTGCACCCTCGACCGCAAGCGCCGCTTCTACGCCGACCTCGAGGTCACCGTGGGCCGCAGCTGGGCTTCCGCCGAAGAGAACAAGAAGGCCGAGCAGGCCATCGGTTCCATCCCCGTCGACTCCCTGTTCTCCCCGGTCACCCTCGTGAAGTATTCCGTCGAGTCCACCCGCTCGGGCGACAAGACCGACTACGACAAGCTCGTCCTCGAAGTCTCGACCGACGGACGCATCACCCCGGACGAGGCGCTCAAGGAGGCCTCCGCCATCCTGCGCCACCACCTGGAAGTCTTCGACACCGTCTCGGCCGACTCCGTCGACTTCGAGACCGGCCACAAGGAGATCAGCGAGGAGACCAACCGCCTCCGCAAGCTGCTCAACATGTCGGTCAACGAGATCGAGCTCTCCGTCCGCGCCGCCAACTGCCTTAACAACGCCAACATCAACACCGTGGGCGAGCTGGCGATGAAGACCGAGCAGGAGATGCTCAAGTACCGCAACTTCGGCAAGAAGTCCCTCAACGAGATCAAGGCCAAGCTCGAGCAGCTCGGCCTGTCCCTCGGCCAGAAGATCAACGAGGGCCTCCTCGACAAGGGCGTCAACGCCTAACCCCGACCGGAACCCACACTCATGCGTCACCGCACCCACCATCATGTCCTCGGCGTCAAGACGGCCCATCGCCGCTCGCTCGTCGCCAACCTCGCGGCCGCGCTGTTCACCAACGCCCGCATCACGACCACGCTGTCCCGCGCCAAGGCCCTGCGTCCGTTCGCCGAGCACCTGATCACCTACGCGAAGAAGGCCGAGCAGTCCGCCGACAAGGCGGTCAAGCTCCACTACTACCGTCTCGCCATCGCCAAGCTGCGCAACGAAGACGCCGCCCAGCTCCTGTTCAAGGAGCGCGTGCAGCAGTTCCTTGGTCGCCATGGCGGCTACACCCGCATCTACAAGCTCGGCGCCCGCAAAGGCGACGCGGCGGAGACCGCCCTCATCGAGCTGGTGGCCAAGGACGACAAGTCCCCGGCCATGACCCCGAAGGCCAAGGCCGCCCGCAAGCCCAAGGCCAAGAAGGAAGCCGCCGCGGCCCAGGCCTGAGCCTGCCGCCCGGCCTCTCCCCAGAGACGCGTCCGCCCCCCGGCTGGCGCGTCTCGCCTTTTAAGAACCTCCCCCGCAGATGCAGATCCCCGTCGACCTCGGCGCCTTCCTGGCCTTCCTGGCCGGCCTGGGGGCCGTCACGCTCTTCGGCCTGCAGGCCTGGTATGACCGCCGCGACGCCTTCCTGGCGGACCACCGTCGGCTCAGCTCGGCTTTCTCCTGCGCCCGTTGCGGCCTGACGTATGTGCGTCCGCGCCGCCGCGAGGAAGCCGTCTGCCCAGGCTGCGGCTGGAACAATGTTCGCCTCAAGTTCTGAATCCCCCCATTCTCCCCCCATGGCCACCCAGTCCATCGCCATTCTCGATTTCGGCTCGCAGCTGACCAAGGTCATCGCGCGCCGCGTACGCGAGTGCAACGTCCACTCCCGCATCTATCCGTTCGGCGTGACCCCGGAGACCCTCCGCGCCGACGGCGTGGTCGGCGTCATCCTTTCCGGCGGCCCGGACAGCGTGAAGGCCAAAGGTTCGCCCCACCCGCATCCCGGCGTCTTCGAGATGGGCCTCCCGGTCCTCGGCATCTGCTACGGCGTCCAGCTCATGGGACAGATGCTCGGCGGCAACGTCGCCAGCAGCTCGCACCGCGAATACGGCCACGGCGTCCTGTCCTTCCGCAAGGGCTCGCAGCTCCTCCAGGGGTTGAAGTCCCCGCTCCGCGTCTGGAACTCCCATGGCGACAAGATCACCCGCCTGCCCCGCGGTTTCAAGGCGGTCGCTTCGACCGAGAACTCCGAATGCGCGGTCATCGAGGATACCAAGCGCCGCTTCTACGGCATCCAGTTCCACCCCGAAGTCGCCCACTCCGAGCGCGGCATCGACATCCTTCGCAACTTCCTCTTCCGCATCTGCCGCTGCAAGCCCACCTGGAAGATGGACGACTACGTCGAGACCGCCGTCCGCGAGATCCGCGAGAAGGTCGGCAAGTCTCAGGTGATCCTCGGCCTCTCCGGCGGCGT
>SXGQ01419040.1_pt1 | contig 12082 bp, 13 predicted proteins | sample 3178371 | NCBI WGS metagenome assembly SXGQ01 (sample SAMN11356859, study PRJNA531348) | freshwater metagenome | isolation source: freshwater sample F1-20 | place: China: Fuxian Lake, Yuxi | collected 2017-12-25 | reverse complement strand
GGTGGATTTAATGGACTAAACTCATAAAAGATAAAAATTAAACAATATATAAAATGGCAGATTTAAAACCAATAGGTAGTGAAAAACTTCAAGGAGCCGAGAAGATTGCAAGAATCATGGAAATTGCAAGATACGGTGAAGCGCCTAAACAAGAAATCAATGTAAATGAAACAACCGATTATACAAGAGTACTTGCCGATGGCAATGTGTATGGTATTGTAAAAGAAAGAAACGGTTATATCGTTAAAAAAGGTATTGACGAGTCTACTTTGGATTACATTGACCCAATGAAAAATAGAAAATATCATTCATCATATTCACAAGCGTTAAAGAAATTAAATTTAATAGCTGGTGAATTAAATAGATTGAATGAAAACGAACAAGGTACTGCATTGTTTGGTGAACAAAAAAAGTTTGTTTTAAAAACACCAAAATCTGATGTTCCCGCACCTGCACCTGTTGCACCGGCACCTGAAATGCCCGCAGCACCATCACCTGAACCAGCACCTGCTCCTATGGGAGATGAGTCAATGCCTGAACCACCAAGTGATGATATGATGCCAGATGATATGGGTATGGATGAACCAGCGATGGACGAACCTATGGGTTCTGAAGGTGATGAAGGTCCTGTAACATTGAAACAAGTTCAAAAGTTAACAGGTAAATTGGGACAAAAATTAAGAGCTTACGCTTCTGAACAAGAAATGACTTCTGAAGATGTTAAGTATGTTCTTAATTCTATCTTATCAGCTGTTGATTTGAATTTGTTGGATGAAACTGATAAGGAAGATATCTTATCAAGATTCGAAGGAGAGGAAGGTGGTGAAGATGGTTCTAGTTATGACGAAATCGGTATGGAACCAACTGAACCTGATACTTCTGATTTGGACATGGGTGGTGAAATTACCGCTGAACCTGAAGTAGGGGAAGGTAATAATTACAATTCTAAGATAAATGCAATTATGGACGGTATGTTTACTGAGTCTAAAGTTGATAAAATATTATCTAAGTATTTTGTTGAAACACCTGAAGAAAAAGAACTTAACGAATCAAAAAAAGTACAAACTTATATTAAGAAAAAAATAAACAAAGTTAGTGTTATGGAAGAAGTTAAAAATCTTTCAGAAACAATTGAACAAGAATTAACATCTGAATTTATTTTAAGGGAAAATGAAGGTGCTAAATTTATTGGTAAAACTAACTTGAAAAACTTAGTATTTGAAAACGAGGGAAAACAAATTAAGGTTTCTCCAAAAGGTGAAATTCTATGAACCGTTTAGTTTTCGTAAATGAGTTAGGTCCAAACTTTAGAGGCGACAACCTTTATGAGTTTATATTCTCAGACAACGAAGACGTAAGTGGGGAAGATTGGGAATTATCACCAGCTGGTGGAAATCCACAACCCCCTCATATAGACTACATAACAAAAGTTGGAGTTCTAAAAAACGATAAAATAAAACTTAACGTTATTCAGAACTCTGACTTTTTTTCTTTCTACGACGCAGTTGATAAAGTAATTGCTTTATCGTGGGAAGACATTGAAAATGAATACTATAATGAAGAAGATACAAGATTGGTATTTCATTACGGTGATAGTGAACAAGATGTTATGTCAAAACTATACGAGAGGGATATTATATTAACATTTGAAAAAAATTTAACACATGTCTAACATTGGTGAAAAAATAGAAAAATTGATAAGTAATGGTTTTACTTACAACACCCTGAGAGGTTTGAATGAATCTCAGATTGGGTTATTATATACAAGATTGGTTGAACAACCAACTAATCCTAACTTAGAAAAAAACATTCAGGGATTGGATTTATTGAATAGAAAATTGGATGATGTCGAGTTAAAAATGAAAAAATTAGGTTTGACCGAAAAAAATATCGATGAAGATGATTTCGGCTTAGACGCTGACCAAGTTTATACGGGTCAATTAGGTGCTCATGGTGAGGACCAATCTGCCGATGATGGTATGGATGATGATACATCACCACAAAATAATGATAGAAGAATGGTGGGTGAAACTGAAGTTACAGAAAAGTTTCAATCAAAATCACAACAAAAATATTTTTTTGTAAAATGTAAAACAGCAAGAACTGAGAAATCGAAAAAAAAATGGTGTAAAATGGCTAAAGAATTTGCTGATGACACTGATTTTAGTAAATTACCTGAAAAAAAGGAGAAAGATATACAAGAACTAGAGGAAAGCTTGACAAAGTTAATAGAAAAGCATATACCTGAACATATCACTAAGGCTAAATTAATGGAAATGTTAGAAGGTTCAACTAAGTCAGCACCGGCACCTACAAAGGTACCAACTGTAAAACCAGGTGAAAAAGTTAAACAACCTGGTAAGAAAAATCCTTTTAAAATTGAACCGGCACAAAAACCAAATCCAAAAGCCGAGATGACTGAAGCGGGCGTTGGAGCACCTGCACCAACAAAGGCACCTGTTAAGACACCAACAAAAACACCAAGTAAAGCACCTGGTAAGAAAAATCCTTTTAAAATTGAACCGGCACAAAAACCAAACCCAAAAGCTAAGGGACCAAAATGGTTAAGCTATAATACATTCACCTCAATGGGTTACAAGTTAAAATAATGAAAAACAAAAGAAAAATATTTGAAGCTCCAATTGATGAGCCAACAGGTTTTAGTATAAACCCTGATTTAAAAAGAGCTATTGAAAGGGGTGAAACACCACTATCTAATAGTCCTTTTATTCCTAAAAAGGGTGAAGATGATAGACAATCGTTTGAAGAAATTGCAGCATCTAAAAGATTTAGAGATGTTATAACAAAACTTGAAAGATATTTGGGAATGAATGTTCCTAACAATATGGGTGGACTTCAAATGATGATGATGAGATTGTTTGGTGAGGTTAGTCAATTTGAAAGTTCAAGAAGACAAGAACTTGAACAATTGGCAAAAGATTTAGTATCAAATGAATTGGTTGACCCAAAATATGCCGAATTTATACAATTTGACCCCAAGTTGGTTGGAATGGGTGAGGCAGGAAATGAAAATTTCCAAGCAGAACCTGAAGAGTTTTCGTCTGAAGATATTGAATTAGCATTTGAAGATTCAGGTGAAGATTTAGAAGAATTTGTAGATGCGTTCGAGAACTTTGATTACATGGTTGCAAAACGTAGATTCATGAATGCAATTATTCAAGGGGCTGCTAAAAAAGGTCACTTTATGTTTGAATTAATCAGAGATTCATTAGAGGAAATGGAACCTGGTATTACTAACAAGTATGGGGCGTTGATGGCAATGAATGATTATTTGTATTGGTTATTGCCACCTGAAATGGTACAACAAATGGCGGCAGCAGGACAAAATATGGGTGGTTCTGAAGAAGTTGAAATGGAACAAGATGAAGATGGTGAATATACAGGTAATTTTGTTGTCAGAGCAAAAGCGGTCATGTTCCCAATTTTGGTTCATGAGTTAATTAAAGGTTATTATGATATTTTAGGAGCGGCGTCTTTACCAACTGACCCAATTCAGGCTCAAATGGTTAAACAAACCGCAGATACATTAGTAAATGAAATATTCGATATCATCACTGGTACATATTTGTGGGAAAAATTATTAGAATCGTATCCTGCTAAAGTATTAGAAGACAATATGAAGATTGTTCAAAGTTTAATCTTTAGAGAGTTTTCTAAATTACCAAAAAACAAATTCACATCTTTAGCACAAAGAGTTAACAAGGGTGATGCAACAGCATATACTGAAATGGAACGTATTGCTGACCAAATCATCGATGAATTGAACAAACAAGATTTAGAAGAAATTTTAGGTAGTTCAAACTATGAAGATGATGACGATGACGAAACTATGGGTTATCCACCTTCAGATGATGATGACGATGATGTTGACTTGAGTTTCTTAAGTGATTTAGGTATTGATACTCCGCCAACCAAGTAACGGAGTATTTATAAGGGATGAGTATCACAAAAGAACAAGCCCTTATAGAATATGCTAAGTGTGTTAAAAACACACCATATGCCTTAAGAAATTATTTACAAACATACGACAACACACAGTCAAAATTTGTTCCATTAGATTTATTTCCTGACCAAGAAATCTTAGTTGAAGATTACGATAACTACGAGGAAAACATTGCTTTGAAGTATCGTCAAGCCGGTGTATCAACAGTAACTGCTGCTTGGGCATCTAAAAAAGTTGTATTTGCTAACAAACAAAAACCTGAAAAGATTCTTGTAATCGCCAACAAATTGGACACAGCCGTAGAATTTGCAAACAAAATTAGAGGATTTACAGAACAATGGCCAAATTGGATGGGAGTGTCATTTTCATCTGAAAAAAATTCACAAAGACACTTTAAATTATCGAATGGGTGTGAAGTTAAGGCGGTTGCAACTTCACCTGATGCACTTCGTGGTTATACCCCCACCGTATTAATATTCGATGAGGCTGCGTACATTGAAGCTAATGATGATTTTTGGGCAGCTTGTATGGCATCGTTATCAACAGGTGGTAAAGTTATTGTAATTTCAACACCAAACGGATATGATGCAATCTATTATAGTATCTATGAACAGGCTATTAAAGGAATGAATAGTTTTAAAGTTACTGAAATGTATTGGTGGAGAGACCCAAGATATACTAAAGATTTATACTTTATTAAAGTTAAGGATTTAATTCATTATTTTTTAAATCGTGATGAATACCCCAACCCTGAAATTGTAAGTTTTGATGGTGTACCAACAAGCCAAAGAAATTTCGCTGATTTTAAAAAATTAATGGATGATGGTTACAAAGTAAGTTCAGGTTGGTTTGAAACTATGGCTAAAAAGTTAAAATTTGATAAAAGAAAAATCTCTCAGGAATTGGAGTGTAACTTTTTAGGTTCGGGAGATAATGTATTCGATGCACAATTAACCGATAAGATTAGAACTGAAATGGTTCGTCAACCCGAATCAAAGATGGTTCAAAATCAACTATGGATTTGGAAAGAACCAGTGGTTGGTCATAGATATATTATGGGTATGGACGTATCAAGAGGTGACTCTGAGGATTTTACATCATTCCAAGTTATTGATTTTGACGAAAGGGAACAAGTTGCCGAGTATGTTGGAAAACTTCCTCCCGATGTTGCAGCTGAAATTGCTTATAAGTGGGGAAACTACTACGATGCGTTTATTGTTATTGATATTACGGGTGGTATGGGAGTTTCAACATCAAGAAAATTACAAGAATTGGGTTATAAAAACTTATATGTTGATGGAATTAATTATGGTAATATTTGGGAGTCAACTGTTAAGTCTAATGAAAAAATACCGGGTATAAACTTTAATGGTAAAAGGGTTCAAATTATTGCGGCGTTTGAGGAAGCGTTAAGACATGGATTTAAATTGTATTCCGCTAGATTACTTGGTGAGATGAATACGTATGTTTATATAAACGGACGACCTGACCACATGAAAGGGCAACATGATGATTTAATTATGTCAATGTCAATGGCTTTATATGTTGGACAAAACGCATATAATCAGCTTGAAAAGGTTAATGAACAAACAAAGGCAATGTTAAGCTCTTGGACCGTAGCTGACGACAGTACAAATAGAGAAATAACACAATTCAACCCAGGAATGCCTGTTTTATCACCAACAGGATATAACGATACATTTTCATCGAATCCAACAAAAAAGGATTATGAACAGTATTTATGGTTATTCGGTAGAAGATAAAGTTTATTCATAAAAAAAAGATACTATATTTAGAGGGATGGCAGACAATTTCACCATATGGCAACGACTTACCAAAGTCTTTGGTCCCGACTCAACTTTGGGTCAACAGCCTCCAGTTTATAAATTTGATAAGAAGGAATTATTAAAAACCACAGATAAGCAAGAATTTGAGAAGGAAAAACTCCAAGCTCAACAGACAATGTATCTTGGTCAACAGTGGGGTAAAGTAGAAAATAATTTATATTCACAGGCAATTTATTATGAACCAACAAGATTGGCATCATATTATGACTACGAGTCAATGGAGTATACCCCTGAAATTTCCGCAGCTTTAGATATCTACGCTGAAGAATCAACAACAACAAATGAAGATGGGTACATCTTACAAATATATTCTGAATCAAATAGAATTAAGGGAATATTAGCGGATTTATTTAATAACAGATTGGATATCAACACCAACTTACCAATGTGGACAAGAAACACTTGTAAGTATGGTGATAACTTTGTTTACTTAAAATTGGATTCAGAAAAAGGTATTATGGGTTGTCAACAACTTCCAAACATTGAAATTGAACGTTTGGAACGTGGTATGAAAATCAAGCCATCACATAACACAACTGAGGATGCAAAATCTTTGAAATTCGTATGGAAAGTAAAAGACATGGAAATGAATACTTGGGAAGTTGCTCACTTCCGTTTGTTAGGTGATGATAGAAAACTTCCTTATGGTACATCAATGTTGGAAAAAGCAAGACGTACATGGAAACAATTATTATTATCTGAAGATGCAATGTTGGTGTACAGAACATCAAGAGCACCTGAAAGACGTGTATTCAAAGTTTATGTTGGTAACATGGATGATAAAGATGTTGAACCATATATCCAAAGAATTGCTAATAAGTTTAAAAGAGACCAAGTTGTTGATTCAAAAACAGGTAACGTTGACTTAAGAATGAACCAAATGGCGGTTGACCAAGATTATTTCATTCCTGTTCGTGACCCAGCTCAAACTAGTCCTATTGAAACATTGGCAGGAGCACAGAATCTTTCAGAAATTGCCGATATTGAATACATCCAAAAGAAATTATTGACAGCTCTTCGTGTACCAAAAGCATTCTTAGGTTTTGAAGAAGTTGTTGGTGATGGTAAGAACTTAGCATTACAAGATATTCGTTTTGCAAGAACAATTAATAGAATTCAAAAATCAATGATTCAAGAATTAAATAAGATTGCTATTATTCACTTATTTATTTTGGGTTTTGAGGACGAATTAACAAACTTCACATTAGGATTAACAAATCCATCAACTCAAGCTGATTTATTAAAGATTGAGAATTGGAAAGAAAAAATCCTTCTTTTTAAAGATGCGGTTAGTGACCCTGGTACTGGTATCCAACCTGTATCAACAACATGGGCCAAAAAACATATTCTTGGATTCTCAGATGAAGAAATCAAATTGGATATCCAACAACAAAGAATTGAAAAAGCGGTTGGTGCTGAATTACAGAAAACTCCTGAAGTTATTATCCATACAGGTATCTTTGATAATATTGACAAATTGTATGGTAAGAAACCTGGTGAAACTGCAACACCACCGGCAGAAGGTGGAGACATGGGCGCACCTCCAAGTGGAGGTATGAGTAGTTTGGGCGGAATGGGTAGTGGACCTGAAGATATGGGTGGAGGTACTGAAGTACCTGAAGCACCTGAACCACCAGCAGGAGGTGAAGTTACACCTGAAAGTAGAATGAATGATTTGAATTTAATCTTGGAAGATGATTTAATCAGTGGTAGAGATGAAATTGATTTATCTAAAGGTAGAACATCAATTAATGAAATTGAAACTAAATTAAACGAACTATTGAACAATTAAGATATTTATTAACATGAGAAATTTTGGATTATTAAAAAGTATTGTTGAAAGTGCTTTGGTTAAAACATACAAAACCGAAGATTTTAAACAAATTATAAAAGAATTTAGAGATTTTATTAAGGACAACAAATCTGTTGGTGAATTATATGTTGAATATGGTACCTTAATGAAGACCAAAGGATTGAACGAAGAAGTTGCAAAAGAATTTTTGGGACTTTCAGTTGATAATATTAAATCAACAATTAACAACAACAAACGTGAATTTGAACAATTTGATACTTGGGTTGAAACTTTAGGTGAAGGTGTTAAAAATCAGTATGAGTTATTGGATAATATGGTTTTTGCAAAAACTGGCGATGATTTTATCAAATTGGTTGAATCAAGAAAACAAATGTGGAAGTTGATGACAGAAACAAAAAAAGAAACAACAATTACTGAATCGGTTAACATTCCCTTAGAATCTATGTTTGGAGTGGCGGCTGATACATTTGCAAAAGAATATTCACAATTAAGTGAATCAGAATTATTCGAATTAAAATCAATTCTGAGAATGTCACAAGAAGAATTAAGTGAAGGTATTGATAGATTGAAAGCAGAGGTTCTTGGAAAACTTTCTAGTATTAATGAAAGTGATGAAGATACCAACAAAAAATTAAATGAAACAAAGATAAGAATAGAATCAACACCAATTGATTCCTTATCATATTACAAACTTAAAAAATTGTCAGAAGGACTTTAAAATAAAAACCCCTCAAAAGAGGGGTTTTTTGTTATTCAGCTTTTTTGTCTGAACCTTTTGAGAAAATCTTCTCAACAACTGTAAGACCCAATCCACCACCAGCAATTAAACAAAGTGCATCAAACATATACTCAGGTGTTATACCATCTTTAGATGTAAATGTTGCAACATAAGCTAAGATAATTACGTTTAATAAAGTGAATAAAGATGCGAATCTTTTTGATGAAACGTCAGAACCGTTTCCTAGTAAATTCATAATAAAGTTTTTCATATTCTTGGTATTTGTTACCAATAAATATTAGTCAATGTTACTTTGGGCGATTTGTTGTTTGTATTTAGCTTTTTTAATTTGTTCCCTTTTTGAAGTTGTTTTTTTAACATATTCTTGTTTTGCACGAAGTTGTTCAATTTGTTTTGTTTTGATAACTTTGTGTTTGTAACGTTTTAAAGCTTTTTCTAAACTTTCACCTTTTTCTAAAATTATTTTTATCATATAAAAAATGTGTGTTATTGATATAAATATACAAATAAAATTAAATTTGTTAATAAGTTTTTTTTTATTATATTTTTACTACAACAAATAAACATTTGACAAATGAAAACGAATGAAAAAAGGAAAAACATCAAAATTGGATTTATTCCAAGATGCAAAATGCTATTATGGTAGTGTAGATGCTACAGAATTAAAATCAATTTATTTGGTACTACAAACATGGGTAAAACCAACACAAGAAAGAGATAATTGGGAAAGAGTAGTTGGAACAATATCCCGAGCTATTAAACATAAAGTTTTAGAAATTCATAATAAATTAATATTCAAAGAACATTTTATTGTTGATTTAGATTTAAGAACAAGTGGTATTAAGGTAGATAAAGCAAGTTTTTTAAATCTTGAAATAACATTCTTTACGAAAGAAAATATTGAGTTTAAATCCGAAAATCTATCAAACGAATTAAACCACATATTAAAAGAAGTTCATAACAATGTTCTTGGTAAATCGAAGTATTTTACAATTCAATATTCTAAAAACAAACTTAAAAATAAAAACTTTGAGATATTCTAATATTTATTGATAAATATTTTAATATGAAGATACTTAAACCGAATGAAATAGGTAAAGGAATATTGATAGAATATGACGCAGGTCATGTATCTATGAAAAATGCCGTAGATAACGATTTAGTTAACGAACAAAAATCACAATTAGACCACTCTAAACCATTTGTGTTTTACGCTACTTTACAAAAGTACGGCACACCAAATAGAAATGGTCGTGTATATCCTGAAAAGATTCTTAAAAGAGAAGCTGAAAAATATAAACAAACAATATCCAAAGGTTTGGCAACATCAGAACTTAATCACCCTGAATCATCTTTAATTGATTTGGACAGAGTATCACACATTATTGATGATATATGGTGGGATGATAACGTTCTTATGGGTAAACTAAGGTTATTAACTACACCAGGTTTCCATGAAAGAGGTATTGTATCATCTAAGGGTGATGTTGCGGCGAACTTAATGAGACAAGGTGTAACGATGGGTGTTTCTTCACGTGGTGTTGGTTCTTTAGCAAAAAAAGGTGAACATAATGAAGTTCAAAATGATTATGAAATGATTTGTTTTGACTTGGTTATGAATCCATCTACACCCGGCGCTTATCTATTCCTTAATAAAGATGACCGTCACAAATACGATGAGAATCTTGAAGAAGAAAAAAAATCAATAGAAGATGGAAGAATTGATGGTGGTTTAGGTAAATCGCTTGACTTAATGGGAAAATTGAACGATTTTTTGGGATATAGATAAAATTATTATTATGGACGAAAAATATTTTGTAGCAAAAATTCAGTACGACTTGATTGATGAAAATTCAGGAAAAATCAAAAAAGTTAGAGAAGAAAAATTAGTTAAAGGTTACAGTGTGACAGATGTTGAAGCTAAAGTAACCGAAAAATTCAAAGGATTTCAACATGATTGGCGTATAACGGCAGTCAGTGAAAGTAAAATTGATGAAGTTTTTGAATAAATTAAAACCCGAGAAATCGGGTTTTTTTTATTTTATTATACCACCAAATAAGATTTTTTTGAATAGGGGCATATTTATAGTGTAAATAAAAACTATTTTATTACACAAAAAATGAGCGAAAAAAAATCATTAGTTGAGGAAGCGTTGTTACAAATGAAAAATTTGGAACAAGTTGTTACCGAAAACGCAAAAGGAATACTTGCTTCTACAATGAAGGAAGAAATCGAAGAGTTGGTAAAAGAGTCTCTTGAAGAGGCTGACATTTATGCTGAAGATGAGTCTTATAGTAACGAAGATGTTACTGAAGATGAAGAAGAAGATTCATTGATGGCAATGGACATGAAAACACCTATGATGGGTGATGATATGATGTCCGATGATTCAGATTCTATGAACATGGATAACATGAACATGGATGATGATGATGAATTAGAACCGTTAGATATGACGGGAGCATCTATGGAAGAAATTATGGCAGTACTTAACGGTATGGGCGATAATGACGGAGTTATCATTAAGAAAACTGGTGAAGATTTAGATGTAGACAAAATTACTTTCCAAGACGAAGACATGATGGAATCATTAGAAGAGTCAGATGATGACGACAATGATGATAGTGATGATTCAGTTGACGAAGAAATTGTTTACGAAATTGAATTAGGTGAAGATGATAACGTTGATGAAGATGACTACCAAGTAACGGAAGCTAGTATGATGGTTAAACCAAAAGGTGTTGGTATGGGAAAAGTTAAATCAGAAAAATCTTCAGGTGAAGTAAACATGCAAGGTTTTAAATCTAACATGTCACAACACAAAGAAAACTTCAAAGGTCCTAAGAAATTTGAATTTAAGGAAGGTGAACATGATGTTGAAGAAAAAGAAACTGAAACAAAAGAAGCTGCAAGAACTTACGGAAATGGAAGTAGAAATTTTCCAAAAAGAAAAGGTCTTCCAAAAATGAAAGTTATTACAAATGACGCTTTACAAGAAGAAGTAGAGAAGTTAAGAGCTAAAAATGAAGAGTACAGAAAAGCATTAAATATTTTCAGAGAAAAATTAAATGAAGTTGCTGTTTTTAATTCTAACTTAGCTTACGCTACAAGATTGTTTACTGAACATACAACTACAAAATCAGAAAAAATAAATATCATGAGACGTTTTGACAACGTCGAAACAATCAAAGAATCTAAGAATCTTTATCAAACTATTAAAGATGAATTGGCTTCAGGGGAAAAACCAATGGTTAAAGAATCTATCGTTGAAAACATTGATAGAACACCATCAAAGGGTTCAACTAACTTGGTTGAAAGTAAGACATATGAAAATCCACAATTCTTAAGAATGAAGGACCTTATGTCAAAAATGAATAAATAAACTAAAAACAAACTAAATATTTTAAAAAATGGGAGCATTATTAGAATCAGGTCTTGTTGGTAACATCGGTCTTAAGCACCTTAAAGTTATCAAAGAAGATACTATTAACAAATGGGACAAATTAGGATTCTTGGAAGGTTTGAGAGGTCATGTTAAAGAAAACATCGCTCAACTTTATGAAAACCAAGCATCTCACTTAATTAACGAAGCTGCTAGCACAGCATCAGACGGTTCTTTCGAAACGGTTGTATTTCCAATCGTAAGAAGAGTTTTCTCTAAATTGTTGGCTAACGACATCGTATCTGTACAAGCTATGAACTTACCTATCGGTAAATT
>SXGQ01866164.1_pt1 | contig 12084 bp, 10 predicted proteins | sample 3178371 | NCBI WGS metagenome assembly SXGQ01 (sample SAMN11356859, study PRJNA531348) | freshwater metagenome | isolation source: freshwater sample F1-20 | place: China: Fuxian Lake, Yuxi | collected 2017-12-25 | reverse complement strand
TTTACCGTTAGTTATTGTTACCCATTCACTAAGATTGGTGTCAATGCAGTAGTTTTTTGTGTTTCTCCATTCTGTAACCTTACCGTTTTTACGAAATGTATGGCCAACTATTTGTTTTAGTTCATTGATAGGGGCAAATTCCCTGTCAAAGTCAAGCCAAACTAAGCCACCTTTTCTTTCGTGGCCTCCTCTAGCCACTCCAGCACCGTAAAACCAATGGGGTTGATCAGTTCTTATCTTTATATTGGCGTCATTAGCTTGATTTGTCAAGTATTCATAGATGTCTTCATTGCTTTTTGTTATCGGAGGCAAGAAATTGCCGCTTAAACCAGCATGAGTGCAAAGATACTCATCAACAAATAAAAACCAATTAAACTTATTAACAATATTAGTTTTCTCTTTCCCTAAAGCTTCGTTGATTAACCGGTGATTGTCCAAACTGTATCCGCTGCATAAAGTATATTTATTATTAAAAAGATAATGCAAATCATGATTGCCGAAAAGAGTTATGTTATTACTCTTGGATAAGAAAGTTTCTTTAAGTTCTACAGCAGTAGAAACATAATTAATATCAAGATCAAAGTAAAAACTATCAAACCAATCCCCGAGACAAATATTAATATCTGCCGATTCATGATAAATAATCTTAGTAAGCTTGTCGATGTCTTGATGAACATCGGAAAATATTAAAACTTTATTTCCTTTGCTGGATATTTTCATATTTTTTGTAAGAAACTTACGTCAGCCTCTTTTATTTTAGAAGCGCAATTAGGCGCGTCAAGAACTTCTTGAATAGGGTATTCTCTAGTATCTACCTCAATATAAGAAGTAATCTCTTTATTAATGAAAGATAACTCAAGCAGTTTAGGTATAGAGAATTTTTCTATATACCATTCACCAATATCGGGTGCGAATCTTTTTTCAAAAAAATCAAAATTTCCAAGAAAATTATTTCCGTGCAAGTGCGTTAAATAAAAATATTTGTTTATCTGAGTTAAGCAATCAAAAAACACGGCTCTATACTGCGGAGATTCTAAATAATGAAACTCGATGATTAACCCGTTGGCAATTTTAGAAAGTTTTTCTATATCCATTTTAGAAAGAACTTCGTACTCATTGCCCTCTATGTCTATCTTCAGCAAAACTTTATTTTCGAAAGAGTTTTCTTGTTGATCAAAATGCTTTTCAAAATATTTATCGTAGTGAGCGAAAAAAGTATCTGTTTTTTCTTGTTTCTCGCAAGAAATACCCTCTAAAAAATGAGTTATGTTTTTTTCGAAACCAAATGGAATATAAATAGGGTTAATTGTATGATCAAAGCAAAAGGCTTTTTTGCCAGTAGCTTTTACATAGTCTATTTCAAAGAAAATGTTATTGCCAACTCCATAAGAAAATACAGCTGAACTTTTGCATAAACACTCTAAATTAACAACGTATCCGCCGTCAGACGGAGGGCCTATCCTTACTTTGGGTATTCTGGTTGTATAAATAGTTAGTTGTTCTATCATATATGTTTTACAATTTGGCCTTTGGAGTCGCTGTACCAAACTTCTTTTATGTTAAATTGTTGGAGTAAACTTTGACATCCTTTGCATGGTTTACTCATATTCAATTTGCCATTATTATCAACTCTCATCACAAGCATAGTATAGTCTGACAAGTCTTCTTTGTCCATTTTTAATAAACAGTCAAGCTCGGCGTGGATTCCGACAATTCCGTCATGATAAGGGTGGCTTTTTGTTACTGGATGAGTTCTTTTTTTATTTGTACCTATCTTTTGTATCGTACTTGATTCAATTAAAAAAGCTATGTGGCTATTCCTGATTTCTCTGTTGGTCGGGCAAAGAGAGAGCGCGATTTGCTTGGCTTTATCTAAGACTCTCTGCTTCACGTTAAAAATATGAATCACACAAAGAAAAAGTCAAGATATTTTTTGTTTTTTTAGAAAAAAAGAAAACTTATCGGAACAATATCAAAGATTATTTACAATGAACATCCTTTGTCACGCTACTTATGTTGGAGATACCGGCTACAACTCTCATTGCAAAAATTTTTTCAGAGCATTCTCTAAAAATTACAATATTAAAATTCGTAATTTCACGGTTGGAAAAGACTGGCGAGGTCTTCACAATTCACCATCAAACTGTCATGGCGATGACGTGACTCAGGAAGACAAAAGTTTAATAGGAATACAAACTCTTTGGGACAATAATCAGCTTAAAGATTTTGAAATATATAATTTTAAAAAGCAAGATTTTAGCTACGACCTTAATATTATATTAGCAGAAGCTAATCATCATTATTTTTATAATGAATATTCTGGCAAAAAAATCGCTTATACGGTTTGGGAATCTACAGAATATTATAAGCCGTTTTTCGAAAAACTAAAAGAATACGATCAAGTCTGGGTTCCTTCTTCTTGGCAGGCTCAAGTCACAATAAACCAAGGAATTCCAGCTAGCAAGGTAAAAGTCGTGCCCGAAGGTGTTGATGGTAGTGTGTTTTATCCTGAAAACTATAAAATACCCGGAAACAAATTTAGATTTTTACTTTTTGGAAGATGGGATAACCGCAAAAGCACAAAAGAAATTATTAGAGCTTTTAAAAATTTATTTGGTAATAACAACAAGTTCGAGTTGATTATTTCTGTAGAGGACAAGTTCAATCAAGACAAACTTGGCTCTACTAGAGAAAGATTAAAAAACTACGGTCTTGAATGCGATAATATAAGAATAATAGATTTTCCAGATAAAAAAAATTATGCTAAATTTTTAAAAGCTGGGCATGTATTTCTGAGTTGCGCTCGATCAGAAGGGTGGAATTTGCCTTTGATAGAAGCTATGGCTTGCGGCACCCCAAGTATTTACTCTGACTGTTCTGGCCAGTTAGAGTTCGCAAAGGGAAGAGGGATACCCGTGAAAATTAAAAATGAAGTTGCTGTTTCTAAATTTTATCCTGAAGGAACTGTCACTTCAGGAAACTGGTACGAGCCCGATTTCCAAGAACTAGAAGAGAAGATGATCGAAGTTTACAATAATTACGATTACTATAAAAAGAAAGCTTTGCAAGAATCTGTTGAAATAAGAGAGCGTTTCTCTTGGCAAAACTCCGCTGAAATAGCAAAAAATATTATAGAAAAATCATACGGCTCTCAGATAGAAAAAATTAAAACTTTAAACAAATAAACTTTTGATAAAGTTTTTAACAAAAATATTTATGAAAATTTAAAAAATGTAAAAGACAATGATTCGGTTTTAGACCTTGGCTGCTCTCAAGGGTTTTTCTATTTTAAAAATAGAGAAAAAAACATAAACTACATCGGAATAGATTGGCGTTCCAAATCCTTGAAAGAGTTTTGTGATAATTTAAATCCAGAAGATAACCCAACTTTAATCAATGCTAAAATATCGAACTTGAATCAAGTTTGCGCAATTAATTCTTCCGACTCGAACTCAGAAAACAAGTTCGCATCTAGTTTATCTCTTGAGAAAGCCCTAGAGCTTCACAAAGAAAAGATAAGTTTTTTAAAATTTGATCTAGAGGGAGATGAAAGAATGGTCTTGCAAGACCCGAAAAATTTGAAACTAATAAAAGAAAAAGTTAAAGCCTTTTCTGGAAAAATATATCTTAATTGTAGCGATTGGGACAAGCAAGATTGTTTGGAAATTGTAAGGCAACTAAGCAAAGACGAGGATTTTTACATCAAATTGTATTCTGAAGAGTCTGTTTGCATAGATAAAGAATTTTGGCAAAATCAAGAGGCTTACAAAGTAGTAGTATTGTCAGGTATTGTGAAAAAAAATATGGATGTAGAAAGTAATGTTTTTGTTCCAGATTTTTGCCCAGATCCAGAAGCTTATCATATAATTAATGAGTCGCCTTCTTTAGGCGATATTATCGCTTGGATTCCAATGGTTGACAAGTTCCAAAAAGAAAAAAACGTCAAAGTAAATTTATACACTCCATATGGAGAAATTTTTCAAAAAAGTTATCCTAATATAAATTTTAATCATTATAATGCCAAGCCTCCTCACGGAGAAAGAGTCAAAACTATAGCCACATTTGACATTGTAGAAGGAAAAAAATGGAGTGAATATAATCTGCAAGAATTGGCGGCAAAGTTGTTAGGAGTAGAATATCAAGAAACAAGGCCAAAAATTGCTTTGCCTGCAAATCCAAAAAATAATTTTAAAAGAAAATATGTTTGCATATCAATTCAATCTACGGCTCAATTTAAATATTGGAATAATCCCACAGGTTGGGACGAAACGGTTGCTTATTTGAATTCTATTGGTTATGATGTTGTATGCATAGATAAAAGCAGCTCCTTCGGAATAGAAGAATCAATGAACATCATGCCTAAAAATTGCATAGATAGAACAGGCAATCTTCCTTTCGAAGAAAGAGTAAATGATCTTCTTTATTGTGATTTTTTCATTGGTCTTACTTCTGGTTTATCTTGGCTTGCGTGGGGTTTGGGCAAGCCAGTAGTTTTTATTTCTGGAATATCTTTGCCAAAAACTGATTTTTACACTCCATATAGAGTTACAAATACAGACCCTTCGGTTTGCCATGGCTGCGCTTCTGAGCCTGCTTTTGTTTTTGATAAATACGATTGGAACTTCTGCCCAAAGAAAAAAAATTTCCAATGCACGAAAGAAATAACTTTCGGAATGGTTAAGAGCAAGATTGATATGTTGATAGCTTCTGAGGAATTTAATCATGATTTTTCTTTGATAGATGCTAAATTAAGCTTTGATAAAGGGCCTCTTATTTATATTGGCGAAAAAAAATATGAAACCTTTTTAGTTCACCTTTTAACATATTATGAGGGACAGTGGGTAATAAATTACGAAGATTTTAATTTTTTACCAGATCATCATTATAAGTCTTTTATGTCTACAAGGCAAAGATGGAGATGCAAAATCTACGTTTTCGATGGCGAAGATTTAAAATTGGCGTTCCAAGAAACTTATAATGAAGAAAATAAAAACATTGAATTTATTTTAGACTCTGAAAGCTCTAAGCTTGATAAAATATACATAGAAAAGGCTTTAATTTTTGAAAAAGAAAATAAATGCACTGTGTTTATTAAAACAAAATATCACGAAAAATTGAAAAAAGAGTTCCCTAATTTTAATAGAATTTTTGACACAGATCAAGAACTGCAAAACATATATGCTTCTTATGAAATTAAGAGACACGAAATTGAAAATAAAAGACAAAATTCATTCAACACTCATAAAATATGGGATAGAAGAAGAGCGGCCGTTTCTTACAATCACACTGAAAATTGGTTAGAATATAAACAAGAAAAAGTTTTCGAAGACATAGTGTATTCAAGTTATGAGTAAAATAATAGGGTTATCTCCAACATTTGGTCACGATCAAGGTTGTGCATTAATTATTGATGGACAAATAAAATTTGTTACAGAAGAAGAAAAGCTGACAGGAGTAAAAGCCTGCTACAGGCAAAACACATTTCCGCACGAATCTATTGCGGCTCTTGAAAAAGCTACTGGAATTAATTTATTTAATTGTGATCACATTGTAGCTGCTAGATCAACCAGCTTTGAGGATTTGCCAGAAATATATAAAAAACCAGAAATAGCAAAAAAATATCAAAGTTTTTCGCACCACGCGTGTCATGCTCTGGGCTCTTACTATACATCCGGCATGACTGGGAAAGCGATAAGCTTATCTTTAGACGGGGCTGGGCTAAGAAGCAGAGGAAAAATATATTTATGCGACAATGGGCTAAGTGATTTAGTAAGTTCTAGTTGGTATATGACAGCGTCAACTCTAGCTAATCTTTGGGGCTTCGCAACCAATAAGATGGGGTGGACAATTTTGAAAGACGAAGGCAAGGTCGTTGGTCTAGCTGGGCATGGGCAAGTAAATAAAAAAATATACGATTACCTTAGTTATTGTTTGCGCTATGAAGACTTAGCTCATAAGTGTGTAGGCTGGCATTCTAAACTTTTTTTTATTTACGAAAAACTTGAAAAAGACGGATGGTTTGCAGAAACGCAAAAAAGAGCAGATTTCGCGGCTACATTAGAAAAGTTTACAGAAGATATGGTTTACAAAATGCTTGCAGACATGAAATTTAAATTTCCAGAATATAGAAAATTATGCTTGTCTGGTGGACTGTTTGCAAATGTAAAATTAAATCAATTTATAAACGAATCAAATTTATACGATGAGATATATATTCATCAAGCAATGGGCGATTCTGGTTTATTTTTAGGAGCAGCGCTATTAAAAGCTTATGAATTAAAAGAAATAAAAGAGCCGTTAAAGCCAAAAAATGTTTATTGGGGAGAGTTTTTTTCAAAAGAGCATTGGCTATCAATATTAGAATCGAATCCAACTGTAAAAACTAGAACCTTTGATTTAAATTATGTCGCTAATTTGATCAATGAAGGCAAAGTCGTAGGATTATTCCAAGGAAGAACAGAATATGGTCCAAGAGCATTAGGAAACAGAAGTATAATTGTCAAGCCTACGGACCCAGAAACCCATCAGAAACTGAACCAAAGACTAAAAAGGACAGAAATAATGCCTTTCGCGCCTTCAGTTTTATCAGAATATGCTGAAGAAATATTTGATTGTGATAAATCAAAGTATACAGCAGAATTTATGACTTTATGTTACAAAACAAAACCAGAATGGGTAAACAAAATTCCAGCAGTTGTTCATCCTATAGACAAGTCGGCTAGGCCTCAAATAGTGAGAAGAGAAGCTAATTCTTTTTATTATGACATTATTGATGCTTACAGAAAAGTTTCTGGATTTCCGATAGTATTAAATACTTCATTTAATGCTCATGGAGAGCCGATAAATAACTACCCTAAGCAAGTTATCAAGCATCTTTTAGATGGTTCTGTGGACTATATTGTAACTGAAAATTTTATCATGTCATTATAATGAAAAAAATATTTGTTATAGGAGTAGAATGTCCTCAAGAAATATCTTTGGAAAAAATTAAAGAAAAAATTGAGGTATGCTTGTCCGAGTTGCAAAAACCAAAGGCGCATCTTGTGGTCCATCATTTCAGAGAAGATTTGAGCTGGCTGCAAAATGTAAAATACCCTTACACAATTTATTCTAGATCTTTGCAAAACAGCAAAGACACCGTGCATCTCAACCACGATAAAGGAGTAGAAGCCTACGCTTATTTGCAATACATAGTTGATAATTACGATAGTTTGCCAGAAGTTGCGATTTTTGTACATGGCCACCGTCAATCTTGGCATCAAGATGGAAATATAGATGACATTTTAAATAATTTAAAATTAGATAAGTCTTTTTATAATTTTAATAATTGTTACATAAACCCTATGACTAGAGGGGAAGAGGAGACCTTAGTAAGTCATTATTATCCTAGATTTAAACATTCATGCTTATTCAGAAAAAGCTACAAGTTGTGGATGGAGGATACATGGGAAGAGTTGTTCTTAAAAAGAATTGAATTGCCAGAAAGATTTGAGTGTAAAGGTGCAGCTCAGTTTTACACCACAAGAGAAAAAATACTACAGCATCCAAAATGGTATTACGAGCATATTTTAAGATGGCTGATGGAAACTGATATAGACGAAAGATTGAGAGTGACAAAAGATAAAGAAACGTTAGATTCTCAAGTATCAGGAAGAATACTAGAATTCAATTGGCACTTATTATTTAAATAAATATGAAAAAAGTATTTATTGTAGGCGGGACTTCAGGGTTCGGCCTTTCTTTGGCCAAACAATTTGATATAAATCACGAAGTTACTGTTTGCGGAAGGAAAAAGTATCCTTTGTATAATGGCATAATTTGCAACATGCTTGATATTTCTGAAGAATTATTTAAAATACATCAGCCTGATATCATTGTAAATAATGGATTCGATAAGAAGGATTATATTAAATCTTATGAGGGGTCATTAAATGTGTTGAAATCGGCATTCTCTTACTTTAAATCAAAAGGATCTGGCGCAATTATAAATGTAAATTCTATTTGTGGTCTTTATCCTGACGCGAAAGATCCTGACTACGCTGCGGCAAAATATGCTTTAAGGGGCTACTCTGATTCTATTTCAGCAGAGGCTTTTCAAAAAAATATAAAAATAATGAACCTGTACCCTAGGGCAATGGCTACTGGCATGAATTTTGGGAGACCGGATTTCAATGAGTTAATGGACCCAGATGAGATTGCTGAGCTTGTTGTCGCAATGACAAAAGCACAATCTTTTTATATTAGTTCAATACAATTTGATAGAATAAAGAGAAAATGAAAGCAGCGATCCTAGTAGAAAAAAACAAACCTTTGCATGTAGACAGCGTAACTCTTCCAAAGAAACTATTATTTGGGCAAGTAAGAGTAAGACTATTAACTAGTGGATTATGCGGGGCTCAATTGCAAGAAATAGCTGCTCTAAAAGGTAACGAAAAATATATGCCGCATCTGATCGGGCACGAAGGGTGCGGGATAGTCGAAGATGTTAATGAAAATGTTTCTAAAGTAAAAAAGGGTGACAAAGTTGTGCTCCATTGGAGAAAAGGATCAGGAATTGAGGCTGATTTTGCCAAATATTCTTGGAATGATAGAGAAATTTCTGGCGGCAAGGTTACAACTCTAGCTGAAGAAGCTGTGGTATCCGAAAATCGTGTTACCCCAGTAAATAAAGATATCGACAGTGAATTTTGCGCTTTGCTTGGTTGTGGACTTTCTACTGGATTTAGTGTTGTGAATAAAGACGCAAATATAAAATTTGGAGAAAGCGTGTTGGTGATTGGATGCGGCGGGGTTGGCCTTAGTTGCATACAAGCTGCTAAACTTTCGTTAGCTTCAGATGTCGTAGGAATAGACGTAAACGAAAAGAAAAGACAAATGGTCGAAAATTTAAGAGCTGTTTTTTATAGCCCAGTTAATGTAGAAAAATTAATAGAATCAAAAGTTAAATTTGATTGCATTATAGACACAACTGGAATTTTAAGCTTTGTGTCTAGATTAATTCCTTTGCTGTCGGATCATGGACGATGTATCCTCGTGTCTCAACCAAAAGCTGGGTCTCAAATAACTATTTCTGATCCTATCAAATTTTTCTCTTCTAATGGGCAAACTATTAGATCTACTCAAGCTGGTAATTTTGAACCAGACGTTGATATTCCAAGATATACAAAACTTTATAAAAACGGACAAATAAATATAAAATCTTTAATAACTGATCGCTACGATATCTTTAACATAAATGAGGCTATCACAAAGTTAAAAACTGGAGAATCAGGGAGAATAATTATTAATTTTTAAAATGAATTACGCCACAAAGCAAGATTTAATTAATTTCGAAAACTCAATCATTGATCTCTATAGAGATTGCAAGTTGCCTTTCTTGTTCCATTTATCTGGTGGAAACGAAGAGCAGCTAATAGAAATCTTCAAAGATATCAAAGATGGAGATTATGTAATTTCAAACCATAGAAACCACTACCATGCATTGTTGGCTGGGATACCAGCGGAAGAGTTGCGCAAAAGGATTCTTGATGGAAGAAGCATGTTTATTTATGACAGGAAGCGGAATTTTTTTACGTCAGCCATCATCGGAGGAACGCCAGCTATTGCTGCTGGAATCGCTCTTGCTTTAAAGCGTAAAGGGTCTTCTCAAAAGGTCTGGTGTTTTGTTGGGGATGGAACCGAAGACTCAGGTCATCTTTTCGAGGCGGCTAGATATGTTTCTGGATTTGATTTACCATGTAAGTTTATTGTAGAAGATAATAATAGATCAGTTTGTACTCCTAAAGACGAGCGTTGGGGAATGGCTGGTTATCCAATGATGCCTCCATCAGTAATGAGATATCAATATGATATTACTTATCCTCACGCAAGAATTGATGAGAATATAGACCTTAAGAAAACAAAGCAAAAAACTGATGCCGAATATTTTCCGTATTTGCTTCCAGAAGAGATACCATCTTTTAATATTGATCCAAATATTTCTTTCAAGAATGCGGTCACGGAGGCTATGACTGAAATTGGCAAGGCAAATTCTGTATTTATAGGATACAATGTAAAATATGGAAATGCAATGGGAAATCTAGTGAATGTAGATAATAGCAAAAAGATTGAAACTCCTGTTGCTGAGAATCTTATGGCTGGCCTTGCGATAGGAATGTCTTTCGAAGGATTCAAGCCAGTTGTTTATTATGAACGTCACGACTTTATGTTAGTGGCTGCGGATGCTATTATTAATCACGCTAATCATATTGAAAGAATATCTCATGGTGAGTATGAGTGCCCAGTAATATTTAGAACAGTAGTCGCTGATAGTGGGCCTTTCTATTCTGGACCAACTCATTCTCAAAATTTTACTGAAGGATTTAGAAATATGGTTTCTTTCCCGGTTTATGTTCCAGATACTGGTGCAGAAGTATTAGATGCTTATAAAAAAGCGCTGCACTCTAGCAGGCCATCAATGATTGTTGAAAGAAAAAGTAAATTCTAATGAAAAAGAAAATCTTAGTAATAGGAGATAGTTGCAGAGATGTTCATGTTTATTGTTCTTGCGATAGAATGAGCCCAGATAAGCCTGTGCCTGTGTTAAAGATTATTGATCAAAATGATAATCCGGGTATGGCTAAGAATGTGTATAGAAATATTAAATCTATAGAAGACTCTTGCGATATCGTTACTAATTATAACTGGGCCGACGTTACTAAAACAAGATATATTCACAAGAGTACTAATCACATGTTTTTCAGGTTAGACTCTGCTGAAAACATTAAAAGATTTAATATCAAAAAGATAAACTATGACTATGATCATATCGTAATATCTGATTACAATAAAGGTTTTTTAACAGAAGAAGATATTTTAACTATATCTTCTAATCATAATTCAGTATTTCTTGACAGCAAAAGAATACTAGGAGATTGGGCGGCAAAGGTAAGATTTGTAAAGATTAATAATTTTGAATATGATAGATCTAAACATTCTATACCAAATACCCTTAAAGATAAAATAATTAAAACAGCAGGAGAAGAGGGGTGTTATTATCTTGGCAAGAACTATCCAGTAGCCCCGCAAGAGGTTATTGATCTTTCTGGAGCAGGTGATTCTTTTTTAGCGGGATTAGTTGTAGAATTTAGCAAAACTAACGATATCGAAAAAGCAATAATCTTTGCTAATCAATGCGCAAGCAAAGTGGTAGGACAGAAAGGCGTAGGAATTATATAACTATTGACTGAAATAGAGTGTAATCTATGACATGGCAGTTTACAATATAACAATTAATCAAGGCGAAAATTATGATTTGACAGCTACCTTGACTAATACAAATGGAACTCCTGTAAATATAAGCGGCTATGCGCTAAGAGGAAAAGTTAGATACTCATATGGGTCGACGGGAATTCTTGTCAACTTAGAGCCAAGTGTTCTAAACGCAACTGGAGGAGTTATTAATTTTACTTTAACTCCGGAAGAGACAGCCGCGCTTCCGATAACCGTTGCTGTTTATGATATAGAAAGATATGTATCTGGTCAGTCGCCAGAAACAGTTGTATCAAGAGTCCTTCAAGGATCTGTAACCGTAACTCCTGAAGCAACATATTAATATGTCTGATATAGTTATAGTAAATACAGATCCTCAAATAAACGTAACGGTTAATGCTCCTCCGTCAGATATAAATGATGCTATAGTTGTAGCGTTCGGTGAGCAAGGGCCAGCTGGTACTTCTGGTACTTCAGGTTCATCTGGTACTTCAGGTTCATCTGGAACATCTGGAAGCACTGGGTCGATTGGAAGCGTTGGAAGCTCTGGGTCAACAGGCTCCTCTGGTACTTCAGGATCATCTGGAACGAGTGGTACATCTGGCACTTCAGGATCGTCTGGAACTAGCGGTACATCTGGAACGAGTGGCACATCTGGAACTTCAGGATCTTCTGGTACTTCAGGATCATCTGGAACGAGTGGTACATCTGGCACTTCAGGATCGTCTGGAACGAGTGGCACATCTGGAACTTCAGGATCTTCTGGTACTTCAGGATCATCTGGAACGAGTGGTACATCTGGCACTTCAGGTTCATCTGGAACGAGTGGTACAT
>SXGQ01690946.1_pt1 | contig 12084 bp, 9 predicted proteins | sample 3178371 | NCBI WGS metagenome assembly SXGQ01 (sample SAMN11356859, study PRJNA531348) | freshwater metagenome | isolation source: freshwater sample F1-20 | place: China: Fuxian Lake, Yuxi | collected 2017-12-25 | reverse complement strand
TGATGCCGGCATTGTTGACGAGGAAGTCGATAGTGCCGAACTCCGCTGAAGCCGCTTTTACGAACTCTGCGGAGGCTTCCGTGTTCGCCACGTCACATTGGGCAGCAAAGGCCCTTACACCGAGCGCTTCGATTTCCGCCTTCAGTTTCTCGGCCTCTTCCGAGCTTCGGGCATAGTTGAACGCGACGTTGCAGCCTCGACGCGCCAATTCGAGCGCGATAGCTTTTCCGATGCCGCGTGTTCCGCCGGTCACTATGGCGGACCGACCCACAAACTGTTTAATATTCAAAATGTTTTCTCCTGAATCAGACAATCTCGATTCTAGGAGTTACAAGATTCTCCGTCAAAACGACTCCAGATCGGACGTAACGTGCCTGATTCATTTGCGACTTGTGCTGAGATGAGAAACGATATCCAATTTTATTGTGCGCAGCGAACTTTCGGAGATGACTCCTGAGGGCAACAAACTGATCGGCCAGAACGCTTTGATCGATTCATTCTGCGTCCTGGCACTATCAAATAAGGTTCTAAACCTGTCCGAAGCCGCCGTCTGCGTAAATGTCTGCTCCTGCTATGTAACTTGAATCGCTGCTTGCGAGAAATAATACTACATTCGCCATTTCCTCAGGAGTTCCAAAACGCTTGATCGGAACCACATTTTCCATCGTTTTACTAAAAGCCTTTATTTCTTCCGCTGGCAGATCGAGTTTGTCAAAGATAGGCGTCGCTATTGGTCCGGGCGAAATAACGTTGAAACGTATATGTTCAACCGGTATCTCAGCCGTCCACGTTCGAGCAAAACTTCTAACAGCCGCTTTCGTCGCGGCGTAAACAGAGGCCCCTGGTGACCCCTTCATGTTCACCACGGATGAATTCAACACTACTGTCCCTCCGGGCCGGATAAGCGGCAGAGCTTTCGTTACAGTAAAAAACAGCCCCTTTACATTGGTGTCAAACTGATTATCAAAAAAGTCTTCATCGCTTTCTGCCGTGGGACGAAACAGTGCGACGCCTGCATTGGCGAATAAAATATCAATTCCGCCGAAATTGCTTTTCACTTGGTCATAAAATCTTGAAATTTGATCAACCTTGCTGACATCAGTTTGGATGACCGTAAATTCATTGCCAAGTTCAGCATTCGCTTTTTCATAGGTTTCCTTCGATCTGGCCGTTATAATCACCTTTGCGCCATGCCTAGCCATCAGTTTCGCCGTTGCCAATCCAATACCCGAATTGCCGCCGGTTACAACGGCTACCTTACCTTCCAGCTTTCTCGTTTCCTGTGACATTATTTTCTCCTTTTTGCCGATCCATTTTGAACCGTTCGGTTCACTATACTGGACAGTTAGTGTATTTGCAAGTTAATATTGAACCGTTTGGTTCTGTTAAGATAAAGTTAGGATGGGTCGAAGAAAACAATTTGAACGAGAAGAGGTATTGGACAGGTCAATAGATCTTTTCTGGCGAAAAGGTTTCGCTGACACCAGCCTTCACGACCTCGAACTGGCGACAGGCGTAAATAAATCCGGACTTTACTCTGAGTTCGCTGATAAAGAGGATATTTTCGTTAAAAGCCTGGCCAGATATACCGCCAAGAATGGCGTGATAGAAACGTTAAACCGAAAACCGCTCGGAAGAAAAAATTTGGAGGATTTTCTGACGGCCGCTCAAAAATGTCCCAAGCAAAAGGGATGTTTTATCACAAACTCAATCCGCGAATGTTCAATTTTGCCAGACGAGGCTGAAAGATTTATCAAAAACCACATGGACACGGTGCTAAAAGCGATCTCGGCCAATCTAAAGGCTATCGGCAAAAAACGACGCGTAAACTTGCTGGCAGAGCAAATTCTGACTTACAACGCTGGTCTAGCACTGAGTTTAAATCTTGGAGACAAGCCGAACATTGAATCGATGGTCAAGCATTTTCTTGATGCTTTGCTATGAGAACGGAAAAGCTCGAAAATTTAACCTGCGAGAACCTTTCTCTGGATCTCAAAAAGCTGATTTACTCCTTTTTCGGCGAGGATCAGCATCTCGTCCATCTGTTCGCGTGAAAAAGGTTCTCGCTCGGCCGTGCCCTGTAGTTCGATAAACCTTCCCGAGCCTGTACAAACGACGTTCATATCCACGTCGGCCTCCGAGTCTTCGGCATAAGCAAGGTCGAGGATCGGTGTTGCTTCGATGATCCCGACGCTGATCGCGGCGACCTCGCTCAGGATCGGATTCGTCTTGATGATCCCTTGTTTTACGAGTCGGCGGCATGCTAGAGCTAAAGCAACATAAGCACCGGTAATCGAGGCGCATCGAGTTCCACCGTCCGCCTGAATCACATCGCAGTCGAGAAAGATCTGCCGCTCACCGAGAAGCTTCGTATCGACGACAGCTCGGAGGCTTCGCCCGATCAGCCTTTGGATCTCCTGTGTTCTGCCACTTGGACGCTGGCTCTCTCGCTGTGTTCGAGTATTGGTCGCTCGCGGGAGCATCGCATATTCGGCCGTTACCCAGCCGACACCTTTGTTCCTGAGAAAAATCGGCACCCTGTCTTCCACCGAGGCCGTACATATCACCTTGGTTCCACCGACCTCAATTAGTGCCGAGCCCTCGGCGTACGGAGAGATGTTCGGCGTGATCTTTGTGTTACGCAATTGGTCAAGAGATCTTGAATCGGGTCGTTGGTATGTCATCTGCTTTTATTTGAGTGCCGGAACCTCTATCGCCTCGAGCTTAGCCGGCTTTACTCCGAGGAATCGTTCAGCGACGCTGGCGAAGCGTTCGGCCGCATCTGTTACAAAAAAATGATCGAGATCATCGCAAAGCGAGCGATTTCCTGCGATCTTCCCCGGGTTTGCGAGTCCTGTATTTACGAGCAGGTCGGCAACCTCTTTCGCCGTCGCTTCGCCTGAATCAACAAGTGTAACATCGGCTCCAACCGTTTGCTGAATAACATCGCGAAGGATCGGGTAATGGGTACAGCCAAGGACTAACGCATCAGGAGCGAATTCACGCATATCGGCGAGGTAGCGTTCGGCGATGGACAAAGTCTCCCGTTCTCCGGCCCACCCTTCTTCGGCCAGCGGGACAAAAAGGGGGCAGGCCGTCTGAAAGACCACAGCTTCGCCGCACGACCGATGGATAGCCTCTACATAGGCACCGCTTTTAACGGTCGCCTCGGTAGCAATTACCCCGATCTTTGGAGCTTCGCAGTCGGCCACTTTGATCGCGCGTCGCCCACCCGGGCCGATGACGCCAACAACTTCAATGCCGGTCCTTGCTCGAATTGCCGGAAGTGCCAATGCCGACGCCGTATTGCATGCAACGACGAGCATCTTGATCCCGTGATCTGCCAAGAACTGTGCGTTCTCAAGAGCGTATTTCTCGACCGTTGCCAGTGACTTCGTTCCATATGGTACGCGGGCGGTGTCGCCCAGATAGACGAAATGCTCATTGGGCAAGTGGTCATGCAGGGCGCGGTAAACTGTTAATCCACCGACGCCGGAATCGAAAATCCCGATAGGAAGTTCTGATAGCCCCTGTTGTTTCTCCTCAGCCATAATTTTCACAGCGGACGTGAATGAAGAGAATATTACTTGGAACAAGAAATTCAAGTCGAAACCGAGTGATGAATGAACCGATCCGCAACTTGTGTCCAAAATTTCCCCACTTCGACCATTATCCCAACCAAATCTCCCACCTCGTGGCTTCATACATAAGCAGAAAGCCGCGTTTATCGGTGTTTTCTCTTTGGCACGCGGATTGAAATGAAGAGGGCGTCTGCGGTAGCGTCCGCCGATATTCGTAGATCTGGATTGACTCCCACCACTCCGGAATATGAGACTCCCACAAATACTCTCCCACTTTTTTGTTCTCCTTAGTTGTGGCCTAGTTGCCGCGTTGGTGACGCTTGCGTCCGCCAACGCGGCTTTGGCCGTTGACGCGAAGGACCGATACATTGTCCAGCTTGAACCCGCACAGTTTTCTGGTGAACTAGGAGAGGCAGAGCTTTCTTCGCTGGGTTACGAGATCGCCAGCCTTTCAGGAGCACGGCTTTCGCATACCTATTCGCGTACCGTCAAGGCCGTTGTTATCGAAGGAGCAAAGATCGATCTCAAAGCTCTTGCCGGTGATCCGCGAATCAAGTTCATTCAGCTTGATGTTCCGATCTACGCTTCGTTTACCCAAACGAATGCTCCTTGGGGTCTTGACCGCGTAGATCAGCGGCTACTGCCGTTAAAAGGGAATTACCACTACTCGGCGACCGGTGCCGGCGTAAATGTTTACGTTGTTGACAGCGGCATACGTTACACCCATTCGGAATTCATCGGCCGAACGAGCTTCGCTTTTGACGCAATCGGCGATGGTCAGAATGGTAACGATTGCTTTGGCCATGGCTCGCACGTTGCCGGGACTGTCGGCGGAGCGAACTACGGTGTTGCGAAGGGCGTTCAGCTCCATTCGGTACGCGTTCTCAATTGCAGCGGTGGAGGCTCTGTCATCGGTTTAATGGACGCTGTCGAATGGCTGACGACCAACCGGATCGACCCGGCCGTGGTCAACATCAGCGTAACGACCAACGCATTGATCAACGTGCTTGATGAGGCAATCAATGCTTCCGTGGCTTCGGGTATAACCTACGTCGTTTCCGCATCGAACAACGGTGCGGACGCCTGCAATTACTCGCCCGCTCGGGCATCGGCGGCGATTACCGTTGGAGCAACAACCAGCAGCGACGTCCGCCCGAGCTACTCGAACTTTGGCCCTTGCGTCGATATATTTGCACCGGGACACCTGATACTTTCAGCTGGCATCAGCGACGACAACGCTGCCGTTTATAAAAATGGTACCTCGATGGCGGCTCCGCACGTTGCCGGCCACGCCGCACTCTTGCTAGGCACGCAGGCGTGGCTTACGCCATCGACCGTTACGGACTCTCTCGTCGAACGGTCGTCCCCGGATCTAGTTCAAAGCGCAGGCGAGGGAAGCCCGAACCGGCTGCTCTACACCGTGCTTCCCGAAGACGACGGCGAACTTCTTTTCAATGCTCTTCCAAGCGGCGGTTATGTTGTCGTTGGCTCCACACAGCCGATAACCTGGTCGAACGGCGGAGACTTTAATAGCAATGTCACGATCGAGCTTTCGACCAACGGAGGAGCTTCGTACGACACGGTCATCGCCTCGGGCGTCGCAAATACGGGCTCGTTCGATTGGAACGTGCCGTACTTACCTACCTACAGCGGACGCATACGCGTTCGCGAGACGGGCTTTGCCGGAGTAGAGACGGTATCGGCGGCGGAGTTTTCCATTGGGCTCGCACCGACCTCTGCCAGTGTTCGCATTGGCGGCCGGGTTTCGGACATCAATGGCTCCGGAGTCGGCAATCTTTCCGTCGAGATCATGAACACCGAGGGTGAGATACTTAAAGCGCGAACAAATTCGTTCGGGTATTATGCTCTTGAAGGACTTCCGGCGGGACAGACGTATTTCGTTGAAGTGCGACATCGCAACAGGTCGATAGCCTCCCGTGTAATTACGGTCGAGCAGGACCTGTACGACGTTAATTTTACGATCCAAAACTAATTTAACTGGTACGAAAGCACCAGATGCAAATGCGGCACTGCCCGGTTTCGTGAAAGAACCGGGCAGTGCCATTAATGTGCTTTTTCGTAAATGTGTTGGTGGAGGCGGCGGGAATCGAACCCGCATCCAAAGGTTGCGACCAGTGAGATCTACACGCTTAGTCGGTTCACTTCATCTCGCCACTGAGGAGCAGGTGAGCCGACAAGACCTCCCCAACGGCATACCCGGCTAAATTTAAGCCGCATTCGCGGGTCGAGAATGCGTCCGAGCCTGAACTGGGTTATGCCCCAACGGGTCGCATCAGGCGAACTTCCCGCGGGACATCGCTGTAGCTAAGGTTAATTAGGCAGCGAGAGCTAATTCTTGATTAGCATTTGTGTTTTGCGTGTTTTTTTAACGAGCTAACAAGCAAGCCCGACGTGCACTCAAAGATCTATACAAGCCCCTGTCGAAGCCTGTCGCCCCCAAAACTTTGTGGAGCCGAAATGGCCCGCCGAACGCATCGGCGGAACGCCAGTTTACGACAATGAGATGAAAATTGAAAGGCCCGGGTTCGCCGCCGGGCCTTTTGTGCTTTACTGCGAGATGGCGTTGAAGAGCAGCGGGAAGGTCGCCAGGCTCTGCCCGCGGTACTGCGGACGGAAGCCGAAGAGGATGATCTTACCCTTGCCCATCGTGACCTCGACAAGTGCCGCCTTTCCAGCAATTTTGTCCTGTCCCAAAGCCCAGCCGGAAAGGAGAATATTCTTCGGGTCGCTCGGATAACGGGCTATCACGCGGACGCCGGGCGTGTCAGTAGCCCGCACGTTAGTAAGGGCTCCGTTCGGCTGAGACGAGCCCTCCCTCACGGTCGGGCTACTGACACCGGAGACGACCTCAAACACCGGCGAGTTCTCAAACCAGGCGATCGATTGCTGCGGCATACCTTTGGCGATCGGGTGCGTTAGGTCTAGTTCAGTTCTCAGGATCGAGCCGGGGATGTAGAAATCCTTGCGGTCGAGCCCGGCGGTGACGTTCTTGATCGGCAAATTGAATTGCTCTATCGCAAACAGCGACGAGCGGTTCAGAAACACAAGCGTCCCGCCCGCCTCAACGAATTTCTTCAGATTCTCGACGCCCTCTTTCCCAACCCCACCCACATATTCATCCGGCATCGAGCCTTTTGCATATCCGTTGAGGATCTGGTTCGCGGGCTGGTCGGGGAAGATAATGGCGTTGGTGGGTTTGCCGCCGAGCATTCGTGAATCTGCAGCGCGTATATCTTTGTCAGAAACACTTTCAAATGGGGAATTACAGTTAACATCGAAGCCCCCATCTTCGCGAAAAATCCATTGTGTCCAACCCTCATCCATTGATGGGATTGATGATCGATACGTTACGTAACGTGGTTTGGCAGTTGAGAAACACGCGCCCGTTCTAATAGGGCCACTTATCGACAACTTGTAGTCGAATGGCTTTTCGAACCTTTTGACCTCGACATCCATCAATAATGAAAGCGTATGCGCGGTTACGTCATAGGGGGCAATTGGCTCGCCATTAGGCAGTTTCAGTTCTGGATAGATAATCGGCTCCAACATCGATTCAGCGAAGGCTCCATATGGTTGTGCCCGTCGGATGACCGCAGTTCCAATAGGGTACACCTTGCCATCAATTTCGAATTCCTCGCTGAAATCAACTTCAACTCCGGCACGGGTGAGTGTTCGGAGGAGCAAACTTCGTCTTTCAGCACTTGAAAGGCCCAACGGGAAATTCTCTTTTTCGAGTTCCGAAAGTGTCTTCCTTGGAATGACGTATGCGAATACTTCTTGTGACCCTACAGCTTCTTTTCCGATCTCGTAGAACCTCGACAGCCATTTTTCGCGGTTGTTGGCGGCGTGGTCTAACAAACTAAAAGCCGTGGCGGACATGTAGTCGGTGATGTTGCGGAGTCGCCATGTGCCGCCTTTCCAAACGGGGCCGAAGTTTGGCGATTCTACTTTTGCATCAAGGCCGCCGTTCGATGTGCCGAGTTGTTCGAATTTAACCTCGACCGGCGTTGCGAGCCTTGCGGACGCGGTCTCGGACAAAATGCGCACGCCGCCGTGGTAATGCGAATAGGCGCGGGCGGGCGTCCATGCGTCGTAGGTCGTGCCGGTCGTGATGCCCTGCATTCCCTTTTTGCGCATGTCGTTTGCGACATAAAGCCCGAGTTCGGTAAAGCCTTCGACGATCTGTTTCGGCACGTTCGGTTCGACCGGCGGCATATACGGCGGCAGGAACTGCCTCGCACCGTAGATGCCCTGCTGATGCACATCAAGCACGATCTGCGGCCGCCAGACGTTGTGGATCTTATCGACCGTGAGCTGCGTTTCGACCTGCGTAAAGGCGTACCAGTCGCGGTTGTTATCGTGGCCGGTGTATTTGTGATAAAGCTCGGGCGGGTTCGTGCCCTCGTAGGGCGTGCCGAGCGTTTTGTCGTACCAATTCTTGACGATGTCCACGCCATCGGGGTTCAGCGACGGAACGAGCAGGATGATCGTGTTGTCGAGGATGTTCTTGATCCGCGCGTCGTTGCTGCTGGCAAGTTCGTGGGCGATGAGCATCGACGAAAGAGTTGAGCCTACCTCGGTCGAGTGGATGCCAAATGTGATCAGGACGATGGTCTTGCCGGTGCCGATAAGGCTTCGTGCGGCGTTGTCCATACCGGAACGCATTTTGCGGAGATCTCGTGGGTCGGCGAGCCTGTCGTTGATGCCGCGGTAATAGTCCAGCGCCCGAATATTCGCCGGCGAACTGACGGTCGCGTAAACGAACGGAGCGCCCATCGTGGATTTGCCGATCTCTTCGAAGAGCATTCGGTCGCTGGCGGCGTCGAGTTTCTTGAAATAATCGACGACCTGTGCCCAGCTTGCGAGCTTGCGATCGTCGCCGGGCGTGAATCCGAGCACGTCCTTCGGCGTCGGCACTTGAGAAAATGCCGCGACGGCTAAGACAAAAAGAAAACCGCAGAGACGCAGAGAAGCGGGGATGTTTTTCATATGATGTTTCGTGCTCCGGAGTAAGAATTTCCACCAGTTTAGTGGAATTCACGCACATTTGGAAGATTTGAACGGAATCTACATTTTCCGGATTCATCTAACCTATTGCAATTTCTGGTGTTTGGGCGTAAATTTCCTTGGAATCGCGGTGAACGTCGTTTTGAGCCGAAAGACGGGCGTGGATATGCAAGAAAGCTCCCCTCCTTGGTTAGGAGGGGTGCCCGAAGGGCGGGGTGGTAGCTCTGAACATTAAAGATGGACAATTCAAGGCCACACAACCGAAGCTACCTCAAGCCAATCCGAAGCAAGCTGCGAAAGCGTTTGACACCCGCTGAAGCGACTCTCTGGGGTGCTATCAAAAACTCTCGACTTGACGGACGCAAGTTCCGAAGACAACACAGTGTTGGCAATTATGTCCTCGACTTTTATTGCCCGGCAGAGTATCTCGCAGTCGAGCTTGATGGAGAAGTGCACAAGAGCGAGGCAGTGGGGCTCCGCGACCTTGAAAGAAGCCGATACCTCGCGGGTATGGGTATCAAGGTGTTGAGATTTGAGAACTTTCTTGTCTTCGATGAGCCGGAGTTCGTTCTTGGTGTGATCAGGTCATTTTTTGGGTGGCGGGAAAGAGGAACTACCACCCCGTCAGCCGAAGCGGCTGCCACCCCTCCTAATCAAGGAGGGGAGCCTGAGGGAACTACCACCCCGTCCGGCGAAACGCCGTCCACCCCTCCTTCGTAAGGAGGGGAGCTTTAGTGGCGAGTGACGATTGACGAGTGATGAGCCGTCCGGGTACGAGGCGTCGGGAGGCAAAGCTGCTTTTCATAAGGTTTTTGTGCTCCGCTGAGGAAATATCGGCTAGTTTAGTGGATTTTCGCGGGTTTTGAAAGATTTCACCGGGCGTTGGAATCGTTTTATCGGGCGTTGGAATCATTTCATCGGGCGTTGGAATGGTTTTATCGGGCGTTGGAATGGTTTTATCGGGCGGTGGAATGATTTTATCGGGCGGTGGAATTATTTTATCGGACCTTGGATTCTTTTTATCGGGCCGTGGAATCGTTCCAACACGCGTGGAATCGTTTTATGACGTCAATAAACGTTTCTTTGACGACGGAAATCCGAACGAAAGGCGGCGAAATCGCCTTCGATCATCGAAACTTGTTCCGCTGCGGCGTGTATATCGGTGAAATTTTGGCGAAAAAGAGCGTTTAATTCCTTTATCTGTAAATAAATACTTACTTTTTCCACAGGGACACGCTATACTACCGTTTAGCGTGTCTTTCCTTTTCTTGCCTCGGGCACGCAGTTTACGAGGCAAGGTTGCCCACCCATGGGCCTCTTCGCGGCAAGACCGCGGCCCCAATTTCGATGCGAATGTTCGAACCAAAAGGCGTGACCAAGACGCTCTTGCAAATCTCTGTTTTTACGGTGCTGCTGTTTAACACGGTAGCCGGTGTCGGTTGCTCGGCGGCGGCATCTGAGACGGCTAACGCAGCAACGTCTAACGCGACGACGGCCGCTGACGCTAATGCTAGTTCCGTTGAGACATCGGCAGGGCCGAGAATCGATATCGAACCAGGCTCGCCGGCCGAGACCGTAAAGGCATTTTACGAGCGGCTCAAGGAAAAGCGGTACCGCGAAGCGATCCACCTGACGAACCTCAAGCCCGCGATCGAGGGGCTGACCGATGACGAGCTTCGCGAGTTTGCCGTTGACCTTGAGGATATCGCCAAAGCGGTTCCGGCGGACGTTCGGATCAACGGCGAGATAATCTCGGGCGAATCCGCGACCGTCACCGCCGCACTTCCCGAAGAGCCCGGTGCCGAGCCGCAAATGCAGGAGATACGGCTCCGGAAGGCCAACGGTTATTGGCAGATCCTCGCCGCCGACGAAGTGACCGAGGCCCGCATTAAGAAGGAAGGGAAGAACTATTTTTACGAACTCCGCATCGACGTCCGGCAGGACGAAGCGAAGAAGATGCTCGAACGTGTTTCAAAGGCCCAGCTCGCCTATTCGCTGCAGAACAACGGCACCTTCGCCGAGGCGGGGAAATTGATCGAGCTTGGGTACATTCCCGACGACATTCTCTCGTCGGACTCGACCGGTTACGTTTATCGCATTGCGTTGATCGACAGCGGAAAGAGCTATTTCGCGACCGCGACGCCGGCCGCCTACGGGAAGACCGGGCGCAATTCTTACCTGCTTGAGCCGTCTTCGGGCGGATTGTCGAAAGTGACCGGCCGAGACAACGGCGGAAAGCCGCTCCGCGAGTAACGGGAGAGCTTCGGCGGCCGCCGCGGTTGCCCGAAGACGCCTGTTGCTGAACTCTTGAACCGCTCCAATTGATCGCGTTCGAACGACGCGAAGGAAAACGGAAAATGTTACGAGCAATTGCCGAAAAGATAACAGGACTGTTCACCGAGGCCTCGCATTCGCTCAGGCGAAAGCACAACCTCCCGATCAAGATCACCTTTGAACCGACCTACTCGACCGGCGGGCTCGGCCGGGAGCAGGAGAATATGCATATCAGCGGCGAGACCTATGACATCAGCCGAACGGGTGTCGGGTTCATTGTCCAGTCGATCCGTGTTCGCGAGAACTACCTTGTCGGCCAGGAACGGCGGCTTAATGCCGAGATCGACCTGCCGAACGGCAAGGTCAGGATGAAACTGATCGGCCGCAGGTACGAGAAGGTCGGCGTTCACCTCTCGACAGAGCGTTTTCTGGTTGGTGCCGAGATCGTTGAGATGTCCAAGGACGACCGCGAGGCCTATGAGCATTTCCTCAAATACGGAAAACGGCGAAAGGCAGGAGCTCCGAGCCTTGAGATGGGAAGTAATTGAAAGGTAATTGATTTCGATTTGCATAAGCATCGGTTTTCGCCGATGCTTTTTTTATGAAAGAAAGCGTCGGAGTCGGATTTATTGGGACAGGCTTTGCCCGTCGAGTGCAGATACCTGCTTTCCAAGCATGTGAGAATGCACGGATCGTTTCGATCGCCAGCGGGTCGCTCGAGAATGCGAAAGCGGCTGCGGCCGAATCCGGGGCAGAACACTTCACCGACAATTGGCGGGAGACCGTCGAGCGGAACGACGTTGACCTCGTCTGCATTACAACGCCGCCGAATCTGCATCGAGAGATGGTCCTTGCCGCTCTCGCTGCCGGACAGCATGTGCTCGCGGAGAAGCCAATGGCGATGAATGTCGCTGAGGCTGAGGAGATGTTGGCGGCGGCAACGGCCTCGGGCAAGCTCGCACTTATCGACCACGAACTTCGTTTTCTTCCCGGCCGGCAGAAGGCAAAGGCAATGCTGCATTCCGGAGCTATCGGGACCATCCTCCACGCGAAATATACTTTTAAGGCACCGCACCGCGGCGACCCGACGCAAAAGTGGGACTGGTGGTCGAGCGAGGACGCAGGCGGCGGTGCCCTCGGGGCGATCGGTTCCCATGTTATTGATTCGTTTCAGTGGTTTCTGGAAACGGGAATAGCGTCG
>SXGQ01321045.1_pt1 | contig 12084 bp, 25 predicted proteins | sample 3178371 | NCBI WGS metagenome assembly SXGQ01 (sample SAMN11356859, study PRJNA531348) | freshwater metagenome | isolation source: freshwater sample F1-20 | place: China: Fuxian Lake, Yuxi | collected 2017-12-25 | reverse complement strand
TCAATGCCATCATTTTTTTCATCGAATCCACCTGTTGTTTGTGAGCAAATTCCACAATTTCAGAGTATGCTTTTTGTGCGGCATACAACTCAATGATTTCTTCTTTAATTTCTTGTTTGGTTTTCATGTGTTCTTCTCCTTCCATGCTGTTTCAAACCCTTTATGCCAAGCCTTCTCCCAAGCGATACACCACAGGTCATATGACCCATCGAGCGGGAACTTGAAATCTTCTTTGTCTTTCATCATGGCTTTAACATCTTTGCGCTTGATGAATGCTGCCCAAGCTTTGTCTCTGTCAGGATTAACAAGGGGTACGTCATCGAACAGTCCTTTCTTACTGCCTTTACTTTTTTGATACATGTTGTGATCGCCACTCATTTCTTTCCCCTTGCTCGTATGACGGCGGCACAATCCTCAAAAGTCCAGTTGTGTTTTTTCCAGTCATCCAACACCTTCGCACACGCCTCACGTTCATGCGCGGCAACAAGGGCAGCAAAGCGTGTTACAGAATTTAATGGCTTTTCGTCAGATCCGTAAGCCAATCCAGCCTCCCGCGCCATGCGGATAATGTCTTCCCTATCCATCACGCTGCCCTTATCCCGAATGGGTTATGCCACAAGAATTTCTGCTTGGGCTTCCGTGGTTTGAAGGTTTTGTATTCCTCTTTCACTTCAAAGTAATTCACCATCACCTTTTTCCATGGGACATCAACATCCTTGAGCCCCTTGGTCTTCACAATAAGATCGTCTTCCGCCAATTCCGTCATGAGTTGATCAACTCTTTTGGTGGTTATGTTGAACTTCTCGGCCAAATGCCAACCGTTTACAGGATTCTTCAGATCCTTCAAGTAATTAAAGATCACCTGCTTTCTGGTTTCCTTAGGCATTTTTATTTTTCTGCCCATGTTTTATCTCCTTCTCTGGTTGTGTATGAACTACTTGCCGCCGTTGCGTATAAGCTCGGTTGCCAACAAGGCGACCTGCGATTGCGTGGCGCCTTCAACGCTCCAAAACATTTGCTCGTCATGGAAGTAAGCGATGATGTAAGGGGCGCCGTCAGGCACCTGGTCCAAGGGGCGTGTAGAAATATTGATTACGCTTGATCGTTGGTTGAAGTTTTCCATAAGTCTTTATCCTTTTGTTTCGTTGATGCGTCCCATCCGGCCCGGAACGCACGGCCATAAGAAGAGCGTGCAAACATGTATCGTGAAGCTGCGATATCAGTTTTAAGTTTTATAAACCAGTCAGCCCAAGCTTCATAAGCTGGGTGTGACTCTGCTGGGCATCGTCGCCCTTGATCGCATTCGCCATGACATGGTGGGCAAGATTTCATAACATCCATCCGTTTCTTTCTGTTGAACGAACCTCGTGTGCCTTACGCAATCGACCGGTTGGATTAGAGAACCTCCAGGACTGGGTGTGTGCCCAAACACTAATCCATTTCTCAATCGATGTTTCCCGTGCCGGCGGCTTCGAGGCAGGCTGCTTCTTAGCTTTGTGACGACTGATTAAATCGTTGTAAGCAGCTAAGATGGTAGCCATGATCCTGTCATGATGCTTTGGGTTATAGGGATCTAATCCTTTAAAGCTAGCTTCCATGATTCCGCCAAACGCCAATAACCATATCTGGGTTTTGTTTATCTGCCAGATCATGGATCGAGTTGTACGCCAGCTTAAGTTCTGTAATCGCTAACGTACATATTTCCATAGCTTTCATGTATTCCAAGTTCTGGCAGTGCTCATACAGCGTGCGAATAAGATGCTGTGTTTCTGTAAGGTGCTGTGAGTAATCAGTCATTTGATGTTGTCCGTAAGTTCTTGTACAAGCATGTCACCCAAGCTTTCACCGTTTGGAAAAACAATCTTCCCGTGGCGGCTTTTTGAAACAATCTCAATGGCTTTGTTCAGGCCCATGCGAAACCCGTCTTCAAAGTCATTGCCTCGATCATCCATTGCATCAAGTGCCCGGCGCACATACTCGGATGCCATGCGAGTTACCGACCGATCTCGAAGCTTAGAGATTTGATCTTCCCGCAAATAGACTTGATACGGTATCAACTTTCGTCTGTACTTTTCCATGATTCAAAATCCTTTCTCAAGTCAATTAGTGCGGCTTGCGCCTCGGTGTTGGTGGCAAGTTCACTGCGTGACTCGATGTTCAGTGCCTCGCAGATAGACTGTGCTGCGTCTTCTTCAGAGTAAGCAAAGCACCAACCAACCTGGACGCAGTAGCGCTGGAACAAAGGATCTTTTGCCAAGATCCCGGCTGTCTGCACAAACGAAGAAACCTTGGGTCTTTCGTAGGGCATCTCGTCATCACCGATACGCAACATTGCCACGGCGTAACGTGACCCAACAAAGTCACGCATGATCTCTTCGGGTACTTCATCAGGATGTACAGCCAGTGTCAGCAGGTATCCATCTTTGTTCTGGCGCATGGATACCTTAAGCGCCTCGAAGTTAACGGCCACTGAACCACCCCTTTACCTTGTTAACAAATGATGCGAAGAACCCTGGCTCCGGTTCTTCTGTCTTGATACTTGCTGACCCGCCACCAGCAACAACCAGAAACTCAACGTTCGTGGGCGCACCAGGCAACGAAGCAATACCCTTGGGCCTGACTGCTCCAGAGACAACCCAAACCGGGCGCCGGTACTCTTCAGCAACGATGCGAAGATCGTTACACTCAAGATAACGCTGGCACATGCCGTTGCGCTCTGACTGAGATGGGTACCCTCTGGCCCATCCACCGTTGACGGGCGAGAAGATCTGCGTGCAGTACCGATAGATAGTCTTATCTGAGAAGCCCAGAGACTTAGCCATTTCGAGCGGGTGCAGACCTAAGTAATACATGTGTTCAAGCTTCTTCTTGTCAAACTCAGAGATGCGGTACGACTTGCGAGACCTCCGGTATTTGCGGCGCTTAGAAGGGGACGGGTTCATCATGACCTCCTGCCTGCTCTTGACGCTGATAGGGTTTGCTGACTTTGCACTTCATGTATGTACCGCTTTGCCCTTGCTTCGACCAGAGTGATGCCTGGATCTTGACCGCCTGGCCGGCGGATGCCTGCTGTGCTATGTAGGCACAGAGTTCGGGTGACAAGTCAATGTCGCCGCGGTACTCGGGTGTGTATTCAGTGCGGCTTCGTGGGCTAAACAAATTACCTTGATCAAGATACTGCTTGTTCATGCTGCTCTCCTGTGATGTGATCTTTACGTGCTTTGAAAATGGCAAGAAGCTGTGCCAAAGAATCTGGGTCTTTTCGCTCAATCAGTTTTGCTGCTGCTATGTTGTCCTTCCAAAATTTGATGAGTGAATCTTCTGTGGTGCAGTATTCAATGAATACCTTGTAGTGATCCATGAGAAATGCGACATCGTCACTAGCCGGTATGCGCTGAACCTGTTTGACTTCAGGCTTTGGTTCGGTATTAGCCGGAGGCTTAGGCTCAGGATTGACCGGTGGCTTTGGCTCAGGCTTGGGTGCAGCCTTGGGAGGTGACGCTGTCGCAAGATGCCCATCATCATCCTCGGGTGCGATACCGCAAGCTGCCATGAGTGAGTACCGTCTTACATAAGTAAGCGCACTGGCGTAGCCCTGAGCGTCATGCTTAGCGGCAGGGAAGAACAACTTGCCGGCAGATATTATTTCGCCGCTCTCATGGACAAACGTTGTCTCAGCCATGGCGCCGTCTGGTGTCTCGTGCGTCATCTGCATCAGGAAGATGCCGTTGTTATTAAGCGCATCGATGACCGCCTCAATGACGGAAGACAAGTTAGCGTACTTGTTCTTGAGATGAGGGTTGGTGCTGGTCTTGAGCGCAGGTCCAAACTCTTTTTGTGCCTTAACCAATGCTGTTGCTATCTGCTTCACTTGCTTCTCCTAATTGTCTACCAAACTCACAATACTGCTTTACATCACAGAAACTCACGCACCGAGTATTGACGCCTGGCCGGTGGACAATCTCTTGCCCTGGCCTCAGTGCTTCTTTTGCTTCGTACTCCGACATGAATACTCGTATCGCACGCTTGGCGCCTGGCTTCATTAGCGCCCATGATTCAGGCTTAGCCCATCGCTCATCGGGTGTACACGGCGGCGGATCATCCATCACCGTGGCGGCGTGCAATGCAACCCGCTGCTTCACAAATGCTTCTTGCTCTTCGTACTCCCAAAGGGGAACGTCGATCTGAACAATCGGCGCCTCGGGGTAGTCAGCTTGCTTGCCAACGTTCCGCTTGGCCCAGTCTCTAACGATTGCGTTGATCTTTAGTCCAACCACCTTGATGCCATGAGCACGTACCAAATAGGCGTAACAGTTAAGCTGGTGCTCCCATTCGATCTTGCCTTGCATGACAGCAAAGGTGCTTGTCACTTTCCAATCCTCGATGATCCGACCATTTGGCGTGACCACTTGGCGGTCGATGGCGCCAGAGATCCTCCAGCCATTTACGTTATGGAAGTACCGCTGCTCGGTCACCACATCCTCTTCAGAAAACTTTTCGAGGATGTGATGTACTGCTGTGCCGAACAGACTGAAGACGGTATCGCTAACGTCTTGTTCCATGTCATCGTAGTGCTTGTGCTTGAGTGCCACGACCCGCGGGCTATCAATCAGCTCAGTGACAGATAGCTTGGCGTCACCCTTGCTGTAGTTCTTGTTGCGTGCAAAGCGCAGCAGTACATCAGGCAAGTTGTATTTGTTAGTGATGATCATGGCTTACTCTCTTCAAACTTCTCCATAGCCGCGAGCAGAAGTTGTAGGATGTCTGGGCGAGGGTCCTCAATGTAGCGGTGAATCCAGAACATGACATCCTCCGCCGCAAGAATCGCCTCATACAACCACCTGTCTTCGTTCACTTCTGTCTCCTTTTAAGCATTTCATCAGCGACCAGGAAAGCTATGTCAGCGAATGCTGTCTCTGGTTTTTGATGGGGCATCTGCGCCCACTTGCCTGCGAATATTCCTGTTATCACTGCCGCGGCAAAGAAGTCGCGTATCGTGATCTCTTCCTGTTTGTCATCCATATTTCCCTCACTCAAGTAAACCGCCGTTCGTACCATGTCGGTCCTTAGACACCACAACCGCCAAGTGCCGCCACATCTCGCCGCAAATTTCCACGCCGTAACCGCCATATCCGGCCATACAGGGCCGGACCCGACCCTGCCCTAACCGCCGAGCCCCATCTTGTGAAGCCGCGCCATGCCGATCCGTAACCGCCTAACCACGCTCTATCAAACCGCTCCGCACTCTTCCATCCAAAACCGCCTCATCAAAACTCAACTTGCCGAATCCGACTAAACCTAAACCGCCCATCCGCATCCGACTTATCAGACCCCGCCTCTAACACCGCAACCGCCATAATCACCGCACCCCACCTTGCCGCACCTGTTCATGCCGGATCAAAACCGCCTGACCCAACCATGCCCAACCGGACCGGAATCGACCAGACCACACCGGACCGCACCAAAACCGCCTAATCAAAACCCACTAAACCACACCATAACGAACCAACCGCACCAAAACCGCCAGACCACGCCGAACCGCGCCGTTCCGCACCATACCGTAACCGCCAAACTATTCCGATCCTTATATCGCCGGGCCCTTGCCTGCCTAACCCAGAAAATCCGTACCTGAACCGCCGAACCGCACCGTACCCCGCCCATCCGGTATTGCGAGTCCTCAACCGCCCTGCCTCAATCTTCCATATCGAACCAGTCCCTACCGCACCATAACCGCCTCACCTTGCCGAGCCTTACTTTGCCCCACCGCACCACTCCCCAACCGCCTCGCCCGACCAAAATCGCCGGGCCCACCGTTAAGCTGCTTCCTTCAAACGCATACGCATATCAAGGAACTCTTCCATCAGTCGGTCGATTTCTGTTTCCATCTCTAATGCTGCGGCCACATTCCTGGCCCGCCGTAAAGCTGAGATGACGTTCTGCACTTCACCGGCGATGACCTCTCGGGCCATATCCTTATCCGTGCGGAGCGAAACTGTTTCTCGGTATCCCTGCTCCCGGCCGTGCAGTGTGGGGTCACGCACATAAGCTGGAGCTTTCAGGACAATCGTTTCTGTTGTGATGTTGATCTTGACCCGAGCAATGATGGTTCTTGCGGTGTGTATCCAATGCTCGAATGCTGCTTCCTCAACATCCCAATTGAATAGTTCATGCAACGGACTATCGGGATCTTTAGCATCCTCCACCACATCAACTGGGCGGAGGACGCCACCGTTAGTTCGGGCTATGAACTCTAGCCTTTTCTTAACGATGTCATTAATCATGCTGCTTTCAATCCTCTACGATTTACTTCAACGTCATACCAAGACAAAAGCTCCTCGGTTTCGTCGTCATAGCACTCGGGGTTATCTAGCGCCGCTTGCTGTGCTGCCGCTCCACCGGTCTTGATAATCTCTAAATACTCCTTGTCGTTTGGCTCAACGATCTTCCATCGTCCAAAGGTTCCGCTACCTTTCTGTGGGCGCCAGTCACCAACGCCCATGGTGTAACCCGCCGTTGCAAAGAGGCTGGAGATGACCGTCGCGTTTAAGACGGGAACGATGTAAGTTACTTCAACCTTACATGCCCACTTGGGTACGATAGCCCTGCTTCTGATGTCCGGTGTTTTGTTGATGTCTGCGCTACGAACAACCGAGCACATGATTTGCGGGACACCGTACAACGCTATACGCTCGCCACCTTCAATTGATGTGAGCCTTCCGATCTGCGCTTTCTTTGCGCCAGGAACATCAAGTGCTGCGGTACACAGTGCTGCCTTGAACTGGGTATTCATCAGTGCAAGAACTGTCTCGCTATCCCTACGGGCCCGATAGATTGAGTCACGAAACTCCTTCAGTGGTTCGTGCTTAAGCGAACCTTGTTTCTCCGCGGCAGTCTTGCGACCCCGTGGCAAAAGCAATTCACGCTGCGCTTTAACGGACATGGAGTTCATGAGCAACGGTGTTTCACCAACTAAGTGATACACAATCCTTGCACGCTTAAGTTCAATAATTTGAATCGATTCAAGTTCACTGCTTTTTGCTGATGCTCTAGGCATGATTAGCTCCTTATTTCCCTATGTTGTAATAAGAGGAAATCCTCTTAACGATTTCATAGAAGTCACCAAAGTTCTGTGCGTTCTTCAGTGTTTCTACGTCAATGTCATCCCAAAGTTCTTCAGCCTCATCGATACTTATGAGTACGATGTTTTCCTTCAGAACTTCGAGGCGCTTGATCATGTCCCGTAGGATGGTGATCTGCTGCTCGATAATTTCATGCGAGCGCATATCAGTAACCCATGGGCATACCGGCATGTACCCAGCGGCCGGCATGATAAAAGATGTAAACGACAGCAACGCTGAACAGCACATGCAACACGTTGCGCCACCGACCAGTCCATGTCCACTGCGATACGGGCTGGTTTAAATAAATGTTCTGTATCCAGAGCTGGTCCGGTGTAATGGTGGTCTGCCACGTAGCAACCGGCTTCACATACCGTGATCCAATCTTGGGTAGGCTTGGCCGCAACACAACTTTGCCAGCCTTGTGCTTGATGGGCGGCTTCTTACGCCCGATAACTTCTAACATGTCCGCTCCTTGTTTGTTGATGGAGAGAATGTTACTCTATGTTCACATCATATTGCAATACATCAGAGGGGTATCCGACAAATGGCAATTAATAGCAGACAGAAGGGTCGCAGGGGTGAGTTAGAGGTAGCTAAGCTCATCTCTCAGGCGCTCGACTTCCAGGTGAAACTGAATTACGACCAGGCCGCCGCGGGTGGTTATGACATGAAAGTGTGGGGCTGGGCGGTGGAAGTGAAGCGTGCAGAGTCACCAGATTGGACGGCATGGCAACGCCAGGCGCTGACCAGTGCGTGGAAAGATGGGCTGATGCCGATCCTATTTCACCGCCGCAACCATGCCAGGCACTGGGATGTGTACATGCCGATCAGTGTGTTTCTGGTGGTATGGGGCGGTCAAGGACCATTTGATGAAAATGATTGGATGCAGGTATCGTTTGATGTAGCAATCGCAACAATGAGGATGACTTATGGACCCACGCATTCGCAAGGCGATCGTGAACGACATGATCGAGTCAATACCGCAGTCAGTGAAGCTACAGATCAGGCATGAAGTAGCAGAGCGGGTATCGATGGAGCTACAAATTAGATCCGTCAAACTGCTGGCCGATGCCATGGCGTTCAAAGCTTGGCTCAAAAAAAATCCCGGTGAGGGGCCGGGATAAGTACAACCAGAGGTTAAGGAGAACACGACCATGGACATAGCCGTACTTTGATGTTAACATTCGCTTGTCGGTGTGGCAACCGGCAGAGACAGAGCGAACCCCAGAATGTTTTGTTGGGGCTTGTGTGGTCACAAGGTCTTCTCTGTCAGACTGCGTGATTGCCCATGCCAAGGGCCATGCCCCAACAAAACATTCTGGGGTTTTGCTTTTGGTGCCGACCGTACTCCGCACGAGAGTAGGGGCCGCAAGTGGGGCTGCTCGGAGTTGAACCGCGACACGGTATGCCGTAAGGCTAGGGGGCAGTTCCCGAACAATCCGTGGGGCTCGCCGGAGATCCAAGCCCGGGGGTGTAGGGGCTAACCCGACCTGCACATGGATCTTCCCCGCAAGGGGGGTGATATTCACCGATGGCTTCCTCTCTCTGCCCTGTGTGGGGTAGGGGGAGCCTTTGGGTGATAAATACAGTAATAAGGTATATACGCCGCTCATCGCCCGACGGATGGCCGTTGCGTTCGCTGCGGGGCCGTCGTTAAACTTCCTGCACAAGGAGGAATCATGGACGATGAACTAATCAAACAAATCTTGGACCGGTGGCCGTTCAAGTATCACTACTGTGAGGATGGTGAGGTACTCACCAAAGAGCCACTACCCCCTGAACCCATTGAAGAAGCGCCTTTCTAGGAGTCCCCATGCTTGAACGTCACCCACTCTCATCTGCCTTCCCTGATATGCCTGAAGAAGACTTCCAAGACCTGATGGAAAGTATCAAGGAGCATGGGCAGCGTGAGCCGATTACGTTGTTTGAAACCAAGGTCTTGGACGGATGGCATCGTTACCGGGCCTGCTCGCAGTTAGATATCAATCCTATGTTCCATGACTATGACGGCAAAGACCCTGTGTCGTTCGTCATTGACCTGAACCTGAACCGTCGTCACCTATCACCGGCGCAAAAAGCTTTGGCGATTGTCTCTTGTAATACATGGCTACACGAGGGGCGAAGGGCAACTCCGCCAATTGGCGGAGTTATTTCCAAGTCCACGGCAGAGCTAGCCAAGGAGGCGGGCGTAGGAACCCGCACGGTAGAGCGTGCCAAGCGACTGGTGAAGTCAGGCAAGAAGGATGTATATGACGCCGTTAAACAGGGCGCCATGAGCCTGTATGAAGCGATCAAGGTAGTGGATGGTGATGAGGGTACTGAAAAGCCCGTAGCGCCCCGTCTGGCTGGCGGAGTGAGCCAATCCAAATACGATGAGTTACTTGCCAAGTACGAAGCTCTGAAGGAGGAGAACGAATCGTTGGTGGATCACTACGAGGAAGTTGCCAAGGAGTTGGATGTGCTGCGTGCGCTCAAGGACAACGAGCACTACGCAAGGATGCGGGACATGCAGGCAACGATAGACAACCTGACCGAGGCCCGGGACAAATGGCAACTGCAAGTTGCTGAGATGAAAAAACAAGTAGCGTATTGGAAGAAACATGCTGATCGAAAGTCTGCGTGATTATCAGATCGATGCGATAGACCGCCTGCGAGACGGTGTTAGGAAGGGCCACCGGGCGCAGATCCTGGTGGCGCCCACGGGTGCTGGCAAGACAGTGTCAGCATCCTTCCTGCTTAACGAAGCCAAGGCCAAGGGGTCTACAGCATGGTTCATCTGTGACCGTGTGTCCTTGGTGGATCAAACCAGCACCACCTTGGATCGCTATGGTGTCAGCCATGGCGTCATCCAGGCGGACCACTGGCGCCACCGCCCCTATGAATATGTGCAGGTGATATCAGCACAAACCTTGGCTCGACGCACCATCGATAACCCACCAAAGTTAATCGTTGTTGATGAATGCCATGTGCTTCATAAGTCAGTGTTAAATGCAATTGAACGTTATAAAGAAGCGTTAGTTGTAGGATTAACAGCCACGCCATTTACAAAAGGATTATCTAAAGTATTTACTAACGTGGTTAATTCGACCACGACAGATAAACTAATTGAACAGGGCTGGTTAGTGCCAGTTAAAATGTTTGTAGCGAAACAAACCATGGATATGACCGGCGCCGATATTAAATTCGACGGCGAGTGGGCAGAAAAAGACATGGAAAAACAAGGGGTTGCAATCGTCGGTGACGTAGTTACTGAATGGATTGAGCAAACCAATAAAACATTTGGCGGTCCAGTTAAAACAATTGTATTTAGTGCAACCGTTGCACACGGTGATGAATTATGCAGAGAGTTTGCATCTAAAGGTTATAACTTCCAGCAAATCAGTTACAAGGACGGTAATAATGAGCGACGCAGGGAGATTATCGAAGAGTTTAGAAAACCAGACAGCGAGATAATTGGATTAGTTTCTTGCGAAGCATTAGCAAAAGGATTTGATGTAACGGATATTCAAATTGGTATTTGTGCCAGGCCGTACAGAAAATCATTATCTGGGCATATTCAGCAAATGGGTCGGGTGATGCGTCCGCATCGGGGCAAGGAGTTTGCGCTGTGGTTGGATCATGCAGGGAATCTGACTCGGTTCTACGAGGATCAGGCTGATGTGTTTGCCCATGGTGTGTTGGAGTTAGATGACGGCAAGCTTGATGCGAAGGTGAGGAAGGAGAAGACTGAGCGAGAAAAATCGGACATATCCTGTTTTTCGTGCGGGTTCATGTACAGGGGTCGGGTGTGTCCTGCGTGTGGTGCGGAGCGCAGGCCGCAGAACAATGTGCAGGTGATGCCTGGGAAGATGGAAGCGTTTGGGTTGACGACCACGAACGACTGGATGGCGGACCGGCGGCTGGTGTGGTGGGAGATTGTGAGGATAAGCAAGGACAGGAAGCGTGGTGATCTTCAGGCTGCTGAGCGGTTTGCCAAGGCGCAGTTCAAGAATCTGACGGGCGACTGGCCCAAGTGGCGATTCCATGATGCGATGGATGTGGAGCCGCGGTTAGTGACGCAGAACAAGATCAAGCAGCAGGTTATCAAGTACGCCAAGAGCAAGTTTGGAAGGAGGCTAGCATGATCGCTATGACAAGAAAAGAGTGGATGGCATACATCGAGAAGACATGGGATGCTGCGCAGAAAGAAGCATGGGCAAACCAACAGCCAACCAAAATCTTTGGCCCTGGTCTTGAAGAAATTCTTAACAAGGCAGGGTTTTACAGGAAGCGTGAATGGGTTTCACTGACGGATGAAGAAGTGTCTGACGCAATTGATGACGCGCTTGAGGGCGGGGGTTGGTTAGATGTTGCACGAGCATTAGAAGCCAAGATCAAGGAGAAGAACACATGAGCAGAGAAGCTATGAAACACACACGGGGGCCGTGGTACATCGACCCCATCAAGGCCCATGCCACCGGCAATCGACGCATCATGGCAGAGCAATGCACTCCCGTTGCGGTAGTGCCTGAACACTTAGCAGCAGACGCCCGCCTGATCGCCGCTGCGCCTGATCTGCTGGAGGCGTTACAAGAAGCCACGTCTGCTCTTGAGTGGCGCTGGGAAAGAGTCGCAAACCGCGCAGCACCAGTACACGAGACAGCCATTCAGGAAGCCTACAACCAAGCCCGCGCCGCCATCGCCAAGGCAACAGGAGAGAAATCATGAGCAGAAAAGCTATGCAGGTGGCGCTTGAGGCGCTGGAGCAAATCCACCCCGGCAACTTGACGCCGATGGCCGAGGAAGCATGGAACAAAGCTATCACCGCCCTACGCCAAGCACTAGAGACAGAGCAAGAGCCAGTTTTGTGGCTGAAAACTTGGTCTGATGGGGCTGTGTCTGTCCTAAAAACTAAGTCGCATGCTTTTGCTGACCATGAATTAGAACCCCTCTACACCGCACCACCAAAGCGTGAATGGGTTGG
>SXGQ01579739.1_pt1 | contig 12085 bp, 10 predicted proteins | sample 3178371 | NCBI WGS metagenome assembly SXGQ01 (sample SAMN11356859, study PRJNA531348) | freshwater metagenome | isolation source: freshwater sample F1-20 | place: China: Fuxian Lake, Yuxi | collected 2017-12-25 | reverse complement strand
GTCGAGCGCCTCAGCGCCGCGAACCTCGCCAACAACAATGCGGTCGGGACGCATTCGCAGCGCGTTGCGAACAAGATCACGAATCGTGACTTGGCCGACGCCCTCAATATTTGCTGGGCGGGTTTCCAGCCGGATCATGTTCGGCAGGTCAAGAGAAAGCTCTACAGCATCTTCCACGGTGATGACGCGGTTGTCGCGATCAATGAACGATGACAGGACATTAAGGAGAGTGGTCTTGCCGGTACCGGTTCCACCGCTTACGAGAATGTTCAGGCGCTGCTCAACCGCCAACTGCAGCAGATCTGCAGCCTCAGGGCTCAGAGATCCCAGCTCTGTCAACCGGGCGACCGTCAGATTATTGGCAGTGAATTTCCGGATTGTCACCGACGGACCATCGACGGTAAGCGGCGGAAGTACCGCATTCAGTCGCGAACCGTCTGGAAGTCGCGCATCAACCATCGGACTCGTTTGATCGATTCGTCGTCCTGTGAGTCGAACCATCCGATTAATTACGGCGATGAGCTGGTCATCGGAATCAAAGACCCGCGGCAGTCGACTCACAACACCGTGAGATTCTACGTAAACGTTGTTGGCACCGTTCACCATGATTTCTGAGATTTCAGGATTATCAAGCAGATCCTGCAGAAGACCGAATCCAAGGATCTCATTCACGACTCCGGAGCGAACGCGATCTAGATCAACCGCAGCGACAGCGAATTCTGGGTCGGAGAGAACCGAGGCAAGTTCTGCTTCGACTCGAACGCGCAACGCCGCATCGGACAGGCCCGAGGTTCCAGTCGCTTCAGAAAGCCGACGACGAACCTCGTCAAGTACCGGACGTACAACAGACTGATCCAACTCCGCGACGCGCTGGCGGGATACATGCGGATGCAGCGGAACAACAGGCGCCGCTCCGTCAACTTGCTTCGGAAGCCTCGCAGCCAAACTCATGCGTCAACCTTCGCGAAGCGTCCGAATTTTGAGGACCGATTCCTGTCCACACCTAAAAGGCTGTTTGCAAACTTGAGAAACGGAGCACCTGCCGACGAACCCGGATCAGATTCGGTTACCGGACATCCCTGATTCATCCCCGCCGCCAGGCTTTGGTGCTCCGGAATTTCAAGTGCAGCTTTTCGTCCCGTCGCTAACTCCACATCGGCGACTGACAAACCACATCGGGCGGTTGAGCGGTTCACCACAAGATGTGCGTGCGTCGTGTCCATCTCCAGACGGTCCATTGTCTCGAGCAGTTTCTTCACGGCCTGCACTGATGGGACGTCAGTACCACAGACCATTACAACTTCGGTTGCCCGATCAAGCGCACCGAGCGTGAAGTCGCTGATTCCCCCGGCGGTGTCGAGGATCACTGGACGTTCCAACTCGATCAGTGCATCGACGACCGTGAATGCCTCGTCGGCACTGAGATAGTCGGCGGAAACGGGATCGGACGGGGCGCACAGAGCGGCGAGCCCCGCTGGGTGCAGAGTGAGAAAGTGCTCTACGCCCTCCTGCGGTCGTTCTCGTAGGGCGACGACCGCGCTGTCGAGTCGATGGAACGGTTGGAGTCGAAAGGCATATTCAATGTCGCCGAAATGAACATCAAGGTCGACGACGATTGGGGCCGACAGCCGTGCCATCGCAACCGCGAGGTTGGCCGAGACGGTGGTCTTGCCATTTCCACCTTTCGGGGAAACGACCGCAACAACTGGATTCTTCATCATGCAGTCACCAACCAGACTCCGGCACCCGACACGGCACCGATCACACGAGAGACCTGAGCATCGGTAACGCCCAGGGTTACGACGGTTTCTTGCTGGGGAGCAAGCGTTGAGGGATCGGGCGATTGCAGAACGATCACGTCGGTCGCAATTAATTCGGCGTTGCTCCCACCAATCGCATAAACATTGACCCGATTACCAGTTGCGGCGACTGGTCCTGTCCACTGAGCAGGGTCAAGACGAGCCGAAACGGCAACCCGACCTTTACCAAGACTGTTGCGCACGTCATCGACAATGTTCGACGACAACACTTGTTGCCCCGGGACCAAATCGACTCCGATAACACCGCCGGGAAGTTCGGCAATTGATTCAACAGCCCCTTGGGCTCGAGCGTTGATCGGCAGCATTCGAACCTCAACATTCGGCGAAAGTTGATCAGAAGAGGTTCCTACCGGAATGGAAGCCACTGCGACAACGGTTGCCCGCATGCCACCGTCCGACGCATCTGCGCTTGTCTTGTTGTCATTTGTGAGCACTAAGACCCCGAGGGCGACCAGAACAAAGGCAGCCAAAGCCGGCCCAATCCTTTTCAAAACACCTGCGCTCATGAACAATCTCCTCTTCCATCAAGCTGACAAGGACTCCAAGTAACAACGCCGTTGTTCGAAGCGCTTTCGCCGATACGGGCACCTGAAAGTGATCCCACTTTGAACCGAACTGAAATATTTCGAGAACTCGCAGAACCATTGAGTTGCACGGCAATCACTTCCATTTGAACGAACGAAGAGACGTGAAATACCGAAGTTGAACCTTGCAATCTCGAACGATCGAATACAGGAACAGTGATGGTCTCGCCGACAACAGAATCCATATTCAGAGCAGGCGATGGAATGCCCGGATCGCCATTGAATTCCTGACCAATTGAAACGAGACCCGGGTATCCCGAATTGATCCACGTTTGAAGGTCGACTGTTCGATTGGACTCGCCATCGAAATCAAGCACTCCCCAGTTCCCTGGGATGTCGCCACAGGTACCGGAGAAGTCAACGGAAAAGATTTGGGTCGTGCTAAACCCAGATGCGCGCCATGCGACGAGACCCGGCGAGTTCTCACAAAGCGCTGTCGGCCGAAGTCCGTTCATCCCACCCACGGGCCGAACTCGAACCGAAGCAGTTGAATCGACAGTTGTGCTTTCGCGGCCAACGAGGTTCCCGAAGAGAGCAGAGACATCCTTCGAAGCCGAAACTGTCACGACACCCGAGTATCGAGTTCCGGCTGTCGAACAATCAGAAACTGTGGAATCGCCCGCATTTACTTCGACAAACGAGAGCGCACGTTCAGTGCAGGCAGTACCTGTTTGCACCCACGCACCGGCTGCAGCCACTGCGCCTGCCTCAGAAGCTGTCTTCACCCGCTGGTTTTCAACATAGACGCGACCACTGTCAACGCCAACGGCAGTAACCGCAACTATCGGAAGAATCGCAAGCGCCGTCAGCGCGCTCACAGCGCCTCGGTCGCCTTGCCTTCTATTCAAGATTCGATGAAAGAAACCACTCAGACTTGACACGCGTACACCGACGTTGAATCAAGAGACACGGTTCGATTGCCAAGAACGGGGATCGACACGGTCTGGGTGACCTGAAGCTGCACACGGCTTCCTGTCGTTGAACAATCTCGAAGTTCGGTGCATGTCACCGAACTGGAGGAAAAGTTTGAAAGTTGTTCGCGAGCGGCATCGCAAGCGTTACCAGGCGCGACAGCGCCTGCTCTTGCTCCTTCTCGAGATGCCGCCTGTACTTGCATCCGGCCGATGAAAACCAATCCAGTGACCACGATGCCAAACAACAGTGCGACTAGAACTGGCAGTACGAGAGCAAACTCCACTGCTGCCAGTCCTCCGTCGCCTTGTTGATCTTCGGAGACGGCGCTTTGGCGCCGCCGACTCACGGAAGGATCGAGTCGAAAAGGCCACCGATACGGCCACCGAGTGCAGCAGAGGCAATGGCGACGACGCCCACGATGCCAGCAAGAAGAACTCCGTATTCGGCGGCAACGCCACCACGGTCTTCATTCTTGATGGCGTCAAATGCGGTGACGATGCGGATCACGATGCGGTTCATTGATTTCTCCCACTCTTGTGGATTCCCCCCACTGGGGAGTCCAACGATTGAGTGACCGAATGGGAGCAGTTAGGTGTTACATCGGGAGCGAAATTCTTTTTCTTCGGACAGAAAACCCGCTTCCCCCTTTGGAATCTCCTTGAGATTGCCCCCGACTCACTACCATCGGGTCGGCCTGGACGTCCCGGGAAGAGCGCAATGAGAGCAGTCCGCTATGAGCGTTGAAGATCTGCACCGAATCCAATTCGCGCTGACGGTGACTTTCCATTTCATCTTCCCGCCGCTTTCGCTCGGCCTAGGGCTCATCTTGATCATCTTCGGGGTCAAGTCGGTTCGCACAAAGGACCCGAAGTGGCGCCAGCTTTCAACCTTTTGGGTGAAGATCTATGGATTGATCTTTTCTCTGGGCATCGCCACCGGAATCGTTCAAGAATTCGAGTTCGGCACGAACTGGTCGCGATATTCACGATTTGTCGGAAATATCTTCGGAAGTCTTCTCGCCGCTGAAGGAATTTTTGCCTTCATGCTTGAAGGAGGCTTCTTGGGCCTCATGCTCTTTGGGGGCACCCGTCTTGGCAACCGCATGTGGCTCTTCGCCACCACGATGGTCGTCACGGGAGCCACATTCAGTGCATTTTGGATCGTGATGGCCAACTCTTGGATGCAGACACCGCAGGGCTTCGAAATCAGGGACGTCGGTCGAGGCCCCCAAGCGTTCATGACGAGTTTCTACGACGTCGTGTTCACCCCTTCGTTCATTCCACGAATTCTCCACGTCATCGCAGCGAGTTGGATTACTGGTTCCTCACTTGTTCTCAGCGTTGGTGCCTACTACTTACTGAAGAAACGCCACGTTGAACTAGCGAAAACAATGATTCGTGTTGCGTTACCCGTCTTCGCTGTGTTCGCAGTGATGCAAGTCGCTGTATTCGGCGCTAACCAAGCCACACAAGTCGCAAGAGACCAGCCCGCGAAATTGGCGGCCATGGAAGGTCTCTACCAAACGGAATCCTGCGCGCCGATGTTCTTGCTTGGCTGGACCAATCCGGATGAGGAAAAGACGACCGGAGTTCATATTCCGTGTCTGCTCAGTTTGCTCACCACGAACAGCTTTGACGCCCCCGTTACCGGCCTCGAGGCCACTCCCCGAAACGATTGGCCCAATGTCAGCGTGGTATTTCAGGTGTACCACGTCATGATCAACCTCGGGATGCTGTTTGTCCTCATCGGCCTGACTGCATGCGGCTTTTGGATCTGGAAACGAAAAATTTGGAACCAGCGTTGGTTGCTCTGGGTCTTGGTTTCCTCGGTCGTTCTCACCGAGATCGCCACAATTACAGGTTGGTGGACAGCAGAATTCAGTCGACAGCCATGGATCGTTTGGCAGGTTCTAAGAACCGAGGACGCGTATTCACCAAACGTCACATTTGCACAGGTCGTCTTTTCGATAGCAATGTTTGTCGTCCTTTACATCGTCGTCTTCATCGTCTTCCTTCGTCTTCTTGATCGACGCATCAAAGAAGGACCTCCCCCGCCTCAGGATTCGGAAGAAACAGAATCGCTGCCCGACTCATTTGGTGAAATCTTTCGTCGACGTTCACGCGTCTCTAGCGGAGGTAAGTGACCATGTGGCTTCAAACGACATGGTTCGTGCTCTACATCTTCATCATCAGCGGATACGCCATCCTTGATGGCTTCGACCTTGGCGTCGGCATGCTCTCCCCAATCGTTGCTCGCAATGACCGCGATCGCCGCATCCTTTTGAATGCGATCGGGCCCGTATGGGACGGCAATGAGGTTTGGCTCGTCCTCGGCGGCGGTGCTTTGTTTGCTGCGTTCCCTGTGGTCTATGCCTCGCTCTTTAGCGGTTTCTATCTCGCAATGATGCTTGTCCTAATGGTTCTCATTTTGCGAACAGTCGCCATTGAGTTCCGATCAAAACGCCCCGAAGCCTGGTGGCGTTCGCTCTGGGACTGGATCTTCACAATTTCTTCCTACGGGATCACGATCCTTCTGGGTGTCGCCCTCGGCAACGTCATCCTTGGAGTGGCGCTCGACCAACAGGGGAACATGAGCGTCGATTTCCTCGACTTATTGAATCCTTACTCGCTCGCACTCGCGCTTGTTTCAGTGTTGATGTTCTCACTTCATGGAGCGATTTTCCTCACACAGAAGACCACCGGTGAGCTACTTGAGAAAATCAAGTCACTCATTCCCAAGCTGCTCATAACCTTTTTTGTCCTTATGACAGCACTCATAGCGTGGACTCTCTTGCGAGACGAACAGTTCACCCAAAACTTCAAAGATCGACCGTGGACCGCACTCTTCCCGATCTTGGCTTTCGCTTCAATTGCCGCGTCCTGGCTCCTCGTCCGACGCGGTGCCTACCTCAGTGCATTACTTGCTTCGGCGACAATGATCGCGCTACTCCTCGGAGCTATCGCTTCCGGGATGTATCCCGTCATGCTGCGCTCCACAACGAACAGCGCGTACGACCTCACTGTCCAAAATGCCTCCGCTGCAAACGAAACACTCATGGTGATGTTCGTATTCGCCCTAATGGGCATGCCATTCGTTCTTCTCTACACCGCCGGCGTCTATTTCTTCTTCCGAGGCAAGGTTGAGCTCGACGACGAGAGTTACTAAGTCCTACCTCCACCGACGCGGTACCGTCACAACCCATGGGCTCCAAGGAACTCTTGTCGATCGTTCCAAGTGCTCGGCGCCTCTACCACGTCGGCGTTGCGCTGAGCATCCTCGAATCCGTTGCACTTGTGGCTTGGACCATCGCCCTCGCACAGGCAATTTCAAACTTCGTTGGGGGTCGACCATATGCTCCGGCGCTTGTCGCTCTCGCAGGCCTTCTCGCCTTACGCATTGGGCTCAGTTTCGTAGGTTCTCAGGTTCTTGCGACATCAAGCAGCCAACTTAGGTCCGGCGTCCGAGCTGCCCTTACTTCACGCTGGAGCGCGAATAGCGATGAGCTGACATCAACCGGCGTTGATAGCGCGCTGTTGGGTCCAGGAGTTGACTCACTTGATGACTACGTGGCGAAGTTTTTGCCCGCGCGCTCCGTTGCTGCGGTTCTACCAATTGTCGTCTTTCTGACAATTGGGTTTCTTGATCCATGGACGTTGTTGATCTTGATCTTCGCTGGGCCAATGCTGATCCTGTTGCTCGCAGTAATTGGATCTCGAACCAGAGAGCTTTCCGAACAACGCTTCCGCGAACTCGGTTGGCTGCGTTCTTTCTATCTCGACATGGTTCGAGGCATCCCCACACTCAAAGTCTTCGGGCGCGCGACCGAAAGCATTACCGCTATCGAAGATGTCAGCGATCGATTCGGACGCACGACCATGAGCGTGCTTCGTACCGCATTCCAGACCTCTCTGGTTATTGAGTGGGCTGCTACCGCAGCAACGGCGCTAGTAGCCGTTCAAGTCAGTTTCCGATTGGTGGAGGGAAACATGGGATTCGGCACGGCCCTCACGGTGCTGATGCTCACACCCGAGTTTTTCGCTCCACTCCGCAACTTGGCAATTGAGTATCACGCCGGCCAAGCGGGCAACGCTGTTCTCGATCAACTCCCTGACCTCAACGCGTTGGAGGTGGAGCCGCCTTCGCCCTCAACGATCTCATCAGTCCCACCCAGACAACCGCCGAGCATCCGATTCGAAAACGTTTCTTTTTCCCATCCAGGAAACGACCAACCCACTCTCGACAGTGTTTCCTTTTCGATCGCCGCTGGTGAAAACGTCGTGCTTGTTGGACCCAGTGGTAGTGGGAAGAGCACCCTTCTTGGCCTTCTTCAAGGGCGCCTAGAGCCAACTCATGGCCGGATCACCGTCAATAACAAACCACTGGCCGACATTGATCCCCAGGAATGGCTCGGGAACATCACCTCTGTTCCTCAAAACCCATTCATGTTTAGTTCTTCAGTGAAAGACAACGTCGCCCTCTCTGATCCAAGCGCTAGTACCGGACAGGTTCATGGCGCTCTCAAACTTGCTCTCGCCTCGGAATTCGTCACAGAGCTTCCCCTCGGAATCGACTCAAAAATCGGAGAAGAAGGCGCAACCCTTAGCGGAGGACAGCGTCAGCGTCTGGCGATCGCCCGCGCGGTTCTTCGCGATGCACCACTGGTGCTACTTGATGAGTTCACCGCCCACCTCGATCCAGTTACTGAACGCGACATGATCAGTTCTCTGGGTGGATTTCTCGAAAGCCGAACAACTGTCATCGTCGCTCATCGGCAAGCAACGCTCTCGCTCGCTGATCGAGTCTTTGAATTCACAGCCGGGCGAATTGTTGAGGTGCCCCAATGACGACGAAGGCCCCGGGTCGACTCCTCTTCAAAAAAATCGGCAAGACCCACCGATGGGTAGTCCTCACTTCTGTACTCGGGATCATTCCAATCGGCTCCGGGATCGGTCTCTTCGCTTTCGCTTTGTATCTCCTCACGAAATCTGCACTCCTTGGTACAGCCGCTTCGGTCTCTCTCACAATCTTGGGGGTGCGTTTTTTTGCCCTTGCGCGTGTCGTCGGCCGGTATTGCGAGCGCTACCTCGGGCACTTGGGGACATTTCGAGTTCTCGCTCGTTTGAGGATTTGGCTCTTCGAGCAACTCATCGACACCGATTCAATCCTGGTTGCGAATCAACGTCGAGGCGATGTTGTAACTGGGCTTGTTGACGATGTCGACACTATGCAGGACCGACTCTTGCGGGTCTCGAGCCCTCCATTTGTCGCACTCGGCACATTGTTTATCGCTGTCGCCGTATTGATAGTCATCAACGTTCAGAGCGCAGTCATACTCGCTGCATTTTTCCTCGCTGGCGCACTGCTTCTTCCACCACTGCTGTGGTCGCGAACTCGACACTTGTCTGCTCAACTCATACGGCTGCGCGCCCAGCGCCTCACCGAAGCGACTGAGTTGATCGATGGCTTCGAGACGCTCATCATCTGGGGACGGGCCAATCAACTCTCCGAGTCAATTGAGCACTTTGATTTGCAAGAGTCTCGTATCTCTAAGCATTTGGCCCGCATTCGAGCTCTACTCAGCGTTGCTGTCATCGCCCTCACCGGCATGTGTGTGCTGGTGATTGTCGCCGCACTCCAGTCAACGGAATTTTCTGCGACCAACAGTTATTGGCTTGCCGCAGTTCCACTCGTCGCACTCGCTTCATTTGAAGCTCTCGGCCCCCTACTGCTGGCGCCCGACTTCCGAGCCCAAACCGATGAAGCCGCCGCCCGAATTCTCGCGATCGCCAGCACATCGCCAGCATCGGCTCCTCCGGTGCGAAGCGAAAGCGTCACCCTCCAACAGGCCCCAACAGTCCCGACCATAGCGATTTCGAATCTTTCATTTGCCTATGCGAATTCACTCCCGATCTTCGTGGATGCTTCGGTCACGATCCCCTTCGGCTCTACCGTGGCGATTGCCGCACCTTCCGGGACAGGGAAATCAACGCTTTTAGAACTTTTGGTCGGGTTGCTCCCATGCCAAAGCGGGACTATTTCGATCGATGAGTTTCAACCCGCCCAACTTCAGGGCTTTCCACGCCCATGCATCGCTGTCGTTATGCAAGATGACCATCTCTTCGACACAACCATTCGAGACAACCTCCTTGTCGGCGATGGAGATGCAACCGATAGTCAATTGCTCGACGCATGCCGAACTGCGGGACTTCTTCCATTTATTGAAGCACGTCCGGGGGGCCTTGATGCCCCCATCGGACCGAATGGCGATGAGCTCAGTGGTGGTGAGCGTCAGCGCCTCATGATTGCGCGTGCCCTCCTTGCCGACGCTCCGATCCTCGTTCTTGACGAAGCGACCGAGCACTTAGAGCCTTCACTTCGGTCCGAAGTGCTTGACGCGATCCTGACTTCACGTAACGGCAGAACGACGGTAATGCTCGCTCACGAAATCGATAACGTCGATGGAGTAGACGTTACCTACGACCTCATCGACGGAACGTTCGTCACCCGCTAATCGCGTCTTGCAGCCCTTGAAGCTTGTTCAAAAGTAAACGACCGTAATTATCTACGGCCGTTTGAACATCCAATTACGGCTTTATCGCTCGTTTCACTGGTCGATCCCAGCCCGGCTGGCCTGTTGCCTTCGGGCTTGGCCAAAGACCAGGCCCCATTTCGAGGATCCCGTGATGAGAACCGTATTCACCGAGGAGGTTGAGATAGCGCGCAGCATCGAATGCCTCGGCGCCGCGCACACCAGCACCCACCCAACCGCCGCTGGCAAGAAGTTCGATCGCGACAACCGGGCAGATTGCTGTCTGCCACAACACTGCCTGTGAACCCCAGTCGCGCATCGTGGTTTCGTTATCGGCGACGTGGTACAGGTACACCTCTCGCTGTTCGCCGTCAAAGGTTCCACGAACCCAGGTGCCTGCACAGGTCTTTCCATGCATGAGATGCCCAAGTTCGGCCGGGTTTGGCAACAACGAGGCGAGAACATCACGAGGCGAAACCATGGCGTCGCCAACTTTGATCTTTTCCGTTGAGTCCAAACCCAAATACGCGAATGTCTTCAGCCAGTCGATGAATTCGGCGCCAAGCCCGTACTTAAACGTGACGCGTTCACAATCAACTTCCCGCGGAACTAAGACAACTTCCTCATGCTCAACGTTGACACACTCAATCGGACCAATACCCGCAGGGAAATTAAAGACTTCTGGCTCGCTAAAGCATTCGGTCGTAAAAAACCCGCGCTTCTTTTCCCAGATGAGCGGAGGATTAAGACACTCTTCGAGTGTCGTCCAGATGGAGAACGTGGGGGCAAAGTCATAACCATCGATCGAAAGGTTGGAACCATCGCGGATGCCGATTTCATCGATCGTGTCGAAGAGATGGTCGGCCGCATAGCGAGCAAAAATGTCGGACAGCCCCGGCTCCACACCCATACCGATGATTGCGAGCAGCCCCTTCTCTCGCCAGGCTTCGTCGGCAGCGAGTTGCGCAGCACCAAGGGGAACACCGACTTCGTTATACGGATCAGTGGGATGAGGCTCACTGAGGTTCATCGCCATATCGAGATAATTCGTGCCGGCGGTAAAACACGCGTTGAAGATTGGCTCGTTGAGACGCGGATCGCATGCGTTCACAACGATGTCGGCATTCGTCTCAGCGATCAGAGCAACAATGTCGGCTTCATTTCGAGCATCAACTCGCTCAGCGCGGAACCGCCCAGGATCATCAAGTTCGTCGATTGCTCGTTGCGCCGACTCAACCGAAATGTCGGCAAGCGTGAACGATGAAAAGAAGGAACGGTCTTCGGCGATGGACGCCATCGAGGCGCCGACACCACCTGCTCCAATCACCAGGATGTTCATGACTACCCGTCTAAGGAACGCCTCGAGTGCGAGGTCGTGACCTTCAGTCTGCCCCATCTGAGGCCCACTTTCACGGTCAGTGCCCGGGGTTCTCGCCCCATACGAGTCTGATCAAGATCCGACCTCGAGGAACTCACTCATCCCGCCTTGATCAAGATTCGATTCAGACAAAGTCATACTCCTCAGGGTTCACCTTGCGAGTCCATTCCCAATAGTCAGGAATAGGCCACGGCGAAAGCGTGTAGATCTTTCCGTCTTTGTTCTTGAAATGAGAGTGCTTCACCGTCGGATGCGCCCACACCATCTGGCCAATTTCCGACTCATAGGTCGCAACATACTTGTCGTGCACATCAGCTTTCGGTTCCATAGCCCGATGACCAGTCACGAGAAGTTCATGAATTGCGCTCATCACGTAATTCACCTGACATTCCGATTGGAAAATCAGGCTGGCTCCATGAGCAAGGTTTGTTCCCGGTCCGTAGAGGCAAAACAAGTTCGGAAAGTTTGGAATGGAAATTCCGAGATAGGCCGTGGGCTCTTCGCCGAACTGTTCGCGAAGGTTGATTCCTTTTCGACCAATGATGGTCATTGGGAACAAGTAGTCATTGTGACGGAAACCGGTTGCATAAACGATGACATCGGCAGGATGATGCTCGCCGTCTTCAGTCACAACGCCATCGGCGACAACGCGCTCAATTCCGGTCTTAATGAGTTCGACGTTGGGCTTCACCAAGCATTTCAACCAAGAACCGTTGTCCTGCAGCATCCGCTTTGCTGAAGGCGGATAGTGCGGCATGGATTTCTCGATGAGGTCGGGGCGGCCTTCAAGGTGAGAGGTGATCCAGTTTTCAAAGATCCCACGACGCTCGAAACTGGCCTGACTAATCGAACGACCTTC
>SXGQ01742083.1_pt1 | contig 12086 bp, 9 predicted proteins | sample 3178371 | NCBI WGS metagenome assembly SXGQ01 (sample SAMN11356859, study PRJNA531348) | freshwater metagenome | isolation source: freshwater sample F1-20 | place: China: Fuxian Lake, Yuxi | collected 2017-12-25 | reverse complement strand
GGCACAGCAGGACCGGGGCAAGTAGCCGACGCCGAAATCGCCGTTGTCATGGGTGCGGGCTCAGGAGCCCAGTACCACAATTCGATGATTTTGGGGCGCATGTCTTAACTACTACGAGCCGCCAAGGTAAGCGCGCGTCAGTCGTGCATTGTCTGAACGGAACCCTTCCACGTCACCCTGATCGGCGATCTCCCCGTTGCGCAGGACGTATGCATAGCGGCTCGCGGCGAATGCCATACGCGCGTTCTGCTCAACGACGAGAAACGAGATCTCCGAACCAAAGAGCGTGTTCAGCGTTCCGTAGAACTGCTTAATCAGAATTGGTGCCAAGCCGAGAGACATCTCGTCGAGGAGCAGCAATTTCGGTCGGGCGACAATCGCCCGCCCAAGAGCGAGCATCTGCTGCTCACCACCGCTGAGTAAACCTGCGTGCTGCGTCGACCGTTCCTTCAGAATCGGGAATGCCGAGTAGATACGCTGCAGACTCTCGTCGAAGTGCTCCCGCTGGAACGTGGCAGCGACACGAAGATTTTCGAACACCGTGAGATTGCGGAACACCCTGCGACCCTCAGGAACCTGAACTAGCCCGCGCTCGACAATCGATCGCGGTGCGTCACCCCCGATCGACTCACCCTCGAAGAGCACCTCTCCTGACCTGGGAACAAGGATTCCCGAGATTGTGCGCAGCATCGTGGTCTTTCCCGCACCGTTCGTACCGAGCAAGGCCGTGCTGGCCCCTCGTGCGACACGAAGTGACACGCCGTGCAACACCTCGTTTTTGTCGTATCCCGAACGAACGTCCTGCAGTTCCAGAATCGCGTCGCTCATGTCAGTCCTCCACCCCGAGATACGCCTCAATAACCGCTGGGTTCTTCAGGACATCGCCCGGCAAACCCTCGGTGAGTAGTCGACCGTGCGTGAGCACGGCGACCCGTTCGGCGTACTTCGCCACCACTTCCATGTTGTGCTCGATTAGCACCACAGTGATGCCGACCTGCCGTGCAATCTCGATCGTTCGGCCGATGATCTGGTCTGCTTCGGCGGAGGGAATACCCGCCGCAGGCTCGTCCAGCATGAGCACCTTCGGATGCCAGCTCACCGCACGCGCAATCTCGACGCGTTTCTGCAGACCGTACGGCAGGTCGGATACGAGTCGATCGGCATGCTGCTGCAAGCCGACGAGGCCGAGCGTCTCCATCGCCTCCTCATAGATTGCTCTCTCCACCCGACGTACCTTCGGCATGCGAAGCATTTCGGCAACGACGCCGTAATTGACGAGCCTATTCATGCCTATCATCACGTTCTCGACGACGGTACGATCAGCGTGCAGGCTGAGGTTCTGGAATGTGCGACTGAGGCCGAGTCGCGAGCGTGCCTCCACGGTCATGGCCGACATCTCGGCGCCATCGAACTTCACCGAACCCTTTGACTCGACCACACCGCAGATGGCGTTGAATAACGTGGTCTTTCCGGCCCCGTTCGGGCCGATGAGCCCGAACACTTCGGCAGGCTTTACTGAGAACGACACGCCGTCGACGGCGGTGAGGCCACCGAACCGCACGCTTACACTGTCGACTACGAGGCTGGCTCCCATTACCCCCCCTTGCGCGGCAACGGACGCGCGTTGCGTGCCGAGAGGCGCCAACTTGAGGTTTTCAAGGGAGTTGGAATCGATGACCGGTGTCTTACCTAACTTCGCGCGCACGAACCGGGAAAGCGAGTGGAATGCGCCAACGACCCCCGTTGGCGAATACAGCACGAGCAGCAGCAAGATGCTGCCGTAGACGACGCCCTCATAACGCTGTATGCCGCGGAACAACTCGGGCAGTCCGCGCACGAATAGTGCCCCGACAATCGCACCGCTTATACGGTTCGATCCGCCGATGATGAGCGTGAGAATGAGCGCAATCGAAAGGTTGATGTCGAAGTTTTCGGGGTTGACATATTTGATCGCATGCATGTAGACCGCTCCACCTATAGCAGCGATTCCCGCCGCCATGCCAAACACCCACAACTTCATGCGCTTTACCTCGATGGCGGCGACGGCGGAAGCGGCGACTTCCGACGTACGTACCGCATTGAGCACGCGCCCGGTGCGGGAAGCAAGGAGGTTCGCCACCGTCCACGCGAGAATCGCAAACACGACCGTTGCCGTCTGGGCAATGCGGCCGCGGGCGGAGAAATCCATGCCGAATACCTGCAACGAGGCGATGCCGACACCGGCGCCGCCACCCGACACGTATCCCCACTGGAATAGCAACTGCTGACCCGCAAACGACAGTGCGAATGTCGAGATTGCCAGCGAGAGGCCCCCGACGCGAACCGACGGCAGACCGACGACGATGCCGACGACGAAACCGATGACGAACGCGAACAAGATCTGCAGTTCAAGACCCCATCCGAGGCGTGTAGAAAGATTCGATGCGGTGAACGTTCCGGCAGCAAAAAAGATCGCCGAGCCCAACGACAACTGACCAGCAGCACCGAACAGCAGTACGAGACCGAGACCGACGATGGCATACGACAGCGCAAGCGTGATCGCGAGCTCGTAGGAGCTAATGGCGGGAATGACCGAACATCCGACAACCGTCAGGACTATCGCGAATAGGTCGCGGCGTTGCAGCACTGCGTGACGATTGAGAGAGGGAAGCTTCAAACGCGCTCTGCCGACTTGGTGCGAGTGAACAACCCGCTCGGTTTCACCAACAAGATCAACAGAACCGCCGCCAAAGGCAGCGACGCCTGAATCGCCGGCGGCGCGTAGCGGATAGCAAAGACGTCGACGGTCCCGATAAGCATGCCACCGAGCACTGAGCCGCCGACGCTACTAAAGCCACCGAGTACCGCCGCAGCGAGTGCCAGTACGAAGGTATTCGCCATGTAGCCCGTCTGCAGAAAGAGGATCGGCGCGAGCACAATTCCGATGACACCGCCGACGATGATCGAGAGCGTCCACGTTGCCCGCGACACAGTGGCATCGGAGATGCCCATGAGTCGTGCCGCATCCTGATCGTCGGCGAAGGCACGCATCGCTAGGCCCAGATTGCTGCGAATGATCACCGCGACCACACTGAGAAGTACCAGCGCAGTACCCGCGATGATCAGCGACCACTTGTTGATTTGCACTCCCGCTACGGTCACGGCGACTCCGGAAATCGCTGGGGGAAAGACGAGTGCATCGGCGCCGAATACGATCTCAATGCCGTTGACAAAGATCTTGTCAACCGCAAGTGTCGCGATGACAATGGGAAAGAATCCGCGGCGCAGTAGTCGGCGCACTGCGATGCGCTCGATGATGAGTGCAAGCAAGAAGGTCGTCGGAAGTGCTGCCAGGGCAGCAGGAACCCACGGCAATCCAACATTGGTATAGAACCAGTATGCGATGAAGCCCGACGCGCTCGCGAGGGAGCCCTGGGCAAAGTTGAGTACGCGAGCCGTCTTGTAAATGATTGTCAATGCGACGGCTACCATGCCGTAGACGAGGCCACTCTCGACCGACACGAGAAGCAACTGAAAGATTTCCGACACGAGTACCCCCTTATCAATCACACCAATGTTCGCCACGTGCCCGCGGTGACTTCACGGTTCGGCTGTCCCAGAAGCAATTCCTGGGATAGCCGAACCGACTAGCGATAAGTTACTTGACGAACTTGCCGACGGTCACCCACTTGCCGGACTGAACCTTCTGCAAGATCACCGAGAGGTTGCCGAGGTGGTTTGTCTTCGTGAACGTCACGAGACCAGTGAGACCGGCCGGATCAAAGTTCCTCATTTTCTCAAGCGCAGTTTTAATCGTGTCAGACGTAATGCACGGACCGGCATTCAAGAGTGTTTCCTGGAGGATGAGTCCAGTCGCCCAACCATGCACACTGAACGTGCCGACAGCGTCGTTCGGTTTGAACTTTCTCACTGCTGCATTCATCTCACCGATACCGCGGGCATCGGAGTCGAGTGGTGCAGTGAACACGAGCGAGTACGCGCCTTCCGCCAGACCAGCCGAGAGAGCAATTGCCTGCGTTGACACGACACCTGTCGAGCCGAAGAAGATTGGCTTGTAGCCGATCTCGTTTGCCTCGACGAGAATCTTAGCGAACTGCGTGTCGTTCACTCCGACATATACAACTTCAGCATTGGCTGCCTTGAATGCGAGCAGCTGCGACTTGAACGTGACTGAATTACGCTCGTAGGTGTTGTCGAGCGTTATCTGGCTCACCGAAGCGCCGGCTTTAAACCCGTCCAGGGTCTGAATGCCGTCGGGCGAGTTAATGACCATGACGCCAATTTTTTTTCCTTTGAAGGGATCCGTCTTCGCCATGAGGTTCGACAACGTCAAGTTCTGGTTGTAGGCGGGAGTCGCCATTGAGAACGTGTAGGGCTTCACGGGTGCGGTGATCGTGCGGTCGAGCGCATAAGGGAAGAGGAACGGGACCTTAGCCGCCTCGGAGACGACCAGCGATGCCACTGATGGTGCAGTGCCGACATTGCCCCAGATCACCGCGACATTCTCACGGTCGATGAGGTACTGCATGTTCGCAACGGCACGCTCAGGCACAAAGCCGTCGTCCTGCGACACGAGCTTCACTTTTCGTCCCCAGATACCACCTCGCGCATTCAGACGCTCGACGAATGCTTCCTGCGCCGTGAGATGCGACTTGCCGATCGAGGCTGCCGAACCGCTGAGCGGCTGGCTCGTTCCGATCTTGATCTCGGTGTCCGTCACACCGCGCATCGCCGGACACTTTTCTGACACCGAACGCTCCGTCGTCACCGTCGTTTCCGTCGTCGTTAACTTCGGACCAGTCGTCACTTTGGTGATGGTCGTGACTTTGCCACCAGGAACTGTCTTCGTCGATGTCGACGACTTCGTCGAAACCGATGCCACTATTCCCTTCGTCACTTCTACCCTCGTCGTTACGACTTTGTCAGACTGCTTCTGCGTGGTGATTTTTTTGTCGGTTTTGGTGGTGCCCTTGGCAACACGCTCCGTCGTCACCGTCATTTCCGTCGCCTGCGGTCGCGGTGCAGCCAACAGTGTCGACGCACCGAGGCACATCGCGACGACCGTCACTCCTACTCCGACTACCAACGAACCCCGACGTGATTTGTTTAAGTGTTTCATGTTCCCGCTTTCTATTGTGCGATCAAGGGACGGACCCTTGTTGGAAGGAACCCTAGTGGCAGTGACTCCTGTCACGCAAGTGCACACGATTGCACGTGCGTTTGCTCAGCCCTGACCGACGAGACCGGGACTGCCGATTTCGCAGGTCTGGTCGAGATCAAGAACCGAGATGAGCCGCCCGATGGCGAGATACTTCGAAATACAAATCGTCAAGTCGACGAGTCCGCCGTCACCAAGGTACCGGCGAAGGGCATCAGTGTCGTCGTCGGTGATCGACGTCGGCTCGGTGCAGAAGCGCTCGGCATAATCAAAACACAGTCGCTCGAGATCGGTGAAGCGGGGGCTGGAGCGCCAACCGACAACATCGTCGAGGAGAACCTCTGTGACGCCGGCAGCGATGCCCTCCGGCGAACGGTATGCCTTGCACCGGGTGCATCCGTTGATGTGTGCGATGCGGTATCTCACCAGCTCGTGCATGCGTGGCTGGAGCGTGCTCAGCGCAACGACGTCGTTAAACATGCCGATGACATCGGCCATGGCCGGACGATGCATGAACGCACGACGTGCATCCGGACCGCCGCGACCCTTCATACGTGCACCGACGTCCTCCGACAACAGTTCGACTCGTGCCATGTCTCAACTCCTTCGTGCCTGAGCTTCCGTCATCCTTCCACGTCACGCACCGCGCGCCAAGACCCCTCGCAGGTCGCCTCTTGCCGCGGCACGCCCCTCGCGGATCGCCTCGAGTACCGTCCGCGGCGCCGCGCAGTCACCGACGAGCACGACGTCGACATCGGCAGCGTCGAGTTCCCGCCCCAGCGAGTCGTCGGCCCGGTTCCCCACTGCGGCCACGACGGCATCGGCCGGGAACGACTGATCACGCCCGGTGAACAGGTGCGCGGCGCGCACGGCGCCAGCCCTGATCTCGCTCACCGCGGTTTGGGCATGGATGACGATGCCCTTTCCCCCCAGAGTCTGGAGAGTACGCATCATCGATGCCTGGTCGAGGTTGCCCGCGGCGTGAAGTTTGCCCGTCACGATGACGACCTTGGCGCCAGCATCGGAAAGAGCCATGGCGGGTGCATACGCCTGGAAGTGACCGACACCGTCGACGACGACGACGTTCTTGTCGCGCCATCTCAGCGGATCAAGCACCGCTTCGATCGGGGCGACGACGGCGACGGAGCCATCGGTCGTAATCGGTTCGGCGAGCGGTTGCGAGCCCGTTGCCACGATGATGCGATCGGCACCGAGTGCGCGAATATCTTCGGTCGACACGCGTGTGTTCGTTCGCACGTCGAGTCCGAGTCGGGACAGCTCACGCGCCTGGTACTCGATGATGTCGAGCAGCTCGCGACGCGTCTCATAAGAACCGGCTGCGCGCAGCTGTCCGCCGAGTTGTCCCGATGCTTCGAACAGCGTGACACGGTCACCGATCGATGCTGCGGAAAGGGCCGCTTCCATTCCGGCAGGCCCGCCGCCGATGACGACTATATGGCGAGAATTCTTCACGCGCGGGAGGTCGACGAACTGCGTCATCGATGATTCGAGACCCGCCTCGGGGTTCACCGCACACGTGATGCCTCGGTTCGTGTACAGATACCCGAAACACCCTTGGTTGCATCCGATGCACGGACGTACCTCGTGATCGCGTTCCTCGATCAGTTTGCGCACCCAGTGTGGATCGGCAATCAGCGCACGCGCTTCGGCGATGACGTCAATTTGACCCGATGCAAGTATCTGCTCGGCGTGCTCAGGGCGCTTGACGCGCCCGACACCGAACACCGGAATCGGGATTGCGGCACGAATGTTCGCTGCGTACTCGATGTACACGCCCTGCGGCACGTCCATCGGCGGAACGATCATCTCGTTGTTGCGCGAAGTTCCGGCGGACACGCTGACGTAGTCGAGATCGGACAGCGCACATACGGCCGCCGCGATCTGCACATACTCTTCGTTTTGTGGGCCACCGGGCGTGAGGTCCGAACCGTTGATGCGGATGCCCATGACCTTCGTGTCGCCAAGTTCGGTGCGCACGGCTTCGAGCACCTGCACGAGGAGTCGGATGCGGTTATCGAAACTACCTCCGTACTCGTCGGTGCGCTTGTTGTTCAGCGGCGACAGGAATTGGCCGAGCAGATATTCATGCGCGGAGTGCACCTCGATGCCCGCAATGCCGGATCGCGCGACATTGCGCGCCGCGGCGACGTAGCCCGCGATAACGTCACGAATTTCACGCTTGGTCATGGCATGCGGAATTTCGGGCGAAATCGCACTCCGGACGTCGGACGGCGCCCACAGTGGTAGCCGGGTGTCGTGCGACGACATTCGTGAACCGCTGTGCGCTATCTGCAGGATCGGTCGGCAGTCGTACGGGTCGAGTGCCGCGGCGAGGACGTCGAGAGACTTCGTGATTTCCGGTCGGTGTGCGGCAAGGTAATTCGGGAACTTCATCGTCGTGTCGTGAACTGCAGCGCCCTCAATGACGATCGCACCGACACCGCCGCGAGCCCTTTCAGCGTAGTAGCCGATCATCTTCTCGCCGATGACCGCCTTGTCGGAGTACAGCGTTTGGTGACCGGGGAAAACGGTACGGTTCTTCATTTGCAATCGTCCGGCGTTCAGCGGACTAAGTAGTGTCGGATACTTGTCGTGCTTCCCTGACATCATCGTCCCCCTTGTGATTTACTTCGTAATGTAGCGTTTAGTCGTTGGTCAACGTCGGTTCCCGACGAATGGCATCGAGAACGCTGAGTCGTCCGTACGTCATCGCCCGACTCAGTGAATACCCGCTGTTGTACCCCATCCCGGCAGCGAGCCGCGTAGCGCTCTCACCTACCGCATACACACCGGACACGGTCGTGCCGTCAGCACGCTTCACGCGTCCGGCCAGTGCCGTGACGATGCCCTTGCTCGCGATTCCAGTGTTCAGCAGACGCAGGTTCAGTCCGTGGAACGGGGCGCGGTCGAGAGGCGCAACGTTCGGGCTGATCGGATGGTTGCCGTCACCGCGGAACCGGCGAACCGAGTAGTTCTGCCCACGGGCGAAGTCGGGATCTTCACCGCGTGCCGCGTGCTCGTTGAAACGGGCGACCGTCACTTCGAGGCCGGCGGGGTCAACGTTCAACTTCACCGCCAGTTCACGCAGTGTCGGCGCCGACGACACGACATCCTGCGGATACGTACCCCCAGGTGGCGTGACGCCGAGTCCGTAGCGGTGCCGATGGTTGTCGTCCCACACCATGTACATCGGTACGTTTCGTCGGTCCGCACAGTCGCCCGCGAGCCCCATACGCACGATCGACGGATGGAACGAGTCGTCGCAGAAACGTTCGCCAAAACGATTCACGATGATGGAATGCGGCATACAGTGCTCGTAACAGCCGCGGAAACCGGTGTCGCCGTCGAATGCTCGCAACGACGTGAGATACCCGGGCAACACCGGTGCCGCCCACGCGGGAATCGCACGCATTGCCGCACCAGTCGGTTCAACCAGTGCAAGACCGTCACCCGACAACGTGCTGGGAGCGACGCTGCCACCACTGCCCTCGGGGATTTCGTTCCATCGACCTTCGCGGCGATCCCAGTCGTGCGCCCCGGTGGCGAGGATGACTGGACCGTGGATCTCGATTCGTTGACCGTCCCGATTGACGGCAACGACGCCCTCGACGTCACGATCGGCATTGACGATGAGCTCGGTCACCGCCGTGCCGGAAAGGATGTGAATGCCGCGCTTCACGACGGCAGCGAGAAAGTGGCCCGCGATTCCCTGCCCGAAAGTCATGACGTCGTCGGCGCGTCGCTGCGCCATGAGTTCGTGGTTCCACGTCGTCTTGCTGACGATGCCACCCCACGCGAACATCTCCCCGTACGTGATTCCGCTCGGAAAGTGGGGCGCATTGTGCAACAGACCGCGCGCCTCACCCAACGACGAACCGACGAACGGTGCGCCGGTGATGTACCGCCCGGACGACTTCGAGCCGCGCACCGTTGGGAAGTAGTAGTCGGGATATTCGGGAATGACCGTCCAGTTGATGACCCCGGTTGATTCGAAGTATTCGGCAGCTTCGCTCGCGCCGCGGATCCACTCGTCGGCGAGCGCCTCGTTGAATGCCTTCGGATCGACTTCGGCGAGAGTGCGGATGTAATCGAGCACCTCTTCGTAGGTGTCGGGTTCGCACCCTTCGCGTCGCGCAACGTGGTTGTCGCCGATCCACACTTGACCACCCGAATATGCAGCTGCTCCGCCGAGTCGCTCGTTCTTTTCGACGAGAACGACGTCGCATCCCTCATCGGCAGCAGTGATTGCGGCGGCGAGGCCGCCCATGCCCGCCCCGACGACTATGAGCTGGCGGCGCGTCACGACTTCGGCGGGCGCACGCCATCAGCACCCGGCAGCCACGAGGCGACTCCAGAGATGGGAATGGCACAGACCACGGCTTCCACGATTTCGGTCTCGGTTGCCCCGGCGTTGCGCGCGCCAACGGCATGGATACCAACGAATCGAGAAGAGAATTCGGCTGCATTTACCGTGCACAGCAACAGCTCTACATACTTCGACTCGAGCAAATTTTCCGACAGCGCCCACTCACGCATGAGGAAATAGCCCTCGAGTGCGCGCGGTGCCTCGTCGGCCATCAGCTCGATATAACTGGGAACGAAACCGAAGTAGGAGATGAAATACTCCTTTGCCTTGTCTGCCGAGGCGTCAAAAGTCGGGCGCGATGACGGTGGGGCGAGCACGGGCATTCCGCCTGTCGCCTGCTCGGCGGCTGCCCAGAATTTCTGAAACACCGACTCACCGCGCGAGATGAGCACAGACACCGCGGCGCCCTGCAACTGCTGCACAGTTACTCCGCGTTCGACTGCGCGACGCAATTCGCGACGCGCAGTCTCTTCGTGATTGCGCACAACGGCAGCCGTCGCCATAAAGAGAGCCTTGATGCCAGCGGGCAGCGCACCGTCGAGATCGCAAACTTCCCGCACGCGGGCAAGACCCTCGGCGAATTTCGGCGTGAGCCCAGCCAACTGGCCGCTGCGCAGAAGCACGCTGCCTGTTTCCTCATGTCGTGCCTGTGGCGATGAGGGTGCACCTGTTGTCTCGGCGAGCAAGCAACGTGCCGCCTCGTCGACTCGTTGTCCGACGTACACACCTCTCTGGCGGGCGAGCTCGTTACACGCCGCAATGCGACCAACTTCCCACGCATCAAACGCGTCGCCCATCGCTGCAGTTGACACGTCGTAACATGCACCGGCAAGGCCAGCTTCTTGGAGCATCACGAGACCAGAGATGCCGGAGTCGTTCTTCGAGCGCCCACCGTCGGCACAAATGAAACCGTGCGGCGACACTTCGGTAATGAACCGGGCACCCGTCGGACCTGTGTGCCCCGCGGTCACGAGCACGTTGCGGTTGTCCTCGGGTTGCGCAAACACAATGGAGTCAGTCACGACAATGCTGCGATTCACCGCAGAAGATTCTTTGATTTCGCGACGCACTTTTGTCGTCGGAGTGACGTCACCTGGATCTTGTGTGGCCAGAAGTTCGGCAGCCTGCCGTGCCGCCATGCCGTAGGTGACACCGCATCGCTCAGCCAGAATATTCATCCGAGAAATTTTGCCGTTGGTAAACATGTCGAGGGCATTGCCAAGCTCGGCAGTGCTGCCATCGACGGTTGCAGCAGGTATCCCGAGCGCTTCAAGATAAAACAGTCCTTGGATTCCCGAGCCATCTTTGGCGATATTCACATCGTGGCCAATCACTGCACGGGGTTGATGCGGCACCATCAGTCGCACTGGCAAAACCCCGCAATATGAGGCAGCAACCATGACGTCACCGATATTTCTGGCATCGCAGTACCGCGCAGAGTCAATCCCGATTACCCGAACCGAGCCGTGTGTCGCGAGTAGCTCCTGGGGATGGTCTTCTTCACGGGCCAGTAATGGCGCTACATCTGTTGGCACTAGGAGACCCCCTCGGCGAACCATACCCGAAATTTGCTCGTTGCGCCATTGACCAGTTGCCGCAGACGAGTATCATCGTGTTTAGCAGTTGTTAGGTGACTGCCAACCACTCACGACCCGCAAAGGATAAATCATGACCGCTCTACTTGAATCGCCAACCACCGATGATTTGACCGCAATGAGCCCAGCCCAGTTTGTTGAACTGCTGCGGGAACAACTTCGCCAACCTGGTGGCGGGATGCACAACCACCCCATCATCGAGGCCATGGAAGCCGGCACTGCAACAAAAGAGCAGCTCGCGCTCTTTGGAGCACAGTTTTACCTGCACATCTCCAAGATGCTCCCCTGGATTGGGCTCATGTACGTGAACTGCCCATTTCCAGAAGTTCGCTCCGCGCTCGTCAAGAACCTTGCCGAAGAAGAACTCGGCATTATTACAAACACTGCTGCACACCCGACTCTGCTCCTGAAGTGGCTCAACAAACTAGGCGCATCGGATGCAAGCGTCGTCAACCAAGAGCAACTACCTGAAGGTCGCCGACTCACGGAATATTTCGAATTTATGGGCCGTTGTCGCCCGTGGTTCGTGCCTCTCGCCGCCATCGGCATCGGACTTGAGTCATTTGTCCCCGATACCTTCCGACGAATTGTCGCTGCCCAGAAAAAGCACTACGGCATGACCGACGACGACCTCATCTTCTGGACCATGCACATTTTGGCTGACGCCGAGCATGGTGACGAAGGAATCGAGATTGTGTCGGAGTACGTCACCGATGCTGTTGGACGCAAACAGGTTTTCGACTGCACCGTTGAAACCGGCAAAATGTTTTCTGACCTCTGGAACGTCTACAAGTTGGCTTAGGTTTAGCTACAACTTTGCGACTTCACCGCCGTCGATAACGAAACAGGCTCCTGTTACGAACGACGACAGTGGTGACAGCAGGTAACAGACAAGGGGTCCAAGTTCGTCTGGCGTGCCCATGCGTCGGAGTGGAATCTTCTTCAG
>SXGQ01521930.1_pt1 | contig 12086 bp, 3 predicted proteins | sample 3178371 | NCBI WGS metagenome assembly SXGQ01 (sample SAMN11356859, study PRJNA531348) | freshwater metagenome | isolation source: freshwater sample F1-20 | place: China: Fuxian Lake, Yuxi | collected 2017-12-25 | reverse complement strand
TGCGAGCTAAAGCCTGGATTACAAATTATTTAAAAACAGTTGATATCAATGATGAACCACGTGGCCTTGAAAGAACTGTAAGTGCAACTACAGAAACTCTTTCATTGTCTGGACGTGTTGACCGAATTGATGAACGTGATGGTGAATTAGTAATTGTTGATTACAAAACAGGAAGAAATGCACCAGAAGTTGATGATGTGGCATCATCACTCGCCTTAGCAATTTATGCAGTTGGCGCAGCGCGGACAATGCGGATGAAATGCACAAAAGTTGAACTTCACCACCTGCCATCTGAAACAGTTGTTGCATATGACCACTCCCCAGAATCTTTAAATCGCCATATAAAACGGGCTGAATCAATTGCGCGCGAAGTTCAAGCCGAAGCCTTAAAACCAGAGAGTGATAGTAATTACCGACCAAATCCTTCTGCTCTTTGTGGTTACTGTGACTTCGCCCGGATCTGTCCAGATGCCTCTGTTGAACCGGCCAAACCATGGGCGGTAATTGAAAAGCAAGAGCTCTAATATCTGGAAAGCGCAGCCCGGTTTGACCTAATACGATTGTCCTCAAATGAGCACCTACTTCGCCCCAGATTCGATCGCTTGGAAGATCCATGCCGATCCATCATTAGTTGTTGGCGGAATTCGGGCATTACTAGAACAGGGCTTACATCCTGGTGCAATGGCAGGAGTGGCTGCTCACTCTAATTTTCGTGAAGATTCCTGGGGCCGGTTAACGCGCACCGGAGAGTATGTAGCACTTGTTACATATGAAGAGCGCGAAGTTGTAGATATGGCCGCAAAACATGTGCGAGATGTACATGAGCGATTGGGTTTAGGTGATCCACATTTACTGCTTTGGGTGCACGCATCAATGGTTGATGCATTTTTAGATAATGCACGTCGTTCTGGAATGCCAATCACCGATGCAGAAGCGGATCAATACTTGGCTGAGATGGTTACCTTTGCAAAACTTGTAGGCATCCCAGAGGTAGATGTTCCAGCATCTGTAAATGAGTTAGCGCAATATATGAAAGATATTTATCCAGAATTAATTGCATCTGAAGAAGCCAAAAAGACCTCTGTTTTCTTGCTTTTCCCACCTATGCCAAAGTTGGTACGATTTATTACACCGGCTACGCCATTGTGGGCTGGAGTTGCGACATTAGCCGGGTCTTCACTTCCAGATTGGGCCCGTGATCTTTACGGGTGGCCATCAATTCCGGGACAAAATATCGCCACTGATATTTCATTGCGCACATTTAGAAATGCCACATTGCGATTGCCACAATCTTTCCGCGAGAGTCCATTAACTAAAAAAGCCCGAGATAAAGTGGCCAAATGAGCCGGGTAATTTCCTTTATTAACCTCACTGGAGGGGTCGGACGAACTACCTCTGCGATCAGTATGGCGGTGGCATTTTCCGAATATGGCAAGAGGGTTTTGTTGGTCGATCTGGACCCAAACGGTGGGGCCTCCTTCTCGTTAGGCCTAGAAAACCCCCGATTGAGCGCAACTGAGATCTTTTCTGGCCGCCCCAGAGCCCTAGGAATGATCTATAAAACAGCCGACCGGATCGATGTAATCCCAGCCAATCTCACTTTAGAGGCTGCCGCTCTGAAAGCTGCGGGTAAAAAAGATGGTGAATACATATTGCAAAAAGCGCTTGAAAATTTGGAGTACGACGTAATTATTATTGATGCACCAGCCACAAATTCTTATCTTGCAAAGTGCGCCGTACTCGCTGCAACGGAATTTATCATTCCAACAAGATTAGATATCTTGTCAATGCGTGGAGTTTTTTCAGCAATCGAATTAATTGAAAAATTCAAGAAATCTGAGAAAAAGAATTACCAAATTCTGCCAACAATGGTTGAAAGTAGAAACAAAAGCCAAGGATTAATTTCTGCTGATTTAAATTCTCGTTACGGTGAATTAGTAATTTCGCCGGGGATTGCGAAAAGGGGCGGATTTTCAGAGGCTGTTGGGGCTGGCAAATCTGCACTTTCGCTTTTCAAAACCAGCGATGGTGCAGCAAGTTATCGCGAGATCACTTACCCGCTACTTTAATTTGCAATTTGTATATAAAAATATAATTAACAAAAAACCCTTTAAAATAAGGCCTTTTTACACTCTCAAATATTTGTCCTACGTGTGTTGGACAAATATTATTTATATATTTACTTAAAAAGTCAGTGAAAACCCCATATATAACTGCAAATTGTTACTTGCGTTTCACGCACAGATTTAAGATTGCACTATGCATCCCGAGGCGAAAATCTCCTGGTGGAGCCATCTCTTTGGCTCGCGGGATTTCGGGCTGCCAATTTTTAGTCGATTAAAAAAGAATGATCGAAGCCGACTCTTCCTTGTTGCAATTGGACTTTTTACAGCTTTAATTTTTTCGCAAAACACGTCATCGGCGATGGCTGCATCTTCTCCTTCTTGTGCAAATTATGTTGGCTTAGGTGGAACCCCTGGGTCAACAACTAATCAAGCTGGACATGGTTGCGTAATTATTAAATATATTTCTGCAGGTGTTACTAATTACGAAACATTTAATTACACCGGTGCGGATCAAAGTTGGAGTTCACCGGCTGGAGTAACTTCGGCAACTTTTTATTTAGTGGGCGCAGGTGGCGGTGCAGTTAACCTTTCGGGAGCGTATGGACCTGGCGGTTCTGGCGGCTTCTCTACCGGCACTTATGCCCTTTCCGGAGTAACAAATTTTAAAATTATTGTGGGACGGGGTGGCTACTCACTAGGAAATATAAGTACTTATGGCGGTGGTGGTGCCGGCGGCGGCGGCTCGGGTGGTTACGGAAGTGGTGGTGGAAGGTCCGCAATTCGCTTAGCTGCTGGAACTAGCGATTTAATTACAGCTGGCGGCGGCGGCGGCGGCGGCTACAGCAATTACTGTGGAGGTGCCGGCGGTGGATTAGCGGGTGCTGATGCAGTTCCGCGAAACAATCCCGATGCAAAAGGCGGCACACAAAGCGCTGGTGGTGCTGGTGGATTTTCGATAAATAGCCTAACTGGCAATACGGGAGCTGCTTATCAGGGCGGAGCCGGCCGGGACGAAAGTGGCGGCGGTGGCGGTGGTTACTTTGGCGGCGGTGGCGGCGGTGACAATTCCGCTGGCGGCGGTGGTTCTGGATTTATTGGTGGGGCTGGGATTACAGGTGGTTCAACAGTTGCAGGCAGTTGTACTGGAGTTGGAAACTCTGCAGCACTCACATTCACAATTACTTATGATGGAAATGGTAGTACTGGTGGAACTGTTCCTACTTCTTCAAATGTAAATGCATTTGCCTCTACAACCCTTGCAACAAACTCGGGAACACTAGCGCGCACTGGTTACACCTTTAGTGGTTGGAACACTCGTGCAGATGGCGCTGGAACCACTTACACGGTAGGACAAACAAACTTTGCTCCGACAAGCGATTTAACTTTGTACGCGCTTTGGAATTCAACAATTACTTACAACACAAATGGTGCCACTGGAACGGTTCCAACAGCTGTAACCACAACAACAGATGCGAGCAGAACATTTCAACTAAATTCTGGTTCTGGATTGACTAGAACAGGATTGAATTTTTCTGGCTGGAATACAGCAGCGGATGGAAGTGGAACGAATTATTCAGGCGGTGCTTCATATACAAGCACCGGCAGCGCAACACTTTATGCAATTTTCAAACCAACGATTTCGTATAACGCAAATGGTGCAAATACTGGAACTGCTCCCGCAACTGTTGTAGCTCCAACGCCTGGAACTACGTGCATAGCAAGCACTGGTTATACAAACTGCAAAATTTTTTCCTACACAGGTGCAGATCAGCAGTTCACAATTCCTGCAGACATAGATGAAACAAAAGGAGTTTTAGTTGAAGCTTGGGGTGCGGGTGGTGGCGGATCGGTCGCGTACTATGGCGATCCCAGTGGCGGTGCAGGTGGATATTCAAAAGCAACTTTAACGACACCAACTTCGGGAGAAGTTCTAAAAATTGTTGTTGGCCAAGGCGGACTTGTTCGTGATCAAACTGTTAAATATGGCGGTGGCGGTCCTGGCGGAGAAGGTGGACAAGTAGGTTCTAGCGGCGGTGGTTACTCGGGAATTTTCACTGGAACTACACCACTCATTATTTCCGGCGGTGGCGGTGGTGTTTCACCAGGATCAGCAACAACTGGAACTGCTGGCGGAGGCGGTGGTGCCAATCAAAATGGTGGTCAAGCAGGCACCGCAGGGGCTTCTGGTCGAGGAGGAACTAGCTCTGCTGGTGGTGCTGGTGCAACTGGAAACACTAGCTGTCCAACAACTGGATCTTTATCTCGCAATGGTTCTTATTTGCAAGGCGGAGCATCATGCAATCAAGCCAACTCAGAAGGTGGCGGCGGTGGCGGCGGTGGTTACTACGGCGGCGGCGGCGGTACCTATCAAACTGCAGGTGGCGGACCAGAAAATGGTGGCGGTGGCGGCGGCTCGGGTTACCTTGATTTAACGCGCGGAACTCTGTTAACTGCCACTGCTGGTGGAAATGGTGTTTTGAGTAATTTCTCTTACTCAGATGTATCAAGTGTAAATTATAGAAATAATGCAGGTCGTGGAGGCAAGGCTTACACAAATACCGTTGCAGATAACTCTGGTGGAAATGGATTGATTACGATCCAGTGGAAATCATCAACACCAGATTTAACGATTGCTGACAACACTGGAAACCTTGTTCGCACGGGTTACACATTCTTAGGTTGGAACACTGCAGCAAATGGAACAGGTACTCGTTACAACGTATTAACTCCTGTTGCGCCAAGTACAAGTTTAGTTTTGTATGCAGAATGGTCTGCAAATAATTACGCAATTACTTTTAATGCAAATGGTGGAACTGGCACGATGGCAAATTCTGCGATTGTTGCCGGAACTGCAAAAGCACTTACTGCAAATGCATTCACACGTACTGGTTTTACTTTTCAAGGGTGGACAACAAATGCAGATGGAACAGGCACTACTTACACAAATTCACAATCAGTAACTCTTTTCGCAAATATAACCTTGTATGCCAAATGGCTCGCTGGAACTTTTTCAGTTGAGTTTGGTAACACTCCTGGGACATCAGGATGTATCGATCCTAGGTGTACAAATGCTGGCCAAGTTGGCCAAAAAATGCCAAATCAAACCTTTACAGCAGGAACCCCTTTTACTTTAAGTACAAATCTTTGGTACCGAACTGGTTATGTTTTTGCTGGATGGAGCACAATCTCAGGTAATGGCAATCCGGTTGTCTATGCAGACCGCGCAACAGTCACTTTCTTTGGCAACACAACTATTTACACTCAATGGAACACGGTATACACCATCTCCTACAATGCGAATTCCGGTACTGGAACAGTTCCAGCAAGTGCTAATTCATTAAATGGTGAGACTGTTACGGTTGCTAGCAATTCTGGAAACTTAACAAAATCTGGATTGACTTTTTCTGGATGGAATACAAAAGCAGATGGCACTGGTAAAACATATTTAGCAGGTAGCAGTCTTGCTCCCACTGCAAATACAACATTGTTTGCTATGTATTTGGCAGCATGTAATCCAACTAGAACTACTGCAGGCGGTTATGTTGTTCTCACATTCACGGGTGTAGGAAATTGCTTATGGGTTGTTCCCTCAACAGTTTCTTCAATTGATTTGCTAATAGTTGGTGGTGGCGGTGGTGGAGGTTCGTCACTCGGTGGTGGCGGTGGTGGAGGTCAAGTTATTTCACAAACTGGTGTGACATCAATTGGGACTGCGATTATTTCTGTCGCAGCTGGTGGCTCTGGTGGTTCTGGAAGTTATACCGCTGTGCAAAATCATGGAAAGACTGGCGGTCAGAGTGGTTTCATCACTCCAACTGTAAGCAGTATTGCAATTGGTGGAAGTGGTGGAAATGGCCGCAGTTCTGCAAGCAATTTAAATCCAGATGGAAGTGCGATTAGCACTGGCTATGCAGGCGGGGGTGGTGCGTTTCAAAATGCTCCAGCACATATTGCGATCGCAGGAGTTTGCGGCAATGCGTGCATTGGTGGAACTGGTTCCAACTACGGAGGTGGAGGTGGCGGAGGTGCAGGTGGTATTGGAATTGGCAGTGTTGCCGCAGCAAATGCATCAGCAGGTGGACCCGGTCTTAGTAATTCAATAAGTGGAAGTGCGATTTATTATGGCGGCGGTGGTGGTGCAGGTAAATACAGCGGCACTCCAAATTTCACTGGGTTAGGCGGCGTTGGCGGGGGCGGCAATGGATCTGCTGGAACAAATATTGGTGTAGCCGCTGGTTTAAGCGGAAGTGGAAACGGTGTTAGTGGAGATGTAAATAGTGGTGGTGGTGGCGGCGGCGGTTACGACGGTGGTACCGGAGGAAACGGCGGTACCGGAGTTGTCGTTTTGCGATACGAATTTGGACAAGCCAGTGCACCAACTATCACTTCAATAACTCCATCGTCAGGTCAGTTATCAGTTGCATTTACTGCGCCACAAACTGATGGTGGTGCAGCTATAACTAATTATCAATACTCAATAGATGGTGGGACAACATGGGTTACACCATCTCCGGCACAAGTAAATTCACCTTTATTAATTACTGGATTAACGAACGGAACTACCTACCCGGTAGTTATTCGTGCATTTAATGGGAAAGCTGGAGTTTCTTCAAATCTAGTTTCAGGAACGACGCCACTAAGTGCTCCTACAATTTCTGCTGTTGCCGGTAATGCAAATGCAACCATAACTGTTACAGCTGGGGCAGGTGGAGCGCCAACTTCTTATCTGGTGACTGCTTTAAATAACAGCGGTGTCGCATTAGCAGGTCCAATAACTTGCACTGTTACAGCCCCGAGTACATCTTGTGTGATTTCTGGATTAACAAATAACACCGCTTATAAGTTTTCAGCTGTTGCATACAAATCTTCATTAACTTCACCTGTATCAAATGTAACTGCTGCAGTAACTCCGACAAGTTATGTCATTACCTACAATGGAAATAATTCAACGACAAATACAACAGCTGAATTCACAACTGGCACTCCATTGATTTTGCCGACACCGTTTAAAAATGGCTATAACTTCAATGGTTGGTTTACTGCATCAACTGGTGGAACATTGGTGGGCCAAAATGGTTCTTCTTATTCACCGGCTGCGACTGGTACTTTGCATGCACAGTGGACTGGGATCTCTTACGCCATTACTTACAATTCAAATGGAAGTGATGGTGGTTCAGCACCTGCAAATGGAACATTTACAACCGGCCGTACTGCTTACTCAATTGCTGCATTCAGCGGTGTGCTTACCAAGAGCGGTTATACATTAACTGGATGGAATACAGCTGCTAATGGAAGTGGAATTGATTACGGTCCAGGACTTGCAAACACCACTTATTCGTTAAGTGCCAATTTAACTTTATTTGCTAAATGGAGTTACACCAATTTTTCAGTAACTTATGCATTAAATGGCGGAACAGGAACATTGCCGACATCTGGGACGAAAATCATTGGCGAAACTTTTACAGTTGCAGCTGCTACTGGATTAAGTAAGCCTGGATTTTCTTTTGGTGGATGGAGTGATGGAACAAATACCTATCGCGCTGGAAGTGTTTACACAGTTGGAAGTGCAAATGTAACTTTGACCGCTCGCTGGATTGCACTTTATTTAATTACTTTTGACAAAAATGGCGCAACATCAGGTTCTGCTCCGTCTGGCACAACTTATGTGGCCGGTGATGCTGGAATTTCACTCCCAGCTGTTGGTGGAATGAGTAAGAGTGGATACATTTTTGATGGTTGGTCTACAACACCTACTGGATCACTTGCCAATTCTCCATTTACAACTAACGCGGATGTAACTCTTTACGCTAAATGGAGTTTGGCAACTATTTCCATCACATTTTCTGCCGGATTAGCTGGGGGAGTTGCACCAACACTCACTTCACTTCCTGCAACGACTTCTGCAGCATTCGGTTCATTATTTACATTGCCAACTACTGATACCGCGACTACAACAAGTGCAGGTAATTTCGTATTGGTTGGCTGGAACGATGGAAGTTCGACATATCGTCCTGGTGATACTTATCGAATCACTGCAGTACCACCAATTTTTACCGCCCAATGGGTCGCGATTTACACCGTGAGATATTCATTAAATGGTGGAAGTTCAGCCGTACCTGCTGATGCAACATATATAAATAACACCGGAATCACAACGGCTGCAATTCCATCGAGAACTGGATACAACTTCGTAAATTGGATCGATCAGAGTAATGAAACTGTCGGCGCTAATGCAGCTTACACAGTTCGAGATGGACATTATCTTCTGTATGCAGTTTGGAGCCCGATTGCGTACAACATTACATTCTCTGATAATTCAGTTGCCGGCGTAAGTGGGATTCCAGCAGTTCAAACTGGAAATCTTGGTGAGATAGTTTCTTTAAATTCCAACAAGCCATCTCGTGCTGGTTATCTATTTAGTAACTGGACAACAAATGCAGATGGTTCCGGATTGGCATATGGCGCAGGGTCACAATTAATTTTGGGAAGCGCTGATGTAACACTTTATGCACAGTGGAGTGCAGCGACTAATACGATTATTTATTCTGGAACCATCACAAGTGGTGCACTACCTAGTGCACAAGGAGCTGCAACCGGGGCTACCGCTGTACTTGCGGCGAGTACTGGATTTACGCGCACTGGTTACACCTTTGATAAGTGGAGCGATGGAATTGATCTTTATTCTGCTGGTGCAAACTTCACAATGCCAGCGGCAAATACATTAATCACTGCACAATGGATTTTAAATGCTCCAAATACTCCTGCAGCTCCGACAGTTGTGGCGGGGGATTCAAGCGCGACAATCACCGTAGTGCCAGGAAGTGGAAATGGTGGCCCAGCAACGTCATACGTAGTTACTGCCGCACCTGGTGGCGCAACTTGTACTGTTTACAGCCCTGCAACTACTTGTTCAATTTCCGGTCTTGATAATGGAACTGCCTACACATTCACCGCTGTTGCTCATAATAATTCTGGATCTGCTGGTCCTTCAGCGCCATCAAATGCAGTAATTCCAGCTACAAAACCAACTTTAGTAACTTCAGTTAGTGCAGTTGCTGGAAATACCAATTCGGTAGTTACATTTACAGCACCAAGTAATAATGGCGGCGCTGAAATAAGTTCGTACACCGTCACCTCTTCGCCAGGTGGTTTTACTTGCGTACTTAATGCACCATTTACAACTCCGCTTACTTGCACTGTGCCTGGTTTAACAAATGGTGTTGCTTATACATTTACAGTAAGTGCATCAAATGGCGCGTACACATCTGATGCTTCAGCATCATCTGTTGCAGTAACTCCAAAAACTGTTCCTGGTGCTCCAACTCTTTCTGCGGCAACCTCATCAACAACATCTCCAGGAAGTGCCACAGTAACCGTTACTCCACCGGGATCTAATGGTGGAGATTCAATAATTTCTTACACGGTAACTTCTTCTCCTGGCGGCTTTACCTGCACTGTATTAGCTCCAAATACCAGTTGTATTGTTGAAGGTTTAACACCTGGTGTGGCATATACCTTTACTGCCGTTGCGCGGAACTCCGTGCCAGGAACCTCTGCAGCATCTGTGCCATCTAATTCAATTACCCCAGTTGCCAAACCTTCTGCACCAACAAATGTGATTGCAGCAGCTGGTGATGAAGAAGTAACCGTTTCATTCACTTCACCTTCCGCAAATGGATCACCAATAACGAGTTATAAAGTCATCGCATTAACAATTGACGGAGTACCGATTTCGCCAGAGAAAAGTTGTACGCCTGCTGGAAGTGCAACAAGTTGTACCATCACTGGATTAGATAATGAAAGGCCATATACATTCTCTGTTACCGCAACCAATGCGGTTGACACAAGTTTTGCAAGTACGGCCTCTGCTGTAACGACACCAAAAGATCGCTTCCCTCCAAATCTATTGATCAATGGACCGCCAAGTGGGATAGATATCGTTGGCAATGTCCTAACTTCCGTTGCAATTTTTGAAGGAGCGCCAGAGCCAGTTGTCACTTTTCAATGGCAAAGATGTTCCTCAGAGACTGATTTAACGACTTGTGCTGCAATCAATGGTGCAACAGCCGCAACATATAGAACTGTTTCAGCGGATGAAGGAAAGTTTATTCGAGTTGTTGCGACCGCCACTAATGGAGTATCACCAAATGCTATGGCAACTTCACCACTAAGTGCGGAGATCACTGGACCGCCAAGAGCGACTACGCCTACTACGGGTATTGCCGCAAATGTAAATGAGCCATACTCGTTGGCTACCGTTGCCTTCGGTGGATTAGCACCAATCATTTATGCCATAACTTCTGGTGTGCTTCCAGCCGGATTAACTTTTGATACTTTTACTGGCAATATAACTGGTACGCCAACAGTTGCAGGAAATGCAACATTAGTTATTTCAGCAACTGATCAAAAGAATCAAAGTAGCTCAATCACATTCACCTTAACCGTAGTAGATCCAAATGCAGCGGCGCCCGAGATTTCAACTGCATCGGGAAGCAATTCGACTGCTGGAGCAGAATCAGCTACAAAAGCAGCAGCCGAAAAAGCGGCTGCAGAAGCAGCTGCAAAACTTGCTGCTGAAAAAGCTGCCGCAGAAGCTGCAGCAAAATTAGCAGCGGAAAAATTAGCAGCAGCAGCGGCGGCAAAAGCAGCGGCCGATAGAGCGGCAGCTGCCGTAGCGGCCAAACTTGCCGAAGATAAAATCGCTGCAGCGCAAGCAGCTCAGGAAGCTGCAGACAGAGCGGCAGTAGCTGCCGCAGCAAGGATCAGAGCAGCAAACGAAGCTCAGGTTGCAGCGCGGGCAGCTACGACAAAAGCTGCTGAATTAGCAAAGGCACCAACCGTGAGTACCGCTTCCAAACAACTTGCAGCTGCTGCGGCTGCCGCAGCAAGGATCCAAGCAGCAGCGGCTGTAAAAAATGCTGCAGCTGCCGCGGCCTCTGAAGTGGCTGCAAAAAATGCACTTGTTGCTGCGGCAAAAGAAGTCACTATTTCTATCGGATCATTAAATTCAGCAACAGCAACTGCGGCCAAATCCGCTACAGCCGATATCGCTGCTGCTGCAGCAAAAAATGCTGCAGAATTATCTGCAAAAGCTGCTGCTGGCGAAGCATTAGCAGCAAAGAGCGCCGCTAATGCAGCAGCAAGAATTGCAGCTGACGCGGTAACCCGAGCAGCAGCACAACAGAAAGCTGCCGCAATTGCTGCCGAGTTGGCACAAAAGAAAGCACAAGAACTAGCAGTAGCAACAGCCGAAAAAGCAGCTGCCGAAAAAGATGCACAAAAGGCTGCTGCAACTCTTGCTGTAGTTTTGGAAGAGCAATCTAAATTATCTGAACAGCTTGCTTCGGCAGATACTGCAGAGGAGCGAGCACTTGCTCAAAAATTACTTACTGAAATTGAAAAGAAAGTTGATCTGGCGCAGGATGCTGTTGATGATGCAATTAAAGATGCATCTGAAATTGCTGTCTCTACTGCAAAATTAGAGAAGAGTGCGACACAAGCGGCAGCAGCAGTTCAAATAAAAATTAAGGCCGCAGAGAATGCAAATAAAATTGCCCAAAAAGCTAATACCAATGCAGAAAAAGTCACCGCTCTTTCAATTGTTGCCGAAAATGCTGCTACGTCTGCTAAAAAAGTGGCAAAATCTATTCCTAAAAAAGCACCAAAACCTGTCGCACCACCAGTTGCAGCAAATGCTCCAAGATCCGATGCATTGATAAACATCAGTGGCTTAAAACCTGGCCAGAAGATCCGCGTTTCAGTAAAAGTAAATATCAAATGAGAAAAATACTCCTACTTAATTTATTTATCTTGAATATCAGCATCTTCCCGGCCATGGCTGAAGGCGAAGTGATAATTGATCGCTTAACCACGCAACAAGCCGAAGATTTAAACATTGTAATTCCCTACAAGACTCCGCCAGGTTTTCACTCTATTACTATTGAAGTTTACGATGATAATGGCACTGTAAATGAAAAAGAAATTCCATTTTGTAAGAATCTAGTGGGCGAGATTAAGTGG
>SXGQ01244970.1_pt1 | contig 12086 bp, 17 predicted proteins | sample 3178371 | NCBI WGS metagenome assembly SXGQ01 (sample SAMN11356859, study PRJNA531348) | freshwater metagenome | isolation source: freshwater sample F1-20 | place: China: Fuxian Lake, Yuxi | collected 2017-12-25 | reverse complement strand
TTAAATTTCACTAACGCTTATAAATATCACACCCGACTGCCTCGCACACTTAAAACACTGAGCCGCGGTGAACTATTAGAGTTAGCTATAGTCAAGTCAGACAACTTTGCCGCATATACTTTATGTGAGAATTATCCAGGTGGTGTTGATCGTTGCGTAGCAGAGATGAATCATCAGGCCTTGGAGTTTGGTATGTTCTCAACACACTTCGCAGATCCTACAGGACTTGATGAAGGCAATCAGAGTAATGCCCGTGATCTAGTTAAATTAGTCCTAGTGGCCAGCCATCATCCAGAAATCACAGATGCTAGTGGTAAACCCAGCGTTAATATTCTAGTAAGGAAACGTTGGTGGGAGTTTGGTAATACTAATCCCTTAGTCCGTCGCAGTGATAATATCCTGGTCAGCAAGACCGGTTACATACATCAAAGTGGTGGATGCCTCGTCATGCTAGCGGATACTGAACTAGGTCAGCGTGTGATAGTTTTGTTGGGTAGCAAGAACACGCGAACACGTATCCCGGAAGCAGAACAGATCAGCCTTGTGGTATCAGGCAGTGATGTTGATGTTGGATATTAGTTTTTCTTTTTGACTTCGTCTAGCTTACTGGCTTCATCAAATTTTTCGTTAGCTTCTTTTTCAACTTTCATCTGTTCCATAACACGATCACTTTCAATGATTTTGCCACGTAGGTGTAGAACAGTATTGACTTTTTGATTTAAACGGATCAGATCATTGTCCAGCATACGGATACGATCGATCAAGGCAATAAGAACTGTATTAGCATCTGATATAACAGGTTTTACTTCCGTGGTCGCCCATGTCCATACATATTTGATGATAAGTCCCATGCCCACTGCGAACACGATGGGGAATCCATATTTGCTAATTAATGCTACGACGTCCATTATTTCTTTTTACCTTTTGATAATTTAGTTTGTAATTCAACTATTTTTGTTTCTTGTTCTATAACTAGTGCTTCTAACACTTTAACACGATCATCAACTAGTTTATTTTCTTCTAGATCTTTGAGATTGCTTTCCTGATCAGCAGATTGTTTAGCTGTTATGGCTTCTACTGATTCTGTCAGGCTGTTTACCTTAATGTTATATTCATCTACACGCACCTGTGCGTCATATGCCCAATAGGCTAGGCAACCTACGGCGGCCACAGCCAAACTGGCAAATAATGTTTTTTCTTTATCACTCATTTATTATTTTCTCTATTTGTGTATTGTGTTCATTAATCATATCTTTTACCTGATTGAGACCAGGAGTTAACCACCATAAGACCAGTACTAACCATATGATCCAAACAACTATTTGTAGCCAATATTTCATAAGGCTCCTATGATAACCATTGGTGGATGTAGTCATACCAAATCAATCCACCAAAAAATATAGCCAGCAATACTACTATGATACCGTCGGCGATTTTCATGGTTGCGGATACTCTACACCTTGGACCCAATGTTCTAAACGCTCAGCATAGCGTGTGATGCTGTGATTAGTAAAGAAGTTGATACCTTCCTTGCGTTTTAAGCCTACTATGAATCCACGCCATACATCTTTAGTTACCTGCATGAATGTAGGTGCACGTAAGTTACCATAGTGATTTATATACATAGCACCAGCTAGATGATGGAATGGCCATAATGGCACACGGGCAACTATGTCTGCGTTATTGACAAAACGATATGCTAGTAAACCAGTAGCTTCCATACCTCTAATATATTCTTTATTACCGCAACGTGGACTACCATATGTAAACAATGCCTGTGGACTTGGCAAATTATCAGCTCGCTGTAGCCTATATGCCAATAACGTTGCCATGGCCGCACCTAAGCTGTGCCCTGCGCACCATACCGTGCGTGTCTTGCCATAATCATGTGCAAGGTCAACTACGGCAGACCAGATATCATCAACTGATTCTTTGAATCCAGCATGCACCTTGCCAATACCAGTTGAGCTTTTAACAGGTATAGCCTTAAGGTCAGCGGCAATGTCTTTGAATTCTGCGGGTTCTGTGCCGCGACATACTATAACTAAGTCATCGTCGTTTACCAACCAATAGGCTTGGCTGCCATCATGGTCGATAAACGTCGCTTTGAATCCTAGTTCTTTAAACTTTGCTTTGCCCGCTTTCTCATCTAAATAGGCATACTCACTGCAACGAGCAAACAATGCCGCTTGCTCTGGGAACGGTCTCATGTTAATTGCCATTTAATCTCTCCTTGCGTCATTCTTGCCGTCTGCACGTGCAATACGGTCTACATCTGGTTTTAATCCAAGTGCATTACTTACTATAGTGTCAATACGGACTACATCATGATTCATAGTTTTAACACGATTGTCTAAGGCCGTGATGATACCAGCCATGCCCTTGATACTGCTGAGCACGCCTGCTAGTAATAATTTAATTGTTAGGTAAACGAAATAACCGCCTGCTAAGGCAACCGCGATAGGAAATCCTAGATCTCCGATAAGTTTGAAAATGTCACCCATATCCTGCTCCTTGAAATACTGCTTTATAGTTATAACAGTATTTATATTTTGGTTAGGGTTTTAATGGGTCAGGACGTGATAAATGTTGTCGTAGTTGATGTGGCTATCGTCATAGCCTATAGATTGAAATAAAGCCTTGGTGTTGTCTAGTAATTCTCTGGTGATAATGTGCTTAAATTCACCGTAAAAGTGGTGGAAATTGTAGTCAATAATAGGTTCTAATTGCCGAATAATGTCTGTTTTTTCATCTGGGGTAAGGTTACAGTACCAGTGTAGCTGACGTACAACTGCTTCAGTTCGGAGATCATTATCTTGTATAAGATCGTAACTTTCATCTATAATACTGTCAAAAGTTTTAAATCCGTATAATTTTAAGTAAGCAAGATTACCTGGTGCTGCTAATAACATAAACGGTTGCTTACTAACAATGGGTTTGAATATTTTTTCAGTTAAATGTATTTTATTATAATAGAATACAGTTTCTGCTACTACGTGCCAAAAACTGTCAATATCTACAGGTTTATTGAAATTTGGATTCATCCAACTGTCTATAGTTCTAGGGATACTAGCACTAGCACTACCATATATTTTTGAAGAATCTATTATTAATTTATCAATGTCTGCCATGTGTTTTTTAATATGTAACTTGCTGCTATCACTTAACTTTGTATTTGTATCAGTAACTTCATCTATCCAATCATCAAATAAATTATCAGTTACATTAAAGCTGACTTGGCCACGATCTAATAAAGATAGTTCTTTTAATTTACTAACAAAATATATCCTATAACTACGATCATCAGTTATAATTCTATTGAATGAAATAAAATCATAGGTATAGGGCTTTACAACAGATTTATTATAGTTAATTGCATAGTATCCTCTATACCAATCTAGTGCAGCAAAGCCATGGAAGAAATAATATAGAATCGTGAAGTTATCTGGTAAATCATTTGAATATTCGCTAGTGACTAAAATTTTAGATCTTGGATCATTGGAATTACTAAACAATTTTATATAAGGATGTGATAACTGATGAATAAATGGTTCTTGATCATAAAATAATATTTTTCTATCTGCATTTTCTTTTTGTGTAAATATAGATATATCAGACATATTAACATTGATAGATTTTGGAACTCCATTTGGTAAATACCATAATTCAAAATCTTTAAAAAGTTCTTGATATAAAAACTCGTAAACGTGATCAATTTGGAGCATGTATGTCAACTCAATTAAAAACAGTAGGATTCATTGGAATCGGTAAATTAGGTCTACCCTGTGCTGAAGTAATGGCACAACAGTATGACGTAACTGGCTATGATATTTACCCTAAGGCCAGTGACAAGATTAGGATTTCTGATACTTTACACGGCGCAATAAAAGACAAAGATATTATATTTGTTGCAGTACAAACTCCGCATGATCCCATCTATGACGGAGCAACACCCAGCACACACTTGGCTAATAAAGATTTTGACTATACCATTGTCAAGCAAGTTCTAGCAGATATCAATCAATATGTAAACAAAGATCAATTAGTGGTTTTAATTTCCACAGTTCTCCCAGGCACTACCCGACGCGAGCTCCGTCGGCACATTACTCGCGCGAGATTTATTTACAATCCATATTTGATAGCCATGGGCAGTGTTGCCTGGGACATGGTAAATCCTGAGATGGTGATAATTGGCACAGAAGATGGTAGCCTGACAGGTGATGCACAATTATTAAAAGACTTCTACGAACCCCTTATGGAAAACAATCCACGCTACGCTATTGGCACTTGGGATGAAGCAGAAGCCATCAAGGTCTTTTACAATACTTTTATATCCACCAAGATTGGACTAGTAAACATGATACAGGATGTGGCCATGAAAAATGGCAACATGAATGTTGATGTGGTAACTGAAGCACTAGCCCATTCAACCATACGCATCATGAGTCCTAAATATATGACCGCAGGTATGGGAGATGCTGGTCCTTGCCATCCACGTGACAATATCGCACTTCGATATCTAGCTGAAGAACTAAATCTAGGCTACGACATATTTGACACTGTGATGCATGCCCGTGAAATGCAGGCAAATAACATAGCATGTTATCTATTAGATCTACAGGAACGCAATGATCTACCTATCGTCATACACGGCAAAGCCTACAAACCAGATGTGGACATGCTGGAAGGCAGTTATAGTCTATTGATAGGACATTATCTGGAACGCCACGGGGCACAGTTCTTATACTGTGATCCATTGACAGATGATCCCGTGCAGGATGATACAGCGGCCATAGTATTCCTGGCACACAATCGCCAAATCACCTATGGCTATACCGGTAAACTCCCACAGCAACAATTATATTTCATGCCGGGACACGGTAGCATTATAGTAGATCCATGGCGCAGATATGCTACCCGCAATCCATCATACAAGGTCATACACTATGGCAATACTAGACTACGTGATTAATCTTGATCCTTGGTGGGACGACGAATATAAGCATTTAGATTATCAAGAAGAAGCCTTTAATAATCCCTTAGACACTGAACGTTGGCTCAAGATGGGCTATCGTTGTAACTTTGTTGGTGCTATGTGCGACATGCGCAGGCCACAACCAACGTGGAATCATAAGTTCATTGATCACTTTACGGGCCTAGGATGGAAGGATATTGGCACTAGTTATTATCGCATGGCAACAGGAACAATCTTACCTACCCATCAAGACACATATAAACGTTATGTAGAACGATTTAACCTACAAGATCAAGAACATCGTATTCGTCGTGCTATTGTTTTCTTAGAAGATTGGCAGTCAGGTCATTACTTAGAATTAAAAGGTAGACCTATAATAGACTGGCGTGCTGGATACACTGTGGTGTGGGCCAATGATGCTCCACATATGGCGGCCAATATCGGATTAATACCAAGATATACACTTCAAATAACAGGGCATGTATGAAAATAAATTCAACTAACGAATGGGGCAAACTTCGATCAATAGTAGTAGGATCAGCTACTAATGCCAATTGGCCTAGCGAGGACCTGGTGTTTGCAGAAGAATCAAAAAAGACCACCTGGACATTAACTCCGGTGCCCAGCGGCCCAGTACCCCAATGGATTATTGATGAAGCCAATGAAGATTTAGACATACTGGCTGATACCTTAACTAAACTTCGTGTCAGTGTTTATCGTCCTAGAGATATGGATTTTCCACGTTTAAGTGGCATGTATAACTATTGCCCACGTGATAGATTGATCATAGCTGGTAGCACAGTCATAGTTCCTAATATGATGTATCCTTGCCGCAACATAGAAGAAGTAGCCTTAAGCGCCGTACTAGATGCCGCAGAACATGTGATCTATATGCCCAAGGATCAAGGCATGGTTATGGATGCGGCTAATGTGTCAAGATTAGGCGATCGTTGGTTATTTTTAGAAAGTCCTAGTGGCAACAGAAAGGCTTATGATTGGTTATGCGAACAGTTGTCCGACATACAGATTGATCTTGTAAATTTCTATAGTGGTGTGCATATTGATAGCACAATAACTCCCTTGCGTGAAGGACTAGTGGCACTAAATGCTAGCCGTGTGAATCAGGCGAATTGCCCTCGAGCGTTTAATGGCTGGGAAAAGATCTGGGTACAGGACTGTGTAGCACAGGACTTTTATCAATATCCTTATGCCAGCAAATGGGTAGGTATGAATATGCTGAGTATTGATGAAAATACTGTGATCATTGACGTCGCTCAGACCCAACTAATCAAGGATCTTGACCGATGTGGGATTACAAGTATACCATTAACATTGCGACACAGCCGTACATTAGGTGGTAGTTTCCATTGTGTGACCTTAGATTTAGTGCGTGATTAAGGTAAATATAAATTACAATTTGGAAATCACTGTATGTCGCAAGACTTTGCTGGGTATACCGGATCATCGGTTAACGCACTTAAATTTAATCCTAAGAGCCATGAAGTTATTGATCGCAAAAGAGAAATCTTAACCTCAGTGGCTGAACACTACAACGGTACGCCTGCTAGTGTACTTTTCTATGGATTCAGCCCATTGATCTTAGCGTCTACATCAAAACAAATAGCAGTAACCGGTATTAACACTGAAATAAAAAAATTCCTCGATACCGCTGGTGTTAAATATGCGTATATCGAAGAAAAAGATCTAGGTAATTACAAAAAGCAATTTAATTGGGTAGTAGCAGTAGATGAATATTTTACTTTTGCTCAATCTGAACAAGAACAGTTAGATAAGATAAAATTAGCCAGTGACTTAGCTAAAGATGCGATAGTCACTACTTTACGTGATTACAAGAACCAAGACTTCCGAGATAGAGAGTTTAGCCAACCGTTGGCAGTGCATGCTCATAATGATACAAAAATATTTTTAGAATATCATCATTATGATTATAATAATAAGAATACATGGACTACCTCGGTATATGAAATGCAGGACAAGAATACCGTAGTTACAGGCCCATTTGATCGACGCAGTATGTTTTTCAAACAGATGGCAAAATTTAGCATTGATGCAGGTGCTCGAGAGTTTTACGTGCATAAAAATTTAATGTATAAGAGTCTTATAAAAAAGAATTATGAGCATGTGATTTCAATTAGTTTTTAGTAACAAGTTTTTCGAGAATATATGGATATCAATCAACAACTACAACCTATCGTCACCTCACTGCTGGATAGCCTAAAAGGTTCTATTGAAGCAGAGCTACGAAATAAAATTTCAGATGAGGTGGTCAAAGCCATCGCCAACACTGAAGTATCTGCCATAGTAGAACGCATAATCACTAATCGATTAAATGAACGTGTAGCTGAATTTAATATTGAAGCTAAAAGCCGACAACAGCTAGAACAGACGCTCACACAGATTACCAATCAACTTAACACCAGCCTAGCACAATCAGCTAACGATCAGATAGCCAAAGAGATAGCCCGACGTGTGGCCGCTACCGATTTTAATTCTACTGTGGCTAACATAGTCGAAGGCAAGATCAACAGCCTAGTACAGACTGGAGCATTTGGTCGTGCCAGCATAGATCATTCCAGCATTAACTTCCAGGGATTTAAATTTTCAGGTGATATGATCGATGGCGGTATAGTCAAGAACTTTGGTAGTACGGGCATTGACGATCGTGCCAGCCAAGTGCAGATGACCTTGCTAGATCAAGCGGTAGCCTTTGAAAAGGCCATATGGTCGCCTAGTGCTATCATCAAAGGTAAACTCACAGTAGAGGGTGACTTAGTGGTGTTAGGGGATATAGACAGTACCAGCAAAGCGGCTAATACTCTGGCAGACATGGCAGTTGCTAAAATAAAAAATGATACTGAATTATTAGACTTACACAGCACGAGTATACTAGCTAGTATAGGCGAGAATGGCATCGATCTTAAACGCATCACGCAGGATGGTAGAGAGATAGTCAATGGAAACCAATTAGGATATCATATCACTGACAGTAACTTACAGCGTGTGGGTTTGCTACGAGATCTGCAAGCTCAAGGCGAAGCTGTATTAAGTGACACCTTATATGTTACAAGTAAGCGTGTAGGTATCAACACACTAGAACCTAGTAATACTTTTGTTGTATGGGATGAAGAAGTAGAATTAATTCTTGCCAAACGTAGCAAAGATACCGGATATATAGGTATGCCTAGATATCAAAGATTGGTGCTAGGTGCTAACAACAAAGACAATCTTATATTAGACACAGACGGTAGCGTAGAAATTGAAAATCTACGTGTAGGCAATACTCCAATGAGCTCAGCCACTGCGATACCAGATTATAATGCCATAACCGGAACCATAGTTTGGAACGAAAATCCAGGCCATGGCGGAGTAGTTGGTTGGATCTGCTTAGGTGGTACCCAATGGGCAAAATTTGGTAAAATAGAATAGCTTGACATAAACCAATTTTGGTGCTATACTAGCACTATGGAAATGTTACCTCCGATGCAGGACGACCTCATGGTCCAACAGCAAGTTGCTAACTCTTGGCAACACTTCGTTGGAGTAATCTGCCTTAACCAAACCAACCGCACTATCGTAAAGAAAATCCTACCAACGTTCTTTAGCCTATGGCCAGAAGCTGATGTTTTTTTGGACAAAGCCACTGAAAAAACAGTTAAGGAATTAATCAAGCCCATGGGCATGGTTAACAAGAGATACACCGCACTGATGCGAATGAGCATAGATCACTTGTTCTGGGATGGAGAAGATGCTACAATGTTATATGGTATTGGCGAGTATGGCAGTGACAGTTATAGAATATTTTACAAGAAAGAACGATTTGAACCCAAAGACAAAGAATTGAGGAAATACCTTGGCTATTAAACGTATAGGCTTTGCCTGCAAGTGGATCGACACTCCCGATCAGGTGCTTGGAATAAAATCTACCGACCCTGCTAAAGAATTAAATACTGGTACAACCACTGTAGCCTGGCTCAATCGACAAACCCGCGAAGTGGCAGAGCAACGCCTCTGGGACTTGATGGTCCAGAATATTACATCAACACAAAAACTTGTCGAGCGAGTAGGTACTTTAGATGAATCCCTTAGAATGGTTCGCTTATCAAGTGATATACTACCAGTATATACAGAGCGTAGCTGGAGTTATTTTTGGCGTCGCAGTGACGTCCGCGATTTTTGCTCAACGGCCTTTAGTAAAGTGGGTGATGTTGCTCGTAGCCGTGGCGTCCGCCTTAGCTTTCATCCGGGGCAATTCACAGTTCTCGCATCTGATAATCCTCTTATTGTCGACAGAAGTATAGAAGAATTTGAATATCATGCAGACATGGCACGCTGGATGGGCTATGGTCGTACTTTCCAAGACTTTAAATGCAACGTGCATATCGCAGGTCGACTAGGTCCTGACGGCATACGTGAAGCCTACAAGAGATTGTCACCCGAAGCACGCAATATAATCACTATAGAAAATGAGGAGATGAAACATGGACTTGATACTTGCCTTGAGCTTTATGATCTTGTGCCTATCGTTCTTGATATACACCATCATTTCATCCGAGAAGGAGAATACATACAACTTGCTGACCCAAGAACTCAAAAGGTTCTTGAAAGTTGGCGTGGCGTTCGTCCTACTTGCCATTACAGCGTATCTCGTGAAGACCTATTGGTGGGGCACGATAGCGACAGTCTTCCTGACATGACAGCGTTACTAGAATCAGGCTACAAGAAAAGCAAACTCCGAGCACATAGTGACTTCTATTGGAATACCGCGGTTAACGATTGGGCCTTGACATTCTTAGAATCATTTGACATGATGTGTGAGAGCAAGGCCAAGAACTTGGCTAGTTTTGCCTTGTATGATCGAGCACGACAGCTTGAAATTCTCTAGCGAAATCTCCATGCCAGTCTGTTCCTAACATTATTTGTTTGTTATGTTTGACTATAGGTAATATTTCTTCAAATATCTGTTGCTGTGGTAGAAACATAAGATATTTCATTTGATCAACAATTTTAGCACAACGTTTTTTGTAATCAGATTCACTATCATAACTTTCATCAATTACATTATCAAAAGTTTTAAATCCTAAATTACGTAAATTTCGTAAGTAATATTGATTGCTAGCTACTAAAAATAATCTTTCAGCTAGAATAGGTTTGACTATTTTTTCTGTATTGAATGTAAATCTATTATCTGTCCCCCATGTTTCAGCCACTAATGAATAAGCAGTTTGATTATATATTTCTAAGGGAATTATCTGGCTCAGTCTAATTAACTGATCATAATATTTTACTTTTAATACAGTATGACGCATGGGCCAGTCTGGTATTTCTAACCCCGGGGTTTCCCAAATCCATTCAGAATTGTCGCGCTCTTGGAATGATCGAGATACCGGTTTAATATAAGTTAAAATACAATAATTGGCTAGTTTTTGATTAATTATTTCATCATATATATAAGTTCTATGAGGCCTTTTTTGCCCTAGCAGAATATCAAAATATTTAGATTTTACTGTAAAAGGACGTAATTGTTCTAGTATGAAAGTGTTCTGTTTATAAAAATTTATAGTTGATTCAAACCAACTAAACCAGTTAGATATCTTAGCGTTTTTTAAATGGAAATTTATATGCCCATTTAAAAAATATGTGATCTTGTTATGATCGTACTTTTGCATGAAATCAACAGTAACATCATGCAGTTCGGAAACCGTGATTATTATAGATTGGCAACGGTCATATATTTGATCTACTATGTCGCTTAGATGATCAAAGTCTTTGTGTTTAGGAAAAGGTGCATGGAATACAGCAATTTTAGGACCGTTAGCACTTAGAAATTCTTGTAAATTCCCATGTATGACAAAAGATTTGTCAATAAATTTATGTAAAATAACATTATCGATATACATATTCATAGCAATATTTAACCTATACTTTGGTTGACTTTTGGTTATTTTGAGTGTATAATGTTACACATAGACAATAAGAAATGGAGCAAGATATGTTTGAAACCTGTATAAAACAACTAGTGACAATTACCCTAAACAAGCCCGCGACTACAGAGTTCTATAACGGCACCTTGTTTGTCCGCACTATCACTGAAGATCAAGCCCGTTCAGTGTTCCATGCACTAAGCAAGAGCTTAGGGTTGGGTAAAGTCCAAGTTAGTCCTATAGGTGATACAGGCGAATTTGCCTACGATTTTGTTATACAAAATCAACGACTTACAAGACCAAAATAATGGTTGACATTTTGGTAAAATGGCTGTATAATGTTACACATAGACAATAAGAAAAGGAGCAATAAATGACAGTAAAAACATTTAAAGTAGCAGGTATTAGTTTATATAACGGCAAATATAAAGTGCGTTATGCCAATAACAAATCACGTGCTAGTGTATTAATTAAAAACGGTCATACTAACGTAGAGTTAGTTGTATTAAAAGAAGCTCTTCCTAAGGAAGATATCATTGACCAACTTCTAAACCATACGTTTAAAACAGCTGAAGCCAACCTAGCTATTAAGGCTGAAGCAATAGAGTTGGGCTTTAACTTATAAGACACTGGGGGACGGGATCAGTCCCGTAGGGGTCGTGCGATCCTGTGGAACCCTGGATTTCCACAAAAACCGCAGTCTTAGTTTGCTGGCTTTTAGACTTAAAACGGAAAACCAGCACTAATTTTTAACAAGGAGCAAGTATGGATTGGTATTTTATCGCAAACTCAGTAACTTTAATCTCAGTATTTGTGGCTGTGTTTTTCCTAGGCCGTGCCTATGAGATCATGCATCAGCTGAAACGTGATACTAAAGAATGGAGTAAGAAATAATGGTAATTTATGCCCCAGAGGATGATGCTCGTTTATACCCGGACCAACCCAAGCGACGTGTGGTAAGTTGGGCTATCCGGATAGAATGGGATAACGGTGAAGAAGAAGACCTTATTGATGTGCCAGATGATGTATCAGGTCCTATCGACCTATGGTTGACAGAAGTAGAAGAACAACAACATGAATTTAACGGCGAGGGCTTATAATCATGGGATTAGACATGTATGCTTATTCAGCTAACAAAGCTGGCGCCCAATCAGAATATTGGGAGAATG
>SXGQ01110426.1_pt1 | contig 12086 bp, 14 predicted proteins | sample 3178371 | NCBI WGS metagenome assembly SXGQ01 (sample SAMN11356859, study PRJNA531348) | freshwater metagenome | isolation source: freshwater sample F1-20 | place: China: Fuxian Lake, Yuxi | collected 2017-12-25 | reverse complement strand
GCCTTTGCACGCGTGCCGCGCTTCGCGCCGGCGCGGGCATCGTGGCGGCGTGCGTGCCTGCGGGCGTGCGCGCCGAGGTGGCCATTGGCACGCCGGAGGTGATGGTGACGGGCGTTCCGGGCGACGCCGGCATGTCGGTGGACGCCCTGGACGCCATCATGCACCAGGCCGCGCGCGTCGGCGCCGTGGCGCTGGGTCCGGGGCTGGGCCGCGAGCCGGGCACCACCTCGCTCGTGCGCGCCGTGCTCGCGGGCGTCGCGCTCCCCATGGTGCTCGACGCGGACGGGCTCTGGCACCTGGGCGACGACTTGGCGGCGCTGCGCGAGCGTCCCGCCTCCACGGTGATCACGCCGCATGCGGGGGAGGCCGCGCGCCTGCTCGGCACCACGCGTGATGAGGTGGAGGCGGGGCGCCTCGCCGCCGCCCGTGAGCTGTGCGATCAATCCGGTGCCGTGGCCCTGCTCAAGGGGCCCGGCACGATCATCTGCGCGCCGGGTGCGCTGCCGGTGGTGATCGAGGGCGGCACTTCCGCGCTGTCCACCGCGGGGTCGGGCGACGTGCTCTCGGGCGTCATCGCGGCGCTGCTCGCGCGTGGCATGGACGCCGGCGATGCTGCCACCTGCGCCGCGGCGCTGCACGCCCGCGCGGGCGTGCTGGCCGGCCGTGGCGACGGCACGATCGCGAGCGACATCATCGAGGCGCTGCCCGGGGCCCTGGCCACTGCGGGTGCATCCGGGGGTGCCGCATGAACGAGGCCCGCTCCACTGCGGTGATCGACCTGCAGGCCCTGCGCCACAACGCGGCGCGCCTCGCGCGCGCGGCCGGAGGCGCCGAGCTCATGGCCGTGGTCAAGGCCAACGGGTACGGCCACGGGGCCGTCGACTGCGCATTCGCCGCGCTCGACGGCGGCGCGGGCAGCCTGGCGGTGGCGAGCGTGGAGGAGGCCGAGGAGCTCCGGCTCGGTGGCCTCACCGCGCGCATCCTCATCATGAGCCCCCTGGCGGGGGCGGGCTTCACCCGCGCTCTCGCCGCGGGCTGCGAGGTGGTGGTGGGCGACGGCGATGGGGTGGAGGGCATCACGGCGGCTGCCAGCCCGGACCGCCCTGCCCGCGTGCACGTGGAGGTCGACACCGGCATGGGGCGCCTGGGCGTGGCGCCGGACGACGCCATGCAGCTGGCCGAGGCCGCCGCCGCGGGGGGTGCAGAGGTGGTGGGGCTCATGACGCACTTCGCCACGGCGGATGAGCGCGAGGGTCCCGAGGCCGGCTTCATGCGCGAGCAGCTCGTGCGCTTCCGGCAGCTCATCCCGGCATTCCGGGATCGCTTCCCCGGCATCCAGGTGCATGCGGCCAACAGCGCGGCCACCCTGCGCGACCCGGACGCCGCATTCGACATGGTGCGGTGCGGCATCGCGCTCTACGGCTGCTCGCCCTTCGGCGGGGATCCCTCGGACGACGACCTGGTGCCCGTGATGACCTGGCGCTCGCGCCTCGCCATGGTGAAGGCCTTCACCTCGCGCATGAGCGCGGGCTACGGGCGCACCTGGCGGGCATCGCGCGGCACCTGGGTGGGCATCGTGCCCGTGGGCTATGCCGACGGCTTCTCGCGTGACCTGTCGACCAACGACGAGGTGCTCGTGGGTGGCCGCCGCGTGCCGGTGGTCGGCACGGTCTCCATGGACCTCATCGCGGTCGACCTCGGGCCCGAGGCCGAGGAGCGCGGCGGCGAGGAGGTCGTCATCCTCGGGCGGCAGGGCACCGAGCGCATCACCGCCGAGGAGGTCGCCCGCCGCCGGTCGTCGATCTCGTACGAGGTCACGTGCGCCGTGAGCCCGCGCGTGGCGCGGATCACCACGGGGTGAGCGGCCGGATCGACCCCGCTCCGCTCACCGCCCCGCTCGCGGCGCTCACGGCGCCCGCGTGGGTGGTGGGGGGAGGCCTGCGCGATGCCCTGCTCGGCCGCCCGGTGGCCGACCTCGACGTCATCACCCGGGGCGATGCCGACGCCGAGGCGGCGGCGCTCGCCCGCGCGCATGGCGCTGCGCGCTTTCCGCTCTCGCGCGCGTTTGGCGCGTGGCGCGTGAGCGGGGGAGGACTCGGCTGCCAGGTGGACATCATGCCCGTGCTCGGCGATGGGCTCGAGGACGACCTCTCGCGGCGCGACTTCACGATCAACGCCCTCGCCCTCGAGGTGGGGGGCGACGGCACGGTGATCGACCGCCACGGCGGCCTTGCAGACCTCCAGGCGGGGCGCATGGCCTTGGTGACCCCCGGGGCGCTTGCCGACGACCCGGTGCGCGTGCTGCGCCTCGCGCGCATCGCCGATGCGCTCGGCTTCACGATCGACCCGAACGCTGCCATCGCGGCCCGCGCCGCCGCTCCCGCCCTGGCCGACGTGCCCGGCGAGCGGGCGATGGAGGAGTTCACGCGCATCATCACCTCGGCCGACCCCGGACGCGCGGTCCGCGCCCTCGACGACCTCGGGGGTCTCGGGGGGCTCATCCCCGAACTGGACGACTGCCGTGGCGTTGACCAGAGCGAGTACCACCACCTCGACGTGCTGGGGCACACCTTCGCAGTGCTCGACAACGTAGTGGCCATCGAGCGCGATCCGGAGCAGGTGTTCCGCGGGGATGCCGCCGTGGTGGCCGCATCGCTTGCCGAGCCCCTGGCGGACGACCTCACTCGCGGCGAGGCGCTGCGCCTCACCGCGCTCCTGCACGACATGGCCAAGGCCGAGACGCGCGGGGTGATGGACACCGGGCGCGTCACGTTCATCGGGCACGACCGGCGCGGCGCCGAGATGGCGGAGGCATGGTTCCGGCGCATGAAGACATCCAACCGCCTGCGCGAGTTCGTGGTGCACGGCGTGCGCGACCACCTGGTGCTGGGGTTCATGGTGCACCGGCAGCCGCTCACCCTCGTGCAGTACGACCGCTACCTGCGGCGGGTGGCGCCCGATCCGGTGGAGGCCATCGTGCTCTCGGCCGCCGACCGCATCGCCACGGATGGGCCGCGCACCACGCCCATCCAGATCACGCGCCATCTCGCGCTCGCGCGCGACATGCTGGCCGCGCATGTGGCCATCGCGGCCATCGAGCCCATCCGGCCGCCGCTCGACGGCGCCGAACTGGCCTCGATGCTGGGCCGCGAGCCCGGGCCGTGGCTCGCCGACCTTCTCACGGCCACGCGCGAGGAGCAGCTGATGGGTCGCGTGCATGACGTGCCCACGGCGGAGCGCTTCGCCCGCGCTTGGGCCGCCGACCACCCGCCCAGCGCGTAGCACCCGCCTGCGCGGCGGGTGCGTCACCCCGGAGAGAGGTCTGCTGCGCCGCCCGTAGGGCACCCGTGCCGACCGCCCCTGCGTCTAACGTGCCGCCCGTGGGAATCAACCTGACGAAGATCTACACCCGGCAGGGCGATGGCGGCGACACCCGCCTCGGCGACATGACGCTGGTGCGCAAGGATCACCTTCGGGTGAACGCCTATGGCGAGGTGGACGAGCTGAACGCCCAGGTGGGCGTGGTGCGGCTCTCCGAGCTGCCCGCCGGATGGGACGAGCGCCTCGGCCAGGTGCAGAACGACCTGTTCGACGTCGGCGCTGACCTCGCCGTGCCCGTCGACCCCGAGGCCGAGGAGCAGCGCCTGCGCATCGCCACCGAGCGCGTCGCGTGGCTCGAGAAGTGGTGCGATGAGATCAACGACGACCTCGAGCCCCTCACCAGCTTCGTGCTGCCGGGCGGCACGCCCGCCGCGGCGCAGCTGCACGTGGCCCGCACGGTGTGCCGGCGCGCCGAGCGCGCGGTGGTGATGCTCGCCGACCACGAGCCCACCGGCGCGGTTGGCGAGAACGTCATCGCCTACCTCAACCGTCTCTCCGACCTCTTCTTCATCCTCGCCCGCGGCGCGAACAAGGCCGCCGGCGTGCCCGACGTGCTCTGGGTTCCCGGGGGTGGCGCCTCCGCGTAGGCGTCAGGCGTCGGCGCTGGTGGCGGTGCCACCGCCCGCCCAGGCGGGGTCACGGCGGTTCCACGTGCGGGCGAGGATCACTCCGCCGATCACCACCAGGATGAGCGAGATGATCTGCGCGGCCGTGAGGCCTGCCGCCACCTGCGGGGTGGCGCGCACGAACTCGACGGCGAAGCGCTCGATGCCGATCAGCACGAGGTAGAGGCCGAAGAGCGACCAGGGGGCGGTGAGCCTCCCGCGCATGCGCCAGAGGATCCAGAAGATCACCAGAGCGGCGATGGTCTCGTACACCGGAGTGGGGTGGACGATCTCGGTGGTGGGCACCGTGCCCTCCGGGTAGGCCATGCCCCACGGCAGCGTGGTGACGTCGCCGTAGTCGCCATCGCCCGCCAGCTGGCAGCCGATGCGGCCGATGGCGTATCCGATGGCCAGCGGCGCCGCGACCATGTTGGCGAGGATCCCCAGGGACGCCCTGCGGTAGAGGGCGAGCAGGATGACGCCGATGAAGCCGCCTGCCACGCCGCCGTACCAGACGAGCCCGGCACCGGTGATGAGCGACTCCCCGGGCTCGCCCCAGTGCTCGATCACGTAGTAGATGCGCGCGCCGAGGAATCCGCCGATGCCGGCGGCGAAGGCCACCTCGATGCTGAACGACGGGTTGAGCCCGCGCTGGCGCAGGTCGACCGCGAGGAATACCGCGCCGGCCACGATGGCCAGAGCGGCCATGAGGCCGAACGAGTAGAAGGTGAAGGGCCCGACGGACCCCAGTTCGGGCAGCACGCGGCTAGGCGGTCAGGCGGGGTGCGGCCGGGGGGCCCGTGACAGGGCTCGGAGTCGCGACCTGCTCGGCACGGGCGTCGCTGTTCGCGCGCTCAGGCGCACGCGGCACCCCTTCGTAGCGCCCCGGCGCGGTGCCGCGTACCCGGCGGACGGCCGTGCGCACCACGAGGGCGCTGCCGGAGAGGCCGGTCATGATCGCGGGAATGTTCTGGCACACGACGCACATGGGGTCCTCCGGAGGTCGACAAGGACAGTGTACGCGTGGCCTCGCGATGGGGCGCGCATGGACGTTTCACCTTTTCCGACCGGGCGTCGCCATCCGAAGGCGCCGGGCACCGGCATGGCGCGGTGGGCGCGCAGCAGGTCGTCGCGCTGCGCGGGCAGCACGCGACTCCGGTGCCTAGGGCCTGACGGCCCCGACGTAGTTGCCGCTGCGGCTGGCCATCGAGGTGACCCGCACCACGTCGCCGGTCTGGGGCGCATGCACCATGTTGCCGCCACCGATGTAGATGCCCATGTGGCCGAGGCCCCTGAAGAACACCAGGTCGCCCGGCTGCAGCTGCTCGTAGGGCACCTGCGGGAACTGGCCCCAGATGGCATAGGTGTAGTGCGGCACGCTCTTGCCGATCTGGCGGTACGCGTAGGTGGCCAGGCCCGAGCAGTCGAAGCCCGACGGTGACTCGCCGCCCCACACGTAGGGAACGCCCTGGAACGACAGCGCGATGCGCGCGGCCTCGGCGTTGCCGGCGCCGTCGGGGAGCGGACCGTTGAAGGGCGTGTAACCGGATGACGCCATGGAGCGGGCCTGCGCGGCGCGGCGCGCGCGCTCGTCGGCGATTGCCTGGCGAAGGTCGGCGCGGGCGTTCTCGAGCATGCGACGGCGCTCGGCGAGCAGGGCCTCCACGCGCGCCTTCTCGGCCTCGGCCTTGCGCACCTGCGCCTGCGCCGCGGTGCGGTCCTTCGCGAGCTCGCGGCGCACGCGGATGGTGCGGTCGCGGAAGCGGCGCACCTTGCCCACGACCTGGGCATCCTCGCCGCCGGCGCGCTCGATGGTCTCGAGCTCGCCCATGGCGTCGGTGAGGCTGCCACTCGAGACCAGCACCTCGACGAGGTTGGGCTCGGGACGGCGGTAGAGGGCGTCGAGTCGGTCGCCCAGGATGCGCTGCGATGCCTCGAGGTCGGCGATCGCCCGCTCGAGCGCCTTCTGGTTCTTCACGAGCCTGTCCTTGATGACCGACAGGCGCCAGCGCGCGCCGTTGTAGCGCTCGGCTGCCGCGGACACGCGCTGCTCCACGGCGTTCCGGCGCGCCTTCAGCGCGTTGACCTCGCGCTTCTTCGCCGCCACGGAGGCGGGATCGGCGAGGGCGGGGGTGCTGCCGATGCCCATCGCCAGGGCCCCCACGGCGATGAGGACGGCGAGGGCACGGCGCATGGTTGTGGCATGAGCGGGCCGCACGACCTCCGACCCTTTCACGAATCACCGTGGAGCAGGGAAATCGCGGTTGCAGGTGACACCTCGGTGCATTGCGCGTTGACCCCGTCCGGGCCGATGGCCACAATCGGGGCGTGCGTGGAGGGCGGAAATCCCTGCTGGGAGGCGTCATTGCGGTGGCCGCATGTGGCGCGCTGGTCGCCGCGCCCACGGCGGTGGCCCCGGGGCCCGCCGACCCCTACGCGAAGGCCGTGGGGACCATCGTGCCGGGCGGCGGGGTGGCATCTGCCACCGCAGGTCCCCGGTTTCCGACGCGCACGGCATCCGGGCAACCATCGGGCGCCGTGGCGAGCGGCGGCACGGTGGCGGTGCGGGCCACCGCGGGGCCGCGGGGCGCGGGGCAGCTGGCGGCCGCCACTGCCGATGCCCGCGAGGTGTCGCTGCTCGGCGGCCGCGTGGTCATCAACTCCATGCGCCTCGCCGTGCGGTCGGATACCGCCGGCGCCACCACCACGGCGGGCGTCACCGAATGGTCCGCCGACATCACCGTGCTCGGCCAGCCCGTGGACGAGGCCCCCGGGGCGCAGATGGACATCCCCGGCGTGGGCACGATGGTGATGATGGAGCGCCTCGTGACGGGCGGCGCCGTCACGGCCAATGGGGTGCGCATCGAGGTGACCGACCCGGCCACCGGGCTCGCGCCCGGCACGCAGGTGGTGGTGGGGCGCGTGGAGGCCACCACGGGAGGCGCGGTGCCCGACTCGCCGTCACCCGATCCGGGAAGCGCGCCCTCCGCACCGGGCGCCGCCACGCCGTCGGCAGATGGAGTGGCACCCGCGCCGGCTACGGGCAGCCCGCTTCCCACCGCGCCCGCCGCCCCCGCCACCGGAGCCACGGGCGGCGCGGCACCGGGCTACGCCACCCCCGGGTCCATCGCTGCGGCACCGACCCTGGGGCTGCCCCGCCGCGATCCCGGCGCCGTGATGGGCGTGGCGTCCACCCAGGGCTATGCCTTCCCCGTGCTGGGGGATGGCGTGGGCTTCAGCGACGACTACGGCGCGCCGCGCGCCGGCACGGGATGGCACCAGGGCACCGATCTCTTCGCCCCCATGGGCACGCCGATCGTCGCCGTGGCCGCCGGCACGCTCTCGAAGGTGGGGGTGAACAACCTGGGCGGCAACCGGCTCTGGCTCACCGACGACGCCGGCAACGAGTTCTACTACGCGCACCTCTCGGCCTATGCGCCGGGCGTGACCGACGGCGTGCGCGTGCGGGCAGGCCAGGTGATCGCCTTCCTCGGCAATACCGGCCAGGCCATCACCACGCCGCCGCACCTGCACTTCGAGATCCATCCCGGGGGCGGCAACAGCGTGAACCCCTATCCGTACCTGGTCGCATGGGCGCGCAACGCCCCGGTGCCGCAGGCGTTCGTGGCCGCCACGCAGGCCACGGGCCACGTTCCGGCAGCCGGTGTGCTGCTGCTGGGCGCCGATCCCATCGAGGACACCCCCGGACGGGCCTCGCCCGACGGCGTGGCGGTGCCCGTCAGGTAGCCGTCGCGTCGGGAGGGGTGAGCACCCGGATCGACGCGGGGGCGCCCCGCGCGAGTCGTCGGTGGAGCGTGATCACCGGCTCATCGAGGGCCTCGGCGAGCGCGAGGTAACCGGCGTCGTACGCGCTCACCGACTCGGCGAGTTCGCGCGTCCGTTCGAGCAGCCCGTGGAGCGGAAAGCGATCGATGGGGAGCTCGTCGATCAGCCGGGTGGCCTCCGCTGCGCGTTCGCGGGTGATGGCTCCGCCACGCATGAGTCCCGTGATGGCGGCGACCCCCTCGGAGTCAGCGAGGTGCAGCGTGCATCCACCGGCGATCCAGCCCGCCACCCATTCCGCGTGCGGTCCGCGCCGCACCAGCTCCACGAGCGCGGATGAGTCGAGGACGCTCACGCAGCGCGTCGGGCGCGGCGCACGAGCTCATCGGACGTCAGCGGGGACTCCATCGGCTCGGTTTGGCGCAGCCGCCCGAGCCACTCATCCACGGATGGTCGGGACGCCATGCGGGCGAGTTCCCCGCGCAGGTACTCCGAGAGGCTCATGCCCTGCGCCCGTGCCCGTGCCGCGAGGACCCCGTGGACGTCGTCTGCAACGTCCCTGACCTGGATGATGCGCGCCATGCCCCGACCCTAGCATGCAGTCTGCATCCACTTGCGCACGCCGGTGGCGACGCTCGCGCGCGGGCGTCGCAACGGCCGCACGCGGTGGACCCGCGGAGTCCGCCTAGGCGGTGGCCTCGCCCCTGCCCCGGCGGCCGCGGCGGCCGCGCGGCTGCACCACCGAGTTGAGCTGCTCCTCGGTGAACGGGCCCACCGCCACGCCGTCCGCGGCGAAGCGGTAGAGCGCGACGGCCAGCACCTGCGAGAGGGTGGCCGAGAGGATCGACCCGATGAGGATCGCCAGCGCGCCGAGCGTGATGAGCACGATGCCCACCGCGCCGGGCAGCAGGGCGATGCCGAAGAACACCGCGACGATGCCCGGGAGGATCCCGAAGAGCGCGATGACGCCGGTGGTGACGCCGAGGCCCACCACCTGCTGGCCCCAGCGCTGGCGGAAGAGGCCCGACGAGCGCCGGAGCGTCTGCCATGGACCCGTGCCCTCGAACGTGATGACCGGGACGGCCAGGAAGGTGACGAGCGCCCAGGCGAGGCCTCCGAGCGCGGCGACGACCGCGCCGCCCACGCCCTGGAACCGTGCCTCGATGGCGCGGATGATCAGGTTCACGGTGGTGGTGACCGCAGCCCAGCCCGCGATCTGCGGGATGCGCTGGCGCGCGGCGGCGATGCCCTCGCGCACGGTGGTGTCCTCGCCCTGCAGCGACCGGTTGGCGCATGAGGCCAGGGCGACGGAGAAGAAGATGCCCACGAAGGCCGCGAGGTACGCGGCGATGACGAACAGCACGATGCCGATCCAGCCGCCGGCACCCATCGACTCGTCCGACACCAGGAAGAGCCCGGGGATCACGAAGGCCGCGGTGAGCGCCACGGCCGAGATGGCCCCGAGCACGGGGAACACGGCGAGCGACTTGTCGGACACGATCGTGCGCCAGCTGATGCCGGCGAGCTCGAGCCCCTGGCGGAATCTGCTCATCTCACACTCCGAAGGAATCGCCGCATGAGCAGGTGCTCGTGGCGTTGGGGTTCTTGATCACGAAGCCGCGTCGCATGAGCGACGTGGTGTAGTCGATGATCGATCCGCTCACGTAGATGGCGCTCTTGAGGTCGAGGAATACCGTGACGCCGTTGCTCTCGATCACGCGCTCCGACGGGTCGGCCACCGTGCCCTCGGGCACGAGGTCGATGGAGTACTCGAGGCCCGAGCAGCCGCCGGCGTGGATGCGCAGGCGCACGGCGTGGGCCATGCCCTCTCGGTCGGCGCAGTCGCGGATGTAGGCGGCCGCGGCGTCGGTGACCTCGAGCCCGGCACCGGCGCCCTGCTGCTGCGCCTCGCGGGCGGCACGGGCGCGCTCGCGCGCAGCAGCCTTCTTCTCCTCGAGGGTGAGCGGGCGGTCCGGGGCCTGCGCGGTCGACTCAGCCATATCCCATGACCTTCATCATCAGCTTGCCGTCGTCGGTCATCTTGTCGGGGCCCCACGGGGGATCCCACACCCAGTTGACGTCCACGGCCGTCACGCCGTCCAGCGGCTCCACGAACTTGCGCACGTCGGCGATGATCTGGTCGGTGAGCGGGCAGCCCATCGAGGTGAGGGTCATGTCGAGGTCCACCTTGCCCGTGGACTCGTCGAGGCGCACCTCGTAGAGCAGGCCGAGGTCGACCACGTTGATGCCCAGCTCGGGGTCGTCCACCTGCTTCATCGCCTCGCGGATGTCGTCCTGGTTCACCATGGTCAGCCTCCCGTAGCGACGGTCTCACGATAGTCGGCGATGCAGTCGCGCAGCGCCAGCCAGGAGAGCAGCGCGCACTTCACGCGCACGGGGTACCTGGCTACCCCCTCGAGCGCGATGGCGTCCCCGAGCAGGTCCTCGTCGGGCTCGGCCTCGCCGTGCATCATCAGGCGGAAGTGCTCCACCAGATCAAGCGCCTCGTCGAGGTCTTTGCCCTCGGCCACCTCCGTCAGCATGGACGCCGCGGCCTGGGAGATGGAGCAGCCGTCGCCATCGGCGCGGATCTCGACGATGCGGCCGTCCACCACGAGGATGTCCAGGTAGCACTCGTCCCCGCACACGGGGTTGTGCTCGTGCACCGACGCCGACGCCCCTTCGATGCGCCCCCTGCCGCGCCGGTTGCGGTAGTGATCGAGGATCAGCTGCTGGTAGAGGTCGTCGAGTCCGCCCATCAGGCCGCCCCGAACCACTCCCGGCACTCGATGAGGGCATCGCGCAGGGCCAGGATGTCGTCGTCCGTGGTGTAGAGGTAGGCGCTGGCGCGCGCGGTGCTCTGCACCCCCATGTGGCGCATGAGGGGCTTCGTGCAGTGGTGCCCGGCACGCACGCACACGCCCTTGCTGTCGAGGAACTGCCCGATGTCGTGCGGGTGCACGCCGTCGAGGCTGAAGCTCATCGACGCCCCGCGCCGCTCCACGTCGCGCGGGCCGTAGAGGGTGAGGCCCGGCACCTCGTCGAGGGCATCGAGCATCTGCCGCGCGACCTCCTTCTCGTGCGCGCGGATGTTCTCGAGGCCCACCTCCTCGAGGAACGCCACGGCCTCGCCAAGCCCCACGGCCTCCGCGATTGGCGGCGTGCCGGCCTCGAACTTCCACGGGATGTCGTTCCAGGACGAGCCCTCGGTGGTGACGTCGGAGATCATCTCGCCGCCGCCGAGGAAGGGCTCCATGGCCTCGAGGCGCTCCGGCGCAGCGGCCAGCACACCAATGCCGGTGGGCCCGCCCCTCTTGTGGCCGGTGAAGGCGAGGAAGTCGCTGCCGATGGCCGCGGCGTCCACGGGCATGTGGGGAACGCTCTGCGTGGCGTCCACCATCGTGAGGGCGCCGGCGTCGTGGGCCATCGCCACGATCTCCTCCACCGGGTTGATCGTGCCGAGGGTGTTGGACACGTGCACCACGGCAACCATGCGCGTGCGCGGGCCGATCATCCCCCGCATGGCGTCCATGTCGAGCTCGCCGCCCGGGGTGACGGGGCAGAAGCGCACGGTGGCGCCCGTGATGCCGGCGACGATCTGCCACGGCACCGTGTTGGAGTGGTGCTCCATGAGCGTGACGAGCACCTCGTCGCCCTCGCCGAGCTCGCGGATGCCCCACGCCCACGCCACCAGGTTGATGGCCTCGGTGGCGTTCTTGGTGAACACCGTGGCCTCGCGGGGGTGGTTCACGAGCCGCGCCACGGCATCGCGCCCGGCCTCGAAGCGCTCGGTGGCCTCCGCCGCCATCTCGTACACCCCGCGGTGCACGTTGGCGTTGGTCTCGCGGTAGTAGGCGTCCATCGCATCGAGCACCCGCTGGGGCTTCTGCGACGTCGCCGCCGAGTCGAGGTAGTGCACCTCACCGCCGCCGGGGCGGGGAGAGGCCAGGATGGGGAACTCCGCGCGAAGGGCCCGCGCGTCGAGCGTGTGCTGTGCGGAGTTCCCCATGCGGCTCCTAGCGGGGCGTCGTGGCCGGCTCTGCCGACCCGAAGCTCACGTAGCCCTCCTGCTCCAGCTGCTCGGCCAGCTCCGGACCGCCGGTCTTGGCGATGCGGCCATCGAACATCACGTGCACCACGTCGGGCTTGATGTAGTTCAGGATGCGCGTGTAGTGGGTGATGATGAGCACCCCGAGGTCGGGACCGCGCTGGGCATTGACGCCCTCCGATACGGTGCGCAGGGCATCCACGTCAAGGCCCGAGTCGGTCTCGTCGAGCACCGCGAACTTGGGCTCGAGCAGCGCCATCTGCAGGATC
>SXGQ01682263.1_pt1 | contig 12088 bp, 14 predicted proteins | sample 3178371 | NCBI WGS metagenome assembly SXGQ01 (sample SAMN11356859, study PRJNA531348) | freshwater metagenome | isolation source: freshwater sample F1-20 | place: China: Fuxian Lake, Yuxi | collected 2017-12-25 | reverse complement strand
TCAGACGCCGCAGGCGGTTGCGCTGCACCGCCCGCTTGCTCACCTTGCTGCTCACCACCACGGCCACCCGGTGGCCGCCGGGGCTGGGATCCCGGGGGTCGGCTTTCATCAGCTGCGGCTCCGCCGCCAGGCAGCGCAGGGTCATCCAGGTGCCATGCAGCCGCTCACCGCGTTGGTAGAGGCGGTCAAACACAAATCGCCCCCGCAGCCTTTGGTCCCGGGGTAGCACCATGGGGGATGGCGGTCGGGATGGGCTGAGGGGGCGTTGCGGTGGGCCCGCCGTGGCGGGCCCGGGCCTGGGATCAGACCGCCAGGCGGGCGCGGCCGCGCTTGCGGCGGGAGCGGATCACGCGGCGGCCGGTGTGGCTGCGCAGGCGCACCCGGAAACCGGAGACGCGCTTGCGCTTACGGCTGGTTCCTTCGAGGGTGCGTTTGGTCATGGCCTGATCTCGGCTGCGGCGTCATGGGCGATCCACCACCTTATCAGCCGGGTTGGGAGCTCCCCCAAGGGCTCACTCGTTCGGGGAGATCTCAATCACCCAGCTGCCCAGATAGCCCGAGATCGGCACATCCCCGGGGGCCTGGGCCAGGGCGTTGAACTGATACATGCCCGGGTTGTAGGGGTTGGTGAGCTGGATGCGCACGCCGATGGAACGCCCCACCGGCACCGGCTGGTTGGGGAAGATCTCGATGGCGGAGCCATCTTTGCTCACCTCCACCAGCGCCGGGATCACCTCCTGGCACTCGGTTTTGCGGGTGATGCCACCGCGCAGCATGTAGCAGAGCTGGATGCGCTTCGGATCGATGCTGGCGTCGAAGTCCTTGGGCACCGAGATCGCCAGCTTGAGCATCGCGGTCTGCCGGTCCTTGGGGCCCAGCACCAGGTAGTAGTCCGAGCGGTTGGTGGCCCGGCCGTTGGACACGTGATACCAGAGCTTGCGGAAGTCCTTGTCGGTGTCCCAACGGAACTCAAAGCCGCTGCTGTTGCCCACATCGGCGCGGGCCGCAGGGGGCTGCAGGGCCGTCAGGCCACTGAGCCCGGCGGCGGCGAGGCCACAGGCCAGGGCCGCCCCCAGCTGGGTTTGGCGAATCAGGCGGGGCATAGCGGCAGGAGCTGGGGGCTGGGGAGGTTTAGAAGTAGCTGGCATCCACCTGGATCAGCCAGCTGCCGAGGTAGCCGCTCACGGGGATGTCGCCCGGGGCCTGGGCCATGGCATTCACCTGGAACATCCCCGCTTGGCGAGGGTTGAAAATCATCATGTACACCCCAATTGGCTTGCCGACGGGTACCGGTGTGTTGGGGAACACCTCGATGGTCTTGCCATTGGCGGCCACTTCCACCGTGGCGGGGATGGTCTGCTCGCAGCGGGTTTTCTTGGTGAAGCTGCCCGGCGCCATATAGCAGAGCTGGACGTTCTTCGGCTCAATCGTGCTTTCGAAGTTCTTCGGGAAGCTCAGAGCCAGCTTGAGGATGGCGGTCTTGCGGTCCTTCGGTTTGAGCACGAAGTAGTACTCCGCCCGCTGCAGCCGCACCGTGCTGGTTGTGTAGTAATAGAGCTTGCGGTAATCCCGGCTGGGGTCCCAGCGGAATTCCATGATGCTGGGGGTGCCCTGGGCCCGGGCGCCGGGCAGGCCGGGGTTGCCCAGAGGGCCCGCTGGGGCCAGCAGCGAAGCCACCCCCGCCAGGCAGGTGGCGGCGGCGCCCAGGGCGGCGTTGCGAAGGAGGGACATGGTCGGTGTGTGTGAGGGGGGCCAGGGCCCCGGGGAAATTCTCGTGCGGCCGTGGCCCGCAACCCCGGGCGGTGGTCGGCGGGTCAGCTGGCAGGGCGCCGGGGGAGGCCCCTCAGGCGCCGGGATCGGCGAGGTCGGGCCGGAGCTTGGCGGCCTCCCGCAGGTAGGCGTGCCGGGGGGGCTGCTCCAGCCAGGCGTGGGCCAGCAGGCGGATGCAGCGGGGTAGGTCGCCGGCCACCGCCATCTGCTGGCAATCCAGCAGGGCCACCGCCCCCCAGCCGGGGCGTCGCCGCGCGATGGCCGCCGGGAAGCAGGCGTCCAGGTCGGCGGTGACGGAGAAGGTGATCGAGAGCAGCTGCTCACCGCTGAGCTGGTTGCGGTCCGCCAGGGCATCCAGCAGTTCGTTCACGGCCGCCTCAATGGCCGCCGCCGTGTTGGCGCTGGCGGTGGTGGCGCCCCGCAGGGCCCGCAGGGGGCTGGCGCCGCTCATGGGCGATGCAGCCAGAGGGGTTGGCCGCTCCAGGCCAGCTCCAGCCGCAGGGCGTCCCCCAGCCGTGCCAGGGCGCTGCGGCCAGGGATCAGGCCGCCCACCCCCTTCTTCGGCTTGCCGAATTCCAGGGGCCGGGTTTTCTCCGGGTCGAGCCCCGCCAGCTCGCAGGCCAGGCGGCGGGCGCTCTCCTCATCCCCCAGGGCATCCACCAGCCCCAGCTCCAGGGCCTGGGCGCCACTGAACACGCGCCCGTCGGCGAAGCCGCGCACCGTGGCTTCATCGAGGCCCCGGCCCTGGGCCACCGCCGCCACGAACTGGCCGTAGCTGGAATCGATCAGCTCCTGCAGCAGCGTCCGCTCGGCGCCGGTGAGGGCGCGATCCGGCGAGAGGATGTCTTTGTAGAGGCCGCTCTTCACGGTTTCAAACTGGATGCCGATGCGCTCCAGCAACCGCGAGAGGTTGTTGCCCCGCAGGATCACGCCGATGGAGCCGGTGATGCTGCCGGGGTTGGCCACGATCCGTTCAGCGGCCACCCCCACGTACACCCCGCCGGAGGCGGAGATGTTGCCGAAGCTGGCCACCACCCGGCAGCCCTTGGCCCGCAGCCGCCCGATGGCGGCGTGGATCTCCTGGCTGTCGCCCACGGTGCCGCCGGGGCTGTCGATCCGCAGCAGCAGCGCCGGGCATTGCCGTTGTTCCACCTCACGCAGGGCCTTCACCACCCGGGTGCGGGTGCCGGCGGCGATCGGGCCCTCGATGGCGATGCGCGCCAGTTTCCGGCGGGACTTGCGGCGCCAGGGCCAGATCATTGCGGCGGTGTGCAGTGGCTGGATCTTAAAAAGGAGCCCGTGGGCCGTTGAAGCCGGTGATGCTGCGCTGGCTGTTGATGCTCCTGCCCTTTGCCCTGTGGGGCACCGCCATGGCGGCGATGAAGCCCCTGTTGGCCGGGGCCGGCCCCCTCACCCTGGCCTGGCTGCGGCTGCTGCCCGCCGGGGCGGTGGTGCTGTTGGCGGCCCAGCTGTGGCGTGGGGGCCTGGCGGTGGACCGCCGCGACTGGCTGTGGCTGCTGCTGTTCACCCTGGTGGATGCCACGGCCTTTCAGGGGCTGCTGGCCCGGGGCCTGGGGGGCACCGGTGCCGGCCTCGGCTCCGTGCTGATTGATTCCCAGCCGCTGCTGGTGGCCCTGCTGGCCCGCAGCCTGTTCGGGGAGGCCATCAATCCGGTGGGCTGGTTGGGGCTGTTGCTGGGGCTGCTGGGGATCCTGTGCCTCGGGCTGCCGGCCCCGGTGCTGCGGCAGTGGTGGCTGATGGGGCCGGAGGCCCTGGGGGAGCGGGCCTGGAGCCACGGGGAGCTGTGGATGCTGGCGGCCGCCCTGGCCATGGCCCTGGGCACCGTGATCAGCCGCTATGCCTGCCGCCACAGCGATCCGGTGGCCGTCACCGGCTGGCACATGCTGCTGGGGGCCCTGCCGCTGCTGCTGGCCTCGCTGCTGGCGCCCCTGCTCAACCCCGCCGCAGCCCCCGCATGGCCGCAGTGGGATGGGGCCGCCTGGGGGCTGATGGCCTATGCCGCCCTGCTGGGCAGCGCCCTGGCCTACGGCCTGTTCTTTTGGTTCGCCAACCAGGGGGAGCTCACCAGCTTCACGGCCCTCACCTTCCTGACGCCGGTGTTTGCCCTGCTTTGTGGTGTGGTGCTGCTGGGGGAGCAGCTGCGGCCCTTGCAATGGCTGGGGGCGGGCCTGGCCCTGGTGAGCGTGGTGCTGATCAACCGCCGCGCCTCCCTGTGGTTGCCCGCCCCGGATCCCCTGCCGGTGGAGTGGGGCCCATGAAGCTGTTGGTGGTGGCCTCCCCCCTGGGGCCCCTGGGGAGTGGCGCCGGGGGCGGCGTGGAGCTCACCCTGGCCAACCTGGTGGCGGGGCTGCTGCAGCGGGGGCACGGGCTCACGGTGCTGGCGGCCGAGGGGTCGGTGTTGCCGCCGGATGCCGCGGCGGCGGATCTGTGGACCTGCCCCGGCAGCCCCCAGGCGAGCCTCCAGCACCAGCCCCGCGAGGCACCGATCACGATCGCCGCCGATGGCCTGCTGCCGCGGCTGTGGCGGCGGGTGCTGGCGGAGGGGCCCGCGGCGGGGTTCGACGCCGTGCTCAACCTCAGCGCCGATTGGCTGCCCTTCTGGCTCACCCCCACGGCGCCGCTGCCGATCTTCCACCTGGTGAGCATGGGTTCGGTGCAGGCCGCCCTCGACCGCGAAATCGCCGAGCTGGCCCGCTGGGATCAGCGCCGCCTGGCCTTCCACAGCCGCAGCCAGGCGGCCGACTTCGACCTGCCCGCGGCCCCCGTGGTGGTGGGCAACGGCTTTGACCTGCAGGCTTACCGCTTCTGCCCCCAGCCGGAACCCCTGCTGGGCTGGGTGGGGCGCGTGGCCCCCGAAAAGGGTCTGGAGGATGCGGCGGCGGTGGCCGCCCGGCTGGGGCTGCCCCTGGCGGTGTGGGGCCTGCGGGAAGACCCGGCCTACGCCGCGGCGGTGGAGGCGTCGGTGCCCTCCGGCACCCTGCAGTGGCGCGGCTTTCTGCCCACCGCGGAGCTGCAGGCCCAGCTGGGGCCCTGCCGGGCCCTGCTCAACACCCCCAAGTGGAATGAGGCCTACGGCAACGTGGTGGTGGAGGCCCTGGCCTGTGGGGTGCCCGTGGTGGCCTACCGGCGCGGCGGCCCCGGTGAGCTGGTGCAGCCCGGCATCACCGGTGAACTGGTGGAGCCCGATGACCGCGACGCCCTGGCGGCGGCGGTGGGTCGGGTGGAGCGGATCGAGCGGGCCGCCTGCCGCCGCTGGGTGGAGCAGCACGCCTCCCGGGCCGTGCTGGCGGAGCGCCTCGAAGTCTGGTTGCAGGCCGGCCTGGGGCCCGAGAACCATCGGCGATAGGGTCAGCGCCGGACGCCTGTCGCCGTGACCGACCGCAACCCCGTGAGCGCCGGCTGGCCCCTGGCCCCTCGCCAACGCTGGTGGCTGCTGTTGGCGGTGCTGCTGCTGGGGTTGGCCCTGTTTGTGTGGCGCGTGGGCAGCATCGGCCTGGTGGATGAAACGCCACCTCTGTTCGCCGCCTCCGCCAGGGCCATGGCCCGCACCGGCGACTGGCTCACCCCGCGGGTGAATGGACTGCCCCGCTACGACAAGCCACCGCTGGTGTACTGGCTGATGGGCCTCGGCTATGCCCTGCCGGGGCAGGCGCGCTGGAATCCGCTGGGCACCTGGGCCTCCAACCTGCCGTCGGCCCTCAGCAGCGTGGCAATGATGCTGCTGCTCACGGCCACCCTGCTGCGCTGGCCGCAGCCCGCCGCGGGAGACGCCCCGGTGCCGCCGGCCCTGCGGGCCATCACCGCCGCCAGCGCCGCCCTCGCCTTTGCCCTGTCGCCGCTGGTGCTGCTCTGGAGTCGCATGGCGGTGAGCGACGCCCTGTTCAGCGCCCTGTTGGGGGCGGCGTTGTTGCTGTTCTGGTGGCGCTATGCCGGCGGCCGGGCCTGGTGGGCCGGCTGGCTGCTGCTGGGGTTGGCGGTGCTGGCCAAGGGGCCCGTGGCGGTGGTGCTGGCGGCCCTCACCCTGCTGCTCTTCGCGGTTCTGCAGCGGGATGGCCGCGGTCTGCTGGGGCGGCTGCGGCCCCGCCCCGGGCTGCTGATCACCGCCGCCGTGGCCCTGCCCTGGTACGGCCTGGAGCTGCTGGTGGAGGGGCGCCCCTTCTTCGACAGCTTCTTCGGCTACCACAACCTCCAGCGCTTCAGCGGCGTGGTCAACAACCACCTGCAGCCCTGGTGGTTCTTCCTGCCGGTGCTGGTGGTGGCCTCCCTGCCCTTTTCGCCGTTGCTGCTGGCGGGGCTCTGGCGACACCTGCGCTGGCCCCCCCCGGGGCAGGCGGCCCCCGCCACCTCCCTGGGGCGTTTTGCCGGCGCCTGGTTGCTGGCGGTGCTGCTGTTTTTCACCCTGGCGGCCACCAAGCTGCCCAGCTACTGGATTCCCGCCACCCCCGCCGCGGGCCTGCTGATCGCCCTGGCGGCCCAGGATCTGCTGGTGGTGCCGCCGCTGCGGGGCGGCCGCTGGTGGCGGTTGGCCACCCTGGCCCTGGTGGCGCTGCTCAGCCTGGGGCTGTTGTGCTCGGCGCGCTGGATTCCGTTGATCGTGGAGCCGGAGCTGCCCACCCTGCCGGCCGAACTGCTCGCCAGTGGGGCTGTGCTGCGGGCCGGGCTCTGCTTTGCTCTGGCCCTGCTGGCGGGGCTGGTGCTGTGGTGGGCCCCACGGCCCTGGGGATCGCTGTGGCTGCTGGCCCAGCAGCTGGCCATGGGGCTGTTTGTGACCACCGCCCTGGTGCCTTTGATCGGCCTCGGTGATCGCCTGCGCCAGCAGCCCGTGCGCCGCATGGCCACCGCCGTGCTGCAGCGCCGCGCGCCGGCGGAACCCCTGGCGATGGTGGGGATCCTCAAGCCGTCGCTGCACTACTACAGCGGCCAGGTGGTGATCTACGAGGGGGTGCAGCCCAGTGGCCCCGCCAACCTGGCGGACAGGCTGCTGCGGGAGCAGCGCCGGGGCCAGCACCCCAGCCCGGTGACCCCCGAGGCCACGGTGTTGGTGGTGATCGACCAGGGCACCGCCCAGCTGCCCCATTGGTCGGGCCTGCCCCATGACACCCTCGGCTCCGAGGGGCTGTACCGGCTGTGGCGCGTGCAGCGCAGTGCGCTGCAGGCCTGGGTGGAGGACCTGCGCCGCCGGGGTCTGCCGGGTCCGGATTGGCAGCGGCCCCGGCCCGAGCGCTACTGAGGGTTGTTGGCTGGGCCCTGGGCGGTGCCGTCGGCCATGCGTTCCCGCTGGCAGAAGCTGCAGTGGCCCCAGCGCTGCAGTTCTCCGGCGGGGGAGGGCCGCTGGCAGCGGGGGCAATGGGCCAGGCCGAACACATCAATGCGGCTGGGGTGCCGCTGCCACACCTGGGCCTCCACGGCGGTGCCCGCCTCCGGCAGGGCCGTGGCCTGGTGCTGCTGAAACACCAGCTCCTTGACGCTGAAGCCCGAAGCCCGCAGGGCCCCCAGCAGCTGGTGTTTGTTGAAGCGCAGGGCCTGCAGCCACTGGGGTTGGCTGGCCCCCACCACTAGCCGTCCCCCCTGCAACCGCAGGGGGCTGCAGTGGGGGGCCAGCTGGGGCCCCGCCAGGCGGGGCCAGGCTTTCCACAGGGCCGCCAGCCCCGCATCGCCGTCCCACTGCCGTTGCACAGCCTCCAGGCAGCTGCCCAGCCCCTGCATGGGGGGCCGCGGCGGCGGCAGCAACAGGTTGACGTTCCCCTGCCGGCGGCTGCGGTTGGGCGGGGCGATGGCCATGGGCCGACCCTAGGGGAGGTGCGGCGATCCCGCTGCGCCGTTTGTGGGGGAACTGGTTAGTCTCAGCCCCTGCCCCAACCCTGGATCCATGGGCTTTTTTGATCGGCTCAGCCGCCTGGTGCGCGCCAATGCCAATGCGGCGCTGACCCGGGCCGAAGACCCCGTCAAGATCCTGGATCAGTCGGTGGCGGACATGCAGGCCGACCTGGTGAAGCTGCGCCAGGCGGTGGCCACCGCCATCGCCAGCCAGAAGCGCATCCAGAACCAGGCGGAACAGGCCCAGGCCCAGGCCGCCACCTGGTACGAGCGGGCTGAGCTGGCCCTCAAGAAAGGCGAGGAGGACCTGGCCCGTGAGGCCCTGGGACGGCGCAAAACCTGCCAGGACACCGCCACCGCCTTGAGCACGCAGCTGCAGGGCCAGGCGGGCCAGGTGGAGCAGCTCAAGCGCAGCCTGGTGCAGCTGGAAAGCAAGATCGCCGAGGCGAAAACCAAGAAGGACATGCTCAAGGCCCGGGCCCAGGCGGCCCAGGCCCAGGAGCAGCTGCAGAGCGCCGTGGGCAACCTCGGCACCAACTCGGCCATGGCCGCCTTCGAGCAGATGGAAGAGAAAGTGCAGGCCCTCGAGGCCCGCAGCCAGGCGGCCGCCGAGCTGGCCGGTGCGGATCTGGAGAGCCAGTTCGCCGCCCTGGAGGGGGCCCCGGAGGTGGACGCCGAGCTGGCGGCCCTCAAGGGCAAGCTCTCCGGCGCCTCCCCCACCGCGGCCCTGCCCGCCGCCGCTGCCGCCATGGAGCCGGTGACGGTGGAGGTGCAGCAGCCCGAGGTGGATGCCGAACTGGAGCAGCTCAAGCGCTCCATCGACAAGCTCTGAGGCCCGCGATCCTCCATACAATCCCAGCCGACCCCACAACCCCGATGCCCGCCGCCGTGTCCGTGCTGCACCTGACCGATGCCAACTTCCAGGCCGAGGTGCTGGATGCTTCCACCCCGGTGCTTGTGGATGTGTGGGCGGAGTGGTGCGGCCCCTGCCGGTTGATGGCCCCGATGATGGATTGGGCCGCCAACGCCTATGCCGGCCGCCTGGCGGTGGGCAAACTCGAGGCCGACCCCAACCCCGCCACCCGCGACAGCCTGCAGATCCAGGGCCTGCCCACCCTGATCGTGTTCAAGGGCGGGGTGGAGCTGGCCCGCCATGAGGGCGCCATGGCCAAGCCCCAGCTGCAGGCGTTTCTGGATGCCCACCTCTGAGCCCCATGCCCGCCGCTGAGGGGATGGCCGATGGGCTGATCTCCGAGCGGGTACGGGGCCTGGGCAGCGGGGTGTTCGCCCGCAACGACCGGCGCAAACAGGCCTACGCCGCGGCGGCCGCCGCCCAGGGGATGCCCCCCCTGCTCGACCTCTCCCTGGGCTCCACCGATCTGCAGCCCCCCGCCGTGGCCCTGGAGGCCATCCGCCGGGAGCTCGCTGAGCCCGCCAGCGCGGCCTATTGCCTGCACGGCGCCACCCGCCCCTTCCGGGAGGCGGTGGCGGCCTGGGCCCAGCGCCGTTTCGCCGTGGCGGTGGATCCCGACCGGGAGGTGCTGCTGCTGGTGGGGTCCCAGGAGGGGACAGCCCATCTGCCCCTGGCGGTGCTCAACCCGGGCGACCAGGCCCTGCTGCTCGATCCCTATTACCCCTCCCACCGCGGCGGCCTGCAGCTGGCCTCGGCCCAGCCCCACCTGTTGCCCCTGGAGGCCGCCCGAGGCTTTGCGCCGGATTTCGATCAGCTGAGCGCCAGCCAGTGGGATGCGCTCAAGTTGATGGTGCTGGGGTTCCCCCACAACCCCACGGCCACCACCGGCCAGCAGGGCTGGGTGGATGCGGCGGCGGCGCGGGCGGTGCGCCATGGCCTGGTGTTCGCCCACGACAACCCCTACGTGGATCTGGCCCTGGAGGGGGAGGCCCCGGCGCTGCTGCGCAGCCCCCATTGGCGCCAGTGCGGCATTGAGTTCTTTTCCTTCTCCAAGGGCTGGTGCCTGGGGGGCTACCGGCTGGCCTTCGCCATCGGTGCCGAGCCCCTGATCACCGCCCTGCGGCAGCTCAAGGGGGTGGTGGATTTCAACCAATCCCTGGCCCTGCAGGCCGGTGCCATCGCGGCCCTGGAGCAGGCGCCGCAGTGGCCCGAGCGGTTGCGGCCCATCTACCGGGAGCGCCGCGATCGCATGGCGGCGGCCCTCACGGCGGCCGGTTGGCCCGTGCGGCTGCCGTCTATGGCCCTCTACCTCTGGCTGGAGCTGCCGCCGCAGGCCCGGGCCGCTGGCCTCGATGCGGAGAGTTTCTGCGCCCGCCTGCTGGAGGCCACCGGCGTCTGCCTCACCCCCGGCAACGGCTTCGGCCCCGGGGGTGAGGGCCACGTGCGCCTGGCCCTGGTGCATCCCATCGAGCAGCTGGAGCAGGGGGCCCGGCGCATGGGCCAGTGGCTGGCGCAGCTGTGAGCGCACTGCCGCTGCCCCACGGCGCCGCCCCGGTGCTGCGGGCCCTGCGGCGGTTGCCGGGGGATCAACCCCTGCCCTGGCGGCTGCGGCGGCTGCCGGTGTGCGCCAGCACGGAGCTGGAGCTGGAGCCCTGGCTGCTCGCGGCGCCGCCGCCCCTGGCGGTGCTGGCGGACCGGCAGCGCTTCGGCCAGGGCCAGCGGGGGCGTCTGTGGCAGTCACCCCGCGGCGGCGTGTGGCTCAGCGCTGCCCTGCCCTGGCCCGAGCACACGGCGGCGGCCCTCAGCCTGGCGGCCGCCCTGGGGCTGGCGCTGCAGCTGGAGGCCCTGGGGCTTCAGCCCCGGATCAAGTGGCCCAACGATCTGCTGCTGGGGGGGCACAAGTTGGCGGGGCTGTTGCCGCGGCTGCGCTGGCGAGGTGGGCGGGTGCGCCATGCCCAGGTGGGGGTGGGCCTCAACGGCTGCAACCCCGTGCCCGCCGGAGCCACCAGCGTGGCGGCGGCCCTGGGGCACCCCCACCACCCCCAGGCCCGCCCCGATCGCCTGGCGGCACGGGTGCTGCGGGCCCTGGAGTGGGCCGTGGCTGCGGCGGATCAGCCCGAATTGGTGCGGCGCCAGGCGGAACGCCGCCTGTGGATGCCCGATGGCGTTGAGCACCTGGGGCGCCGCTGGGACGTGGAGGGGCTGGCGGTCGATGGGGGCCTGCGGTTGGCCTGCGGCGGCGAGCGGGTCACCCTGCAACGCCATTTCTAGAGTTGCGGCACCTTCGCCCCTCGCCGGTGCCCCCCCGCCACCGCTGGCACCCCTGGATGGCACTGCCGGCCCTGCTGCTGGGGGGTGGCCTGGCCTGGGCGGGGCTCGACCCCGCCCAGGCGCCGGATGGGGGGCCGGTGCCACCGCCGCAGCAGCTGCCCGCCCCCCAGGCGCCCCTGCGCTTCGATCCCCAGCGCCTGGGGGAGGTCAAGCCCCCCAAACGCTTTGACCAGTCGCTTGATGAGCTGGTGCGCCAGGGGGTGGTGACCCCCGATGAGCGCAGCTTCCTGCGGGGCGGGGCCGGGATGGCGCCCCTGGATGTGGGGGCCTTTCAGCGGGCCTGCCGTGGCGGCGCCCTGTCGGCCCGGGAGTGCCGCGGCGGCATCGCCCTGCGCTGGGGGCGCCGGCTGCCCGCGGGGGAGGGGCGCCTCGGCGCCGACGGCCAGCCCCTGCCGCCGATCACCGTGCCGGTGTCGGCCCTGCTGGCGGGGCCCGGCGGCAGCTTCAACCTGGCCAGTGTGTTTCGGGTGACCCCCCGCCCGGCGCCGGTGCTGGGCAACGGCAACCGCAGCCTGCTGCTGCCGGTGATCGGCAGCGCCATCCCCACCAGTGGCTTCGGCTGGCGGCTGCATCCGTTGCTGGGGGCCTGGCGCCTGCATGCCGGCGAAGATCTGGCGGCCCCGGAGGGCACCCCGGTGGTGGCGGCCCTCAGCGGCAGGGTGGTGAGCAGCGGCCTGGCGGGGGGCTACGGCCTGGCGGTGGAGCTGGAGCACCAGCGGCCCCTACGCCGCAGCCTCTACGGCCACCTCTCGGAGCTGTTTGTGCGCGCCGGCGATTGGGTGCGCCAGGGGGAGGTGATCGGTCGGGTGGGCAGCACAGGCTTGAGCACCGGCCCCCACCTGCACTTCGAGCTGCGCCAGCCCGCCGCCGGCGGCTGGGTGGCGGTGGACCCCGGTGAGTTCGATGCCGGCTCCGGCCTGCAGGGGGGCGATGCCATCGCCCTGCTGATGGGCCAGCTGCTCAGCAGCCTGGAGCGGCCCGCACAGCCCCGCGGTTAGGTCTGGGAGCCGGCGCCGCTCTCCACCAGGCGGCCATCGTGGAAGTGCACGATGCGCTCCGCCCGGGCCGCCACATCGTGTTCGTGGGTCACCAGCAGGATCGTCATGCCCTGCTGTTGATGCAGCTCATCGAACAGGTCGAGCACCTCGGCGGTGGTGCGGGAGTCGAGGGCGCCGGTGGGCTCGTCCGCCAGCAGCAGGTGGGGCTGGTTGATGATCGCCCGGGCCACCGCCACCC
>SXGQ01461230.1_pt1 | contig 12088 bp, 9 predicted proteins | sample 3178371 | NCBI WGS metagenome assembly SXGQ01 (sample SAMN11356859, study PRJNA531348) | freshwater metagenome | isolation source: freshwater sample F1-20 | place: China: Fuxian Lake, Yuxi | collected 2017-12-25 | reverse complement strand
GAATCACGAATGGACACGAATGAAACACGAATCAGGGTGGCGGGGTTTGGTTTGAATCACGAATGGACGCGAATGAAACAGGAATCAGGGTGGAGGGATTGGTTTGAACCACGAATGGACACGAATGAAACACTAATCAGGGTGGAGGGATGGTCTGGACTGGGAATTTACACGAATGCAGGGTGTTTTACAGGGAAGGCATATTAGTGCGAGGTATGGATTGCAGGGGTGGGTTTACCCCGCAGGAGCGCTGGGGGCTCGTTTGAACCACGAATTGGTACAAATAAGTGGTTTTGACGGGCATCACGGATGGTGGGAATGTGAGCCGCGGACGGGAGTCCGTGGGTGCGACAGCCCCGTACTCCGGCCGGCGGCGTCCATGCCGCGCACCCGTGCAGTGCCGTGCCCGGTTCGCCTGAGGGCCAGGTCTCCGTAGCTCGGGCTGTCCAGCCCGAGATCTGTCCTCTTGTGTCTGGAACGCCTGCGAACTGCCCCCTTGAGGTGCAAAGTGCCTCCAACACGCTTTGTCTCACGCGAAGACGCGAAGGTAAACTCTCGGGGCAGTGCTCAGCGGTCAGTGGCGTTCGCAGGCGATCGTGTTGACGGCTGTTTGACGAGATCGCTGGCGTTGCAGAGAATGCGCGACAGGCGGAGGCAGTTTAAGTGAGCAGGCAGATGAGGGGTGCGGGTATGACAGGATTCGTGGTACAAGCCGGTCTGCTGGTTGCGGCGTGGGCTGCGGGGGTGATGGCAGGTTCAGCACCTGCTGCAGAGGCTCGGAAGCAGGCAGACGTGGTGATCTATGGCGCGACGTCGGCCGGAGTGGCTGCCGCTGTGCAGGTGTCACGGATGGGGCATTCCGTGATCCTGATCGAACCGGGGCAGCACGTGGGCGGGCTGACATCCGGCGGGCTGGGATTCACCGACAGTGGTGACAAACGAGCCATCGGCGGGATTTCCAGGGAATTCTACCAGCGGATCCGCAAACACTATGACAACAGCTCCGCGTGGACCCAGGAGCGACCCCAGAACTATCCTCGTTACCGACCTGCCGATGATGCGATGTGGACATTCGAGCCGAAGGTGGCAGAGCAGGTGTTTCGCCAGATGCTGACGGAAGCTCGCGTGGAACTGCTGCACGGTGAGCAACTGGATCGCAGTTCCGGGGTGACGGTGGCCGACAATCAGATTCAGCAGATTGTGATGGAGTCGGGTCTGGTGCTGGCAGGTCAGCAGTTCATTGATGCCACTTACGAAGGTGACCTGATGGCGGCAGCGAAGGTGAAGTACACCATCGGCCGCGAAGCAAACTCGGTCTACGGTGAGACCCTGAACGGCAATCAGGTCCGCGCCAATACTCACAACCATCGTTTTCTGAAACCCGTGGATCCTTTCCGTGTGCCGGGTGACCGCAGCAGCGGGCTGCTGCCTGGGATTGAGGATGCCGGGGCCGGTATCGAGGGCAGCGGCGACCACCGCGTGCAGGCCTACTGTTTCCGCATGTGCATGTCAAAATCGCCGGCCAATCGTCGTCCGTTTCCAAAACCTGAAGGCTATGACGAGCAGGTTTATGAGCTGCTGCTGCGAAACTTTGAGGCGGGGGATCTGCGCGTTCCGCTGAGCCCCGACATGATGCCCAATCTGAAAACGGATACGAACAACAACTGTGCCGTCTCAACTGACTACCTGGGCGGCAACTACCGTTATCCGGAGGCGGATTATGCCGAGCGGGCCGCCATTATCAGGGACCATGAGCGTTATCAAAAGGGCCTGATGTGGACGCTGGCCAATCATCCGCGCGTGCCTGCTTCCGTCCGTTCCGAGATGGCTCAGTGGGGCCTGCCGCTGGATGAATTCACGGACAACGACAACTGGCCGCATCAATTGTACATCCGGGAAGCTCGCCGAATGGTCAGCGACTATGTGATGATCGAACAGGACTGTCGACGGGAGCGGATGGCTAAGGACAGTGTGGGTATGGGCAGCTACAACATGGATTCACACAATGTGCGGCGATTTGTGACGGCGGAGGGTACGGTACAGAACGAAGGAGACGTACAGGTGTCTCCCGGAGGCGCCTATCTGATCAGTTATCGTTCCGTGGTTCCGGCGAAGGGGCAGGTTGAGAATCTGGCCGTGCCGGTGTGCATGGCTGCGTCGCATATTGCCTACGGTTCGATTCGGATGGAACCGGTGTTTATGGTGCTGGGCCAAAGCGTGGCGACGGCTGCGGTGATGGCTCTTGAGTCAAAATGCAGTCTGCAGGATGTGCCGTATCCATCGCTCAGAGCTCGCCTGCTGCGGGACGGGCAGGTGCTGGACCTGCCCGCGGCGATTCCACCGAAGATTTTGATTTCGCGGGACTCCCTGCCGGGACTAGTGCTGGACGACGGCGATGCAGAATTGCAGGGTGAATGGCGTGGCAGCAGTTCTGCGGGTCGTTACGTGGGGGCGGGTTATCTGCACGACGGTGATCTGGACAAGGGGAAGAAGTCTGCCACATGGAAATTGACAGTGCCGTCAAATGGAACGTGGCGTGTGGGGATCAGCTATTCGGCTGCATCCAATCGGGCGACAGCAGTCCCGGTGCAGGTCCAGGCTGGTGACGGAGTGGAGCAGCAGTTCGAGCTCAATCAGCGGAAGGCGATTGCTGGGGATGCGGTCTTCCACGAGCTGACTCGGGTGACGCTGGCGGCTGGTCAGACGGTGCGCGTGAAGATCAGCAATGCGGGAACTGACGGGCATGTGATTGTGGATGCGGTGCAGGTGGAGAAGGTGGAGTAGGGGCAATTCTGGGTTCTCTCACGCTGTATCACGCGGCCAGTGTCGGGGAGCGGGGGTATTCAGCGTGGAGAGCAGCACTGCAGGGCATTTGCGCGGCTGTGTGTGAGGTTTATTGACCACAGAGGCACAGAGATGACGGAGCAGAGAAGCCGGGGCGTTTGTGTGGTTGTGTTTTGAGGGTGCTGGTGATTGGGCTCACGCGCAGCCGCGAAAGGGAAGGCGCCGGGCTGTGATGAATGAATAGAGCGGGTGTTCCCCCTCACCCCCGACCGCTCTCCCTCGATGGGGGCGAGGGGCGGCAGCGCCCATGATTTCCGCGTAGCAACCGAGTCGGGAGGGCGAAGCTCCTGCGGAGCCGCACAGCGAAGGAAGACTCGTGGGGCTCGGCGGGAGCCTCGCCCTCCCGAGGGGGTTTGCCGAGGTGCGTGGGGTGGAGCGTCAGGGCCGGTGTCTCGCGTGCGAGTTCGGGGTTTGCGAATGTGGGTGGGCGTGGCGGGTAAGGGCGGTGTGCGCCCCACCCACAGACGCTCTCCCTCGATGGTGGCCCGGGGGGCCGAATTCATCTGTTGCCCGGTGGCGGTGAGGGGGATCAGCGGCGACGACGGGGACGGAGAAACCAGAGCAGCAGCAGGACGACGGCTACGGCTGGCAGGATGGGTTTCAGACGGGGCAGGAACCACAGGATCAGTCCGAGCACGAACAGGCGTTCAGGACGCAGGAAGGCCCAGGCAGCAGGACGGGTGCGGGTCGGGAAGCAGGTCCAGAGTGCGGCAAGAACGATGCCAATCCGCAGGCAGGCCGCCGGCCATACCGAACCAGGCTCAGCAAACACCAGACCAAAAACGCCGCCGGTCAGCAGCGCAACAGTGGCAATTCCTGTGCGACGACGACGTTCGGCGAGTTCAGAGTGAGGAAGGTTCAAGTTCGGGATCCGCTGGTCAGGGAAGTATTTCCTCGGGCATCAGAATCGCATCGCCGGATATCTGCAGCTTTTCCAGTTCACGCCGCAGGTCTGCTTCCGCCGACGGCCGAGCAGTCTCGCGGCGGCGAATGATCAGTCGAATCCCGTTGGAATCACCACTGCACCGGCCAACAAGTTCGGGAATTCTATTAAGAATTGTACTGCGGTAAACGGGTGCCGGAGTATCTGCAATCTGAATCAGAAATTTGCGTTCATCGATCAGGACGGTCAGGATGCCGCTGCTGATGGCTCGGCGTTCATCCGCCGTCAGATCGCCCGGTGAACGGGAGTCCGCTGCGGTCAAACTGCGGGCGTTTCCCGAATCTGCGGGTGGAGCAACCACGCTGTCGTTGGCGGGAACTGATGTGGGAATCGCGTCGGAGGCTTTGGCGGCTGTGGCCACAGTACCGGGATCGCCGGTCCCCGTCCCGCCACCGGGGCCCAGGCCAAAACTGCGAAACAGCAGAAACAGAGCCACACCAATCAGCAATGCTCCGGCACCAACACCGAATCTTGAAGAGGTGCGAATCATCCGCAGCAATTTCAGGCCGGACAGCGGGTTCGGACTGGAGCTCATAAGGTGGATTCCCGGGGGGCGAGTCTTCGAATGATTAACGAGGTGCAGCGGCGGGAGTGATGACCGGGCCAGCCGGACGAAATCCCAGAATGACGTAATCATACAGATGCCGACCGGCGGCATCACGCTCCAGTTTCTGTTTCAGCTCGGCGACGGCCTTACGAGTCTGCTGCTGATCGCCAAGTTGCGCATCGCCCCAGGTGACAAGCATCAGTACCAGACTGTGCGGGTCTGCGAACGATTTGGAAGATTCGAACAGTTTCTGAGCCAGTTCGGTGTCGCTGGTGAAATCGAGCAGCGTCTGCCGACTGTCATCCTGCAGCAGACATTTGCCATTCTCCTGCAGATGAATTTCCCACATAGTGATGTGCTTCTGCATTTCATCAACTTTGATGAAAAACCGAAAGACATCCTCGCCGCTGCGATCCAGTTCCGTTCTGAGGCGTGCGACGGCCTGTTCGAGACGCTGGGCATCTTCGGAGCGATCCTCGCCGCGCATCCTGAGGACTTCATTCAGAGCTGCGGCGGGCAGATCCAATGCCCTGGCCAGAAGACTGCCGGCATCGCGGTGCTGCTGCAGCAGGCTCTGATACCGCGCATCGTAAGTGGCTTTCAGCCCGTCGAGACGCTGTTTATGGCTGGCAAGTTCCGCCTGCACGGCATCCCGTTCCGCCTGCAGTTCCTGAGCGGCCTGCGCAGTGCGACTGCGATTCTCGATGTACTGCGAGAACATCACAATCAGCAGCAGATCGAGCAGCGGCGTGAGCTGCAGTGAAAGTCGACGACGACTGATCATGACGCCGGAGGCTCCTGCGGAACCACGGACAGCCCCAATTCACGCTTGGCACGCGCTGCAAGATCGCGGACTCGTCGCCGAGACTCGGACAATCCCGCAAAGCGAACTTCCGACAGGCTGCTGACGAACATCAGCACGACGGCCGAGAGCAGTCCGGCGAATGTGGACCAGATGGAGTCTCCAAAGCGTTCCATTACCAGATTCACGCTGGAAGTGGCCTGGGGGGCTGCGTCCGCCTGCAGTGCCGATCCAATGGCAAGAACCGTTCCAAGAACTCCGGAAAGCGGATACGCTTCGATCATGGTGCGGGTGGCATTCACGGCGGTGTCGAAGCTGAGTGAATCGAGGCAGGGCCGACGTTCATCGAGAATCTGCATGCGGTCCAGGCACAACCGTCGATCGGCGGTACGGGATGGGTCAGCCAGCACGTCGTGAACATCCTGGACGAAGGCTTCGATCTGCATGTGCAGCGAGGCAGACCTGTCAAGCACGCTGCGGTGGTGCAGACCGCGAGTGTATTGGTCGAGGGTGTCAGCGAGCATCCGCACGTCGCGGCGACACCAGGCTCGCAACCAGCCGAAAAACAGCAGGTGAAAGACCGCGAAGCCGACGATGACGGGAGTGGACAGTCCGGACAGGAACTGCAGCCAGTCACTGAGCGTTTGATTTGCGGGCAGTTGGAGTGGCATACGGTGCTGCGTGTGGGCTGGGTTGGGGCTGGGGAGCAGAAACAGCGCGTGAATGAGTGGAGCATACTCGATGGAGGGTTGTGAGGGCGAGGTTTTGGGGTGGAAAAAGGTGGGATGGTGTCGCGGAGTCAACAGGGAGCCGTAATTTTCCGGTCAAAACCGGTGCTGTTTTTAATTGACATGTCGTTACCTGTCGATAGATTTGGATGGGTTGAGTGGGGGTGACGGCGTTGGAGTTCCGGGATTGTTTATTGGCGTGTGGTTGGTGGGGGGGGGGAGGGGAGTGCAGGTTAGCGGAGTTTTGCGGTTAACGGAGTTGGAGGCATTGGGTGAGGCGGCGGAGTGTTTGCGGACATTGGCGCATCCGCACCGATTGCGGATGGTGCAGATGCTGTTGCAGGGGCAGTACACGGTTGGTGATTTGGCTTTGGCGTGTGACATACCGAGTGCGATGGCATCGGAGCATTTGCGGCTGATGCAGCGTTGTGGCTTTTTGGGGAGCAGCAAGGACGGGCGGAAGGTGTATTACCGGGTGGTTGAGCAGCATCTGCAGAGCATCATGAGCTGCATTGAGTCACGATTTGGAGTGAGTGAGGTTTGAGGTTTGAGGGGGATTTTGTGTTTTTTTGACCACGGAGGCACAAAGGTCACGGAAGAGATGGGTGTGCGGTCAGGCTGGCGCGCAACCGCGAAGGGGAGATGCGCGGGGCCCAGGTGAGTGTGTGTAGAGGGCGGGTGTGCCGACTCACCCACATCCCCTCTCCCCCGATGGGGACGAGGGAAGGAAGGGCCCCGGTTTCCGCCTGGCAACTGCGTCGGGAGGGCGAAGCTCCTGCTGAGCCGCCCAGCGACTGAATACTCGGGTGGGGCTCGGCTGGAGCCTCGCCCCAAGGGGGGGTTGCCGAAACGCGTTGGGTGGAGCGTCACGGTCGGTGGCTCGCGTCAGCGTTCGGGTTCGCAAATGTGGGCGGGCGCGGCGTACGAGGTCGGGTGTGCCCGCGCACCCCCGACCACGCTCACCCGATGGGGGCGAGTGGAGGATTTTGTGGTTTTTACTGCAGTTGAAATCGCATGTGCGATGCTCGTGTCTGAAAACGGAGCGACTCTGGTGAGCCGCGTTGGCGGTTACTGAACGGTGCGGATTTGCCGGAGGCTGGCGTCGCAGGCGTGGCTCATGAGGGTGCGGAACTTTTCTTCGGCTGTGTTGAAGCGATCGCTGCGACTGCGGGTGTGCCAGGTGCCATCAGCACAGTAGATGACGTCGTGAGCATTCTCTTTCTGCCGATGCTGGTCCCGCATCAGGACTCGGGCATCCACCTCGATCGCGGTCTCGGGCTGGACCTTGAGTTTCTGCAGCGGGGTATCCAGCAGGGCGGCCTGGTTGTTGTACTTCAGTGACCACGACAGTTTGACGACGCAGTTGTCTTCTTCGAATGTCTTGCTGCCCGGCATTTTGAGCACGTGAATCAGTGTCTCGAGCAGCTGATCGACGGTCATGAGGGGGGAGACCGTCACCTGCAGGATTGCATCGCAGAATCGCGGGTGGATGAGCAGAATCAGGGGTTTTCGCCAGTTGAAGACTGTCAGTCGCGTGGTTCGCAGCTGAACTTTGGCGTCAGTCGCAGCGGTCTGCCAGAGTGGTTCGGCCACGGGCAGAACAGGTCGGAACCAGGGTGCCGAGACGGTGGAGAATTTGCGGCATTCTCCGGCCCAGTGTCTGGGTGTCAGCAGTTCGATGTCGGAGATGATTTTCCTGCAGCGGGCGCGCTGGGCATCGGACAGATCCGCGTTGCAGCAGATGGCCGGCGGGGGACTGTCAGAGCGTCTGCGGGAGGCCATGTGTCGCAGCGACTTCTGCGTCAGATCCTCGGGCACTTCCTGAGTTCGGCCTGTGGGCGACCAGACGCACAGGAGTCGCCGGTTGCCAACTTTGATGAGTTCCTGTCCGGAATCAAGCAGATGCAGTTCGGGGTTGCCGGCAGGTTCGGCGGCGGTGAGCAGAGCGGTTACGAATTGTGCCCATGCGGCGGCGGATGGATCACCGGTTGGCGGTCGGAAGAATGGAGGATGGCAGATCGGTGACATGTGGTGTCGCTGACCACGGGGGGGCGGTGTATGTGGAGCTGACGGCGTGGGACCGAGCAATGCAGTTTTGCAAAATGCGGGCGAACTGTCGAGAGGGTGTCGGATGTCGGGTGTAAGGAGTCGGGGCAGGATTTGCCGGGCTGGCAGAACTCCCCGCGCCGGGAAGGCGATGAAAACGACGACTGGAGACTGGACAGTCCGGGTGGGGCAGGGAGAATGCAAATCCTGGATAACCAGGTTTCACAGGAGATACGGCGATGCAAATTGTGCGTTTGGTTCTCTGTCTGGCGGTGGTTCTGCAGGCGGGTCTGGTGCGGGCAGATGAGGCAGCGAAGTCCGCGGCTTACGAGGCTGCTCCTGCGGCGACACCAGCTGTGGCAATCGATTTGACGGGTACCTGGACGGGAACGTGGTGCAGCGGGAAAAACGGGCATCACGGACCGATGACCGCTGAGTTTTCCGGGGGCTGCAACGGCTGCTATGACGTGCGGTTTCGTGGTCGATTTTGTGCGATCATTCCATTCACATACCGGACAACTCTGAAGGCTGTCTCGAACCCTGATGGCTCGGTCAGTCTGACCGGCAGTCGTCGTCTGGGTTTGCTGATGGGGACGTTCAGCATGCAGGGGGTGGTAAGCGGTGACAAGTTGCAGGCGTCATATTGTTCGAAGCAGGACCACGGCACGTTTACTCTGAGTCGAGCCGCAACCTGCTGCAAGTGATTTTGTGGCGGTGTGCGTGCTGGTCAGTTGCCTTGCAGAAGTGCCGCGTCATGCAGCCGGCGTGCGACGCTGATCACCACGTGTCGCCGCCGGAACGGCGACTGATCTGATTTGCGGATGGCTGGTGCAGGAACGCCAGTCGGCCTCCGCGATCGGGGAATGCTGGCCATTCGGCGATGCCTGTGGGCATGTCGTCCGTGGTGCTGGGCTGCAGATCGTGGGCGTTTGATTCGCTGCCGGCGTTGCGGCGGCGGAACAGGCAGGCCAGGCCGTCCTGATAAACCAGTTGCCAGTCCGCATGCTGCTGCAGAAAACGCACGGCGGGTTGATCGGCCTGGCGATTGAGCAGGACGAGGTTGGGGTTGCCGAAGTCGAGGGCCTGCTGCTGCGAGATGGGGCCCGACTCGGGGACTCGATAACGTCGCCTGTAATCCGGTCCGAACAGCAGGTCGAAGTGCCAGTCAACGACCTGCATGGGGTAACAGGTGTCGTATCGACCGTCGAAACTGACGGTGGTGTGCGGGGCCAGGGCGGCGAGTGCGTACTGAGCCCAGTCGAACGTGACGACCAGTCGTCCGTGCAGGTGATTACGGTGCATAAATTCTACGGCGTCCACGGGATATTCGTCCCTGGGGACTCCGAAACGTCCCTGTGCGATCACAACGGCGGCCAGCATTCCGGTGATCAGTGCAGCCAGTTCGAACTTGAGCAGGGTAGCGCCGATGCCATGAATCCGGGCGGGTGTGGTATTTGAGCGGGGTCTGAATCGCTGCCATGCGGCCTGCAGATGATCGGGCATCCAGAATCCGAAAGCGATGGCGAAGAACGGCAGATGTCGGATGTGTCCGAGTGGCTGAGCGGCGATGATCAGCAGCAGTGCTGTTTCCACTGGGTCGCGCCGGCGATCTGTCAGCAGCAGTCCGGCGACTGTGAGTATGGCGAGTGCGGCGAAGATGAAGCCTGCCGGTCCTCCGTCGAGCAATCCGGCCCATTCGGAGACTTCCGGCCTTGGTGCACTGAGGGAAACGGCATACCAGCGCGGCAGTGCGGCTCCGTAGGGGTTGACAAAGAGCGTGCCGGCTGCGGCCAGGCAGAGTGCTGCGCCGGTGATGAGCGGCCGCCAGGACACCGTCCTGTTCAGCAGGCAGTGCTGCAGAAGGTGCAGGGTGACGAACGCGATGAAGACACAGATCCCCGCAAGGACTCCGCCATGGGAATTTGTCCAGACGATCAGCAGCGGCACAGCCAGCCACAGCCGTCGGAGAGTGTTTGGGGAGCGGGCGGAGAATTCGAACAACCAGAGCAGGGCGGTGAACAGAACGAAGCTGAACAGTTGCGGGCGAATCTGCCAGTATTCAGCGAGACCGGCGGCTGCGGGCAGAAGGCTGGTTGTCGCTGCCAGCCGCGAGAGGCCTCGCAGCTGCAGTCGCCAGGCGATGAAGTTGAGCAGGGCCAGTCCGAGGAGGCCTTTGCCGATCATCAGACCGTAGCCTCCGAACCAGCGCTGACCGCAGGCGACGGTCAATTCGAAGAGGTTTTCGTGATTAATCCAGGGGTGATCGGGGGTTGTGAAGGTGTGTGTGGCAGTTTGCGGGAGCGAGCCGCTGGTGATCCAGTCCTGACCGTACTGGATGTGTCCCCAGAGGTCTGCATCGACGGTGCGCCAGGACAGCAGCAGTGCGAATGAGAGCTGCAGCAGAGCCAGCATGCCCCATTCAAGCCAGCGGGGCATGGTGCCATGTGGGGGACCGGGCTGAGTTGAGTTGAAACTGTGCTTTGTCATGGAACCGGGCCTGCGCAGATGGCCATCGACAGAGGATCGGTCAGGAGGATTGGTCAGGAGGAATAACAACATTTGAAGACTGGGAAGACTAGTTCGGAGAACGCGGTGGGGAGTGTGTGTCGAGGTGGATTTGGTGCTGGCAACTATTCTGCCCGGTGTTGTGGTCGTTGTAATCGTTACGGCCGGAGTGTGCGGGGCCCGGGCTAAGTGCCGTGAGAGTTCCAGAGTGTCCCCGGCGGTGTGTCCCCGAGTGGTGTGTCCGGTTGCAAAGTGGTGTGTCCTCGGAACCGAGGTGCGAAGGGGTGTGTCCCCGGAAACGGGTCCCCGGAACCGAGGTGCGAAGTGGTGTGTCCCCGGAAACGAGGTGCGAAGGGGTGTGTCCCCGGAAACGAGGTGCGAAGGGGTGTGTCCCCGGAACCGAGGTGCGAAGGGGTGTGTCCCCGGAAACGGGTTGCGAAGGGGGTGTGTCCCCGGGACCGGGTGGCAAAGGGGTGTGTCCCCGGGACCGGGTTGCAAAGGGGTGTGTCCCCGGGACCGGGTGGCGAAGGGGTGTGTCCCCATTGCTGGGTTGCCGGAACCGGGTTGCCGTTGACACGCCGCTGATTCGTCGTGCCGGACTGCGGGTGATCGTGGCGAGCCGCGGGCGGCAGCCTGCGGGTGCCAATACTGTCTGCCGCGCCGGGGCTGCTTGTCCGTCTGCGGGCGGTGTTCGCGCATGACGATCCGGGGGGCCTGCGCCCGGATTGTCGCTGAGCTGTACAGTCCGGGAGTGTCAGTGAGCTGCAGCTGCGGGCCCGGTTGGGGGGGCAGGGGGTGTGGCCGGGACGTCGAAGGTTTCGGCGTCGGGGTGATTTTCGCGGTAGCTGGTCCAGAATTCCGCGGGGCTGGTTTTGCGCCACATGGCGAGTGCTTTGGCGACGTGTGAGTAGAAGGTGTAGTTCTGGTCGATTTCGGACTGGGGGGTGTTTTCAACATTGGTGAGCAGCCACTGTGCGGCTTTGTGGATCTGCTCTTTGGGGATGTGAAATTTTTCGGGGGCGATGGACATCCATTCCAGATGGTGTCCTGTCGCAATGACTCGTTTGGAGATCTTTTCCTGAGGATCGATGTGCAGCTGATAGTCTGAGCCATAGCACCAGCCGGGGTTCCAGGAACCGTCGGGGAACTGGGAGGCTGCAATCAGGTCACGGACCTCCATGAGCCATTTTTCGGCCATGCTGACGGAGGCGGGGGACAGCAGTTTTCCCTGTTGTTCTTCGTTGATTCGCAGCATTGCCATCAGGGTGTAGATGCGGTGTGTCCCCTGACAGACTCCCATGCGTTTGTGGTTGCGGACCAGTCGTTCGACGAGCATATCGAAAGTGACCAGTCGGCCGCCGCCGTTATGCCATTGCTGCAGACCGTCGGGGCCCAGCCAGAGAGCGAAGCAGAGGCTGGACCATTCGGTTTCGCCTTCATCGAGGCGGAAGTCGCGGAGTGATTCGCCGAGGACATGTTTCAACTGGAGTGCTCGCCGTGTGGTGAACACATTGCTGCTAAGTGGAATACCGGCTTCGGTGAGTGCAGCGAGGGCGTGATCGTGATGGACGCTGGAGGCGGAGTCTTCACCGAAGCGAACGTGGATGCCTTCGGGGGTATCTTCGAGCAGGGGTTTTGCCTTGTTGTCCCACGATTCGAGGTGTCGGGCGGAG
>SXGQ01047825.1_pt1 | contig 12088 bp, 17 predicted proteins | sample 3178371 | NCBI WGS metagenome assembly SXGQ01 (sample SAMN11356859, study PRJNA531348) | freshwater metagenome | isolation source: freshwater sample F1-20 | place: China: Fuxian Lake, Yuxi | collected 2017-12-25 | reverse complement strand
TCCACGATCCGTGAGATAGGGAACTCTAGCCAGGGTTACCGACCTATCCGTCTTGTCTATGACTTCTCCCGTGGCGTTGTCCTTCATGACAAGTCTGCCACGCAATGGAACAAAGAGGCTCTGATTCTGCATCAGGGCCTCTTGCTGTTCCTTGAGCGTGTATGGATCCGAGCGACCGTAGTCTACGTCAGACAGCTCCACCGTATAGCGAGCATTCTGCAGAGGAAACTTTGACAATACTGCGTTCTTGACGCCGTCAAAGATATTCTTGCGTGTAACGCGGTAATCGTTAAAGCCCCTCAGCACCGGGGCAGGAGGGGCTACGAGTTGGTTTAAGTCGTCTGCACCGGGCGTAGGCATGGAACTTGTACTCTAGCTTAAAGTTTGAACTTTGGCTTACCTTCGTCACTTTGCTCAAGATCAATGCCGGAAGCAAGTGCGCCCGAAGCAATGTCCCGCTTGAGCATGCTTTGCAGAGTCTTGAGTTTGGCCTTATCGGGGTCATCCTTCATCTTGTTCTGCATCATCATCCAGCCAAGTAATGCTCCAACACCGGGAGCCAAACCTAGAGCGTATGCTGCGCCTGGAATGCTGAAGTTCAAACCATGGGGATCCTGGCCTCTTTCAATCTTGCCTTCAGGGATAGGGTCAATCGCCTGCTTGACGAGGCCGTCAATCTGCAGCTGCAGATCAGAGGATTGCTTTGAGAGAGCTTTTTCAAATTCTTTCTTGGCCTTCTCGATCTTTTTATCCATCTTCTGCTTGCGATTCTGATCTATGAGTCGAGTACCAAGCATAAAGGTGAGAATACCCGGAGCAAGCATGGCAGCTGGAGTTGCCATGCCGTAAAGCATTGGCTCGGTGAGGTATTCCCCTAAAGAGTTAGATACCTTTTCACCGGGCTCCTTGGGATTCTCCATGTCGTCAATGACTTCCTGCGAAAGATCGGAGGTGGTTTCGTCTGCCTTTTCAGGCAGCATGTCGGCGGGGCTTGAAACATCGGAAGGAACGTAGTCTTCGAGCTTGTGGCTCTTTGGAATAGCTATGCGCTTTTCCATCCTCTTAGCTCTGATCTCTTGACCTGGCAAGCCAAACATGGACTCATCATGCAGGTACTTGCCGAGGCCATACAGCCCGACCCCACCCAGTCCAACCCCTGCACTGATGGCAGCGTAAGTCAGTAGTTGCTTTACATTGGGATCCATGGATTCCTTCTTGCTTTCAGGAAGATCTTCATGCTTTGTCTTGGCAAAATCACGCACATCCTTTTGAGACATGCTGGCTGCGGCTTCCTCGGCTTTGCCAGAGCCGGTAGCATTGCCTTCTTGGATAGCTTTTACTAAACCAAAAAAGCGCTGTTGTTTCTTGCTCTGAGCAGGCATTGATTAATAATCCTCTCCGAAACCAAGTAGAGGGATCCGGGGGGTGTCAAACGGTTGGTTATAGTCATAGCCGGAATATTCTATAGTGTATCTGGGGTCGAAAGACTTACCCTTCCATGGTATGCTTCCGCCTTTATATTTGTGTGCTATGCTATCACTAAGAGCATCTAAAAGATTCTCATTTTTTTGCGCTTGAAGTTGAGACATATATCTACGTTCAAAGTCGCCAGCTGTTCGAGATCTATCTAGAGCTAGAAGAGCATCCATACCCTCAAGAAACTTAGCTCCCGTTCCTCCGCCCATTCTCATAGGATAGTTTTTTCTGAGGGCGGCTAGCTCTCTCTCTGTTTGTGCAATGTTTGCGACTTGATCACTAAGAAGGTAGTCGCCAAGAGCCTTTACTCCGGCGCCAGCACCCGCACCGATGCCACCGCCAACAAGAGCACCCTTAAGTTTAGACTGACCACGAAGGGCATTGACAAGAGCGCCAATGCCAGCGCCTGCGAGGCCGCCACCGCCAGCATAGATAGCGTAGTCCTTTAAAAGACTATCTGTTGGATTTAGAGCGGCAAGAGCGTCTTGAACAGTTACGTTCGCCTGCTTGAGAGTTGGGCGAAGATGAGAGTATGCCATTATTGCGGTTCCTTGATTGCTGCGCCATTTGCGTTAATGCGCATTATATCCATTTCATAGAGATAAAGATGCATTTCTTCTGCAGGAATTTGCAGCAGGGCGTAATACTTTACCCAGGAGGTCCAGTTTTCTTTGGCCTCCACCCATTCTGCAACTTCTGTAAAATCGCACCAACCTCTATCTTTCCATTTTACCAGAACATCCACTAATTGGTTGTACTGAGCGAGTTCGCCTTCTTTCCAAAGACAGAACTGCCTAGAATTAAAAAATGGAGTTTCTTGAGGTCGTTTATCCTGACCGTCGTTCTCTTTTACGATTGGCGACACCGAGCCGAAGAACGGCGGGTCGCTTAAGTTCTGGTGCTTAAAGCTAAAAAGCGGTACGTCAGCCGGTGATCCAATAGTCATGGATTAGATGATAGCGAGTCTATCTGGTCTTGCACTTTTTTAGCAATTTCTTCTTGTTTCTTTAGACCTTCAGCCAACATTTTACTTTTAACACGTCTATATTCTTTTGAGGATTGCCAGCCTACGTTTCCTCCGGCTGAGGCACCTAATAAGGCTGCAGTGATAGCTAATGGCGTATTTCTAGTTTTAGGATTAGAAATAAGACGGTACAATCCGTATCCGCCGGCTCCTCCTAAACCTGCTCCAAGGAGAGCGTATAGACCGTCTACAGTATCTTCATCTAAAGAGCGTTTATACATTTAAAATTCCTTAAGATAAACCAGACTCTACTAACTTCTTGGCATTACGATACTTTGCAAGAAGATGCAGCTTCTTGGCTTCCTCTACAGCGCCATAGCTGGGAAGCACGGAATCGTCGGGATCCAGCTCAAACTTCGCCTTGTTATACAGGTAGTTACCTAGAGCTCCTGCGCCTAGGCCACCTACAAGACCAAGAGACCCTAACAGCAACGCCGTTTGAGTCGCTGAGTTGGCAGCGCTGGCGGCATCTCCAACAACATTTGACTGCTTGTAGCTAGCGTAAGACAGAAGCTCAGATGGAAGGATGCCGAGTTCCGCAGCCTTCTCGCAGAAGCCTTGTCTAAATGCTTGTAGTTCTTCGTTAGTCATAGTTTAATTCTACCGTATAAAAGAAAGTTACTCAAAGAGAGAGTTTACCTAGATTAATGAGGGTTCCTAGAGCCGCCCCTGTGCCTTGCATGAGCGTCTTTTCCTTGGGGCTAAGATTAACAAACATACCGATGCCTTTTGCGGCTGCAGTGCCTGCAACAGCACCTGCACCGGCTCCGATGGCAGCATGGGCGATGTCTCTTACCGTAAACCAGGGCTTGTTAGACTCCTGACCGGCTCGTAGCATAAGTCCTGCAGCCTGGCCGTAGTCAACGTATCCAGATCGCATCTGCTCCGTAACGACATTTGCCAGATGGCTTCGGGCAATCTGCATGTCCATTGGAATATAGGAGCTGCTCTTGGTTGGATCCTTACCTTGAGCAATCAACGCATTGTCGCCAGTGGGGATGATGCCAGATCGAATGCGAGAGCCAAACTGCATCTTCTTCCAGTCAGCATCGGTATAGTCTTCGTTCTTTGGCAGAGTCAATCTTGAGATGTCCGCCATGGTCGAAGGAGCATTGATAAGCCAAGGGGTACTCATTCCGCCAAGCGCAGCTAAAGCCATAAGGGCTTTTTCCTTACCGGCAAAGCGCTCAGGAAACAAATACTTTAGAACAGGAATAGAAGCCAACCCTACACCTGTAAGGCCGACCCCTGTAAGCAGGTTGCCAAATCGGGTCTGAGCAGATGGGCTAAACGTATCCTGGCCGTACCATACGCCCGGGCTATATCCCAGGGCCTTGGATAGGTCAGAAGTAAATGCCGCACGCTTATAGGGAAATGGAGTAGGGGCCATTTTTTTACGCATATACTCCGCAGTGGCTGGATATAGTTTCGATGCAGCTCCTGCTGAAGGCTTTTTGGCGTCTTCACCTACTTGCTTAGTTGCCTTGGTCAGCTCCGACTTCATGTTGCCAAACAAGGAAGGCAGTTTGACGTAGCTTCCGTTGCCTCCGCCTGTAATATTTGGCATTCCCGATCCAGCAGACAAACCGCCGGCAGCTGCGGATTCTTTCCTAGGGGCAGAGCCTAACTCCAATCCGGCAATTACGTTTTTTGGAACATGGATCTTGAAATTGGTGGAGCTATGGGTAAGACCCACGATGCCATCCTTCTCGGAGTCAACATAAAACTCCTTTGGAGCTTTTCTAACCAATTGATTGATTAGTTGGTGCTTCTGATCGTAGCGCTTTACGTCAGAATATTGTTTAGCTTTTTTAAGATCCCCAAGAGTGCTCATGGCGCCGCTCCTTGCGCTAGCTGCTGGCTGTTATAGATTTGCTGTAGAACAGAATCAAGTTGAGTAACAGCGTCTGCAAAGGGCGTGTTGCCTGACTCCTGGATTGCAGCTGGAAGCTGTTGCGCTTCGGCCAGATTCTTAGCCTGTTGAACAAGCTCTACATACCCAGGGGGGACTTGTCCGGTCTGCTGATACTGTAGCTGCATTCGAGATAGCGCATCGTTCAATATAACAACACTTTGAGTAGCCTGAACAGCCCTAATAGGATCGTTTCCAACCAAACCCGCTATTGGGGTGGTCATCAACTCACGACCAAATGGAGTGCTCATGAGTCGATTGGGATCTGTTTCGGCAGCGTAGCGATCTAGAGTGGCTAAGAAGCGGGGATCTTGTAGTCTTGTGCTTCTTAAGCCAGTGACGTCTTGTGCTACCGCAGAAGCTATATTCCTATCGGCTGCCAGATCTTCCCCGTAGGTTGTTGCCCCAAGGGCTCTAAATGGGTTAAACGTAGTAACTTTAGCAGCAGGTTCAATAGCTGAAGCTATAAATCCTCTGCTATTAAATCTGTCGGATATCTTTCTTCTCAACTCCTCGATAGCAGCAGGATTATTTAATAGAAGCTGTTTGTTTGGATCATCGTCTGGTATTTGACTTATGCGCATCTGCACAGCTTCATCTATAGCTTGCTGCCTTTTCTCGTCCATTCCCGGGGCCAAAAGACTAGCACCTAAACCAAACTTATTCAAAGCCGTAGGATCAAAAGAAGCTCCTCCAGCCAGTAAAGATTCTCCAAATCGAGCAGCTGATGCTGGAGTTCCTGCTAGTTCAGGGTTAGCGGCATTAAACGCAGCTGTATCCCTGTAAGCATTACCGTAGTTATTAGCAGCGCCACGCAAAGCAAAATTTGCACCCAGCATAGACAACAGCTTTGTTGCACCTGGAGCAGCTTGCACCGCTGATGTAACTAATGGGATGGGATTCATTGCCGATAAGGCGTAGTTGGCGGCACCTGGAATAGCCTCTCCGGCAAATCTTACAAAACGATTTGCAGATCCTTGCATTACAGGCCTAAATCCTTGAACCAAAGTTTGGCCTGCTTGTCTAAATACATTTGGAGCCCCAGTTCGAGCAGCGGTCTGCACTCCAGTTCGAGCAACGGCCTGAGCCCCAGTTCGAGCAGCGGCCTGCACTCCGATGTTACCACCCCCTGTAAGCGCTGTAGCCAGTAAGAAAGGGGCGGCTTCTAAAGCATAGCTGGAGTAGTCTAACAGAGGATCATTGGCGTAGTTTAGATCAAAGTTTGCACCGTAGCGGTTAGCAACACGCTTGGTGGAATCTAAAAGCATGTCCCTATACACGGCATCAGACTTAGCCTTATCTGCCGAAGCCTGCTGAAATCCTTTTGTGGCTACGTCATAGCCATACATAAGCGGAGCAGTTGGACTTATAGGAGATCGTGCAAGATCTCCAAAGAACGCCCCCGCAGCGCTAGGGCTCTGCTGAGCAAGCTGAGGGTTGCTCGGCATGGCGTTCATAGCCTGAGCCTCGTACAGTTTAAACCTAGTTCTTAGGTCTATCTGGCTTTGGTCCATCTGGGTACGCTCACCGCCGCGGTAACCCCAACCTTTGGTGCTATAAGTGTAGTCCCCGTAAGGAAACGCACTAGCGTACTCCTGCTCAAGTTGTCTGCCTTGAGCTGCAAGCTGCGGATTTACCCCAGGTCGCTCATAGTATTTTGGCGGCTGAAACGCCTTACCTGCGGTTTCAGTGGCAGAGGTATAGCTAGGCCTGGCATCAGACGCCCCTTCAGCTTGCTTGATGTAGTAGCTATATGGTCTCATGTAAAAGCAGTATCGTTTACCTTGGGCTTAAACAGTTCAGAAGTACTCGTATGATATGGAGCTTTGTCGTCATTTAAAAACTCCAGCAAATCTTCCTTGATAGGCTTAGGAGCGCTATTTTCCGTATCGCTCAAATAATTCGGCATATCCATGTCTATCTCTACATCTAACAGCTCTTTTGGATCAAACATAGGCATCAGATTTGGAGCAGCCTTCAACCCATAACTAATTAAACTTTTTGTAAGCTTGCTTGTGGTATTAGGATCTGCTGAAGTTTTAACAACAGTTATCTCGACGATCTTATCGGCTACAGGGGCCGCATGCTCAAGCTCAGGTTTGTTCATATCCGAAAGCAGGGCTTCAAGCTTGCTCTGCAGCATTGCCTCGGCATCCATGTCCTCTACGGCCATGCATCCGTCGTAAGCATATTTAAGTAAATAAGATTGAAATAAATTCATAGTCTGCGCCCAAAGAATACAGAAATTATAGCTGAAACAAAAATATGAGGCAGAAGAAAATACTGCCTCTAAAATCATACATGACGTTGCTGATGTTAAACGGTTTTACTATCTACGTCTTGAGCCAAAGGCAGGATACAACCCAAACAATGTCATGGTAGCAGGCTCTGGTATTGAGGGTGGTATATAGTTCCAGCCAGTATCAATACCGTAGTATTCTCCAAAACCGTAATTAATGCCTAGTCCCAAAGTTGTGCTATATACGTCAAAGGGTAGCAAACTAGGAGTAAGCAGTACAGAGTAATTGTCTGCAAATTGCGGAGTTGTAGCTAAAAAAGAACTTTGAGCTACGTCTACAGCATTACTAGAAATAAGCTTAGTTAAAGTCGTAGACTCGTTGACATAAGACGTGCTTGAACTTGGATAGCTGGGGAAGTCTATTGAGGCGATGCCTATGGGGGATTTAATTTTTACATCCTGCTTAACTGGAGTAGGTGTAAATTCTTTAATTACACTAGAAGGAGTATTGACACCCACGGATACTGGAGCTTGTTCAATTTTCTCTGCAGGGATAGTGCTAGTGCCATCGGAATTAATAGTATTTTGCAATTGATTAGACTGCTCAACTACACTGTTTATACTCGATAGATAGTCAGCAACTTCCTTAATCAACTCTCTGCCGGCAAGAGTAAGAGCTACAGTCATCACAATAGTTAAAACGTATAGTCGCTTCTCTAGTTGTGGTACTTTTTGCTTTGCATCAAAGCAAGCTTGAGCACAGGCCTCACAGGCATTGTTCTTACTCCCCATTTTACCCCCCTATATCCATTAGGTTTTTGGATCGCCGTCTACCTTGCCTTGAACCTTTAATGAGTCCGGCTCCTGCTCAATGCAGTCAATTGGCTTCTTAACAAGATGGCGATAGCCCCAAAGAATGAGTAACGTTGCTAACGGGGCATACCAAAACAACCAACCGTAGCTAGGACTGTGCACCCCAGGATCGGCAATTCGATCCTTGAGCTCCATCATTACCACGTTGTCAGAGGTGATATCAGGGATGATCACTGGATCACTCGAACAGCCTGCCAGGCAAAGAAGAATCCCTAGAACTGTAAAAATTAAAAATTTCATAGTACTCTCCATCAGTGCTTGTTAGGGGTTGCCGCAGCAGCACCAAAATAGAAACCCACGATGCTAAGCAGCACTTCTCGGTTTTCAGAAGTCCAGAAGAAACCGTTGACTTCTACAAATGCTTTCTTTGCGGTGGCAGGAATTAAACCAAAGATGGCCTCTGGATTCTTTACATCAACTTCTACAAATGTAGGCACTCCAAAGAAGGGCAAAATAAATGGAGCTGCAAAAGCTCCAAACAATACGGTAAGCACGATTATCTGTCGCACCACTCTACCGGCATCCAGGGGCACTCTAGTAGCTGCCTGGTTTTGGTTATCGGTAGTCTGCTTATTGGCCTGAATGAGCTGATTAAACATCTCCTTTTGATCAGCACTCTTCTGAGCCATAAATTTAAAGAGGAAGCCTGTAAGGCCTCCTCCAACAAGACTTATAAGTTCTGGCGAGAACATGTGTTTACATTACTCTTTTAGAAGGAAATGGAGGAAGTTTACGTCTTGGCATAACAGGCATAGGCCCTGGCATAACAGGCATAGGAATTGGAGGAGGCATTTTGCCTCCCAACCCAGCTGCAATCTTTTGCATGAGGTAGTGGCGTAATAAAGAGTATTGAGCTTGTTTGTTCATTTAATGGTTTCCTTTTTAGCAGCTGCAATCCCATTTACGCAGCGCCTTGTTGATGCGAGAGTCCGGATCTCGTGAGGTCTCGGAACCGGTGCGCTTGGCCTTCATGCCACACATGCGTGAGCAGAAGCTGCTACGGCGCTTGGCCTTGGCAGGGCTCTTGTCAGCCGCCGCAGAGCTCACTGGAGCCTTTAGGTTGCCTCCAGTAGCCTTGTTGTAGCTAGCTCGGCCCTTGGCGTTAAGACCGCCCTCTGGGTTCTTACCCTCAGAGCGAGTCCACGCCTCAGAGGCAGCCTTGCACTCCTCGCAGTCGCATTCTGCTTCGTCCATACCACAAGCAGCGCACTCCTCTGCAATCTTTTGCATGAGGTAGTGGCGTAATAAAGAGTATTGAGCTTGTTTGTTCATTTTATATCCTTAGTTTAATTTTGTTCTAATAGCTTTGGATCAACATAGAACTCAGGTTGACTCACAAAAGGAGGCAGGTTCTTTACCTTAACTGCGTTAAGAGCATCAACAATAGTCTGCAGCATTTTGACATTAGCTTTTGCCCCAGACTCTTCTAGAGCCGTCTGTATGCCTTTGCCCACATTGCTAGCACCTACACCTGCGCCAAGACCAGCACCGGTAAGTCCGCCTATACTCATGCCCTGCAGAGCTCTACGTAAGTATTGAGCCTCTTCGGGTTTGGCAAAGAAGGCCTCTCTCAACAGGCCGCCACCAGCACCTAACCCTGCACCAAGTAAACCACCAGCTCCGGCACCAACCAAAGCCCTGAGACCTTGGAGTCCATCGGAGTTAGCGCCTTCAAACAAGGCTGCTTGCTTGTGATGCTGATAAGGTTGCATAATAAAGATGAGTATAAGGCTTAGTTCAGAAAATAGCAATCATCAATAATCGTCTAGATCCCCACCACCCGCTCCACTAGGAATACCCTTAGGTTTAGTAACTACAGGTTTAACAGGCGCAGGTGCTGGCTTAGCAGGCATAGGAGCTGGAGGTTTTACCGGTACTGGGACAGCAGGCATACGAGCTGGAGGTTTTACCGGCGCTGGCTTAGCAGGCATAGGAGCTGGAGGTTTTACCGGTACTGGGACAGCAGGCATAGGAACTGGAGGTTTTACCGGTGCTGGGACAGCAGGCATAGGAACTGGAGGTTTTACCGGTGCTGCCGGAGGCGCCCCTGTAACCCCCGTGCCGCCGCGCTGTTTACTCGCACTAGCAGTGCTAGTCAAAAACTTATTTAAGGCAACTTGTTCTGCAGGATCTATTGCTGTTTTACCATCTGCATGAACGGCGATTCCAGGTTTATTACCGTGGGCACCTACAAAATTAACTTGGCCTTTAAGGCCTAGTCTCTGCATGATTTTCTCTTGTGCCTCAAGGCGCTCGTCCTCTTCCCTCTCTTGCTGCGAATCATAATTATCATCGTAGCTTGCCTCAAATGCAATCTTCTGCATGAGGTGTTGGCGTAATAGGCGGCACTGAGATTGTTTGTTCATAGCAGGTAATGGCGCCGGTGCTAGCGGAACAGGCATAGGAACTGGAGGTTTTGCTGGTGCTGGCGTAATTGACATACCGGCACGCCCTGCCCGAGCGGACTGGGAGGCTTCCCGTTTCGCCCTGGAACGTTCAATATCTTGTCTGGCGGCCTGACGCTCTGCCCTCAACCTTTCTACGCTATTGGCGAAGTCTTGCTCAGGATCGTACGGAACTGAGGCAACCCCTGCTCTTTGAGGTTTCCCCCCTCCTGCACCAAGCCCGGACACAAACGGATAGTAAGAATCTAACGTTGGGTCTTCACTCTGATTAACCCCTGATTGAGGCAGGTATTGCTGCAACGCCTGCATCCCTCTTGGTAGAAACTGGCTTGGGAAGCTAGCTATACTTTGCTTCTCAAGCATACGTTGAAGATTGTTTGCTACTTTAATCATTGTTCATACAAACAAGGCTGCTTGCTTGTAATGCTGATAGGGTCGCATATCGAAGATTAGCGTAAACTTTATTACTCAACGACCATCTTGACGTTTTTGAATGCACCCATTGGATGGAAGCGATTTTGGTTTAAACCAAAGGCGGCACCAAAACCGCCACCTGCAAGTGCACCCAGTCCTGCACCTTGCAACGCTTTACGTAAGTATTGAGCCTCTTCAGGATTTTTAAGAGACTCTAACAATAGAGCAGAAATAAGACCTCCGCCTGCACCTAATCCAGAACCAATGCCTGTGTATTTAAGTGTATTGTTTATATCGTCATCACTTAAATTAATGATGTCGCTGAGATCTGCTCTTTTAAACGTTGGTGAATAGTGTAAGTATGGCCTCATAGCGGTGATTATAGCAAATGACAATATTTGGTTCCAAAAATCGGTAGTGACGTTTGCTATACTAGAGTAATACTAAATAAAAGTATATACCATTAGATAAGCATATTAAACAGAGCGCAATATTACATAGCAAACGTCACTACCGATTTTGAAGAACACGGTTTACAGTATTTAAAGAGTATATGGTGTTATCGTATTCCCACTTAGCAACGTCATGCATGATTTTGCAAGGAGTCGCATTTGCAGGGTTCACTCATCTTTAAGTATTAGAGTTATCCAAGGAGCAATACATTCTATTTTTGTAGCGGAGTTTTCATACAAAGCTCCCCGTATAAAACCTATTGAAGAGACAATTCCGACTATTTCGTTGTTTTGATTTAAAACTGGACCGCCAGAATCCCCATACCAGATAGTTCCTTTGTAGCAAAGCATTTTAATATAAAACGGATCTTCTTTTAAAGTACCGTAGTAACAAAAAGTGCCAGGGTCGCTTTTCTTTCTGTATTTGCCTCCATGACCTACAACTGTAAGCAATTCTCCTCGAACTAGATCTTTAGTGCAGATCTGCATAGGCTCCTCTAAACATGGTTCATATAGTTCAGCTATAGCGGCATCAAAAATGTAAATAGAGCCTATTTTAAATAGAGGAGGAAGTGCAATGCTGTCTATGCAGTAACGCATTCCATTAGTTTCAAACCAATAGAACTCTGAATCGTCGACTACATGTGCTGCTGTAAGTACATGATGCGGATCCAGCAGAGTTGCACTTCCAATTAACTCACCCTTATAATTAGTAATGCGACCCACAGCAGGCATCTCACTGTCTGTAATTAATGTAAACCCCTTTAAATATGGGGGTTTATATTCTTCAACTTTTACATAACCTGTAGTTGTTTCGTAGGGGGCGCATCCTGCCCAAAGCAAAATAAAAGCAGTGAGTATGTATACGCCGAGGTTGACTAAATTTTTATGCAGAGTTTTCATGATATAAACATCTGATATCTTCGACCTACATGCAAATTTAAATTTCAAGATTTTAAGCTACATAATTGTACCCCTAACATGGCTTAATAGCTAAAAAAAAGACAGGAGGGCTGGTGGGCCCTCCTGCTTTGTCACCCCGAAGTAGAACCCGTTAAAGAACTGCTCGGGGAGTCGGGGTGTGGCGATCTCATGGGGTGCAGATGAGATCGCCATCAATGGTGATTTTCTTGCGCTCCTGGAGGATGCGCAAGACTTGCCCAACTTGGTGCGGGTTCAGCCGCTGGCGCTTGGCCCAGCGGCGAACGTCGGTTCGGGCAATACGCCCCTTGGCGCTGTGGGACTTGATGATCTCAAGCACCACTTCTGTCGCCGTAATGGGCGACGTGCTTG
>SXGQ01539442.1_pt1 | contig 12089 bp, 14 predicted proteins | sample 3178371 | NCBI WGS metagenome assembly SXGQ01 (sample SAMN11356859, study PRJNA531348) | freshwater metagenome | isolation source: freshwater sample F1-20 | place: China: Fuxian Lake, Yuxi | collected 2017-12-25 | reverse complement strand
CATTATTATATATAAAGTTTTTATCTTAAATCATTTTAAGTTTACATAAATAATGGTATAAATAAAAAAATTGAATAAATTATTATAAAATTGAATAAAGTATTATATAAATAAATAAAATGCAGACATCAAAAAAAATAAAATTAATTTATGATTTTTATGAAAATGATATTGCGTATGCTTATGATGGATTTAAACAAGAAACTAAAATAGATAAAGATTTTGATTGCAATAAAATATTATTAGATTCAATAAAAGATATTACATATGATAAAAATAGAAAATTAACAATTCATTCGTGGGGTATTTTGAGACATACCGAACCAAAATGTGAAATTTCATTTGACCTAACAAAATTCACAACCAAAACAGATATAAAAGATGTAAGACTATTTGATGGTAGAGATGATGAAATTCAAAATTCAATAATTCAACATCTATTATTTACTGAATTAATACAAAAAATAATAGAAGAAATAGAAACAAATAACTCTACTGAAATTTCATTCTTTTGCAATCATGGAAAACATCGTTCTGTAGGATGGGCCGAAATATTAAAAAAATATTATTATCCAAATTCAATTATTAAACATAGTATTAAATAATATTAATGAAACAATTATCAATATAAACGTGTTGTAAAATATTTTATACATTTTTTGTTTCTATAATAATATTTAAATTTAACTGATTTATTTTATAAATATTATTATATATGACTACACGTAAAAGCACAGATTATAAATCTCATTTCAAAATGAGCGTTTGAAATGAGAAAAGGTGTAATAAAAAATAAATGTTTTATCAATCATCCACATCATCGTCACGTGCAGTGCAGTCATTCATCACTTTCATCTTCACTTCCTAGAATCACATTGAACACGTCATTGCTGTATTCCGCAAATGCATCGTGCTGATACACTTGCAACACCTTTGCGATGCGCGCATTGATCGCCATTTCAGTGACATTTCGTGCATAGCCATTCGGCAAATCTGCAAACATGCGCCGCTCAAAATTTGCCCGAGAGTACTGCAACTCAATGTAACGTTTCCACATGTCATAGCGCGCGCGGGTCACAGCCGCGTTATTGATCCAATCCACTGCAATCATGCCGCACACTCCGGACAATTTCCCGAATGTACGCTTGACACTCCAGTCGGTGAACTGGAATACGTCGGTCAATAAGCCAAAGTACCACCGCAGAAACCCAACAACACGCTGCTCATGCACATCATTCACAACCGTTGCCATGAGGATGGCGCCGTTTTGCATGAAGGAAGTGGAAATACAATCCGCACGTTGATGAATGATTCCAAGAATGAGTCCAATACAATGGTTCAATCCGCTGCGCCCTTTTCCACCGCCAAGGTTGGACCACATGTACCTGCGTATCAACGGGCCAAATTCGGATGACCCTCTCAGTTGCACCAACAGCTTCATGGCCGGCGTGTCTTTGCGGTTCCAGTACTTGTCGTTGTCGCTCAACGGCTTTCCGCTGTTGAGCCGTTCAAAGATTTCACAAATGACGCCGTTGAATTCAATGAGACACATGTTCCGGTCCTTTTTGAAAATGTCAACCTGGATCACGTAGTTGTTGAACCGGGCGCGGTCATCCGCCGACAATTCACTGTACAATTTGCCGTTCCATGGAAACTGGTCCATCACAAAGTCCTGCAACGCACCCATGCGCGTTTGACCATCCTGCACATTAAAATACTCTTCTCCGTCTGCGTCATTGTGCTTCGTCAGCGTGATTTGACCCACTGGGTAATTGGACATGACGGAATCCACAAGCCGTTCCTTGTTTGATTGGTGCCACGACGGGTATCGTTGATGGTCCGGCACGCGAATGAGTTTCTGACTCCCAATGCGGTCCGTCGGATCAAAATGTTCAGGGGAAATGAGGCTCAGCAATGAGCGCGTGGTTTGTTCTCGGATGACGGGCATGAATGAATACGGTCTGTATTATTTGAGGTTGCATGTTGACCACCATTATCACAAAAAATTACTTTCAATTTTTATTGAAACCAATTCACGGGGTTAACACAATACACTAATGCAAACCGATATAAAGAAACAACGGTGATTTGAAACAACCAGACACACAGAAACAAGAAACAAAAACACAGATGACCGTCACCAAGGCCGATGTTCTTGCCAAATTTAAGAATCTGCACAAGGATTACTATGGTGCAAGAGGATACATGATTTCCAATGTGCCGGATGAAACCTCTGAGAAGGTATTTATCAACTGTGCGTGGAACGAAACCTACAACAGTTATGCGTCGGAACATGTGAGAATCCGATCACTCACGACAACCGTTCCCTTGTTGGGACACCCCTTCAAAATGCGGTTTGAACGGCCGCTTGTTCAGGATCACCACCGGGAGTTTGAAGACTACTTCGGGTTCGGAGGGCATTGCAAGGGTTTCAATCTAAACCGCACCGTCGCGCGGTTTCCACAACAATTTGACGCCGGCGTAAACATTGACGAACTCTTGTCACAAGAAGGACCGGTTGATGCCGACTACGCGAAACGGGCAATCACGCTGCTCGCACTGGGAGGCTACGTGAAGTACTGGAAAGCGGTGCACGAATTTGAACAATGGTTTGTGGAGGTGGCGGGCATCCCGGAATGCAATGGATTCACTGAATCAAAGGAACTTTTGGCGCACATATTTGAGGTCATGCAGATGGAGACCGTTCAGACGCAGTCATGAACGAACATTCGGGGTTGCTAAACGCTAAACATGCTTGCTTTTTTTTGAAGCATGTTTTCGCATTTGTTTTTTGTGTCGTTTGTGGTTTTTTCTTGTTCCGCCATTACGATAAAATGGACCCGGAGGTGGTTGGGTATGGGTAACATATGGAACATAACGATCAGGAATTGCAATTGCAAAATTTGGAAACAGTCTAATATCACGAAGCTCAAATTCTGGGTGCAACGCATCTTTTGCCATCCGATATCCAATTAATTTTGCATTTTCCTCACTTAACTGAAACGATGGCACATATGCTTTGATTTGTTTTATATTGTCAATTAAGTCATTTATTTTTGATTCCAGAGAATAAGAATCCAAAACGGAAGTAAGGTCAGCATTTAAGCTAGAAGATATGATATTTTGTATGCCTTCATCATACTGCACGTAATAGTATAAATGGTTGAGCCCACCAGTTTTTCCTAATAATAAAATATATCCTAAAATGGATAACCCATTGTGATCCCTCAATGTTACAAATCGCATAGGTTTGTTGAGTGCATTAAAATCTTTATTAGATTCTATATTCATAAATAGGTCATGCATATAATTTTTAAATGGCATTTCATTTGCAGACACAGTACCACCTCTGTATATAAAGTCTTCATCAGGGATTTTAAAAAGTTGCAATGTTCTTGTGAATAATTCCTCGGGTGTGAATTTTGTGAAATCTGTCATGATTAATGCGTGCGATTAATTATGATATACATTAATATTATTAATTCCGAAATCTATTTTGAAGTGATGCAGTTTTCATTCATAATGCAGTACAGCTCGGACATGTCGGCGATACAGACATGGGTACATGAACAGTCGCCGGGCTTCGGATCAGCATCAGTATGAACGCACCGTGCCTTGCATTTCGCGTTTGCAATAAACGCATCCACTTCATCTCTCGTTTCCATGAGTTGACATTTGGACACACAGGAACCGGTGCAATCATTTATCGGCGGGCCGCCGTGCGTCATCTTGCAACCCATTTTTTCATTTCTTGATTTGGAAAAGCCGCGCATATGCAACAGCGATAAAAAACGAAACATTTTATTTATGTCGTGTGATGAATAAAATGTAGTGTGATTTGTGTCTATGTGTTTTTTGAAAATAATATATATATAAATTATAATCATTGAATGTCCCGCAACCGTTCACGATCTCCATCAAGTCAATTTCGTCATTTGCCTCTTGACGTTAGAATAATTCAAAACCCTGAATACCATGAAGCATTGCGTGCCATTAGACCACTAGTGGAACAGAACCTAATTCGGTTGACAAAGAATGAACTGCCATTTGAATTCGCTTTTAGAGTACCTGAACATGATTACCTTGGCATATCAATGGGCAGAGACAATCTTCATGGTAAACCCATACAAATGAGGTATGTTGATGATATGTTCAAAATTCCACCATGCATAACCCAATCAGAACTTTCTTGTTTTCTTCATCATTTTTATCCCCAATGGTATGCAGCAAACCGCAACACGGCATTTATTTACATTCACCCTGAATTGGATGAAACTCATTATAGACGAATGCCGCTTGCATCATTTGGAAATTTGCGTTTTTTGAGACTACATCTTCCAATTCATGAATTAAAAAGTAGTTTCGGATTCATTGGCAAAGAAGCTAAAACATGGAACGATGTCATGCGTACACCTGATGAAACACTGGAAAATCTGAGAACAATTTCAACGGTAGGTGATCTATCAAATTTCATAGATGAAATGGTTAAACTAGACAATACTAACCCAATTGACGCCACATTTATTCAGGAGTTCAATAAAGCATGTGATAGATTGAATGTAACAGATGAAAAAGAATATTATAATATTGCTACAAAAATTTCAGTATGTGGAAAATTCTACACTGAGGGCGAATTTTTGCGCACTAACTGGTACAACAAAGTATTTGAACTATTGCGCACAAAAGAAATTATAGCAAGGATTGATGGTATTGTTGATGTCCACGCATTTGTCCATGCATTTATGATTGCAGTTGCACATGTGGACATAATAACACCATTGTCATTGCAATACATTATGCTCAAATTTATGAATAAGGCCATTTTACCTACCCCGACCAATATGGTGCAACCTGAGTTAGAGCAGTTGAAGCAGCAATTAAAACAATTGTGTAGTAAAGACAATCTCCACCAGTCGGAGATAACTTCTGTCGTAGAACGGTTGCATGGAACCGAATCTTCTGATAAAAAGAGTAGCCGCATTCATTCATTAATGCAAATATGGAATTCATATAATGTTATGGCCGAAGTTGAAACAAATAAAGACAATTTTGGAATAATGAACACGACATTAACTCGTGCTCTCATCGCATTATTTCAACAATGGTATTTAAAAGAAGTATCAACTGAAGGTGGTGAGGTCACAACCATGTTTCATGCATTAGTTAACAATATCAAGTATGATGATATGAAGAAACAATCAGATAAGGCGATAAATAAAATAGAACACATGATAACCGGTTATGGAAATGTGTTTAGACATTCAAACATGGAGCCAGATTTTGAGTTTGCATTGTGTTTAAATGTATTATTACATCACTTGTATCCGGGTTCAAATGCTGGTTATTACATAGGACAGATAATGTGTAAGAATCCCAGCGGATGGTTAACCACAATGAATGCAGAATTAACAATCCATCAAAAATTAAATTATGACCCCACAATTGATTACAAAGTGCGTAAGGTGAAAAAATCAGCAAGTGGATTCGAAACAGGATCTGATAGTGAAGGAGGCCGTAGAAGAAGAAAAACAATAAAACGAAAACAACGACGAACCCGAGGCAACAAAACAAAACGCATTCATTAAATTTAATGTCAAAATTGCAATCACTTACTTATGTGTCCGTTTTTTAGATTTAGTTTTATCGCGTTGTTGTTTGTAACGCTTGTGGGTTGCAATGCGACGTTTTCCTCCCCCCTGGCCAATGTATTTAGGTTTCGCATACAATGTGGATTCATTTACCACATTATATGATACCAAAGTCCTGGAAGGGTCTAATTCAACACCTTCAAAAATAAGACGTACAACTCCATGATTTGGATTCAATACAGAAATGTAGTAGTGTTCATTTAAATAATCCAACACATTTTGCACTGTCATTTCTTTTGCATATGGCACATGATACAACGCACCATCTGCCAGACGAACAAAAATGTCCGATTTCTTTTGTTTCACACTTTCATCGTGTTCCATGGCGCGGGCTGTCATGCCTTCGCGCAAAAATGACGTGACTGCCTTCAACTGATTCTGCACGGATTGCTGCGATAAATCGGACATCTTTTTTAAGGTCGCTTTTTGAGACTGTCTAGCAGCTTTCAATGCCGACGTTTCAGCCATTTTGGCACCTTTGTGTTGAGCATGCAAATCGCGAAAATATACGGATGTAAAGTTGTGTTTCAAATATTCCATGACATATTCATTTGGATTTATGATGCCTATTAATGAACGCAATGGGTTTCCTTCTAAATTTAATGATGTCAGATTTGGTGGAAATTGCAATCTATTCAACGTCTGCAAATTATTATTTGATAAATTCAATACTAATAATCTAGGTGGAAATATAACTCCCTCAAATGGGGAACCCCATCTGTTCAATGGTGATATTTGATTATTTTCCAAACGCAACTCGGTCAATGAAGGTGGAAATTGCACTCCTGTCAATGATGCGATTTCATTGAAGCTTAAAGTCAAACGCAATAAACCTATTGGAAAGTGAACTCCTTGCAACGATTTGATTTTGTTATTTTCTAAATTCAACAAGGTTAATCTGGGTGGAAATTGAACTCCTTGCAAAGAGTTGATTTCGTTATCGTGTAAATACAATTCTAATAAACTAGGCGGAAATTGAAATCCTGCCAATGAATTGATTTTAGTATCAGTTATACTCAATACTAATAACCCAGGCGGGAATTGTAATCCTCTCAATGATGTGATTTGATTACCATCTAAATTCAATTCTAATAAACTATGCGGAAATCTCACTCCTTTAAATGATGTGATTTGATTTCCGAATAAACTCAATTTAGTCAATCCATCTGGAAAATTCACTCCTGTCAACGATGTGATTTGATTATCGCCTAAATCCAAATCTAATAACCCATTCGGAAATATCACTCCTGCCAATGAATTTATTCGACAACCATCTAAGTTCAATTCGGTCAGTCCAGGCGGGCATGAATTCAAGTATGCCTGCAGTTTTTGAAGAGTGTCCAATGGGATGGGAGGTTCTGGTTGTTCTACATTTTGCTCATCATGGTGAGGTTGCTGGGCCGCAACAACTCGTGCTGGTGCTGCTGCTGCTGGTGGTGCTGCTGCTGCTGATAGTGCATTTTGTGCTGCTACAGCTGATAGTGCATTTTGCATTGGTTGGTTTCCAACTAAGTTACGAGCAGCAGCTGAAACACCAGCCAAATTACTTATTCCCGACAAGAAACCCCCAAGGTTTGGATTCGCCATATTGTTTGCGTATACCATATTCAAATACTAAATAAATTCATAATGGCAACAACAAAAATAAAATCGCACCGAAGGATATAGTAATTTTCTCTCAACATTCATGGCAGAATCCATTGATTACAACACCGATTTAGAGCAGTTGTTAAAGTTGCATGCGGAGGAGTGCGAATCTTTGTCCATCCTGCACCGCAATTCGTACGAAAAATACAACGGGCGCTCCAACTACATCAACATTCCGGTCATCATCTTGTCGTCCGCGATTGGGTTCGCCACTGGTATTGACATCGGCTACGCCAACATGAACATCATTCTGGGTGTGGGCAGCATTTTCGTGGGCATCATCAAGTCCATTGACACATACTTCCAGTTAGGCAAGCGCGCCGAGTCGCACCGACTCTGCTCCCTGCAGTTCCAGCAAATCAACAAAAAGATCCAGATTGAGCTCGCGCTCGTGCGTTCACAGCGCGTGGATGCCAAAGACATGATGAACATCATCAAAACCGACATCAAGAACCTGTTTGATATCGCGCCTCTCATTGACCAAGACGTCATTGAAGCCTTCCAAAGAAAGTATGGCAAACAGGTGCCAAACGAGCCTGGCAAATACACGTTTGACGCGCACACACCGAATCTGTGCAACGGGCTCAGCATTGTGACAGTCAATTCGGCGCGAAACAAGCAGGATTACGAAGAGAGATCCAGTAGGAAAAGCAGTCGGGATGGCAGTCCGTCACGCGACAACAACAACAACAACAACAACAGCGATGGCAACAACGGAAGTGGCGGTGTCACTGTGGTGATTGACGATGCAGCCATTGCAAAAGAAATGCAACAACAGTACCAACAACAGTTGCAACAACCACACAACATGGTTCACTTGAATCAACAATTGCAACAGTTGCATCAATTGCAAAATCAAGTCATCATTGAAACTGTGCCAAACAACAACAATAATGACACGTATCATGCGTCTGCCGATTTAGTGTCGCTTCATTCTACCAGAGCATCATCAGTTAAACCGGTTAGCCCGCCTCGCAGTGCTCCTCGCAGTGCTCCTCGTTCCGCTCGTCAAAGCGCTCAAATAAGCGCTCAAATAAGCGCTCAAATAAGCGCTCAGCCAAGCGTGAGACACAGTGCTCAAATAAGTGCTCAGCCAAGCGTGAGACACAGTGCTCAAATAAGTGCTCAGCCAAGCGTGAGACACAGTGCTCAAATAAGCGCTCAGCCAAGTGCTCAGCCAAGCGCTCAGCCAAGCGTGAGACAAAGCGCTCAAATAAGCGCTCAGCCAAGTGCTCAACAAAGCGTGCATGGTGACTCTTCTCCGCCACTTCAGTTGGATTCAAACGAAGACATGGCAGAAGTCAATGTCATTTCCGAAGTGCACGATGTCATAAGCGTTCCCCCCGACACGGCAACCACCCTTCAGCTCACTCAAGAACAGCTGGAGCAAATCTTATTTATGCAACAGCAAATGATGCAGGACCTGGAAGGTCAGGAAGGCGAAATGATGTGATGCCGGGTCTTTAAGTCGTTTTCGCAATATTTTTAAAAATTGATTTAAAAACATTGGCCAATGTGCATGGTAACACTTGATACAAGGACACAAGAACCATGGAACGCCGAATCAACACCCGCATTGATGCACACACGCTTGCATTAAAGCAGCAAATTGCTGCCCAATTTGAAGCGGTGCGCCAAAAACACGCGGCTGCGGCTGCAGCATCAACGCAGCTCCAAGAGATGCAACGAGACTACAATCAAGTGATGAATTTCATCTACCAAGCCGACAAATTGAAATTGACTAAGGATGATTTTGCCAAGCGCAAGCGCGTGAAGAATGCGGTTCCCGTGTTTGACCGGTGTCATGCGAAGCGGGCCAATGGCGAGCAATGCACGCGCCGTAAAAAGGAGGGCCACATGTGTTGCGGCACCCACACAAAGGGCACCCCTCACGGCATGTTTGATGGTCTGGAAAACCCCACGACCAACGTCAAAGTGGAAACGTGGGTGCAGGACATCAAGGGCATCATGTACCACATTGACAACCAAGGAAACGTGTACGATCCAGAAGACATTGTTGCCAACAAAATGAACCCCAAGGTAATTGCAAAGTATGTGAAAAACGAGCAGGACGTGTACAGTATCCCGTCGTTTCATTAAGCGCGTCGTTAAGCGTGTCGTTAATCGTTGTTGTTGTTCATGCCCAGAATCACAAACAAAAAAACAGGAATCCCCAACATTGCAAACACAATGTACACGATGTAATCATCAATACGATCTTGATTAGCAAAGTAAAGCGAAATGTGAAGAAAAATCGCGTACAGAACCGCAACAAAAAATCGCAACTTCACGGAAGAACGCATGGTATGGTATTATAATATGCAATATATTATTTTTGCATATTATTCTTGGTCACAAGGCACAAGGCACAAGGAACAGATCTTATACCAGTTTGTAATTGGTGAATTCCGGGTCGTACTCGTTTGGCACAGTTGCCATGTCTATTTCATGACAGGACAGCGGGATTTGATGGTCATAATCCTTAATGGTCCAATTCGGAATGCGATGCTTTGTTTTGCCACCAATTTTCAACTCGTACTCTCCCACATAAGCCGAATTGAATGAGCGGGTCCAGTTTCCGTTGATGTCGCGCAAAGCCAGTTTGGCTTTTATGAAGGGGTCTTTATTGGCCCAATACATGCTCAACTCGGAGCGGTCTTCGTCCCCGTTCATGAAAAAGGCCCGACACCGACCCAAAAACACGGCAAACCGGACAACGCCGCCTTTCGTGTGTTTTCCGTGCACATTTGTGGTCAACACATCCCCGCTATCCAACACGTGCGGCTCAAACCCCATGGCATAGCATGCGTACCGCATGGATCCAATGAAGTCCACAAAGTAATAGTACGGCCCAAAATGCGCCCGGGTTGACGCTTTTTTCACTCCAAATTCGGCCATGTATGAGACGTAATTCAAATGCTTTCCGGCATACAGTGCACTGGGCGACTCCATGACGCGTCCGTTGAACATCAGGTGCATTATGCCGGGATGGCGATTGAAAAAAGACACCACGCTGGGCGAAATTGCAACCCGCATGAGTTGGCGTTCATTGAATATTTCACTGGAGAGCGCCCAATACCAACGGTCACTTGCCTTCATGAATGGAATGCCCCCCAAACGTTTTTCATGCATTTTATTGAAAAACAGGGTGCACCGTTGTTGCGATTTTTCATACACGTATCCGTCGTACTTTACTGCATCCACGTCGCCGAACAAGGCAATCAATGCTGGATTGCACTGCTCCACCAATCCGGTTTTGGTGTGTCTTGAAAAAAAATACGGAAATATCAACTGCTTCCCACCTTTTTCTTTGTCGCTGCCATCAACGTACAACAAAAATTCCAAAAAAGGAAGGTCCTCAATGGTTTGATTGATTTGATAAATGCACATGTGCACGTGCGTGTCCAATGGGATGTCGGCATCATCCACGTTGGTTTTCAGTGCATCCATAAACGGACAAGCCAGGCGGTTCATGCGGTCATCATCGGCGTCATCCATTGCAAATTTGGAACTGGTCGCAATGCCATCCACATTTATGTCCGCATTCAGTCTCATGATTTTTATCGTGCTTTCACTGACATATGCAACTATTTATTTTTGAAGTTTTCTTCGTATTGACTCTTTCACTTTTTCTTGGCGAGAACTCATGATGAATTCACTGAGATTCTTGGCTGCCTCTTCATCATTGTAGTGCTGCATCAAAGCCGAAAAAAGGGTTGTCTTGTTTATTGGCGCCTTAACCTTTGTTTTGGCATACACCAGCTTGCCGTCGTTGATGTCAAATACGTCAATCTCATTGCTTTTCATGACATTCACCAACGCATCCGTCAGCGTCTTTTTGTTATCTCTCAGCGTCTTCATGTCCTTCTGCAGGTTCCGCATTTGGTTGTCCACCTCAATCCACGATTTGATGTACTGCACCAATTGCGCTTTCGTTTCGGGGGCGGCTGCAGGTTCGGCTGGTTCGCTCATGTTGTAATTATGTTATATACTATAAAATCGTTATTTTTATATTGAAAAATAACATTAAATGTAAAGGTGAAAAAAAGTGAAAAAGTGTTAGTATCACACACACACATACACATACCTGAATTACCTGAAGTCCTCTGGCTCTGGCTCTGGCTCTGGCTACATTCAACTGGCTTCTTCGTGGTGGTCGTAGTCTCCACGTCGTGGCAAGTCATGAAACTTGTTGTATTCGTCGTCGTCGTCGTCGTCGTCACACGTTAACCACGAGGCTTCGTCCTTGTTGATGTTGATGATCGGCACGCCGTCGTCCCACATGCCGTCGTGTGCGACATAGTCAACACCCCTTTCAGTCATGCGACGCATGACACCGTAGCCGTGCATCACCCCGTTGCGCCAACTGCCGCTGAATTCGGTCCATCTAGTCGTGTGCGAGCTTTCATCACCGACCGTGCCAGTGACGCAAACATCCATCTTGAGTGTGCCTTGTCCGTGTTTTTCGCCGTATTCGTTCACGTATCCGTGGTAGACTCTTCCGTCGTCGTGCCGAATGGTGATTGGAAGCCGGCCATTGCCGCCGCTGCCGCAAGTCATGTTCATCGCCGCAGCTGCAGTAGCAGTCCAGTAATTGCTGGTCATCGTCTCGGTCATTGTTCGTTCGTTCGTTCGTTTGGTAGAAGCACTAATTCGTTTCAAATGCTTTTCTGAAACAAATCAATTTTTTTCATTTTCACTATTTTTCCGGGGTCACCTTTTGTTGGTCCATCATGAAATTATGAAAATTCAATTCGTCGCATCGGAATCATGCATTTCATCACGAATAAATTT
>SXGQ01502452.1_pt1 | contig 12089 bp, 10 predicted proteins | sample 3178371 | NCBI WGS metagenome assembly SXGQ01 (sample SAMN11356859, study PRJNA531348) | freshwater metagenome | isolation source: freshwater sample F1-20 | place: China: Fuxian Lake, Yuxi | collected 2017-12-25 | reverse complement strand
TAATCTTAACTCCACAATGGGACGCCACGCCCTCACCAAGATGGGCAAACTCTTTTGGGAAATTCCACCATGGGTAATGAGGCAAGCTTGTTAAAACAGTTACCTGGTGCTTATTGGTTTTTAACATCACTGCTAAATCTGCCGTGTAAACAGCGATGCCAGTTGGCTCTGGCCAGTAATTGGTTGCGACTAAGAGAACATTCATACCTAATCACATCAAATCATTTTTAAGCTTGGTGAGAATATCTATTTGAAGGAGTTGTCCTTTTTTGGTTTTAATTCCGCGGAAAACATCTATAACTTCATGTCCGTACTTGGAAAGCTCTATGAGAATCGGAAGGAACGTGATTTCTCCCTCATATAGAGGAGTAATGGATACCTCTAAGTAGCACAATGGAATCTTGGATAGCGATTGAGAAGCACCCTTCAAAACCTCAGCCTCAAAACCTTGTACATCAAGTTTTAGTAGAAGCTCTTGTGGCCGGATTCCTAAGATTTCTAATTGTTTATCAATTGTAGAAATTGAGATTGTCTGCTGTGAAACGGTTGCAGAACCCGGAAAATTTTCAAGATGCGTAGACCCCATTTTAAGTAAGGATGAACTAAGACCATCATTGCCACTTATGTTGATTGAACGCTCGGATTCTGTGGCACCCAAACCTAATTGCAATGCTTTCCACGGTTGAAGTTTTTTTGTCGTATGAACCAAAACTGCAAAAGTTTCCTTTACGGGTTCGTAGGAAACGATTTGACCCTGAAAACCGTACCTGCGAATATCAATGCCAAACTGACCAACATTCGCCCCAACGTCGAAAACACTAGCGATGTTTGACTCGTTCAAATTTTGGACAATGGATGTAAACGGTGAATCTACGCCCGAGCTTATTCTTGATAAAAATTCACGAGCTGAGCGCGCTAAGGGATTCCTGCGAAATTTTCTTTTAATTTCCACTGATATTTGTTCCCAGTTCCAAAATATATTTCTCGGCCCTTGCCGCTACTGTTTAGTGTATGCTAGAGACGTAACTTACGAAACTCTGCTTACAGATTCCATTATGGATTTAAAAGCCCGAAAAGTAGGGTTTGAACGTAAATTCACCTTCAAATACTATAGATTTTCATTCGGTCTATACATTTACTGCCTCTTTCGCTCAAGAACATGTGAATATTGCTCATCAAATTCCTCAACTTTGCCAACAGTAGCAGTTAGATTTGTGCGGTGGGAAACTTCTCAAGGAATAAAACTAGAATTGTCCATGTTGCGCCTTATTTCGAAGCAGGAAATCCATTTGGTGGCCCACTTTCCGTCGCCATAAATCTAGTTCGTCAACTAAATATTGATGGATGCTATCCAATATTGCTTGCGGGAACTAGATCGCGAAAAAAGCAGATTGAAGGAATTCAAAGTAGACTCTTTCGTAGCTTTAGAATTTACAACAATGATAAAATTACGGGACTATTTTCGCCCAATTTAATTTCTTGGATAATTATAAACCGTAAAACTATACTTATAATTCATATTCATCTTGCACGTGAGTTAAATACGGTCATCTCAGCCAAAATTGCGAAGTTTCTTGGAATTCCTTACGTGGTACAAACTCATGGGATGATTCGAAAACCGAAGAATAAGGTTGAAGTACTATTTGACAAGTTATTGACTAAAGGAGTCATTCGAAATTCAAAGGCAACTCTATATCTCACTGTAGATGAAAGAAAAAGACTGGAGCAGGTTGAGTCCAGCGCCAATTTCTTGAACTTTTCCAATTCGGTTAAAAGTGCGAATCCTAGAGTTGATTTCTCATTAAAAAAATCTGAAGTGATATTCATTTCTAGACTTCACCACAAAAAGCAACCATTGGTTTTTCTTGATATTGCAATGGAGATTGCAATCAAGTATCCAGAAACTATTTTCACTGTTATTGGTCCAGATGGAGGAGATTTACCGGCAATAATTAGCCGGTTATCGTCCTCCAATTTAGCCAATGTTAATTATGAAGGAGTATTGAATCCAGATGATGTACAAGGAAGACTTTCTTTGTCTACAATATTTGTTCTACCAACCTTGGCTGATGTTTTCCCGATGGCATTAGTGGAGGCAATGGCCGCTGGCTGTGCAATAGTCACCACTAGCGCGTGTGAATTATCAAGTTTAGTAAAAGACAATGCACTTGGAATTGTTACCGAACCAGTCAAACTAGAGATTCAAAATGCTATTGAATGGCTATTAAGATATCCAACAAAGTGTCAGAAAATAGGAAAATCTGCTGAGGAGTATGTAATTAAACACTTGGATATAGCAGTAAATTCAAAAATTCTTAGAAGTGAAGTTTACGGTCATGCAAATATTGGCATGTAATGTTTAGACTGGGCATCATTCAGGATTATATTCCTAGATATCGAGCCAAATTCTTCGAACTATTGAAGGAAAAACTCTTTGAAAAAGAAGTGGATTTACGTTTATTATCGTATTTACCGGCGGGAACACAAAGAGCACGGGGAGATTATGTTAAGTTGAATTTTGTGGATGATTTTCGACAATTGCACGCCCAATTTGGTACACGATCTCTTATGTTTCCTAAAAGTCTTTCTAAATTCCAAAATTATGATGCACTAATTGGCTCTGCACGCGGAAGTTCTTTTTCCACTCACGCAATGATAGCTCACTGTTTAAAGCATAACAAGCCCTTCGGATTATGGGGTCATATACGCAACTATGTTAATTCTGACAATTTCTTAGACCTTCTAATTGAAAAGAAACAAATGAGTCTAGCGACGTCAATCTTTTCTTACACAGATTCTGGTAAAGAGTTTGGTGTAAGGCAAGGGATTGATCCTGATAAATTTTTTGTTTTGAATAATACCTTTGATACATTAGAGTTAGAACATGAGTTAAGTAAAGTTGCTCAGCATGACCTAAACGAAATGATTAAACAGTATAACTTATATCCGAAAAAGACCGTAATGTACATTGGAGGATTGGATTCGAGTAAGAGGATTGATTTTCTGGCTTCAACCCTCAACCAAATCTGGCTTATAAACCCCAAAATCAAGCTACTCATAATTGGAAACGGAGAAGATAGGTATTTATTGGATGAGGCAGTTCTTCGGGGTCAGGTCCACTTTTTGGACAATAGCAACCTGCAATCAAAAGCGGCAGCAAGCAGAGTTGCGAAATTAATTCTAATGCCCGGTAGAATTGGTTTGGTGGCAGTTGATTCGATCGCTCTAGGAATCCCCATTGTTACAACTAATTTTGCCTTCCATGCGCCAGAATTTGAATATCTAGTAGAAGGTAAGTCGAAATATACTTCTTCTCTGAACTCTCCTGGTTCCTATTCTGCGCTTATAATTAGCTTGCTTAATCAAAAGTCTTCGCTCAGATTCAAACAAGATGCTCCATCTATTGATGAAATGGTTGATTCATTTCGTAGGGGTGTTTTAAGACTTGTGCGCTCATGAGAATACGAATGCCGGAACAATTTGATTTTATCTACGGAATAATTTCAATTTCTAGAATTGTTGCAGGCAACGATAACTGTCAGAACATATTGTGCGGTTGTTATAAGAGGCAGTTCAGTAGCCATGATTTGGATTTCATTGAATATAATTTTTTAGCAACTTGGGATTGGAATTTGTGTGCAAAACATGAGATTGCGGAGATTGCGTGATTTTATTGGTCGACCGAGTCACAAGTTTGAGATATCGCCACTATCTCAAAAAGTATTTGGAAGAAAATCCAAAATGCCAGATCCAAATTCTACGGCTATCCCTATCACAATTCATAATATATTTAATTTATTTAATTGTTTTGCCATTTTTGAGTTTAATTGTATTCTTGGAAGTAGCAAGAACTAGTACGAAATTTTCTAGTGCTTTTATGATGCTAGTACCAGTTATTTGGACACGCAAAAAAGTGTGCCGTATTCAGCAGGGTCATCAAAAAACATATCTTAAATTTAAAAATACTTTCAATAGTAGTTTAGCTAATACTTCAAATACTCTAAATTTAGCAAAAGCGAACAGACAGGAAATTACTGCTTCCTCACACCTACATCTATTTTCTTCGCTCTTCCCATTTTCTACAAATAACAAGTATTTATCTTTATCCAGGGCTAAGTCCACAAACAGTCATGATGATACGTATGATGTAGTAGCGAGATTGCCTTATTTGGCGTCAGTAGTAGATACTTACGAGAATGTTCTCTGTCACTATTTTCACGCCTTAAGAAAAATCAGTCAAAGCAAAGACAGCAATCCCAATCTTTTTTTGAATTGTGAGATGATCACTATGAGTAGACGATTCATAGTACGTCAAATAATAATGCGACTTATGTATGATATTTATAAAGTAATAACACGAACCATATTTCAAACGAAATATATTTGGCAAGTCAGAGTTCAAATAATGAATTCAGATTCGATCCAGCATGTAATTGATTTAGATAACCCCAAAAATGGTTATTATGCAGATCCGTTTCTTTTTCAGTATGGTGGAGAGATTTTCTTATTCGTTGAAGAATACTCATTTGCGAAATCCAAAGGAGTAATTACAGTTTTTAAATTGATGAAAAATTCCTTTCATAAGGTTGGAGTATGCCTAGAAGAATCCTTTCATTTATCATTCCCGAATGTCTTCATCGACGGAACAGACATATACATGATTCCAGAATCTTCAGCGAACAATGACATTAGACTTTACAAAGCCCATAACTTTCCACTTGGCTGGAATCAGATAGCTACAATGGTTGAGGATATCTCAGCAGTCGACACTATTCTCCATAAGGCAAATGAGAAATATTATTTATTAACTAGCGTAGATAAGAATAATGTTGGAGATCATTTCACGAATCTTTATATCTACGAATCTTGTGAGCTGGAATCCTCTTCTTGGACGCCATCTGCTCATAATCCAGTGATAGTTGATGCAGAGCGTGGAAGGAATGCCGGGAGTGTTCATTCAAACTCTCAGAGAAATATTCGCGTCGCTCAGGCATTTGAGTTTGGAACTTATGGAAAGAAAATTTGCTTCTTTGAAATTCAAAATTTGAGCTTAGAATGTTATTCAGAGGTAAAAATTGGCTGGCCTACCTTAATGATCCCACCGGATGCGCATGGCCACCACCATTTGAGTACGGTAGAGAACATTTTTGCTTTTGACTTTTCGAAATTTAGGCGATGAGTAAAATTATAAAATTCTCTCAAGATATTTGACATTTTTAGATTTACTTTGAAACTTCCTTCGAACAAGAATCGAAAGCTCAGAGCAATCTGCAGGTTTAATTAATTATAATTGAAGAGAGATTTAGAAAGCAAAGAATTGAGATAGCCTGGATTCACAACTTGCAATCTTACACTTCTCGGGTGCGATCGGAATTATCGGTAATATCTATTGTAAATTGATGGAACCCAGTGAAATGTTGTTAATGCTATATTTTCTTAACTCTTAAGAATTTGTTTGATATTAGAGTAAATGCGAGTTCATACTCTTTGCTCGCACATGGAATCAGTAAATGTGATCTCTATTCTTTTGAGCCAGTCTGGAGAACTCGTAAGGAATTTTAGCAAATTTTTAGTTGAATAGATTTTATACGAATTTGATGCAAGTCTACGCACTAGGAGTGTATTCAGGTGAAGGAATAATAACTCAATCATTAGATGCAACAAATCAACCTGTCTAATCAATTGATTATGGTTTATCTGGCTTCGTTAGGTTTGAGACTGTTGACTGTTATTTGAATACAAAAAATGTGTCATTCTTAAAATTGATATTAAGGTTATGAGATGGGAATTCTTCAAGGAGTAAATTTATTATTAAAAAGAGAGTGCTTGAAAATTTTTGATTGCAGAGACTCTTGTGTCAACTAAAATTTAAAGAAATTCAATTTCTGAAATTTATTTATTTTTGAGATAACTTGGTTTCGCATCATCCCGTTACGATATATAATATAGCAATTTTATACTTCTTGGCCAAGGCAATTCTAGTGTTAAAACAATCTTTGTCAGAGACCTTCTTGCAGTAAAAAAGAAGTGGAGCGAAGGGATTGAAGTAAGGATTCACCATTCTATTTGTTGAGTACCTTATTAGTAGAATTTTATTTGCTTTTTTAGATTTTGCAAGCCTGTAGTTAAGTAAAGTTTAAATATAGAAAAATGTGAATATAAATTTAGAAAATTGTGAAGGAGGAGCTCAGGTTTGAATTTTACTAAAACGAGGATATGCAAGGGTGGATCAAACATGTCATGAAATTCATTGCCTTCCCCTTCATATTCTAATTGAAAGTCGATTTCATGAGTGTCTAAAATTAGACCAATTTTATGTGAGGGCTGCGTTATCTTACCTGTATCATAAATACAGTATCTAGATACATCACCATCAGTACCGAAAAATTGCGGGAGTGAACTCCTTTTTCTATATTTTAAGTCTTGAATTAGTAAGCTGTTTGAAATATTAGCAATATAGCCCAAAGATTTTTCCGGTTTGCTTAAATACATAAAAACATTCTGAGCAATTACTAAATCAAACAATCTATGTTTACTTTTACGCCTCGTGACACATAATAATTTTTTAAGTTTTGAAGTTCTAAACTCAAAATTCAAATTCCAATCATGTATTGATGAAACTGTGAAATGTGCACGGGGCATATTAATTTTCCAAAAACGAAAATCAAAAAAATTTGGTGAAAGCAATAAGATTTTTCCATCTTCATATTGTTTTAGGATGGAAATATGCTCACCAATTATTTGAAGATTTCTACGTTGAACCTTATGCACGTCACAAATAGTACAGAGAGTAAATGTAATTTTATACCAGCAACACTAATTGAGTTGTGTCGGGTTCGAATCTGCGACCCGGTGATTAAAACGAAGTAGAAGATTTCTCTCTAGCGTCACTAAATAAGTATTTTCAGTAGGCTTTGGCCTGGGCTTACACGAAAAGCCGCCTGCAGGGAAGTCTTCTATTGCTGACTTACTCCTGGCTCAAATTTGGCCACGCTCTTGACTAGCTAAAAATTCTTGCAAACTGGGGCGTTGCAGTAATAGTACAAGGGTTGAAGGGGACTTCAATCTGTAAGTCTGAAAAACCCTTAACCTTAGAAATGAATGAGCCCAAAAATAACTGGAATAGACGCATCTATAATCCTATGTTCCTAGAGTTCACTTCAGATAAATTTACAAATTTGCTAATTGAAAGTCTAACCTTAAAAAACTGGCTTTGAAATTACCGATATTTTTTGTTTTAACACCCGTTGTATTGAATAAATAGCGACAAAAAAAGTGGGAAGTATACTTCGCTCATAAATCAATGGTGAAGAAAGCAGTGATATCCATGTTGAACAAATCATACTCGCCTCTAAATGGGCTCTTAATTTATATGCTTTGAAAAATAACAAGAGCGAAAACAAAAAAAACAAAATCCCTAAAAAAAGCAAAAGTATTCCACCAGTTTGCCAGCCTAATATGAAAATATTGTGAGGTTCTAGATTTACTGAAGTTAATCTACCGGCTGAATCAAGCCCATGCCCGAAAATCCAACTTTCTTGAATACGAACCCACCCTTCAGTAATTGAAAATAATCGAGCATCAACTGTAGAAATGCCCGAACTAGCATTTAAACTATAACCTGTTTTCGGATTGAAATTAAGCAAAATTCTATTTTTAGTAGGTAAAAAAAAGGCAGAATTCCAAACATATGATACTGACATCAAAATTAAAATTACAAGAGGTATAACTCTGCGTATATTTCCAAACCTAAAACTAAAAGTTATCCAAATAACTAATGTGGTACAAATAATTAAAATCCCAGTCACACTGACACTTTGCAACAAAATATAAATCAATAATGGCAGTATCATGTATCCAAAAATTCTGTATATTGAGTTCTTATACTCGTAGATTAGAACTATTGAAATCGCAATAGAAGTTAAAATTCCGTTGTAAACTGGATGTCCTGTGAATCCTGACGCTCTTTCGCCTATTTGAGTTTGAGGAAAAAAAATGTCAATTAGTCCAGCAACAATTGTTCCTGCAACATATGCCCAATAAAGTTTACTGGGCTGATAACTTACCTTCATAAAACTTTTAATCACAAGCGGTAATATTATAAATGCAAAAGCAATTTTTATGAAATTCGTAGCACTACTTATTGGATCCTCTGCCACCAAAATAGAAGTTAATGAAAAATACGCAAGAATAAAAAGAACAATCAATACAAATTTTGTTTTGATTGATGACTTCAACTCGAATGAATTGTCAAATAGCATAAGAAAAAGTGCAGTTATGACAAAAAAATCTGACAAGGATAGGGCTTCAATAAATCGCAATTGCCTAAATGTGCAGAAAAAAAATACACAAAATATGCTAATTTTAGTAAAAATATGGGGCTTTTTGTGAAATACTAACTCAATATGATTATGTTGAATATTAGCCATAAATATATAGTAGTTTACCAGAGTGGGAAAAACAATAAATTTTTTTTGTCTCGGTCTTCGTAAGATGTGTTGAAAAAAAGGGAAAAATGAAATTAAGCGATACAAAATTGCTCATGTCTGGACAATTAGTGAGTGGAATTTTGAGCATGATTTCTGTGGTGCTAACAGCACGCTATACAGGACCTGAGATTTTTGGTTATTGTTCCATTCTGGTTTTAATTCTTATGGTCATGATGAGTTTTACAGATTTTGGAGCATGCTCTTGGGCTAGCAGAGAACTTGCTGCGCAGACTATTTCCATCGCCACTTATAAATCAATTATGAAGTCTAAATCTCAATTAAATTTAGTTTGGATGCTTTTTGCTCCGGCCTTATTCTATTTAGCTCCCGATAGACACAAATGGGCTTTCGTTCTCTTGCTATATCCTTTTTTTCTTAATAGACTTAATTTCATTCAACAATTTTTGATCACTTTTGGGCAAATAAAAAAATCAGTTTTTCTAAGTGTTTTGGAAAGAGTATGTTGGTTAACGGTTATTCCTTTAATCTATTTTCAAATCGATAACTCGCTTGTTTATGCACTACCTCTTATACTTGGTTTATTCGTTCATAATATAGTTGGTAGCAAATTTTTAGAAATCTACAATTCAATTTCAGGTGAATCACTAATATTTAGTCAAAAAGAAATAATAAATAATTCACGATATTTTGGCATAACGGGAATTTCTGGAGTTTCTTCTAATTTAGATGTATTTATAGTAGCGTTATTGAGTTCATTATCCGATTCTGCAACTTATGTTCTGTCTCTAAGATTTAGAACCCCACTTGCAGTAATTTTTGCTTCTAATGCGATTCGAATTAAACCACTCGCCGCAAAGAAAAATTTGCAACTTCTCAAAGAACTTTATGAGAGTGATGCGAAAATTATTTACTCGGCAAGTGTTGGTATTTTATTTTTTTCCATCTGTATTTCCGCCTTTTCTAAGGAAATTTTTGGTTCTTCTTACACGGACTTAACTTGGGCTATTTTTTTGGGATCTCTATCTTCTATTCCTTTTGGAGTGAGCTTAATATTTACTAACCTATTAAGTGGTTTGGGATCAGAAAAATTTGTTGCTCGATTGCATGTCTTCTGTGTATTGGTGCTGTTTGTAGGTGTTGGTATTTGTGCTCATCTATTCGGGAGTATTGCTGCCGTGCTAGTTTCTTTTCTCGTGTCCGTAATACAAGCAGTGGTATCTGGATTGAAGGTTGCCAAAGATATCAAACGAATCAAATAAAATATTAGCTTAATTTTTTAGTTTCAGTGAAGGATGATTTTTTACTTTACTTCTCCAGGCATTAGTTTTTTCGCGATGAAAAGTAAGTAGCTTTGAACCCCTCTTAATAGTCGATTGTTCAGATGCATAATTCTTAAAATTTTTTTACGATCTGTAAAAATAGTTAAATCAAAATCTGTCTCATCTTTCACAATTGATTTGTAGATGCACAGGAAGCCACGAGTCTTTTCAGCTGGCAAATGCCAAAGAGGAAGTCCATGCTCAAAGTTTCCACCTGCGATTTTTCTGTAAGATTTTGCAGTCCAAATTCTTTTTATTGTGTGATTTATTCTTGAGTATTTGAAATTTGAAAGTAATACACTGAATATGTGTTCCTCTGTAGGAAGAAGAGTTACCTGTGATTTAAGTTTTACATATTCCCAATAGTCGGTAATTTGATTCACAAAATGCTCCTTTATCGAAATAGGGAGAAAAAAAGCCTCTCCACCAACGTGGAAATTTGTTATTACACTTTTGTCTGATATTTGAGAGAAAATATCTACGGCCTCTAAATGAGATAAACCATTTACATCTTTACTTGGCGAGAATTGTAAATCTAGTGCACCTATTGTACCTCCCACTTCTAATGAATTAAAATATTGTAAATCCAATGGGTTCATGCACAAAATATCAGGGTCAATAAAAAGTGTTGATTCTGTCATTGCCGAAATTCCATCAAAAATATAGAAGCATCCTGCAAATGTTTTTCCATAGATATCTGGTGGATAGAAAGTAAAGGGGATATAGGTCAATTCTACGTTTAGTTTTTCCAAGAGCTGAGTGATCCGCACTTTTTTGTTCGTTATAAGCTGCAGTTTAAGAGTGGGATTAAATTTTCGCAAGCTAGCAAAACAGACAATTATGTTCTGCATGTAAATCTCAATATTCTCAACTTGAGTTTTGTTCCTAACATTTGGATTGTCCGCATCTGTTTGCGCAAATGGAATCGAAACTTTCATTTAAGAATCCTCCAGGTAACAGAAGTTTTAACTATAATTCAGGGTTAGCTAGGAAACAGCACATTAGTTGAGATACTATCTTAACCAAAAGGTGCATACAGTGACGTGCTAAAACTCCTGAACGTGGGTTGTGAGGGACTCGAACCCCAATAGGGGTTATGTATTCACATGGTCCACATATAGATGTAACCGATCTTGAACTATCTCCCATATTAGGGATGGGGTCTGACATTTAATAGATTTTGAACTCAATATCGGGAACTTAGGGTGATCTGCTTAACCAACCTCGGATGAGGCAGCCCTGGTTGCATTTGATTCAGGCATAAGTGTTCAATCTTTACGAATTTTCATATTTTTAAGCATAGATACCTGCATTCTTTAGTTGTAAAGAGAGATTCAAGTGGCTAGATTGAAGGCGTAAAGAGATCTAGGCTGTTTCATCCTTTTTTGTTGCCTCGAAAGGAGTAGTTAAGAAACGAATGAAGATTTTGCCCATTGATTTCAGTCACCCCTTAGTTGTAGATGCGGAGTTACAAGCCATTTTTAGGTTTGTTAAATGGCAAATAAAGTCTCGAATTTTCCACCGGGACTTTATTCACAGATGGGTTGCTGAATCAAAGTTTTATGTCAAGAATGGTGAAACAGGACTCACGCAGAATATATATGTTGGACTTCACGAATTCTTTGATATGTGCTTTTTGCTTCATTTGTTGCGAAAGGAAGATCAGTTCATTGATGTTGGATCCAATTCCGGTTCCTATTCAATTTTGGCTGGTTCGGTTATTGGCGCAAGAGTTTTGGCATTAGAGCCAATCCCATCAACATATATACGCCTCGTCGCAAATTTCAATTTGAATTGTATTGAAAGCCCAAGTGAGACTATGAATCTTGCCCTTGGATCATTACCAGGAAGTGTATATATGACGAGTTCGTTAGATACAACGAATCAAATTGTTTTTGATCAAGATTCTGTACAATCAATTAAAGTCGACATCAAGACTTTAGATTTGGTTGCATCTGATTTTGTTCCAACGCTCATAAAGATTGATGTTGAAGGCTGGGAGGCAGAGGTGATACGCGGTGGATTCGAGACATTACAGACCCCTAGTTTAGTCGCACTAATCTTGGAGTTGAATGAAAGTGGCGAAAGATACGGTTATTTCGATAGCGATATTCTAGAAGTGTTAAGCGATTTTGGTTTCCGACCTTATTCTTATGATCCTTTTCGGAGAACATTGCAGGAGCTTCCAGGCAAAAATCCTGGGGGTGGAAATACAATTTTCATAAAAAATAAAGGAGAAGTTATCAGAAAGATCAAAACTGCACCCAAAAGAGAAATTTTGGGAACTTGAATTTAAAGCATTAAGTAAAAAATTAAGTGG
>SXGQ01407203.1_pt1 | contig 12091 bp, 9 predicted proteins | sample 3178371 | NCBI WGS metagenome assembly SXGQ01 (sample SAMN11356859, study PRJNA531348) | freshwater metagenome | isolation source: freshwater sample F1-20 | place: China: Fuxian Lake, Yuxi | collected 2017-12-25 | reverse complement strand
GTCCTCTCCACCGCCCCGTGCTTGACCAGTGGCGTCACCGTGAGTTGGATCCGACCGTCGGCCACCGGTCGGGCCGACATGGTGAAGACGCCGCTGGCCTGCTCGTAGGCATCGCCGCTGACCCCCGCCCCGTCGTTCTCGAGGATCACCATCGCCTGGGGGCCGGCTGCGGCCACCAGCTCGCTTTCCTGGGAGGGTAACAGCCGCAGCACGCTGTGGATCCGCGGCGGGCGGGCAAGCGGTGCCGCCGGCTCGTCGGCCGCGGGAGCCGCGGTCAACTTCTCGGCCAGGCAGGCGGGTGGCGGGTCGGTGACGATGCCGGCGCGGATGCCGTTGGCCGCGAGGCGCTGCCGCAGCGCGGTGGGAAAGGTCTGTTCGTCGACGTAGCGCCACAATTCCTCGCCGCACACCGGATCGGCTTCATCGACACGGATCACGAACACCTCGCAGGCGAGCGTCCGCGGGACCGCCTGCCCGCCGGTCGGCGGCCCGGGGGCGACCGGGTCGCCCTGCGGTAGCCGGGGCAGGATGCTGCATCCGGTGAGCAGGGCGGCGGCGATCGCCAGCAGCGGCAGCGTGGTGGTGGGCGGACGCATGGCGGCGACGGTGCCTGGCCAACGGAGGGGGCGCGGGGGGCAGGAGAGTAGGGACGGCGGACCTGCCGGGGAAGAACAGCCTGGGCCCGTCGGGTGCCGTGGTGGCCACCGCGGAGCCCGGGCTGCCGGGGCCTTGGATCTGGTCGTTTGATTTCTTTATGATATCATCACGATTCCTTTTGTGGCCCCGTCTTCGCCGACCCAGGAGAACGCCATGCCAACTGCCATCTCCCAGCCCGACCCCAACCCTCAGTCCGCCCCCGACCACCGCGTGCCGATCGTGGAGCGGCCGCTGACGCCGCTGTCGGGATGGATCGGGCTGGTCCGGGGCCTGACGGGCCTTGTGCTGGCGCCGCTGCTGGCACTCCTGGCGATTCCGATCCTCGGTCCAGTCGTCGGCGCCCTCGGGCTGTTGATCGCCGTGCCGCTCGGCCTCGCCAGTCTCGTCTGCCTCTTCGGGCTGGTCGCCATCGCCCCCAACGAGGCCCGTGTTTTCTCGCTGTTCGGCGAGTACAAGGGGACGACGCGGCAGTCCGGTTTCTGGTGGGTGAATCCCTTCTATTCGAAGAAGCCGGTGAGCCTCCGCATCCGCAATTTCGAGACCGGCTCGTCACGCACACCGGAGGTCAAGGATGCGGCGGGCAAGGTCCTCGAGCACCAGGGGCGCACGCATGGTCGCCCGTCGAAGGTCAACGACAAGAACGGCAACCCCGTCGAGATCTCCGCGGTCGTCGTCTGGCGTGTCGTCGACACCGCCGAGGCGACATTCGAGGTGCAGGACTACGAGGACTTCGTCGCCGTGCAGAGCGAGGCGGCGCTGCGGTCACTGGCGACACGCTACCCCTACGACAGCGAGGACCACGAGACGAGCCTCCGCGGCAGCACCGACGAGATCTGCCGGCAGCTCCGCGCCGACATCCAGGAGCGGCTCGAGCGCGCCGGTGTCGAGGTGATCGAGGCCCGGATCAGCCATCTCGCCTACGCGCCGGAGATCGCCGCCGCGATGCTCCAGCGGCAGCAGGCCTCGGCGGTGGTGGCGGCGCGGGCGAAGATCGTCGACGGCGCCGTGGGGATGGTGCAGATGGCGCTCGAGCACCTCGCCCGCGACAAGGTGGTCGAACTCGACGACGAGCGGAAGGCGGCGATGGTCAGCAATCTGCTGGTCGTCCTCTGCAGCGACCGCCACGCGCAGCCGGTGGTCAACACCGGCACGCTCTATTCCTGAACCCAAACCCCCTGGAGCGTGGCGCCCGGGCGGTGCCGGGGCCGCGCATGCGGAGGCCGATGGCGTGGCCAAGCGGGACAGTTTTCTCCTGCGCATCGACCCGACGGTGCTGGCGGCGCTGCGGCGCTGGGCCGACGACGACCTGCGCAGCCTCAACGGTCAGATCGAGTTTCTCCTCCGCCGCGCCCTTCAGGAGGGGGAGCGCTGGCGCCCGGCCCCCGACGAGGCTCCCGCTCAGACGCCTCGTTCCCCGCGGCGGCGGGAGGGAGGGGCCTGAGGGGCGAGACCCACGGCGGGGTGCGCCCGCCGTTCACGCCGACACGGCCTTCACGGCGCCGGCGAACAGTGCCAACCCGGCCCCGGCGGCCGCCGGATCGAGCCGCCCGTTCCAGGCGGGATGCTGGGTGGCATCGATGAAGCGTTCGGGATGGGGCATCAGTCCGAACACCCGCCCCGTCTCGTCGCAGACCCCGGCCACGTCGGCGAGCGAACCGTTGGGATTGGTCGCGCCGCCGGCATCGTCGGTGGCGTAGCGGAGGACCAGTTGACCGGCCGTCTCGAACCGGGCGAGGTCGGCCGCCGACCGGGTGACGAACCGGCCCTCGCCGTGGGCCACCGGCAGATCGAACTCGGAGGAGAGGCCCTGGAGGAAGCGGCACGGGCCCGGGTCGAGCCGCAGCCGCACCCAGCGGTCGACGAACCGACCGGACGTGTTGTGGGCCAGCGACGCCAGCGGTCGGCCATCGGCGGGGTCGGCGAGAAGGAGACCGGTCTGGAGCAGCACCTGGAAGCCGTTGCAGATCCCGATCACCAGCCCGCCCCGGTCGCGGAACCGCCGCAGCGCGTCGCCGAGCCGGGCGCGGATCTCGATGGCCAGGATCCTGCCGCTGGCGATGTCGTCGCCGTAGGAGAAGCCGCCGGGGATGCAGAGGATCTGCACGTCGTCGAGCAGCGCCGGGCGGCGCGACAGGCTGCGGACATGGACGCGGCGGCCGATCGCGCCGGCGCGCTCGAAGGCGTGGAGGGTTTCGTGATCGCAGTTGGTGCCGGGGGCGCGGAGGACCAGGGCACGGGGTGAAAGCATGGCAGTCCTGGCGGAATGGTGGAGGTGAAGACGGTCAGTCGGATACCGTGGTCCGCCAGGCCCGGTCGATGCGGTCGAGCCCGATGATGGTCGGCAGGCCGCCGCCGATGGGCAGCATCGTGAGCGCCGGCTCGGCGACGACGCTCCCGATCCAGGCCCACTCGAGTCCGGCGAACCGTGCGGCGAAAGCGTCGGCGTCGGCGTCGGTCACCTCGACGACGAACCGGCAGGGCGATTCCGCGAACCCGATCGCCAGGTCGGTGGCGGGGCCGTGGTCGTCGCGGCCGGCATACGGCACGTCGGCGAGGCGGACGATCGCCCCGAGACCTCCGCCGATCATCATCTCGGCCACCGCCACCGCCAACCCGCCGTCGGAGCAATCGTGGCAGGCCGCCACGAGCCCGTCGCGGATCGCGGCCGCCATGGCGGTGAACACGCGCCGGCAGCGCGCCGCATCGACGGCCGGGATCGCACCTCCGGTGGCGAGGCCCGCCGCGGTGATCTGGCTGCCGGCCAGATCGTCGCGCGAAAGCCCGACGATCGCCAGCCGGCTGCCGGCCCGTTTCAGGTCGGGGGTCACCACCCGCTTCACGTCGTCGACCTGGCCGAGGGCGGTCGCCAGCAGCGTGTGCGGAATCGACCGCTCGCGGCGGCTGCCGTCGGCGCCGGTCCAGGCGAAGACGTTGTTGAGGCTGTCCTTGCCGCTCACGAACGGTGCACCCAGGGCCACCGCCACGTCGTGGCAGGCATGGCAGGCCTCGACCAGCGCACCGAGTGACTCGCTCCGCCGGCAGTCGCCCCAGCAGAAATTGTCGAGCAGCGCCACCCGCGTCGGGTCGGCCCCCACGGCGACGATGTTGGCGACCGCCTCGATGATCCCGCCCGCTGCCATCGCATGGGCATCGATCTCGCCGAGGCGGTGCCGCAGCCCCACCCCGAGGACGATGCCCCGGTCGCGGCCGAGCACCCCGCGGATCACCGTGCCGTCGGCCGGTCCCGCGCCGGGGCCGAGCAGTGGCTTGACGACACTGCCCCCCTGCACTTCGTGGTCGTACTGGCGGATGATCCATTCCTTGCTGGCCACGTCGGCCGCGGCCAGCAGTGTCAGCAGGCAGCTGCCGACACCACCGGTGATCGCGGTGTCGGCCCAGGTGGCGGCGGCCGCCACCGGACGAACGGCGCGCGACACGAGCCGCGGCCGTGGACGGCCTTCGTGGAGGAAATGGCAGTCGAGATCGCCGGCGACGCGCTGTTCCCAGCGGAGGACGATCCGCCCGGTCCCGGTGAACCGGCCGATGGCGGTGGCCTCCACCCCCTCGTCGGCCGCGATCGCCGCGAGGCGGTCCCAGCATTCCGGCGGCACCGCCAGCACCATCCGCTCCTGTGCTTCGGAGATCCACGCCTCGGTGGCGGAGAGGCCGGGGTATTTGAGCGGGACCCGGTCGAGGTCGACCTCCGCGCCGAGCGCGGCCCCCATTTCGCCGACGGCACTCGACAGCCCGCCGGCACCGCAGTCGGTGATCGCGCGGAACAGGCGCTGGGCCGCCGCCTCGAGGACGAAGTCGGTGAGGATCTTCTCGTTGATCGCATGGCCGATCTGCACGGCGCCCCCCGACTGGCTCTCACTGGCGCTGGAAAGCTCGATGCTCGAGAAAGTGGCGCCGTGGATCCCGTCGCGGCCGGTCCGGCCCCCGGCCACCACCACCAGATCACCCGGCGCGACGGTCGCGAGGGTCGCGGTGCCGCGCGGCATGATCCCCACCGTGCCGCAGAACACCAACGGGTTGCCGACATAGCCCGGATCGAAGGCCACGCCGCCGGCGATCGTGGGGATCCCCATGCGGTTGCCGTAGTCACGGACTCCGGCGACGACCCCGGCCAGCAAGCGGCGCGGGGGGATCACCCCGGCCGGCAGGTCGGCGGTGGCCGTGTCAGGGGGACCGACGCAGAACACGTCGAGATTGGCGATCGGCCGGGCGCCGAGCCCGGTGCCGAGGACGTCGCGGATCACCCCGCCCAGTCCGGTCGCGGCACCGCCGTAGGGCTCGATCGCCGACGGATGGTTGTGGGTCTCCACCTTCACGCAGATGTCGTGGTCGCCGTCGAAGCGGACGACCCCCGAATTGTCGCGGAACACGCTCACGCACCAGTCGGCGGGCCCGAGGGCCTCGCGCACCTGCCGGGTGGCGGCGAACACGGTCTCCTTGAGGAGGTTGTCGTACCGCCGCGGACCGTCGGGGCCGGTGTGGTCGTAGCCGGCGGTGAGCGTCTTGTGGCAGCAGTGCTCGCTCCAGGTCTGGGCGATCGTCTCCAACTCGATCTCCAGGGGGTCGCGGCCGAGGGTGCGGAAGTGGTCGCGGATCGCCGTCAGCTCGACGACCGAGAGGGCCAGGCACCGCTCCCGGGAAAGACGCTCGAGCTCGTGGTCGGTGCGCCCCTCGAGCCGCACCACCGACTGGGTGAATTGCCATGTCCGCCCCCCCGCGAGCGAGGTCAGCGTGAGCGGGCCGACCACCACGTTGTGGATCGCGTCGCTGGCGATCGTCCTCCAGGCGAGGCGCTCCGCGTCGGCCGCCGACAGGGCCGGCAGATGGAGGAGCCGCACGCTGCGGACCGCGGTCACCTCCATCCCGAGGAGGCCGATCGCCGCCTGGGCGCTCTGCCCGGCGGGGTCGGTCACGCCGGGTCGGGGCAGCACGCGGACGGCGGTGGGGAGCCCGGGGGGGCCGGCGGTTTCTCCTCCGACTGCGGCGACGGTGCAGTGGTCGGTCACCGGATCGGCGAGGAGGGTGGCGGCGATCCGCTCGATCTCCCCCCGCGGCAGGTCGGCCTCGATGAGCCAGCTGGCGGCGGTGCGCGCCGCGGTGACACCGGGCAACCCGAGCGCGGCAGCAGCGGCGACGAGATCGCGCGCCGCACGGTCGGCGGCCGCATCGACCGCCCGAACCTCAACTTCCCACAGCATCGCGGGCCTCCTTCGCCCGAACGAGGAGCATCTCCACCGCCCGTCGATCCCGGCGCTCGAGCGCTGCCTGGAGGCGGGCCGTGACACGGCCGACACGGGCCAGTGCCCGGGTCACCTCCGCGGCATTGTCGAGGAGGATGTCCGCCCACAGTCCCGGATCACCGGCGGCGATCCGGGTCGTGTCGCGCCATCCACCGGCGGTGAAACGCCGCGCGGCCGCCGGCGTGGCGGCGGCGAGGGCGACCGCCACGGCGTGCGGTGCATGGCTCGCGGCGGCGAGCAGGCGGTCGTGTTCGCGCGGCGGCATCACGTACACCGTCGATCCCAACGCCGACCAGAATCCGCCGATCGTCTCCACGTCGGCGGCAGGGGTGGCGGTGGCGGGGGTGACCACGGTGACACGCCCCGCAAACAGGTCGCCGTCGGCCGCGGACGGGCCGCGGCGGTGGCTCCCGGCCAATGGATGACCGCCGACGAACCGGCCGCGCCGGCGGCGCCGGTGGCGTTCCCAGCCCGACACGATCCGGGCTTTCGTGCTGCCGGCGTCGGTGATCGGGGTGCCGGGGGAGACGGCGGCGTCGATCCGCTCGAGGAGGCCACCGATCGACCCGACAGCGGTCGCCACGAGGACCAGATCGGCGTCGGACACTGCGGCGAGGTCGGTGGTCGTCTCGGTGACGGTGCCCAGTCGGGCCGCCTCGGCGAGCGACTGCGGGTCGCGGCCGATCCCGATGACGCGTCCGGCGAGCCGGCGGGCGAGGAGGGCCTGGCCGACCGATCCACCGATCAGGCCTACACCGACGATCGCGACAGAGGGCCAGTGCGGCTTCATGGCTCCCAGCGCAGGGTCCTCGGGGGACCGCATCGATGGCGGTCGCTTCCGGCGGAGATGTTTTACCAAAAGCGGCCGGGCTGTGTGAGCAGGCGTCGGATAAGTCGGATAAACGGACAAACAGCCTGCTGCACCTCACGGATGAGGTGCCGGGAGCGCAGCTCCCGTGAAACGCGCAGCGTTTCGGGTGGCCAGAGGCCACGGATAGACTTTCGGCCACGGGCTGTGAGGGGCGGGATTGCGACGCCGCCGGGGCAGGGGAGCGGTGCCCCGGGAACCAGCCCCCGGGAATCGACCGGACGGGTGCCGATGCGCTTCAACCGACCGATGCCGACACGAGTCCTCGCCGCGCTCCTCCGCCGGGTGTCGCTGGCGCTGGCGGCCGGCATCGACATACGGCGTACGTGGTCGGGCGAATTGCAGCGGGCCCCGGCGCGGTGGCGGCCCGCGCTCGCGGCGGTCTCCGCCGGGATCGAAGCCGGGGAGGGGCTCGCCGAGGCGATGGGCAGGGCAGGAGAGTCCTTCCCGCCGTTGGTCCGCGGCATGGCGGCGGTCGGCGATCGCACCGGTCATGAGGCGGAAGCCCTCCGCGACGTGGCCAACGTGCTCGACCATGCGGAACGCACCCGCCGCTCCCTGCTCCAGTCGCTCATCCGGCCCGCCCTGCAACTGCTGCTGGCGGTCGCGGTCGTGGGCTGGTTCATCTTCATGGGGGGCGACCTGCTCGGTCTCGGCCTGAAGGGCCCGCGTGGGCTCGCGGTCTACTGCACCGCCGTCGCCATCGCGGCCGTCGTCGGAGCCGTCGCCGTGCGGTGGATGCTCTCCAGCTGGAGGCGGCGCGGCGTGGTCCGGTTCATCGTCGACCGCGTTCCGCTGCTGGGCCGGGCAGGGCGGGCGGCCGAGGCGGCGGCCTGGTGCCGTGCCGCGGCGCTGGCCGGTGCCGCGGGGCTCGATGCCGGGCGACTGGTGTCGCTCGCCTCGGCTGTGGCACCGGGGATGGCGATCCCGCTCGATCGTCTCGAGGAGAGACTGCGGCGCGGGGCGACGCTGGCCGAGGCCCTCGAGTCGAGCGGTCGGATTCCGGCCGGGATCGTCCGTGCGGTGGGGGTCGGAGAGTTGACCGGATCGGTCCCGGAGGTGCTCGAGCGTCATGCCGGCGAATTCGACGACGACGCCCGGCGCAGCCTCGAAGCGGCGGCGCAGACGGTGGCTTGGGGGATCTGGGCGCTCACGGCGGTGATCATCGCCTTGATCGTGATCCGCTTCTTCATGGCCTATGCACGGCTCATCCAGGGTGCCGGCCGATGAATGGTGGAGTTCGGCCACGCCCGTCGCATGGCGGCGCGGGCACCGCCGGGATATTGTCAGGCGGCGATGACACGAGCGGCGGGAGGATCATCCGATGGATGTCGGCACGCGGATCCGGCTGGTCGTCGTGGTGGCGTGGCTGGCCTGTGACGCCGGCCGTCCGGTGGCCGCCGCCGACGACAGCCCCGGGAACGACCGCCAGAGCCAACAGGAACTGATGGCCAGCCGCGGGCTCGTCCGTCACAAGGGGCTGTGGCGAACCCCTCAGGAGATGGAACTGCTCGAGCGCGACCACCGGGACGATGTCGGGCGGAAGCAATGGGTGGGGCGGCTCGATCGGCTCCGGGGCCAGCTCGACGACCCCGCCACGTCGGCCCGTGCCGCCGAAGAGATCCGCGGGATCGGCGATCCGCTCGCCCTCGGCGCGCTGGTGGCGGCCGTCGGCCGGGAGCCGGTCCTCCGGGTGCGGATCCTCGAGGTGGAGGCGATCTCCCATCTCCCCGGCCCCGACGCGCTGGCGGCCCTGGCGACGATCGCCCTCGACCATCCCGATTCCGAGACCCGGATCACGGCCGTGGAGCGGCTGGCGGCGCTCGGGCCTCGGCCGGTGCTCCAGCCGGTGGTGGCGGCACTCGGCGGCCCCGACAACGCGCGGATCAACCGTGCCGCCGAGATCCTCGGCCGCCTCGAGGCGACGGCCGCTGTCGGGCCACTGATCGCCGCGCTCGAGACGGAGCATGTCGTCGTCACCGGGGGTGGCCGTGAGGGGCAGACGAGCGCCACGTTCACACCCGCAGGCGGCGGCCTGGCGCTCGGTGGCGGACCGAAGCGCGGGAAGGTCCGGGTGCGCAACGAGCGCGTGCTCGAGGCGCTGGTGGCGATCACCGGCGCCAATTTCGAGTGGAACATCGACGCCTGGCGGGCCTGGCTCGCCAACCACGACGCGCCGCCGGAGTTCGACCCGCGGCGCGACTGAGGGCGGCCCACCTACCCTGCCCGGCGTGCGGGCGCGTCGATCTCCGGCTCACGCCGCCAGCTGATCGGGCGGGCGCCGGAAACGCGGAAACCAGTCGGCCTCGAGCACGTTGAGCGCGACGCGGTTCTCGAGGTTCGGCCGGAACACCGAGAGGAGCAGCGGCGGCAGGAACCAGGCCATGAACAGTCCGCCGTCGTGGGCCTTCCAGAACTGGCTGCCGAGCAGGATCGCGGCGGTGCAGCTGAGGAGGGTGCCGAGATTCTTCCGCGGTGGCCAGATCGCGAGGGTCGCCATCATGGCGACGAAGGCCGCCAGCACCGGCAGGCGGAACACCGCGTCGTTCCCCGGCAGGCTCCAGAAGCCGCGGAGTGACACGGCGCTGGGGAAGATCCAGCCGAACATCTGCCGCAGCTGCCCGAGAAACAGCTCCGTGTCCGCCGCGGTGAACCACAGGCCGAGGACGAGCATCGCCAGCGTCACGACCACGCCGGCCGTGAACCGGCGGATTCCCCGCTCCCAGTAGAAGCTGCACCACAGCGGGAGGAGGAACAGGGGATAGTAGATCGTGCCGATCGCCAGTCCGATCAGGCCGCCCGAGACCATCGGCCAGCGGTAGGCGGCGATGGCGAGGATGATCAGCGCACCGGGCAGCGCGTGGTCCACCCGGCCGGTGTAGATCGCCGTGTACGGCATGAGGAGGTAGAGCACGGCGGCGGCGACACCGAGCCGGACGTTGTCGAAGTGGCGCCAGCCGATGACCACCATGCCGACGACGATCGCCACCTGGGAGAGGATCGCCATGATCCGCGCGGTCATCGCATGGACCTCGCGCCGGCCGGAAGGGGCTGGCTCCCCGGCGGCGGGCACGGCTGCGTCCGGGGAGAAGAGCCGCTGCGTGGAGATCTGCGGGAGGAGGAAGAGCAGCGGATAGCCCGGCCCCAGCCGGGTGAGTTGGTCGGCGTCGAGGCCCGGCTCCCGGGCCTCGAGCCGGGTGGCCGCCTCCGCCACCGCCAGATCCTCTTCCTCGGGCGCGGTCACCACCACGTTGGCCAGGAGGAAGACGAGCAGCGACCCACCGAGGAACACCAGGCCCCCGAGCGAGAGGTTCGATTCCAGCAGGGGCCGCCGGACCATCGCCGAGTCGAGGAGCATCCGCAGCATGAGCAGCGCCGAGACGGCGAAGATCCAGCCGTATCCCAGCTGCCGGGCCGGATCGCTCGCGGAGAACTCGCCGTATTCGAGGGCCAGCAGCCCCGGTGCCAGGAGGAGGAGGGCCGCCAGATCGAGGTTCCGCACGCTGAGGACGCGGCTGAACTTGAAGAACAGCGCGATCGCCAGCAGCGACGACAGATAGAACCACGTCGTGGGATTGACGCGGTAATAGTGGAAGAGGATGTCGCTCATGCCACGGTGGCCGCGGCCGGGGGGGGGCCGCGACGTGCGTGGCCCTACACGGACCAGCGTACGACGGTGGGTGAGCGATGGAAAGTGGCGGACTCCCCTCCGCGCACGGGGCGGCTGCCGACCAAAGTGCCTATGACGGCAGCCTTTCGGACGTCCCGGCGGCGCGTGATCAGCGCCGAAAACGGGTTTTCTCGGTGCGTTCAATCTGGACGACCACGCCATCCTGGACGATCGCCAGCACGGAGCCGAAGCGGATGCCGCGGAGTGCTTCTGCCAGGCGACGGATCATCGCGGGATCCTCGGCTGGGCTGGCGACATCTGCCGCGGAAGTCGTCTCGTTGCCGGGGGCGCTGCCGTGTGAGCGTGAGGGAGTCGTCATGGGAGCCGAATCCGTTCCTCGTGGTGCTCGGTGTCGTCGGTGGATGCCCGGGCTGCTCCCGGTGGGCCCTGCTCCCCTGCCGCGGTGACACGGCTGGCGATTCACACGGCCCTGCCCGAGGGTGACAGCGATCCACCACTCTGTCCCCGGACGGGCCGTTTCCCCGGGGAGGCTGTCCCCCGGGGATCCATTTCTCGAGACCGGCCGCCGCGCCTTGGCAATCTGCGGAGCAACCGCCGTGCCGATCACCTCCTTTCCGGTCGTATCAAGCGTGCGGGCCGTAAAACGTCCCACGGCGGCGGCACGCCCAAGCCGATAATGACCGACACAAAATCCGTACTATTTCACGACATCAATGCCGTGTCATGTCACGGCTGGCCGTTTTATTGTATGGATTGTTCGACGATCGCCTCCGAGAACACAGCTCCGATGCAGCCCCGCTCCGCACCCTCTTCGCCCGACATCGTCGCCGCCGTCTGGCGTGAAAGCTGCCGCCACATCGAACTGGCGCTCGCCGCCGAAGCGATCGCCGCCACCCTCGCGCCGCATCTCCCGGTCGCCGCGTTGCATGTGCTCCGTGTCATCCCCGGGGCCCATGCGGTCGAGACCGTCGCCATCGGGCTGCCCGACGGGGGGCCGGTGGCGCGTCCTGCCGCGCTCGACATCCCTGTCGGTCCCTGGCGTCGTCTGGCGGTCTGGCTGCGCAGCGGCGGCGTGGTCGACGGTGGGCACGAGGGGGCGGCGGCGCTGCTGACGGCGGTCGCGCCGCACGCGCCGCCGGGAGGGGTGCTCGCCGGTCCGCTCCGCGGTTCGGAAGGACCGATCGGGGCGCTCGCGCTGGTGGCGCGGGACGGTGCGCGGTTCTCCGCGGAAAACCAGCTGCTGGTCGACAATCTCCTCGAGCCGTTCGCCGTGGCGCTCGAGAACGACGTCCGGCTCCACGAGCTGCGCTCGCTGCGCCAGGCTGCCGAGGCCGACCGGCAGTCCCTCCTCTCGCGCCTCGGGCGGCAGGAGATCGCCGAGGAGGTGATCGGGGCGCGGACCGGGTTGCGCCACGTGATGGAGCGCGTCGAGCTCGTCGCCCGCTCCGACATTCCCGTGCTCATCCTCGGCGAGACCGGCACCGGCAAGGAGGTGGTCTCACGCGCGATCCACACGCGGTCGAAACGCGCCGATGGCCCGTTCATCCGCGTCAACTGCGGGGCGATCCCCGCCGAGTTGATCGACTCACAGCTTTTCGGTCACGAGAAGGGGAGCTTCACCGGCGCCGGCGAACAGCACCGCGGCTGGTTCGAGCGCGCCGATCGCGGCACGCTGTTCCT
>SXGQ01010081.1_pt1 | contig 12091 bp, 10 predicted proteins | sample 3178371 | NCBI WGS metagenome assembly SXGQ01 (sample SAMN11356859, study PRJNA531348) | freshwater metagenome | isolation source: freshwater sample F1-20 | place: China: Fuxian Lake, Yuxi | collected 2017-12-25 | reverse complement strand
TACACCTCAATGAAATTACGGTGTCTACCCGCGGCCTTCTCGATGGGGTGGCCAATCGTGCGAGACTTCAAGCATGACGGCAGTGCACCCAGCTCGACCTTCAAACGTGGGATTACGCCTCTATGGGCGTCGCGTCGTGTTGCGCCCCCTCGTTGCTCAAGACTTCATCGGTTGGAGCGAGGTTCGTCGCCGCAATGGTGAGTGGCTCACTCAGTGGGAGCCAATGCGTCTCTCTCATCACCCAGACCCTGAAACTAATCGTGAGGTGTTTGCTGCACGTTGTGGAGCACGTGAGCGAGAACGCCTCGCCGGAACTCAATTCGCATTTGGCATTTTTGTGGATGGTGCATTCGCAGGAGAGATCAACCTCAACAATGTTGTGCGTGGCGCATTTCAATCGGCCACCATCGGTTACTGGATAGACAAATCACGTGCTGGTCGTTCGCTGATGTCAGAAGCAGTTGTTGTGCTTGCTCAGTATGCGTTTGAAGAAATGCGTCTCCATCGTCTCGAGGTGTGCATCATCCCTCGCAACGATAACTCACGACGCGTGATGGAAAAGTTAGACATTCGCACCGAAGGTGTAGCCGAACGTTTTCTTGAAATCAATGGCGTATGGGAAGACCACATTCGATACGGCATTACGTATGAAGAGTGGAACGAACGACGCGCCCAAATCGTGAATGATTGGATCGGCGACTAAGCCAACATTTGCCAAGCAGCGGCCTTTTGACGCCGTACTGTTTTGCGACGTTTCCAGTCTTTCGTTTTCCAATGCTTCATCGGATGCCGACGACTTTTCTCAATCCCAACTGCAGGATCATGATGATGACTGGGCTTCCACGCTGGCCCTGGTTCCACAATGTCTAGTGGTTCTGTCCCGTGTCGCATTGCTTCCTCTGCAAGATGCAATTCACTATGCACACGGTGACGCTCGTTGTGGGCATGTGCCCGCAAGTCTGCACGCGCAGGTGGCGCATAGTCCTTGTTGCGATGTCGTTTGCTCATCACTGCCTCCGTCCGGAGCCAAGGCTCCAAAATGGTTCCCTTGTGCGAAAGGTACTCCTCTTCGCACCAGATGTGAAGGACTAACCGACAGTTATTTATCCACAGATTTAGGACACTCGTATGTCGCGTTTGACAGGCGTTTGTCCTTCAATCGCGCGCAAACGCACTCTGCACAAGCCACTTCTTTTGAGGGTCAAATTCGTTTTTGAGGCGTTTAGTGAACAGATGCTGGTCGAGGCTGAAGAAACGGCCCACAGCAAAGACAAATCCGAATCAATGTCTCCTACTGAACTTACTGGCACAGTCGTACCCTTTCGCAAACTCTTTACCCGCACGGCACGAATGCGCGACGTAGCAACACCTTCGCCCAACACATTCTTTGCTTTCACCACCACGTGATACGACAGACCATTGCGTAGCCCGGTAATGCGTGCAGTTGTACCGGTGCCCACAACCGTTGCCTTTTTTACAACTTTGCCATTCAACAAAACCGAGACACGAGTAGACGTAATGGGCGAACCGCCATCACACGGCGAATCCCAACTCACATGTAATCCTCCGTTATCTGTCGTGGTAATCACGTGAGATGGTTGGCCAGGTACAGTCGCAGCCACTGGTGACACTTCGACATGTAACAAACGATTCGGTGACGTTGTTTCAAGCCCGGTGATGACCCCCTGTGTTGCGCGAGACACAATGGCTTCAGCAATTGCATCAACACACAATCCAGGTTGTTGTTGCGCTAACAATGCCGCATACCCAGCAACCAAGGGTGAAGCCATGGAAGTGCCTACATCTATGTCATAATCGGTATCAGATTCCCACCATGACGACTCAAGTGGCCGCGTTCGATCTCCGCCTGGCGCAAACAAGTCAACACATGGTCCGTAATTTGTGTAGGAAGTCATCGCATCAGTGATTGATGTTGCACCCACGGTGATTGCACGTGATTCATTCCCTGGCGCAATACGACACGCATCAAACGGCCGTCCCTGTTGATCGCCGTTTCCGGCTGCCACTGTCACAACAATTCCTTCTTTAATCATGGCTAGTACTTGTTCGTCTATCTCTGCCCCATCATCACCAAGATCAACGCCAAGACTCAGGTTGGCAATAGCAGCAACTCCCGAACGGTGATGACCTCGCACCCACCGCAATGCATCAACTACATCTGAAATAGAGCCATCACCACCGCAATCAAGAACGCGAACAGAAATAATTCGTGCTTGTGGTGCGACACCAACAGTTGAACCAGCAGCAAGGCCGGCCACATGGGTTCCGTGACCATCGCAGTCACTGCTTGACGGATTCACCGGTGCATCACCATTTCGAGTCGGAATGTCAATACCTGCCACCACTCGGCCAGCCAGTTGCTCGTGAGTCCCGCGTACCCCCGTATCAATGATGTAAATGTCAATCCCCGCCCCCGTGAAAGCTCCCAGCGCCGAATTGCCATCCAGGGGAAGTGCTACCTGGTTCAGACGGTCAAGATGCCACGGTGCCGTCACAGGGGCTGACGTGACTCCAGATACTCCTGTCAGCCCTACACATGCACATACGGCGACCACGCAGGCCCACAGCACCGTCTTCTGGCTGGTGCTGCTTCGTCTCACAATCCCTAATGGTACAGTTGAGGAAGTTTCAACTCTTCGGTTCAACCGGAAAGGACGCAATGAAGTCACATACATCTCGCCTCAAATCGGCTCTTATAGTTGGGGTGGTCGTTGTAGCAATTGCCTCGGCAGCCCCAGTTCAAGCCGCAGTGACTGCGCAAGGCAAGACCTACACAGTCACCGCCACTATGAAAGGCGCAAAGAACCTCACCGTTCTCATGGTCTCTGGTACTGGTCGCTTACTCGCATCAGCAAAGGTCACGAAGACATCGCAAAGCATCACACTCAAAGCCAAAGGCACCGCATCAATCGGTGGCACCACTTTGCAACTAGTGAGTAGTTCCAGTTCCGCTGCCAAAGGTAAGTACTACGGTCCAGTAGTTCTTGGCAACAAGAGCTCCACTGCTGCCAAGTCTTCAGTTGTGTACACAAAGCTCAAGCAAAAAGCCGCAACGTCGGTGAAATTGGGAACAGTCACAGTGAAGAAGGCAGCCGGATCCACCCAACAGGGTTACGCAACCACAAGTACTAAATCTTCAGCTGCCGATACTTCATCTAGTGCATCTGTAAAAGCATCAAAGGGTCGCCCCCTTGGTGTTGGTACGTACGGAAAAACAGCCAACACTTCGGTGAAGTCATACGGCGTGAGTGCAACCGCTGTGGGAGACCCATGTTCTCCTCCAAACACACCGACATGTGGCCCAGATGGAAAAGAACTCGGACCACCGAACCCTCAGCAACCTGGTCAACAGCCAGGCGCCCAGCCTGGTGCTAACACCACCGTCAGCAAAGACGACACTCTTGGTGGCGACAAAGACGACGACGGTATTCCGAACGCGTTTGACGTGAACGACGATGGTGATGCCGTGCTCGACTCTGCCGACGCAACAACACCTGCACCAAAAGTTGCAGTAGACGACGGTACAAAGGATTGCAGTGCGGTTGATTTCCGCATCTTTACGAACTACAAGGCGACCCAAGGCGGCTTTGCAGGAACCATCAATGCTTACGGCCCTGGAGCATTCAAGGCCGACAAAGAAAAAATTGCATCTACCATCACCAAATCAATGTCGATGGTGTTCTCACCAATCACTCAGGTGTGTGGTTCAAACGTTGTCACTACAGAACTAAAGGGCAACGGTGTTGCTTACGCGCCAAGTGAATACGTTGTGCTCGGAAACAAGTGCGGAACCGGAGACTTCCAGTGGCTCATCGGACAAGGCCGCATCTGTGGCAGTGGGAGCGATGGGTACAACTTCGGATCGCAATTCACTTTTAATGCAACAAACTTGCCAACCGGTCAAGACACATTCACCATGCGCGTGACAACAGCCGCTGCAAAGTCGTATGAGTTCACATCAAGTGTTGGATTCGTGTTTGTCACACACCCAATGTTTGTTGAGTACAGCACCGACGGTACAAACTTCACAAAAGTTGATTACAACAACTCCACCGCCGGCCCTGAAGGCGCTCGCATCACCGAGCCAACTATCAGCGTCGGGCAAGCACAGACTTTGTATCTCAAAGTGTTGCGTCCACAACGCTTGGCAATGGACGGTGAAACCGGCGAGTTCTACGACCTTGGTGGCTTCAAGTACACGCCAGATATCCCAAATGTCAGCGGAGTTGGCAAATGCGACCAATTGACAGTGATTGACACAGGCATGGCTTCAGACACAGTGCTTGACGCCAGCAAACCAACCACTGTGTTGCTCACATGGGCAATCGGTGCGAAGTGCTTTACTCCGAAGAATGTTGCATGGGCTCCGGGCGCAAGCGATTTCGACGTGCAAGTAGAACCATCTGGTCCCGGTGGAAACTCTGCACAAAAGATTCGCATCACATTAGTGCCATAAACCTTTTCAATGAAAAAGGCCCGGGTCGTAATGACTCGGGCCTTTTTTATTACACCATCACTGGCGCCATGTTTACTTCTTTGAAATTTTCGCCTGCATTGCAGCAATGCGTTCAGCAAACCAAGGCTGCTTCGTGCTCCACAACTGAGGTTCAAGTTCACGCTTCACAGCATCAGGATGATTATCAATGTCTGCCATGTCTTTAATGGTTTGCTTCACCGTCTCAAGTAATGGTCGCGGAATGCTAGCCGCACGTGCAGCAATCTTTTGTGCTTCTGCCATGAGTTGATCATCTTCCACACAACGCCATACAAGACCAATGCGTTCTGCTTCTGCGCCATCCAGAATTTCTCCGAACATCACGGTTGCAAATGCAGCCTGTGGCCCGGCAATACGACGCAACATCCATGTGTGTCCACCACCTGGGTGAATACCAATCTGCAAGAAGCGAGTGTCGAACTTGGCGCGCTTAGCGGCGATACGAATGTCGCAACCCAAAGCAAGATTCATGCCTGCTCCTACGGCTGCACCATTCACTGCAGCGATGGTTGGTAGTGGGCTACGTGCGATGCGCAAGAAACCTTCGTAGATGGTGCCCAAACTCTGACCAGATGCAGTGGCGAGGTTGCCAAGGTTTGCGCCTGCGCAAAATGCCGGTGCCGCGCCAGTGACAACAAGCGCACCGATGGCGGGGTCGCCCTCAATACGGTCCATGGCCGCAGTGATTTCTTCCACCATGGGCGCAGTCAAGGTATTGCGCTCCTCTGGGTTATTCAAGGTCAATGTGGCAACACCGTCTGTAACGGTCACTAATACAAGGCTCATAGGGGCAAGTTTCGCACACCGATGCGCCCCAATCCCCCTTCGGTGGCTACGGTCTTTCGTATGAGCACAGACGTAGTCCTATATGAAGTCGCAGATCGCATTGCGACCATCACCATGAACCGCCCGGCAGCAAGAAACGCGCTGAGTAGCGAAGTTTTGCAGCTCTTGCCAAAGTTGATGAAAAAGGCCGATGCCGATGACGCCGTTGATGTCATCATCCTCACTGGCACAGACCCAGCCTTTTGTGCAGGGCTCGACTTGAAAGAACTGGGAGATACTGCGGGCAACCTCAGCGGTTCAGGCGCCGACGGCTCCAAGAATGCAAGTGGTGTTCGTGGTCCATTCCCCGATGTGAAAAAGCCTCTCATTGGTGCAGTGAATGGTGTTGCCATCACTGGCGGTTTTGAACTTGCGTTGAATTGTGATTTTCTCATTGCATCGGAAAACGCAAAATTCGGAGACACACATTCGCGTGTAGGTGTGATGCCAGGTTGGGGTCTCACTGTGTTGTTGCCTCAGGCCATTGGTGTGCGCAGAGCGCGCGAGATGAGTTTTACCGGCAACTTCATGTTGGCCGATGAAGCGCTGGCATTCGGTTTAGTAAACCATGTAGTGCCACACGCAAATCTCATGGCGTTCACGCGTCAGATTGCAACAGACATCATCGGCAACGAACAAGATGGAGTACGTCAGATTCGTTCCACCTATGCACGTCATGCAGCAGAGAAAAAGAAATGGGAACACGAATCTGAAGACGGTCGCGCATGGCGCAAAGCTCAGTTTGACCCGAAGAAAGTTGCTGAGCGTCGCGCCAAAATTATGGAACGCGGACGCAAGCAATAAGAACTAGTAGACGATGCTGTCGTCGAACAATTCAGCGACAGCTTCTACTTCAATACCGCCACGGGGGCGCTGTGTAAGGACTACGCGCACTGTCTCTGGACGAGCAGTAGCCATGACTTCTTCTGCAATTTCTGCAGCAAGTGCTTCGGCAAAAACAGCACGGTCGCGAAAGCCCCACAGATACAACTTCAAGCTTTTTGATTCAATGCAAAATTCCTGAGGAACATACTCAATCACCAGTGTTGAAATGTCTGGCTGTTGCGTCACCGGGCACATGGATGCCAATTCATCTGTTGTGAATTTCACAATCGTCACATTGGCCGGCGCGGGAAATACTTCGACATGCTCAATGGGATGGCGAACAGTTTGACCAAGAACTGACAATTCGGGCTTTTCACTCATGAAACTAAGGCTACGGGCACTACTGCAAATCTGCAGGCAACAATGACACCAACGGCACCAATGGGCGTGGCCCCACGTGGGAAATCACTTCGGCTGCAGCGATTGCCCCGATGCGAGCACAGCTAGTGAGGTCTTTGCCTTGAGTGAGCCCACGCAAGAAACCAGCAGCAAACAAGTCGCCCGCGCCGGTGGTGTCCACAACCTGCGAAACAGGCGCCGCAGGAACTTCGTGTACATCGTCACGCGTGACAATGACAGAACCTTTTTCACTTCTAGTGACGGCTGCAATATGACAATCGCGGCGCAACAACTGCACAGCTTCATCAAAATCGGTGGTCTCATAGAGAGACTTCAATTCGTCTTCGTTTGCAAAAAGAATGTCAATGTCGTTTTTCACCAACGACTGAAAGTCTGCTCGGTGCCGATCTACGCAAAACGAATCAGACAACGTGAGTGCCACAACGCGACCATTCAGATGCGCAAGTGCAGCAGCTTTGCGGAATGCATCTTTTGCTTCATCACGGTCAAAGAGGTATCCCTCTAGGTACAAGATTGCACCCGCAGCGATGACATCAGACGAGATGTCGCTAAAGGATAATTGAGTTGAGATACCAAGGTATGTATTCATGGTGCGTTGCGCATCAGGAGTAACCGCGATAATGCAACGGCCAGTGGGGACAGATGAATCTGGCCCACCACTTCGGAAATCCACACCAATCTGTTTCATATCATCGGCGAACACAGCACCAAATTCATCGTTAGCAACTTTGCCAATGAACGCAACATCGCCACCAAGGCTTGCAATGCCAGCAAGTGTGTTGGCGCCAGAGCCACCACTTGTGCGGGTGCTCGCGCCAACGGCCTGCGACAACTGCACTGCGCGATCGGTCTCAATTAAGGCCATCGAGCCCTTCACCATGTCGTGGGCACCAAGGAAGTCATCCTCCACCATGGCGATCATGTCCACCAAGGCATTGCCGACGCCGACAACGTCGTAGAGGACGCCGTCTTTATTGGTGAGGGCTGGAACATGGGCGGTAAATGGATGACTACGTGGCACGGTTCTCTACGGTAGTACGACACGATGCACCACTAGCCTTTATTGGGTGAGCCACCTTGATGACCCTTTTCGCCTACCCCGCACAGTTCTGCCGTACCGATACGAAGTATCGCTAAAGCCAGACTTGGAAGCTGCAACCTTTACTGGTTCAGTCAGCATCACAGTCACTGCGTTTAAAGCCACAGAAATTGTGCTGAACGCCATCGAATTAGACATTCACAGCGCAGCCATCAATGGGCTCGACGTGCCATTCGAATTACACGAGGAAACTGAACGACTCATTCTCACAGCGCCATATGAGTTATCTGACGACAGCCGAATCACACTTACCTTCAGCGGAATTCTGAATGACAAACTGCGTGGCTGGTACCGCTCCACGTTTACAGACGAATCAGGTCGCGTGCGCACCATTGCCACTTCGCAAATGCAATCCACCGATTGTCGCCGTGCTTTCCCATGTTTCGATGAGCCAGATTTCAAGGCTGTTTTCGCCATTAATTTGACAGTGGCTGACGGCCTGATGGCCATATCAAACAGCAAAGAGGTTCAACGCGAAACAAACCCTGACGGCACCAGCACTATCTGGTTTGCAGACACCATGAAAATGTCAACGTACTTAGTTGCATTTGTAGTTGGCCCTCTCGAAGCAACAGAGCCCGTCATGGTTGGTAACACTCTAGTACGCGTTATTCACATACCAGGAAAATCGCATCTCACTGATTTCGGAATGCGCGCGGGTGCCTTTGCACTCGAATGGTTCGAAAGGTATTACGGCATTCCGTACCCTGGCGACAAAGTTGATTTGCTTGCACTCCCCGACTTTGCAGCAGGTGCAATGGAAAACGTGGGCTGCATTACATTCCGCGAAGTTTTACTGCTCGTCGACCCTGCAACTTCGACGCAAGTAGAACAAGAGCTTGTTGCACTTGTCGTTGCTCATGAATTAGCGCACATGTGGTTTGGCGACTTGGTAACCATGCGTTGGTGGAATGGCATTTGGCTCAACGAAGCTTTCGCCACCTTCATGGAATACGCAGCCTGCGATGCTTTCGCTCCGCAATGGAAACTCTGGACAACATTTGGTCTCGATCGCACTGCAGCATTCGAAGTGGACTCGCTACACAACACACGTACCGTGGAGTTCCCTGTGAACTCGCCTGCCGATGCAGACGGCATGTTCGATGTGCTCACGTATCAAAAGGGCGGCGCGTTATTGCGCATGTTGGAACAGTTCATTGGGCCAGAGCGTTTTCAAGCAGGCGTCAGTCACTATTTGCGCACGCACTCATACGGCAATACGGAAACCAATGATCTGTGGGACGCAATTGAACACATCGTCGAAACTGACGGTGGCCCCGTGGTGCCAGTGCGCCGCCTGATGGATTCCTGGATCTGGCAAGCAGGCTTTCCGCAAATTTGGGTTGCTGCTCATGCAGAGGGCATCACATTGACGCAATCGCAGTTCTCTTTTGATGACGAGCGCGATCCAACACTGTGGGTAGTTCCAATCCATGTGCGCAACGGCGGACAAGAAATCAAAGTCCTGCTTGACAGCGACTCGGTTCACGTTTCACTACCCGACCCATCGGGTCCGGTCATTGTTAATGCAGGCGGTCACGGTTATTTCCGTGTCACATACTCGCCTGAACTGAATGCGCGACTCACCAAAGAACTCGTGGCTTCGCTTTCCACCATCGAGCGATACAACTTGGTGGACGATGCATGGAGTTCAGTTGTGGCCGGCACAATGGACGGTGCCGTGTACGTAGAGATGGTGTCGTCTGTTTTTGCACAAGAGCGTGAACTGGCCGTATGGCAAGCAATTGCTGTTTCCCTGCGCAGCATTTTCCGCATTGTTGATCCGGATGATTACAGCATCCTTGAGTACTACATCGAAAACTGGGTAGGGGCTGCACTCGAGGATATTGGATGGCAACCAGCGCAAAACGAAGATGACCTCACCAGCAAGTTGCGTGGGCTCCTCGTACAACTGATGGGAATCTATGGTTCAGACGAAGTCACTATTTCGCGTTGTCGCGGAATTTTGTTTGACTCCACCATCACTGAACCGGAACTTGTAGCGGCAGCCACCAATGTCGTGGCCGCCACAGGAGATGCACAAGATTACGAATGGTTCCTCGATAAATACACCAATGCCTCCACGCCGCAAGAGCGCATCCGCATGCTGTACGCATTGGCGGAATTCAATAGTGAAGAACTCATGGAACGAACAACTGCTTTTGCATTTACCGATGCGGTAAAGACACAAGACGCGCCATTCCTATTGAATCGCTGCATCGCTAATCGTAATCACGGTGTGGTGGCGTGGGCTGCTGTACGTAAGAACTGGGTGAAGGCCAACAAGGAATTCCCCGGAAACACCATTGTTCGCATGATCAGTTCTGTCACAACTTTGAATTCAGAATCCTTAGAGGCCGAAGTGCAAGCGTTCTTCTCAGAGCACACCATTGCGCAAGCCACAAAGACTCTCGACCAAGTTCTGGAACGTCAACGCGTGAACGTTGCCTTGCGTAAGCGAGAAGAAAACAGTCTTGCCAAGACTCTGATGAACCACTAACGGCTAGTGGGGTTTAGTTGGCCCTTGCCTACTAAATCTCGCAGTTCAGTCTTCAAGAACTTGCCAGCAGCGTTACGCGGCAATGGCTCATTCATGATCACAACATGGTTTGGCACTTTGAAAGATGCAATGCGGCCATCAAGGAATTGCCACAACTCTTCAGCGCTCAATGAATGGCCTTCCTTCGGAAGAATCGCAACTGCTACTTCTTCACCAAGACGTTCATGCGGCACACCAAATACTGCAACTTCGTGCACTGCGTCGTTTTCATAAATGGCGCCTTCTACTTCAACGCAATAGATATTTTCGCCACCACGAAGGATCATGTCTTTAATGCGGTCCTTAATGAACAAGAAACCTTCATCGTCGATGTATCCACCGTCGCCTGTGCGTAACCAACCGTCAACAATTGTTTCTGCAGTCGCATCAGGGCGATTCCAATATCCACGAATAAGCATTGGGCCAAACATGCAGATCTCGCCCATCTCATTTGTTCCAAGTGTCTCGAATGTCTCAGGGTCACGAATTTCAACACGCATCGGTGCTGTTGCACGGCCTGTACTTGTTGGTCGAGTTGTGTAGAACTTGCCGGTGTTACCAGGGCCATACGCATTGGTTTCGGTCATGCCGTATCCAAGTTGTGGGCTTCCCTTTTTCACGGCCTTATCAACTTTGTCTACAAGTGCTGCCGGCGCTGGTGCACCGCCGCCACCCACTGCACGCAAGCTGCTGGTGTCGTACTTGTCAAAGTCGGGGTGGTTCACAAGGTCGAACGACTGTGTTGGTACACCAACAAAGTTTGTGATGTTTTCATCTTGAATAATGGGCAACGCTTTGCCAGCATCCCACTTGTACATGATCACCAATTTCAGGCCAGCCATAAAACAGCTGAGCATCACTGGCACACAACCCGTGACATGGAACAACGGAACAATCAAAATGAATGATGGCGGGAATGGGTCTGCAGGTGCTTCTGGTTCGTCGCTTGCCAATTTCAATACAGAGTTACGTGCAGAGAACGCCATAAGAGCACTCAGCACTGCACGGTGCGTAGATACCGCACCCTTTGGGCGACCAGTGGTACCAGAGGTGTACAAGATGGTGCAGTCGTCATCAAGTGCAATGTCGGCGACAATTGGTCCGAGACCAGTCTTTACTTCTACGCCCCAATCATCAACATCGGGACCCAGTTCACGTTCTGGGCGAACACACAGCATCTTGATGCCATGCTTGCGGCACGATGCATGCGCGGTATCGATACGTTGCTGATCACCAATCAACACTTTTGCGCCAGAGTCAGTGAGTGCGAAATCCATTTCGTCTTCGGTCCACCATGCGTTGAATGACACGTTGATAGCGCCAACAGAAACAATCGCAGCAAACGCCATGATCCATTCAGGGAAGTTACGCATGGCAACAGCAACACGGTCACCCTTTTTCACGCCATATTTGTTCACCAATACATGCGACAATCCGTCGACCTGATCCATGGTCTTTGCAAAGGTCCACTTTTCACCTTCATACAAAATGAATGTGTTGTCGCCGAAGTTGCGAGCGTTCTGCAACACCAGCGCCAAGTTCGGCGGGCAGTTCTTGAAGACATCCATCTTCACGCCACGAATCTCTGCTTCTGTCAGTTCAAAAGGAGTACCAGACCCTGGCGCGAGTACTGCTGTTTGTGCGTCTGTCCATGACAATGCCATTTGAATTTCCCCTGTTGGTATGAAAGGGAAAGTCTAGGCGTGAGGGTGCTATGCGTCACAGTCCGTTCGGGATGCAAGACATTCTCCGTACAGCAAGTAATCAGGCGACTGTGGTCTAGGCAGCGCGGCGGTCGCCGTAATAGCGACGCAGGTATTCCTGGTTGCGGATCTGCACAAGTACGTAGCAGTAAGCCGCAAGGCTG
>SXGQ01273896.1_pt1 | contig 12092 bp, 8 predicted proteins | sample 3178371 | NCBI WGS metagenome assembly SXGQ01 (sample SAMN11356859, study PRJNA531348) | freshwater metagenome | isolation source: freshwater sample F1-20 | place: China: Fuxian Lake, Yuxi | collected 2017-12-25 | reverse complement strand
TGGCTAAGAAGTTGGCTGCCAAGAAGAAGGCGGAGTTGGCTAAGAAGTTGGCCGCCAAGAAGAAGGCCAAGCGCGAGGCCGAACTCGCGAAAAAGAGGCTGGCAGCCGAGCGCAAGAAATTGCAGATGATTGCTCAGAAAGCAAAAATTGCGGCCGCAAAAGAAAAGGCCAAAGAAAAAGCGCGTATGGAAGCCGAACGTCTGGCTGCTAAGGCTGCCCTCGAGGCAGAGCGCAATGCAGCACGCGAAGCCAAAGAGGCCGCGCGTTTGTTGGCCCTGGCAGAAAAAGAAGCCGCCCGTGAAGCGGCGCTTCGCGCGAAGAGGAAGCCAGAGCCACCACCACGTCCTCCAATTATCAAGACAGAATTCGTTGATGGGCTGCAATGCACGAAGGAATTTGATCTCAAGTTCCTCACATCTCAGCGTGAAATGTTGTTGGAAAAGCGCGGTCTACTTACACGTCAGGCCGTGCGCTTAGAAGATGAAGCACATGCGCTGATTGAAGATGTCGAAATGGGTGATGTGCAGTTTGATGAAGAGGGTGGTGAAGGCGACACCATGGTTGTGGAGCGTGAGCGCGACTTGATGCTGTCTGCGCAGGCTCGGCAGGAAGTTGAAGAAATTGACGCTGCACTCGAGCGTTTGAAAATAGGCGAGTACGGGTACTCAGTGCACAGTGGTTTGCCCATTCCTCGTGAGCGCTTGAAGGCAATTCCATGGACGACCGAATCGGTGCAAGAGCGCGTCGGTGGCATTGGTCGTTGATGATCGATAATCGACGAATTCGTCGATTGAGCATTTTCATCGCAGTTGTTGTGGCGGTGCTTGATCAGATCACAAAGCATTGGGCGTTAAATAAATACAACGACGGATCATTCACCGACCTCTTGGGTTCGTTACGTTTTAAGCTCACGTACAACCAGGGCATGGCTTTTTCCCGCGGCACCGGATTCGGCCCGATCATTGGTGTTTTGGCCCTCATCATCATCGTGTTTATGTTGCTGTCACTGAAGCGCGCTGACACTCGATCTACTCGGATTGCGGCTGGTTTGATCATCGGTGGTGCGGTAGGCAATGTTTTGGACCGAGCGTTCAGAGGTTCGGCATGGATGCGTGGCGCGGTCATTGACTTCATAGACCTTCAATGGTGGCCTGTGTTCAATGTCGCTGATGTGGCCATTGTTTCGGGTGCGATACTGATGGTGCTGTCGCTGTTCAAAGAAAAGCGTGAACCATCCGCAGTGCAAGCAGAGGCAAAACATGTTGAATGAACTTATTCCCGCGGCGTTACACGAACAGCGGCTAGACCGCGTGGTTTCATTGATTTCCGACATCAGTCGGGCGTCTACCGCAACCCTCATTTCCGTTGGCGGAGTAGTGGTTGATGGTGAGGTGGCAACCGCGGGCAAGGTAAGGGTTCGCGAGGGTCAGCAAGTGTCAATTGATACATCGCTATTGCCCCGTAAAGAGTTGCCACAACCAGATCCAACTATTTCGCTTGACATTGTGTATCAAGATTCCGATGTAGCCGTCATCAACAAGGCACCAGGAATGGTGGTGCATCCAGGTGCGGGTAACCCTTCCGGCACGATGGTCAATGGTGCGCTCGCACTCTTCCCAGAGATGGCTTCTGTTGGTGACGCTCTGAGGCCGGGTGTTGTGCATCGTCTGGATGCGGGAACCACGGGGCTTATGGTGATGGCTCGAACACAAAAGGCTTACGAGTTCCTAGTGGATGCTCTCTCTCGTCGTGATGTAACGCGCAAGTATGTTGCTGTGGTTTGGGGTCACCCAAGCGTGCAAGAGGGCATCATAGATGCGCCAATTGGTCGCGACCACAGAGATCCCACGAAGATGGCGGTGATGGTGGATGGCAAGACTGCTCGCACCAAATTCGATGTAGTTCGTACTTTCAATTTGCCGCAGCCTTGCGCCATTATCGAATGCCAATTAGAAACAGGAAGAACCCATCAGATTCGTGTTCACCTAGATTCCATCGGTCACCCTGTCGTTGGCGACGCAACCTATGGCGGCGCTCGAAGCTCACTGTCGTGTTCTCGACCAATGTTGCATGCAACTGCACTGCGTTTTGCTCATCCCTCTTCTGGAGAAGAAATGAGCTTCGAGGTGCCTATCCCTGATGATATGAATCAGATAGTTGGACGTTGCTCGTAAAACGTTAGTGATGTAGTTCTGGCCACGGGTCGGAACCCTGAGCGGCGCGTGCAATTTTCGCCAACGTGTAGTCGGCTAGGTGGTGTCGCATGTGGTCACCAGCAACATTCCAAATTGCGAGCAACACGCAATGACCCTCGTGGTCGCACGATCCATCCTGATGCGGTTGTCCGAAGTCGCCCAATGTGATTGGTCCATCCGCGGCCGCAATGATTTCGGAAAGCAAAATCTCCTCGGGCGAGCGGGCAAGCACGTAGCCTCCGCCTACCCCTCGTTTTGATTTCACTAGGCCTGCGCCTTTGAGGACGAGCAAGATTTGCTCTAAATATGGTTGGGGCAGGGCAGTGCGCGTGGCAATGTCGCGAACAGACGTTGGCCCGGGTTCATCTGCATGTAAAGCCAATGACAGTAAGGCTCGACACGCATAGTCGCCTCTGGTAGAAACACGCACAGATGTAGTGTAGAACAATGGTTCAACCAAGGCTTCCTCTGTATGCGGGAGGGAACGTCTCGGCAATCATTCCCGCGATACTTGGGCCGCAAGGCACTCGTGTTATTCCCACATGGATGCCAGCGCCGGTTGAATCCGCACGGAATGTGGTGCTTCTCGTCGTTGATGGCTTGGGTTGGCATCAGTTGCAGGCACACAAACAGTTCCTGCCCATGCTGTCATCAATGGTTGGCGCAGCCATAACAACCGTCGCGCCTACAACAACGGTCACTGCGCTCACATCGATCACCACAGGCTTAGCGCCAGGCGAGCACGGAATGATGGGCTATCGGATGGACATGGGCCGACAGGTTGTGCAAATGCTGAGATGGGGCGACGACAAAGGCGACCTGCGATCTTTATACCCACCCGAGATCGTGCAACCGACGCCGCCGTTCATGGGGTCGTCTGTTCCAGTGGTGAGTAAGGCCGAATTTGACTCGACCGCATTCACGGCCGCACATTTGCGGGGAACTCGTTCTTATGGTTGGCGAGCGGCGTCGAGCATTGCCGTTACCGTCGGATCCCTGCTCCGTGCGGGGCATCGGTTTGTGTACGCGTATTACGACGGTGTCGATAAGATCGCTCACGAGCGGGGTTTCGGCGAGTTCTACGAGGCAGAACTGCGAACTGTAGATCGATTGATTGGCGACATAGCCGAACAACTCACGTCGGATTCGGTGCTGCTTGTTACTGCCGATCATGGTCAGGTCCATGTGGGGGACAACACCATCGTTCCGCATGCAGATGTTGTTGCGGGGGTTGCTTACCAGTCTGGCGAAGGACGCTTTAGATGGTTGCATACCAAGGGAGGTGCTACCCAAGACGTGCTTGCCGCGGCAAAATCTCACTACTCGGATGTTGCATGGATTGTCTCGCGTGATGAAGCGATTGACGGGGGATGGTTCGGTCCGCGCGTTACCGACGCAGCAAGGAAGCGATTGGGAGACGTGGCGCTCCTTCCATTCACTGATACCAGTTTTGAAGACGCTGGCGACACCGGGCCGTTTCAGCTCGTATGTCGCCATGGCTCGCTCACCGAGGCCGAGGTGGATGTTCCCCTGTTGGCTTTTCGAAGTAATGCCTAACCGAACAGGTCACTGCTAAAGTCGGCGTTCCGCCAGCCTGAAGGAGTTTGCCTTGGGGGATTCATTCACCCATCTGCACGTACACACCGAGTTCTCCATGCTGGACGGCGCTTCACGTCTAAATGAACTTGTAAGCAAGGCAAGCGAAGAGGGCATGCCCGCACTTGGCATTACCGACCACGGAAATATGTACGGCATTCTCGATTTTTATCGCGAATGCAACGAACACGGCATCAAGCCAATTATTGGCACCGAGGCCTACATGGCCCACGAACATCGAACGGAGCGACCAAGTCGCCGCGGGAAAATCGACGATTCGGGTGGCGATACCGAAACGGGTGGCAAGGTGTACTACCACCTGACGCTGCTTGCCGAAAACAACGATGGCTACAAGAACTTGATCAAGTTATCCAGCCTCGCCTTTTTGGAGGGTTACTACTACCAACCGCGGATGGACTGGGAGCTTCTTGCAAGGCACAGCAAGGGCCTCATCGCAACTAGTGGCTGTTTGGGTGGGCATGTTCTGCAACGACTGCTGAAGGGCGATAACGCTGGGGCGCAGCAATACGCAGGAAGATTGCAGGAAATTTTTGGCAAAGACAATTTCTTTATTGAGCTGCAAGACCACGGCATTGCCGAACAGCGTAAAACCAACCCACAGCTGGTCGAACTTGCACAGAAGATCGGTGCGCCGTTATTGGCCACTAACGACACCCACTACACACACAAGCATGATCATGAAGCCCACGACGCTTTGCTCTGTGTACAAACTGGCTGCACCATTGCAGACCCGGACCGATTCAAGTTTGAAGGCACCGAGCACTACCTGAAGTCAGCACATGAAATGCGTTATCTCTTTCGTGAACAACCAACCGCATGCGACAACACGCTGTGGATCGCCGAACGCGCAAATGTAGAAATCGAGTTTGGAAAGCCGGTTTTGCCAAACTTCGAATTACCGGCGGAGTTCGCAGACGAGACTGCCTATCTCAAACACCTGACAATGGATGGTGCAACCAAGCGATGGGGTGCGTCGATTCCTCCATCGGTTGTCGAACGATTGGGCTACGAACTAAAAGTCATTTCCGACATGGGCTTCAGCTCGTATTTTCTTATTGTTTGGGATTTGATCCGATATGCGCACGAGCAGAACATTCGAGTTGGTCCCGGCCGAGGATCTGCCGCCGGCTGTGCCGTTGCCTACTGCTTGCAAATCACCAACTTGGATCCGATTAAATACGATTTGCTGTTCGAGCGGTTCCTCAACCCAAGCCGCGTTTCAATGCCCGACATCGACATGGACTTCGACTCGCGTTATCGCGACCAAATGATTAAGTATGCCGCAGACAAGTATGGCCGTGATCACGTTGCCCAAATCATCACCTTTGGCACCATTAAGTCGCGCAACGCAGTACGTGATGCCGCTCGAGTATTGGGCTATCCGTACGCACTGGGTGACAAGATTGCCAAGCTCATGCCGCCTGTGGTGATGGGTAGAGATACCCCATTGAAATATTGCTTTGAGGAAGACAAGCTCGACAAGGAACACCGAGCCGGATATCAAGCAGCCACAGAACTCCGTGATCTTTGCGGTGTAGATCACGATGTAAAACGAATCATGGACGTTGCTCGCGGCTTAGAGGGGCTGAAGCGTTCGGTTGGAATACATGCGGCTGCGGTGGTGATCACGAAAGAGCCGCTCACCGAGTACTTACCCGTTCAACGCAAACCGGAACAGGGCCAGAAACCTGAAGATGCACCTGTGGTGACCCAGTACGAAATGCACGGTGTGGAGGCTCTTGGTCTGCTCAAGATGGACATCTTGGGCTTACGAAACTTGGATGTTTTATCGGATGCTAATCAGATGATTCGCGCAACTCGAGACCCAGGTTTCGACATCGACAACATACCGATGGACGACAAAACCACCTACGCCCTTCTTTCACGCGGCGACACCATCGGCGTATTTCAATTGGAATCTCCACCAATGCGAGCACTTCTCCGTTCTCTGATTCCGGAGCGTTTCGAGGACTTGTCCGCAGTGTTGGCTCTCTATCGCCCAGGGCCGATGAGCGCCAATATGCACAATGATTTTGCAGACTTTAAAAATAAGCGCAAGAAAAACACCTATTTCCATTCTGATGCAGAAGAAACCCTCGGAGACACTTTCGGGCTCATGATCTACCAGGAAAGCCTCATGCGCGTTGCGCAGAAGTTTGCTGGCTATTCCCTTGCCGAGGCCGACAACCTGCGTAAAGCCTGCGCAAAGAAGGTGCCCAAGTTGATGGAGGAGCAGCGCGAAACATTTGAAACCGGATGCGATCGGCTTGGTTATGGCCGGAAACTGGGCCAGGAACTCTTTGATGTCATCGTCAAGTTTGCCGACTACGCGTTCGCAAAAAGCCACGCATATGGCTATGGCCTCATTTCATATCAAACGGCATATCTGAAGGCCCATTTTCCTGTGGAGTACATGTCATGTTTGTTGACAAGCGTTAAAACCAACTACGAAAAAGCGGCAACATATCTTTCTGACGCTCGAACGAGCAACATCACAGTGCTTACACCCGACATCAACAAATCCGGCGTCAACTTCGAACCAGTGGTCGTGGACGGTGTAACAAAGATCGCTTTCGGACTTTCTGGCATTCGTAATGTCGGTGAAGCCTTGGTTGGATTAGTCGTTCAGCACAGAAATGAACACGGGCCGTTCGAATCCTTTTACGACTTTGCCGAACGCGCTCCCGATCAGGTGCTGAACAAGCGTGCCGTTGAGTCGTTGATCAAGGCTGGCGCATTCGACAACTTGGGACACCCTCGTAAGGGGCTGCTCGCTGTGTTTGAATCGGTCATTGACACAACAATGGCGCGGCGTCGCGAACGTGATCAGGGTGTGATGAGTTTGTTCGGTGATTTGGGCGAGACGGCTGAGGGTTTTTCTGAGCGTCAAGTTATTCCGGATTTACAATTCGATAAATCTGAGCAGTTGAAATTTGAAAAGGAAATGCTCGGCTTGTACGTTTCGGATCACCCGTTGATGGGCATCGAGGGTGCGCTGCGACGCAGGGTGGATTGTTCCATACCCGATGCGCTCGAATCGGCCGACGGTGCATTCGTCGTCATTGGCGGAATCATCAACAACCTGAAGCGTCGATACACGCGCAAAGGCGACCAAATGGCAACGTTTGACCTCGAAGATTTACAAGGCTCAATCGAAGTAACGGTGTTTCCAAAGACGCTCGAGAAGTTTGGGCATCAATTAGTGGATGACATTATTGTTTCCGTCAAGGGTCGACTCGATCGTCGAGACGATTCGCGAGTTGGCTTTATGGCCATGGACGTCACGGTGCTTGAAGGGCTTCGTGTTCTGCAAGAGGCGCTTCATATCAAGGTTGCCGCACAGGCAATAACTGAGACAATGATTGATGATTTAAAGACGCTACTCAGCGAGCATCCAGGCAATTCGCCCGTATTCCTGCATGTTGCTGGAGATAAGGCCCTTCGCCTCAGCAGCGAGTTTAATGTCAATCTGGACCGAGTGATTGGGCAGTTGCGTGCAACATTTGGAGATGCTGCATACATCGCCTGATGCCACTGTCCGAAATGCTTTTTTTGCTGGCAGAATAGAGGTATGTCAGTTGAGGTAGATACACGTGATTGTGCGTCCCTTACAGAAATCGAATTAGAGGATTTGGCTGCCCTTGGGGGTGCATTCGGTCTGGCACACATCACCAAGGCAAAAGAAGATTGGGTGCTCTTCACCAGCGCTCACATTGACGGCAAACTGCATGGCTTTACATTTTCAACCCTCGAGCGTATTGGTGGCACACCTTGTGTCTTGCTCGGCATGATGAGTATCAAACGAACTGCAAAGCGCGACTCGGTGCTCAAAGGCCTCATGTCCGAGGCGTATCATCGCGCGCTTATGGCATTCCCAGACGAGGACGTAGTCGTTGGCTCAAGGTTTGCAAGCGCCGATGCACTCGAAGCGTTTAAGTCGCTCACCGAACTCATTCCGAGGCCAGGGCACCGCGCTGTGGGCGAGGAGCGCGCATGGGGCAAGCGTTTGGCGCGCCGTTTTGGTGTCGAATCCTCTTACGACGATCAAACATTTGTTGTTAAAACAAACGGCACTGGTGGCTTCCTCGACCACGAGTCGACCAAGCCCGAGAAAGTTCATCCCGACATTGCCGATCAGTTCAAGCCAGTGCCGAAAGCAAAGGGCGGGACATTAATCGTTCATGGTTGGACGATGGCCGAGATGCTGGCAAAGCTCGGTAAGCAATAGCGAGCAACGGTGCAATTCGCCGATGTAGTTCGAAGCCGGCGAATGACTCGGGCATTCTCTGGGCAGAACGTAGACCAGTCAGTCATCACATCATTGGTGGATCTCGCATCGCGGGCTCCCTCTGCAGGCAAGACACAGGGGTGGCACCTTGTCGTATTGCAAGGAAATGATGTCGTCAAATTTTGGGATGACACACTCCCGATAGGCCGCCGCGAGACATTTCGCTTCAAACAACTTTTAAACGCACCGGTTATTGCGCTTCCGTTTGCCGATCCGGAAGCGTACGTCGAGCGCTACTCCCTTCCCGATAAAGAACAAACAGGTCTTGGTTCAGGTATGGATGCATGGCCCACGCCATATTGGACCGTTGACACTTCGTTTGCAATCATGACATTGCTGCACGCTGCGCACGATCTGGGTTTGGGTGCCTTGTTCTTTGCAGTGTTCAACGGTGAGATCGAATTGCGTACCCGGCTAGAAGTTCCCGAACACTTACAGTTACTCGGTGCAATTGCTATTGGATGGCCGTTGATCGAAGAGTCTGCAGTTGGTGTAAGCGCGCAACGCCAAAGAAGAAAGCCCGATGAGATTATTCACCACTCCAAGTGGTGAATGGTTACTTGAGCGCCTCGCGTAGCGCTTCAACAAACTGGGCCGGATCGCTGCTTGGAGACATGCAGGCATATTGCTTACAAACATAGGCCAAGTCTGGTTTGCGGTTTGCAAAGAGGGGAGAATTATAGGTTTCACCCCAGGCAATGACGGCAGTTGGAATCCAACGCTTATTGAATTCTCGGAGCAAGTCTGAGCGAGACCCTGTAATCACGACCTCGGTAATGCCGACGTGCCGCAGATGAATTGCATTAAGGAGATTGCTGAATGCGGTTGGTGCGCTTGTGGAGATGCGCGATAGAAGGCGCAGGATGCTGTCGGCATGGTTGGCATATTTTTCTTCACCCGAAAGCGCAGCAAGTCGGTACAGAGCATTGGCGGCTGTGGAGTTGGCCGACGGTGTGGCGTTATCCATGATGTCTTTTTGGCGGACAATCAGAGCCTCACCATTTTTCGGAGTTGTAAATACTCCGCCATGCTCGTTGTCCCAGTAGTTCTCCAGAAGGTTGTCGGCCGCTTCGCGGGCATACAGCATCCACTTTGCTTGTCCGCTTGCTTCGCCAAGTCGCGTGAAGGCATCCACTAGGTGTGCAATGTCGGCTGCCAGCGCGTGGTGGCGGGCTTTCGGGGATCCACTGTCGTGCCAACTTCTCTTCCACACACCGTTCTGGTCGCGCAGATTGTTGACAAGGAACTCGCCGTTCAGCAGCGCGGCCTTGAGCCAGTCGGCACGACCCATGAGCGATGCCGCTTCCGCAATCGTCGCGAGCATCATTGCGTTCCATTCGGTCACTACTTTGTCGTCGAGGCCTGGTCTGATACGGGCCTTTCGGCTTTCGAACAAAATTCTTCGCGCTTCTTCAATATCGGCAGGGCGAGTGATCTCGCCGCGGTGATGGAGGCGGGCAGGAATGTTTGTGCCCTCAAAGTTTCCTTCTTCAGTAATCTCGTACCATTCGATCGCTTGCTCGACCAATTCTGAAGGGAGCACATCGGCAAATTGCTGTTTGCTCCAGACATAAAAATGTCCTTCGCGGCTGTGCCCATCATCATCTACCGAGTCAGCATCTTCGGCACTGAAGAAGCCTCCGTTGGCGTGTCGAAGATCGCGAAGCACATAGTCAATGATTTCTGTCGCCACATCGAGCCAGTTCTTTCGGCCAAAGACGATGCCCGCATGCAGATAAATTCGCGCAAGAAGCGCTTGGTCGTACAGCATTTTCTCAAAGTGTGGAACGAGCCATTTCTCATCCACGCTGTATCGAGAAAATCCTCCGCCAATGTGGTCGTACATTCCGCCAGATGCCATAGCGTCGAGTGTTGTCGCAATGATTGCTTGAATCTCATCTGACTCGCTGTTCAGTACCTCGCGAAGTAAGAGTTCGAGGCTCATCGTGCTCGGAAACTTTGGCGCCGAGCCGAACCCACCCCAGTGTGGGTCGAAACTCTTTCGAAGTTGCAAGACTGAAGCGTTGAATACCTGAATGGTGGGTAGGTCTGTGTCTTGCTCGATCTTTGTCGTGCGCTCAAGAGATTCCATTAACGCAAGAACATTGTCCTCAATGTCGCCACGGCGGTCTTTCCATGCGTCATTGATTGCGTTCATAAGTTGCAAGAACGTGGGTTTGGGGAAATACGTACCGCCATAAAACGGTTTACCATCGGGGGTGAGAAAAACGGTCATGGGCCAGCCACCTCTGCCGGTCATTGCCTGAACGGCATCCATATAAATAGCGTCCACATCCGGTCGTTCTTCGCGATCTACTTTCACGTTGACAAATAATTGGTTCATCAATGTTGCGGTCTCGACATCCTCAAAGCATTCGTGCGCCATGACGTGGCACCAATGGCAGGCTGAGTAACCCACAGAAAGCAAGACGGGCACATTTTTATGCTTGGCTAATTCGAATGCCTCTTCGCCCCACGCATACCAGTCGACAGGATTATCGCGGTGCTGGCGCAAGTACGGGCTTGTTTCATTTTTGAGACGGTTTGACATGGTGTTTCCTTTGCGCGAAAGAAATGCTTAATTGATCGGAAGCAACATCGTAAATCCGAGCGTGGGGAACGGTACCGCGGCCTTCACTGATATCTTTAGTTTGCAACCAGTCGCGGTAGTCGATGCAACAACTACCTTTGGTTTAACTGTGCAGTTCTTGTCTAGGGAAGTAATGGAGATTGTTCCCTTTGAGGCAGTCCCTATGAGCGCATTAATTGGAGTACGTGAACCAGGGGCCACTGCTGGGGCTTTTGCCCATACTCCCGATTCGACAACGGTTGTTGAAGAGAAAAATTGTCCAGTTGGCAGCACAACCGAGAAACGAAGAAATTTGCGCAATTCACGCACTGTGGTCTGATAGTTCAAGTTGACAGCGTTCTTGATTTCGACGCAATCGGCTGGCTTTTCGGTGGCCGCAGCCCCTTGGCTGACGCATCGGTACCACTGCATCTTGACATTCACTGCTGCGGTCATAGCGCTTCCAACCGCAACATCTCCGATGTGTCCGCTTGAAATGAAAGTTGGTGTCACCGAGGGCGGGAAGAGCCTAAATAGTTCGGCAAATGCGGCTGGCAGATTGACGAGCCCAACCCCAAACGTTGTGTCTCGGCCTGCAGCGCCCAAGTCCACTGCTGTGCGTAACAAAATATCTTGAACTTGGGCTGCGGTGATTGTTGGTTGGGCAGAAAAGAGAAGTGCCGCCGCACCGCTGATGTACGCTGCCGACATGCTGGTGCCACTTAGGGCTCTGTATCCGCCAGTGGCAGTCGAAAGAATGTTTACGCCTGGCGCCGCGATATCGATGTAGTCGCCGCGCTGAGCAAAGATTCCGACATTGTTGTTGATGTCGGTGGAGGTGACGGCGAGTGTCAAGTCGGATGCTGCCGGCCATTTGGGTGCCGAATCTGCAGAACCATTGCCCGACGCAGCAACCACTAATACACCCTTATCAACGGCGTATTGCAAGGCACTTGTCAGCGAAGTGCTTTCGGTTGGGCCCCCAAGCGACAAGTTGATGATGCGGGCACCACTGTCGGTTGCATAGCGGATTCCGCGTGCTACATCTCGCGAATCGCCCGAGCCAGCAGGGTCCAAAACTTTGACGGGAAGAAGCCGAACTTTCGGCGCAACTCCGGCAATGCCGATGCCATTATCGGTCACTGCGCCAATGATCCCCGCTACGTGCGTGCCGTGGCCGTCCTTCAGATCGACGTCGGTAGCACCTTCGCTTTCTATGAGCGAGAAGAATGTTCGGCCGACTTCCAGATTGTTTGTGAGGTCTGGGTGAGGCCCGCTGCCGCTATCAACAACCGCGACGGTCACTCCAGCACCCTGCGAGTATTGCCAAACTTGTGGTGCACCGATAGCGGTCAATCCCCATTGTTGACCCGCGAGTGGGTCTGTTGGCGATGTGCTGGCAGCGGCAGATGTGGTGTTTGTG
>SXGQ01752673.1_pt1 | contig 12093 bp, 6 predicted proteins | sample 3178371 | NCBI WGS metagenome assembly SXGQ01 (sample SAMN11356859, study PRJNA531348) | freshwater metagenome | isolation source: freshwater sample F1-20 | place: China: Fuxian Lake, Yuxi | collected 2017-12-25 | reverse complement strand
CCAATTTTAATCAAAAGATTATTTATACCCATATCAATTCTAATTTAGATGTATATCCGTAGAGTCTTTGTTTTGAATATCAATCATCTCCTGCTCCACAAACAAATACTGTGTATTCTTCTTGCACCACTCATCAGCCTCTTCCATTGAGTTTGCCTCAATAATGGGACCAGGCCATTTACCTAGTTGACCGTTTATATTATGAATTGCAATTACGGATGTGAGATACTTTTTCATAGTCAGTCTTTTGATTTTCTGCGATACTTTCCTCGGGTTTGATAATAGTATCTTGAACGGTTCTGATTTTTGATAGCATTCTTATTGGTACTAACTGGCATTCGCACATAACCTTTTCTTAACTTACCCTTATAATCAATTGATGGACTTACATAAACGGGTTTTCTGGCATTAGTATTATCCCCTGAACATGATCCGAGTCCGGTGATATAGGCTAATATGATGGCAGGAATCAAAATCAAGTATAATAAACTTATCATACAACCTCGAGAAGTTCTATTATAGACTCTGTTATATGCTGCTTTTTTTGGGTCAGTAACCCAACCCCACCCACGGGGAGCCTTAAATCCCAAGTTATGCCGAATGATTCGCTTAACAGAGGTTCTTGCAGCAATCCGCTTGTTTAGATTTGGTATGCGAAATCCGATTTTCATTCATAAAGTGATTACTCTGAATTATACTTATCAATAAATGAATTAATATCTTGAACAATTTTTGAACGTCTCACTTCAATAAATAAATTAAACTTTTTTATATCCCAAAGATCTCTATCCTCAGGGATGTAGTTATCTCGGAAGATAATATCACCACGCTTTGTTAAAATCTCTCTTAAATAATCTTCAGGTAACTTATTGCTAATATTACGATTAGTTTTTCCCCCAATAAAAGTCAAATTCGCAATATCATTTATTGACCGTGGCTCATGACCTAAATCCCTCAGAAGCGATTTTGGCATTATATGGTGAAATTGAACTGCATGTGCCTTTCCTGTAGTTTTCTCAGATATAGCAATTCCGGTAAACCAATCTTGCACTTGCTTTTGTTTAGCAATTAGAAATAATAGTGTGAAATATGGACTTCTTCTATTCTTAAATTTAATTTCTGATTCTGTAACATAGTAGTCTCTCACCTGCAGTTTCAAATGCTCAAGTAAATCAGAGAAATTTCCTCCGTTTTTTAAAATATTTATATCACTGTCAAGTATCGATTCTGAAGATCCTTTACTATATCTTCCTTTCATGTGCGAAACATAAAACCATAAAAGAAGTTGGTTGACTTCTTGATCATTAAACTTTTCTTTTTTTAATAATGAGCAATATGCAATAGGTATTAGTAGGAAAGGGGAACTAAGAAGTCGAAGATTTTCAATACGAGTATTACTCTGAATAAAATTATATGCAAAACGAAGAGCGTCTTTAGTTTGCTGCCAACCAAGTTGATATTGTTCTAAAGTATATCTATTGATAGTTTTATATTTACTTTGACCTGAAACAATAGAAATTAAAGTTTTTATCATTACTCCCGTCTCGTGAAAATAATATTCATTATTATCAAATTCTTTAGCAAATCTTTCTAACTCATTCATGAAGCCCTTCCAACGAGAAGTAAGTTGAGCAAGTGCAAGATCAGATCCTCTTAGCTTTGCTCCCAAAGAATTAACTCTTACAAATATTTCTGTAACCTCTTCATAGGACATTTTCTTATCAAGAATTACCATTACGTACTCATATTTCTCAATTTGTCTGACTCGCCCCAACCTCTGAGTGTATTTATCCCAGCGAATATCATCTGAATTAATACCTAACCCCTTCAATATTTGACTATCGGTCTTTTGAAAGATATCAGATACTTGGACCCATGTTGGGTCATTTTTTAGACTTCTGCTTTCAACGACAAATGTTCTCTTTTTTAATTCTTCTTGAAGATCCATAATATCATCATCGTCATCATCGTCATCATCATCTTCTATACCTGTTAGTTCCCCCTCTAATGTATCAGGATGTTCAAGATTAAATAATATTTCTATTGGTCTTCGTTTATTCCTCACCAGAATCGGCTGACCGTTTATAATTGCACTTAAGGATGTTATTCTCTGCTGGCCATCAAGCAATAAGAGCGATGAACTCAGAGGGCTGTTTTTTGCTCCTTCAACTTGAAGTTTTCTATAATTACCTGGATCGTCAGTTTCCCAAACTAAAATTGTCCCTGAAGGATACCCACGATAAAGTGAATCTAACAGATCTCTCACTTTTACTGATGTCCACACATATCTTCGCTGCATCTCAGGTAATGTAAGTTCTCCATCAGTAACCTTATCAACTAGCTTTCGTATAGATATGTCTTGTTTAGCCATTTACTTTACTTTTAAATCAATATTCAATTGATTACTCACTTTGATTAAGAAGATTATCAAAACTTGCGTTAATCTGAACTTTATCATGAGGGAGTATTATATATTTCCATTGTTTTTTATCTTAAACATTATTATTCGTTAAAATAATTAACTATTTATTTTTCACTATTTCCTTCAACATCAAATTTATATAGTCAAGGTTTTGATCATCTTGAAAAAATACATGATTTTTATTAAAATCCTTAACGGTTAAGTTATCTTTCCAGTCAACTTCAAGCCATTTTGTATTTGAAATGATGAAAGAGTTTAGAACAAGTTCTTCTTTAGATACTTGCGGTTGAACTTTTTCTTCCAAATACTTGAAAAATTGGATTTTGGGATCATTAATGCCCTTAGAATTCCTTATTCCCTTAGGATCAATAAAAGTTAGGTATTGTTTGCTTTCTTTCTTAATCCACAATATAAAATCGGGGTAAAAATTATTCCCCTCAGCAAAGAAGCCTATGCCTTTTTTACTCTGGTTCCTTAGCAGGAATATTTCATCAAATTTATTCTGCCCATCCATGCGCTTGACTTGGTCTTCAAAATCTTTCATAAACTGATGCTCTGCATCGTTTAGAGCTACTGGGAATACCTGAAGTATATTTTCATATCCTTTGCCAACGTAAACTAGCGGTTTATATAGGTGCATCAAATTATCAAATGCCTCAACCTGATTAGCTATTTGAATAAATTTAAATGATGTGTCAGAAATTACAGTTTTAAGTTGCGTAAATTTCTTTTCAATATCTTCTATATCTTCATTTTTATTCAATCGAATATCATACTGCATAATTAGATTATCATCGTTTGATGATAACATTCTGGTTTCGATATTATCAGCATTAAATCTATTTTTAAAGTACAAATAGTATTGTTCTATGTACTTCTTTAGTAAAACTGTAACAAGCTCTTGCCAAACCTTTATATTTTTCAAGGTACTTAAAGACATTTTATCTTCAGGGATGTAAACCCGATACCAAGAATTGCTAACAACAATATCTTGTAATGTTTTCTTTTCTAACTCAAGATTTACGTAGCCTTTACTTGATTTAAAGTTTTGAATATCAAAAAAAACCTGAGTCCAATCAATTAGTGAAAAATGGTTTGAACTGAGATAACAAATCTGCTTTGTAGTTTCGACTTTGTTGGATTTAGCACTCTCCAATGAATCTATTTTAGGATACCAATCAACCTCAACCTGACTATTTTTAAAAACAGTAGAATCTAGCTCTAACTTTAATATTTCTTTACGTTTAAAGTTTTCCGATTCTTTAACTTGTATTAGTTTTAAGTCACTGGTTGAAATATCAATTTTATTTTGAGTAGGAATGCTAATTGTCACCCAGTCACCAGCATTAGTAGGTAACCCTTCTTCCTCTAATAGTTCTTTAAATCGCTCCATGTAATTTGCCTTAACCCCAAATATTTGAAGCGTTTCTAAGGGCCTTAAATGCTTCCTAACAGCTTTTAGATTTCCTGGTCGTTGGTAGTCATCTAAACCAACAGAACGTTTTAAACTAAAATCATACCCTTGCAATCTGACACCTCGTCCAAACAGCTGTATGATTTGTGATCCCTCAGATTTACCAATATTCATCAAACCCATTGAACTTACACGCCATGAAGACCAGCCCTCCGTAAATTTCTTAGAACCAATAAGCATATTAATTTCTTGCTTAGGATTGATATTATTGATCTGAGCGAAAAGGGATTCCGAAAAATCTTTTTCTGTCCCTAAAATACCGTTATTCATTGCTAAATCATGTAGCTTCTTTTCATCACCTACATTAATAACCCCAAAGTATTTGTCATTATCACCCACTCTTAATCCAAGTTCTCCATTAGCACCTTTAAGATTATCTAGATAAAGGTTAGCACCGATATTGTGGTTATGAAAAATCTCTTTATTAATCCCTTCAAAAATTTGGTCTGGTGTTAATTCAAGCTCCTTTAAATAAGCAAAGCTGCCTTCAAAAATACCGTAACCTTTAGCATCCAATAGGCCAGCTTTGTTATTTAAGATTAGTTCAATATTTTTTGTGTAGTCAGCCTGGTTCTTTAAAAAATCAGTTAAGAAATGGACGATATCTAATACATCCGAGGTATCAACACCGTTTTCTTGTCTAACAGCATTAACACTACTTCCTACGAATACCCAAAGCGGTTTAAATAACCTAAACTGGCTAGCCAATTCCGGTTTGTGCTTAAAAATCAGTAATTGCTGGTAGAAAGAGAGTAGGTTGGCTGTTAGGTACTTATTCTTATAGTCTAAATTATCTTCCTTCAAGTTAAGGATGCGATAATCTTTACCATAACCATCCTCGTAAAAATATTTGTAACTGTAATCAAATAAAATGCTTTTGGCATATTCTTGAGTGAGCTCTTCTTTTTTACCTTTTGCTGCTGCACTAATAGCTTGTCCAAAAGTGGCTGAGTACTCAAATGCAAATCCTGTAGTACTCAATTGATCCCTAAATCGCTTCCATTGATCTCCACTCATACCACCGTGACCTTCATCTACCAATACAAGGTTATGAGTCTCAAAACTGTCAACTGCTACTGTTTTTTCTTTGCTTTCCTCAGAAAGTTTAGAGATCTCGATAATTTCTACTTCCCTTCCAGAGAACATACCAGATTGGCTTTTAGTAAAAATATTGGCCGGTATACCTGATAATTGAAAGTCTGCTAAATGTTGTCTTGATAGCGGTTCATTTGGTGTAATCAATAATATTTTACTCTCATGACCTTTGTTGTTTTTCTTTGCATAGTGTAAATACTGCTTGATATTTACGTGCATTAAGAGTGTTTTACCACTGCCTGTAGCATTCCAAAAGGCCAACTTGTTTAAATCGGTTTCTTTGAAAGGGCTAACTTGATAAATTGATTCCCCTTTTTTTAGTTTTTTGCCAATATGTTCTTCTACTTCCTTTGCATTAAACTTCTCTACAAACTGGTTTAAATCATGCTGCAATTGCTTTTTATTACTAAAGTATTTATCAAGATAGATTTCAGTAAACAGCAGCGATAAGTACTGAAAATACTTCCAAACGATTAATTCGTCTCTGCCATTTGATATTTCATTAGTATATCTAACGATATTTTCATCATATTGCTGAAGTATAGACTCAGTTAGATCTTCTGTAAGATATAAGTGAGCTTTAAGTTGTTCTAAAACCTTAGTGTTACCCTCTTCGGTATATCCTTCAGTGGATGATAGCTTCAACTCTTTAAATATCTCTAAGCCATTTTTTGAAACGATTTTTGAACCAATAGCATCAATTCCAAAAAGTGATAATAGGTACTTATTCAGTACTATTTTATCATGAAAATTTGCCATTATAATTCTATTTCGTTAAACATTTTTTTGAAAAAGGTTTCTTCAATCAACTTGATTTTGAACTGATCACCTTCTGATCGAAGATTTTCTAGGTGGTGATCGCCGTTGATATAAATCTGGTGAAATTCTTTAGTGCGTTGACTATCATAGAATCTTCGAAGCAATTTTTCAACCTCTTCATGTGTAGTGGTTTCTAAATCTCTCCAAATAACCAGTGTTTTGATACCTGTGCGCGTTGTTCCCTCAACAACCTTTATATCTTTTACACGTTGGACTTTGTTCACATACAATCCTATCAAGTAATTAAATGTCTCTACTAAGTCCACCTTAGTGGGTTTTAATTCATTATTCTCAGTTACTTTTAATTGATAATCAAATGGCTTTCGGAACATTTCTAGGTTAAATAAATGATCTCTACTTTCTAATTCCAACATATATTGAAGAAGGTATTCCTCTTTCGCTTTTCCAGTGAAATCCAGTTCGACATTATTTTGTAGATATAGATTGTTTAAAGTGTCTTCATAACTTTCTATCAATTGATACTTAAAGATTTGTGAAATGCCAGTTTTGTCTTGGGGTTTCCCATTTTTCCAATTTTCAGAATAAATCACTTTTTGAATACGTGGCTTAGTAACAGTATTGAAATAGGAACCCATTTCAATCATAATATATTTACGATTACCCCTATCTTGTTGATTTAATTTTATAGTGGCGTGTGCTGTTGTTCCTGACCCTGCAAAATAATCTATAACAACCCCATCTTTATTTTTGCCGACTATTGTAAAAATAGAATCATAAACATTATGTATCGATTTAGGGTAACCAAATTGTTTTGATCTTCCTAAGATATTTTCAAGTAAAATAGTACCATGAGAAGATGCATCATACTTTGAATCATACCACATCGTTTTAGGTTTTCTTCCATCTTTAATCCTATCCTTTAACTGAATTGAATATTTGTTACCCTCATTAACAATAAAATCCCCTAATTGCACAAACTCCATTATTTTATCCCTATCAGACCATCGCCACACCCTTCTTTTCCCTTCACTATCAATTGGGTTAATTTCAATTATTTCTTGATTATTGAAATATTGCTCTATATTATTTTTTTTAATCTCTTTAAGTTCACTGTTATGGTAAATAAAAATTGTATTTGAATTATATTCCGATGGATAATCATCAGTTCTTTTACCACCTACACCAATAATTTTTTTTATTGTTTTACTATAATATATTGTAAATTCTGAATTAGGTCTGTCAGCTGGTGTAGATAAGCCTCCACTTCTTCTAAAAGGCAAAAGTCTATACTCTGAATTAGGATCTGAATGCTTGAAATCTAACTTTTGTTCATCTGTTAATGGCTGATCAACAATTTCAACTAATTCTTTATTTTTCCCATAGAAAATTAAATAATCATGACTTGTTGCAAAATGACCATTTATGCTACGACCTCTTGGATTTGTTTGTAAAACTATAGTTGAAATATAATTTTCACTTGTAAAAATTGAATCCAGTAATAATTTGTTTTCATATAATTCTTCATCATCAATCGCATTAATTAATGCCGCATTGTCTTTCATCAAGCCCTTGGAAAGCGTGATGCGATTTTCCATCATTGAAATCCATGATCCATGACGGAATAGATTTTTGTAATTAAATGACAATTCACTTGTGTTATATGGTGGATCTATATATACACAGTCTAATTTAGATTCAAATTTATTTAACAATATGTTAAGCCCCTGAAAATTATCTGAATTGATTAATAACCCATTTGTTTGCTCATCTAGGTTGTCAAACTCAGACAATAATCTGTCTTTAAATGATAAATCAAAAAACTTGGTATCTAATACTAAGAATGGCTCAAATACTAATTGCTCAGCAGTATGAATATTTACATCAAACAAAATCTTCCATTCAGCGAGCTGCTCCTTGTTATTAATAATTTCTGGATAATATTCGCTTGGGATCTTATCAAGTGTTATACAATAATCAGAACTTATTACAAATTTCTTTTTTAGCCATAGTTTCTTCTGGAAGTTTTCTATTTGAGCTAAGAATTCTATTATTTTTTGTGAAACAGCTCTTATGGCTTTTACTTTACTTAATTGAGCCACAAAGAATTCTGTTTGCTTGGTGTTTACATCATCCAAATACAGGACTTCATTTTTAATATAAAAATCTAACTCTCTGTTAAGAAAACCACCCAAATCTTTATGGATAAAATAATCGAAACTATTCTTTGACACAAAGTCAACTACGTGTTTTTCCAACAGAGTGCGCTTGGTGTTCTTTTCGGTTGGGCTTAATGCAAAAACAGATATGAAAGCACTTGGTACTATTGTACTAAGTAATTCTATTGCTTCATTGATCAATGTTTCTTGTTTAGTTGCTTTAGAAACTGGTTCGTATATAAAATTGATAATTAATTCATTTCCATTTTCTTCAAGAGGCAATTCCGCATATATAGAAAATCTACGTTCAGCATCTCCCTGTGACTTGTTATTGTTTTGTTCGGTACTAACTTCTTTTAACTGAAAATGCACCAGCTTACCATCACCAGTTTTAAAAGTATAGTTTTTGAAATTTTCTGATGATTTGATATAGTATTGGTCATGATTTGCCCAATGAAGTTTTACTTCCTCACCTTCATATGGTATTGCATAAACATCTTTTTTATATCTACGCATTGAAATAAAATCACCGTCTTTATAATAACGACGGAAAAAATTAGCCAGGTGTGAAAACACCTCTTGTTCAAGTGAATCAGAATTGTCTATGGTCTTTAAACGTTCACTTAAAGATTTGTATTTAGGAGTATCCTCCGCAACAATACCCGCATCATCTAGGTTTTTCTTGAGCGTTTTTAATTCATTTTCAATCTCTGTTCTATCAGACGACTGCGTTTCACTCAAGGCTGTTTTTATATCTTCAGGTAGTTGCTTTTCAATGAATTCGTTAACCTGCTTTCGTTTCTGATTCATGATTCTGTAAATACCAAAATCTAAATCTGCTTTATTGAGCTCGAAAATATCGTTAAGTACGTCTTTTAATTGGTTATAATTACTCATATTATATAATTTCAAATGACACGGTGAATAATTCTTCCTCCTTTATCGTCCTGGTTAGTTTATTTTTAGCTTCTTTGATCATGGTGTCGCGCTGTTCGTTTATTTCATCTTCGCGGTCATAGATCTCTTGCCTTAATCTATTGTATTTGCGTTTTATCTTAGATATTTTTTCTTGTAGCTCGATCAACTCTTCACCTAAGATGTTTTCTTTATGTTGCTCGCGCTCTAATTCACGGATCTTTTGACGATCTTCTTTAAGATCAATCTCCAGTGCCCGTATTTTATCATCAGCCCATCTCTCAAATTTGGTGAATTCACGTTGCATGAATGCTGAGTCTGTTTTTTCCAGATTGTCTATTTTTTCTTTTTTATTCTTTTGGTGTTGCTTTAATAAATCTTCTTGATCTGCTACCTTGAATTTATCTGTATGAATAGAAAGATTTAATAAATTCCGAATATTCTCCTCACTGATTACTTTTACACCTTCAATTAAACCGGTCAAGATTAAAGTATCGTGTTGTTCAATATCTGATTGTACTTCTAGGTTACTTATCTTCAAAAGTCCTTTAGAACCTCTTAATTGATCTAATTCTTTATACTTAATTGGTGAGGATGCAAGGTCGAAAATCAGATGAGATTTATCGGTTTTTTCAGATTTTGCTTTTTTTAATAGATTTTGTGCCACATCACTTTGAATGCGGTAGTGCTTTGCATCGGTACGAATTTTATTCATGGTGTATCGTTCACCATTGTTTCTAATCGTGAATGAGTAATCTTCTGATTCAAAATCTGCAATGGTATCAAGATAATATCGTGTGATTTCCCACAGCCACTTTTCGAATTTTTCCAGAAATGTCTTGGTGTCAGAATAAGTGATACGCAACTTGTTTATTACACTACCTTCAAAATTTTCAAAAAGTACACTTTGAACATCTTTTATACGTTTATCGACAGCATCTTTAAACTCTTCGTCTAATTGCTTGAAATAGATGTCTATCTCTTCTTTTGTTCGACACTTCTTGTAGACTTCAATCATTCGCTTTTCAAAGTCTACACCATTCTCAATACTTCCTAATACATGATCTGACGAACCAAAAACACCTTGAAATAGGTTGTATTTTTGACCTAATAACTCGTATACTCTGTTTTCAACCTCATTTTCGCTGTTTAGGAAATTTACTACAACTACATCGTGTAATTGACCATAGCGGTGACATCTACCAATTCTTTGTTCAATACGCTGCGGATTCCATGGAAGATCATAGTTCACTACCATACTACAGAACTGCAAGTTTATTCCTTCTGCTGCGGCTTCGGTAGCAATCATGATTTGATAATCATCGCTCTTAAATGCGTCTGCCAGCGCATTTCTTATATCTACACTTTTGGAATTGGAAAGTTTTCCATAGTTATTCTTATCAGCTACCCATTTTTGGTAAATGGAACCAGATAATTCATCAGAATTATTACCATTAAATAAAACTATCTTATCCTTATACTTTTCCTTTGATAGTCGCTCAAATAAATACTGTTGTGTTCTTGTCGACTCAGTAAAAATTAGCGCTTTTTGATTCGCCCCTAATTGTTTGAGTTTTTCAAATCCGGTTTCAAGAGCTATGATTAGCTTTTCCCCTTTTTCATTATTTTCAATGCTATTTGCAAGTAGTAGGTATTGGTTTAAAGTATCAATCTCATTTTTAATATTGATCCTATCTGATGCTGTGATTTCGGTGTAATCTTGTGATTCTTCTTCTGACTCATCCCTTTCATCATCAAAGTTTTCGTATTCTTTCTCAAACCATGAGATTATTTCATCCTCAACTACCTTTGATGTGCTGAGCATTATATTCAATCTTTTGATAAGTGCTTCAAGGGTTTTAGCTATTGCAAATGAAGAAGAGCCTAAAAGCTTAAACATGACAGATTCCATGAGATGCTTTTGCGCCTTTGGAAGAGCATAAATGTGCTCACTACGTAAATATTCTAAGACATGATTATAAAGCTTCTTTTCTTGGGCTGTGGGTATGAATTGCTGGGTTATGGGTATTCGTTCGCGGTATGGAACAAACTCTCTAACATCTTGTCTAAGCGTCCTTTTTACTATTGGCTTAAGTTTATCTTTTAGTTCGATTAGATCTCCCTCTCCATTAATATATTGCTTTCTAAAAGTCTTTATGTCCCCAAATACATCGTCGTCAATAATACTCACCAAGCCAAATAATTCTTCTAGTCGATTTTGCAGAGGTGTTGCAGTTAGTAAAACCTTTTTATGGTCTTTAATGGCGTTTTTTATTCTTGAAGCTATGCTGTCTGGATTTTTATGAACATTACGTAAATAATGTGCTTCATCCATAACAACTAGATCCCAAGATGTTAGCTGGATAAGTTCTGCTTGCTTACTTGCGTATTGATAGGAGCAAATTTTGATTGATGTGTTATCATCAAATGGGTTAGTAACACCGCTCTTGTATTTAGATTTAAAATTTTTGCTCTCAATTACTTCTGAATTGAGGTAAAATTTATCCGCTAATTCATTGAACCATTGTTTTCTTAATGATGAAGGACAGATAATTAGTATGCGTCGCTTGTTTTCGGCCCATTGTTGGCTAAGAAGAATGCCAGCCTCAATAGTTTTACCCAAACCAACCTCGTCAGCTAGAATAGCACCCTTAGAATAAGGAGATTTAAAAGCGAATAATGCAGCCTCTACTTGATGTGGGTTCAATTCTACCTTAGCGTCAAGTAAAGCTGCACCAAACTTTTCAGTTGAGTCAGAACTTGCTCGTTTTAGAAGTTCGTATGCGAAATATTTTGCTTGAAAGGAGGTAATCATGATAAAAAGGATGAATTAGAGTTTCAAACCTCCATTTACAATTTAAAAGGTTTATTATGCCATAAAATATTTAAAATACTAAGTTACTAATTTTCACTTTTCTATAAAAGTGAACATGCGTTGAATTTCAACGCCTTACAACTTGTTGCGCTAAAGATGCGCTAAAAAATGTTCACTTAGGTGGCAATTTTGACTGATCAGAATATTTTAGCCCAGACACTATTTCACATCTAAAATATTCATCATGTCAAAGAAAAATCAAAAGACCACAACCTACAGTTTGGATTGGGAAACTATCGTAAATCTTGAATCCAGACTCCTCAGAGACTTTCAAACCAAAAAAGATCTCATTAAATCGAGAGAACTTCTCATGATTTCCATCGGTGCACGTCTTGGAATGCGAGTTATTGATAATCTGAGTCTTAAATATGAAGAT
>SXGQ01335908.1_pt1 | contig 12094 bp, 9 predicted proteins | sample 3178371 | NCBI WGS metagenome assembly SXGQ01 (sample SAMN11356859, study PRJNA531348) | freshwater metagenome | isolation source: freshwater sample F1-20 | place: China: Fuxian Lake, Yuxi | collected 2017-12-25 | reverse complement strand
CTGGTCGGCAACTGGAACAGATTTCAACGTCACGGGAACCGCAACATTCAATATTTCAAACAACAGCCTTGCGCTCTCTTTTGCCGGGAACAGCTTGGATTACGGGGGCGTGACTCTCAATCGAACAGGCTCCCCAGCTTTGAGCTTTACTGGAAACAACAAATTTAACAACATGACATTTGGAGGAGGAGTCACGTCTAATAATGTGTCTCTTGGAAGCACCACCCAGACTTTTAATACGTTTACTGGAACGGGGTCAGCAACCAGGACCGTCAATCTCAGTGGGACTTCTGCGGCTTCTCCGGGCACATTGATTGTTTTAGGGGCGGCATCAGGGGGAGATTACTTCACGGTTTCCAACGTCCGAGGCTACCCACTCAACAGCAGCTGGGCGATTGGAGCCTCTTCTACAAACTCCGGCTCTTTGGGGTTCCTATTCACGGCCGGAGGGGGCAGCATTTATAACGTAAACATCTCCGAGACATCAAACGCCCTTGATGCCGTTGCCGCTACTTTTACCGCACTTAGCAGCATCATTGAGTCGGCACAGGGGTTGGATAACGTCAGTCCAGCTGTACAGTCATCTAGCTCCATCAGCGAATCAAGCACGGCTTCCGACATTGTTGACGAAACCCTGATTCTTTCCCCAAGCGTTCTTGAGCAGGTCACTGGGCAGGATCAGACGAGCGCAGGACAGGACATGGCGCTGCTTGCTTTGGAAAATGCCAGCGTTCAAGACTTTTCCCAGTCGTCGATAGACTGGTATTCGTCCCTAGAAGACAGCGCGCAAGTTCAAGATTCTGCGGAATCTTTGTTGGTGGCAGAGAGCGCGCTATCGGAGGGGGTGTTGATTGCGGACGAAGTGAGTGCGCAAGAAGAACTGTTTCCAGAGGTGTTTGAGGGGGCTCAGTCTTCAGAGTCAGCAAGTGCTCAGGCTGATTTAGTTTCTTCTGTCGATGAGTACGCCCAGTCAGGGGAGTCTGTCCAGACTGCCGCTGACTTTGTAGGTGCGGTTGACGAATTCGTTCAGGCGGAGGATCAGTCCACAGCTCAGTTGGACATGTTCCCGGCTGTTGACGAGGTCGCCCAGGTGTCGGACGCCGCCAATGCAGACCAGGCCTTTGCGACCAGTGTTGATGAGGCCGGAACGGCCGCCGACAGCGCCAGCACTCAGATTGACTTTGGCTCTCAGGTATCAGAAACAGCAACGGCCCAGGACCTGGCCAGCGCCCTGGCTGACATGGCATCCTCCGTTTTTGAGACGGTTCGCCCCTCAGACGCTGTTGCCACTGCGGCCACTTTTAACGGTGATGTCGCAGACACTGTTCGCGCATCTGATGCCCCCAGCACCCGAGTCACTTTCCGGACCGACGTGTCTGACACGGTGCAGGTGTCTGACCAGGAGGCAGCAGCGGTCACATTCCGTTCCAACATTAGCGACACGGTGCAGGCTTCTGATCAGGTGGATGCCTCAGCTGCTTTCTCCGGTCTCTTCTCCGACACGGTACAGGTTTCTGATCAGGCACTTGTTGCGCCCAGCACTTTCAACGCGGATACCCAAGAAACCGCAACGGCGGCAGATCAGTCAGTTGCTCGGGCGACTTTTGAGTCCTCCGTGGCAGACACCGTCGCACCATCGGATAGCGTTTTGGCCCGCCAGCGGTTTGCCTCGTCCGTCTCGGATACCGTCGCCCCCTCTGACAGTGTCTCCGCTGCACAGACTTTCCGCTCCACGCTGAGTGAGACCGCAACGGCCCTGGACCAGACCCTGGTGGCAGCCAGCGTATTTGGCGCTTCCACCTCAGAGACAGCGACTGCGAAAGATACGATCAGCGCGTTGGTGACGGTGTTCGGGACGATCACCGAGACTGCGACAGCCCGTGACACGACAGTTGGGTTCCTGATTTTCCCAGCCAGCGTGTCTGATTCCGTTCAGGCCTTTGATTTGGTGAGCGCCGGGGTAATTTTCCGGGCAACACTTACCGAACAGGTCACTGCGGCGGACACGGTATCCCCCCAAAAGACATCCAACGCGTCGTTGTCGGAGACCGCGACCGCCCAGGACCAGGCACTTGTCGCACCCAGCACGTTCAACGCCGCACTGTCAGAATCCAGTCAGGCGGCAGACCAGTCTGCAGCTCAGGCCATCTTCCAGGCCCAAACGACTGAGGACGCAACTGGAGCAGACAGCACCGCAGCTGCGCTCATCACCTTTGGCAGCGTGGCCGAGACAGCCCAGGCAGTCGAAGCCTTTTTGGCCAACCAGACCTTTTCCGCCAACGTCTCTGACACCACGGGCCTAGCGGATGTGGCTCAGGCTTTTGCCGACTTCCGGTCGACACTCAATGAGTCGGCCACGGCCAGTGACCAGGCATCGACGGTCGTGGTTTTTGTTGGAAGCGTGGTTGAGCAGACTACCGTCGCCGACCTGGCGGTGGTCTCCGCCAGTATCTTCAACGCCGCACTGCAAGACCAGATGCGCGCCCAAGAGACAGTGGACGCCCCCGGGTCGATCTACAACCCGACGTTTGCAGCGTCAGCCACGGCCCAAGATGCTTTGTCCCCGGCTCTGACAATTGGCCCCTCGGTCAGCGAATCCGCCACGGTTCTCGACACTGTCAACGCAGCTTTCACTGCCTTGAGCCTGGTCAGCGAGTCGGCCACGGCCCAGGATTTCAACAGCGCCCTGTTGACCTATGTCGCCCTGACCCAGGAAAGCGCCACGGCTGCCGATTCCATCCTGGTCGCCCCGTCCACTTTCAACGCTATTGCCCTGGCGGCAGCGACCGCCCTGGACAACGCGGATGCGTCGGGCAGCGTGTTCAACGCCTCATTGGCCGAGTCCGCGACCATGCTGGACTCGTTGATTGGAGGCTTCCTGTGGACCCTGATCGACGACAGCCAGACGCCCAACTGGCAGGGTATGCCGGCCGTCCAAGTGGCGGGGTGGGTTCAGGTGGATGACACCCAAACCACGAACTGGCAAAATGTCCCCAGTGCACAGGGGGCGACCTGGACAGAGGTCAACACCACGAACACCCCTAACTGGCAACAAGAGCCGCCGCCGTGAGTCGGTAGCTTGCAATCACGAAAGAAGGAGTCTTCATGCCAACCGCCTATACCCCCCTTCTAGGGCTTGCGCTTCCTGTACAGGGGGAGCTGAGCAACACCTGGGGCGACGTTGTCAACAACAGCATCACCTCTTTGGTGGAGGACTCCGTCGCCAATTTTGCCACTGCCAGCGTCACGGCCGGTGACTGGACACTCACCACCACAGGTCTGGGGCTGAGCAATCAGGCGCGAATGGCAATCTTGATCCCAACGGGCACGCCCGGGACGACGCGCAACATCATCGCGCCCTCCCAGAGCAAGGTCTACTACGTCATCAACCAGTCGAATGGCGCGGTGGTTCTCAAGGGCGCGGCCACTACCGGGGTCACCATCCCGGTAAATCGGACACTGATTGCAGTTTGGAACGGCTCGGACTTTATTGCAGCCGCAAGCCCTATCATTGACCTGACTAACCAGGTGTCTGGGCTGCTGCCGGTTGCGAATGGCGGTACTGGCGCAGGAACCCTGACTGGCTTGGTCAAGGGCAACGGCACAGGGGCCATGACTGCTGTGACTGCGCCAACGGGCGCGGTTGTGGGCACCACGGATACGCAGACCCTAAGTAGCAAACGCGTCACTCCACGTGTTGTGTCTGTTTCATCAAACACCATAACAATTGACGCAGATAACACCGATCAATATAACGCCACGGTAGTCGGGGGTTTTACAAACGTAAACGCACCAACAGGGACCCCTACCGACGGTCAAAAAATTATTCTTCGCGTAATCGACAGCGGAACTTCCACCGCTTTTATCTGGAACGCCATCTGGAGGGCTGTAGGAACAGTGCTTCCAAGTAATTCCGTCGTCAACAAGGTGCTGTATGTTGGCGCTATTTATAACGCCTCTGCAACGAAGTGGGACGTCGTCGGCGTGATGACCCAAGCCTAAGGAGCATGAGACATGGCTGATAGATATTGGGTAGGTGGAACCGGCACGTGGGACTTTAGCAACACGGCTAACTGGTCTGCCACCTCCGGCGGGGCCGGCGGTGCATCGGTCCCGACTTCCTTGGACAACGTCTTTATAGACAGTAATTCAGGGCCAGCAAACCTCGTAATTACAACGGGTGTTGGTTACACGGCAAGGTGTTACACGTTTAGCATGACCCGGGGCGTTTTGCAGCCCACCTATAATACAGACTTAGTGGTTGGAGACTTTTCCGGGGGGACCAACTCTGGAAATTTTTCAATCACAGGAGGGTATGCATGGTACTTTCGATATATCCAAATATATGGGAGTACGACCGGAACGCCGTCGACGTTTAATGTACCAAGCTCTCTCACTTCCACCTTAGGCGGTATTGAGTTTATGGCTGGGAGCGTGCAACTAACCGCAAATTTCCAGACAGCAGCAGGCTCTAATATATTCCGAATAAAAAGCGGAGCCACGCTTGATATTTCCGGAAGAACTGTGACAGTCTCAGGTACATTTGAGGTGGAGTCTTCCGGCACTCTACTCAGCTCTTCCTCAACACTTACTACAAGCACTTTCACCCTCAATAGTGGAGCAATCTTTAACCCAAGTGGCATTTCACTTCTGTCAGTTGGCTCACAATTCACCGATCAGACCAGTAGAACGTATCCAAGCGTGGCTTTTACCGGCACTGTAACGGTCGATGTTCCGGCGTCTGTGACTTTTACAACTCTGCAATTAGCCGGCATGCTGGTGAAGGCAGGCCAAACTGTTTATGTGGGGACCCTGACTAGCGTTTCTTCAACTGTTCGATCACTGTCTACCTCTAATTCTCCGGGGCAATTCACGTTGTCCTCCCCTAGCGGGACAAAGACGCTGCCCTTCTTGGCTATTTCTAACTGCAATGCAACGGGCGGAGCGACATGGGTTGCGCCATCCTCCTCCTCGGATATGGGAAACAACACCGGCATCCAGTTTGCCAATTCAAGGGGCCTTCTGGCCATCTTTACCTGAGGAAGGATCATGGAACAATCTGATGAAATCCGAATGCTCAAAGCCCAGGCTCAGGCTGAGTTAAACCGACTGGAAGCCAACGCCCCTGCCAAGGAGGTTGCTGGCAAGGCCATCGGAAAGCATGGACTTGCGTACATCACGGCGATCGTATTGGTGGGCGTGGTGGCCAGCCTTTTCTTGGAGGAGTCCAAGATCGCTGCTGTCATTGGCCTGGTCAGCGCCGCGCTGACCGCACTGATTGCCATGCTGAACGGGATCGCTGGTGCCAGCCCCAAACAGGAAAAGCCCGAGTTTGAGGTTATGCGCCAGCTTATTGACAAGCTCGATCGCCTGGACCGCAAGGAGCAGCCAATGAAGGTCACGGTTGAAGGCGAGCGCGTCACCGTCAGCAAGGGTGACGACCAGATAACCACTACGAAAGGCGCATGATGTTATCCCTAATCTCGACACTCGGCGGCCTGCTAATCAGCGGCCTTCCTAAATTGCTGGAGTATTTCCAGAACAGGGCTGACCAAAAGCATGAGTTGGCCCTTGCTCGGATGCAGAACGAGCGGGAATTGGCCTTGGCCGCTCAGGGCTACGCTGCCCAGCAGAAGAGTGAGGAAATCCGCACAGATCAAGTGATGATGCAGACCGAGGCACAGATGACCGAGGCTGCTCTTAAACACGACGAGAAGGTGTTGGAGAAGGCTAGCCAGTGGGTTGCCAACTATGTCGGTACTGTGCGGCCTACGGTGACGTACATCTTCGTGTTGGAGTTGTTGGCGATCAATGCTTTCTTGTGCTACTACCTGTACAAGAACCCCAGCATGATCAGCAGCATTGACGACATCGTGAAGTACTCTGAGTTGATCTTCTCCAAAGACGAGGTGGCGATGTTGGGTGGTGTGATTGGCTACTGGTTTGGGTCTCGTCAGTGGAGCAAGAAGTGAAACTGAGTAAAGCTGGCGCTGATCTGATGCACCAGTTTGAAGGGTGTAGGAACAGGCCATACCTTTGCCCAGCACACATCTGGACTATTGGCTACGGCCATGTCCTGTACCAAGAGCAGATCAGGCTTCCAATGATGAGGCCGGAGGGCAAGGCCGACATCCCAATGATCCGCAAGGAGTACCCACTCAAACCGGAGGATAACCGTGTCTGGACCAAACAGGAAATTGATGATTTGTTCGCGGTGGACGTCGGCAGCTTTGAACGCGGTGTTCTTCGACTTGTTCCCGGCAGTGCTGGCCGCCAAGGCAGCTTTGACGCTCTGGTCTCTTTTGCCTTCAATGTAGGGGCCGGGAACCTGCAGCGCAGCAGTATCCGAATCAAGGCAAATCGCGGAGAATGGGAGGAAGCGGCAGACGCGTTCCTCTTGTGGAACAAGGCGGCTGGCAAGGTCCTGCCGGGATTGGACAGGCGTCGCAAAGCGGAACGGGCGCTGTTCCTGTCATGAAACACAGACGGAGAGCTTTATGAAGACCAAACCAGTGTGGGACAAAAAACGGCCTAAAGGCCTGGGCAAACCCAAGGCGCTGACGCCCGCCAAGAAGGCCTCGGCCAAGAAGATGGCTAAGGCTGCGGGCCGCCCCTACCCCAACCTTGTTGACAACATGCGTGCTGCGCGTAAGGGGTAATCATGCCGCTCATGCGCCTTTTTCTGAAGCCAGGGATTGACAAACAGAACACCGAATACGGTGCAGAAGGCGGCTGGGTGGATGGAGACAACGTCCGCTTTCGTTACGGACTGCCAGAGAAGATTGGTGGGTGGACCCCGTTCGGGTCTGAGGAGTCCTACCTAGTAGGGCTTGCAAGCGATATTTTCACTTGGAGCAGTCTCGCGGGGATTCCTTACGCAGCGGTTGGCACCAACCGCAAGGTCTACGTTTTCTCTGGCGGCCTTTGGTCGGACATCACGCCTATTCGTGGCACAGGGGCGGTGACGTTTACCACCACCAACGGCTCCACCACCGTGACAGTTAATGACAACGCTCACGGAGCCATTGCGGGCGATTTTGTAACGCTGTCCGGTGTTGCCGGAGACCCTGGCGGCATCCCAAACGCCAGCCTAAACAACGAGTTTGAAATCCAACAGGTTCTTAGCGGCAACACCTACACCATCCTCTCGCCGACCGCCGCATCTTCGTCTGTCTCTGGAGCGGGCTCAGGAACTGCTGAATACCAGATTCAGGTGGGCGGGGACCTCAACTTTTTTGACTACGGCTGGGGCACTGGCACGTGGGGCTTGAGCACATGGGGAACGCCACGACCGGCTTCTGCGGCGCTAACACTTTTTGCAAGGGTGTGGACCTTTGACACTTACGGTGAGGACCTGATTCTTCAGGCTATCAACGGTGCCATTTACCAGTGGCAGCCTTCTCTTGGGGTCAGCGTGCGCGCAACGGCAATTGCTGGGGCCCCGACAAAGAGCAAGTTCGCTCTTGTGTCCACCCCAGACCGGCACTTGGTCTGCCTGGGCACTGAGAGCACGATCGGCCTGCCGAGTAGCCAGGACCCGATGTTTGTTAGGTTCTCCAGCCAAGAGAACATCAACGACTTCGTTGCCACGGCCACCAACACTGCTGGCGGCCAGCGTCTGACGGACGGTAACGAGATCATCACGGCTCTGCGCTCTCGCGGCCAGATTCTGATTTGGACGGACACAGCGTTGCATGGTCAACAGTACGTCGGGCCGCCATATACGTTCGGTTTCCAGCAGCTTGGCGCAAACTGCGGAGCTGTCGGGCCCCACTCTGCTGTTGACGTCAACGGCGTGGCTTACTGGATGAGCAAGGAAGCGTTCTTTGTCTTTGACGGTACAGTCAAGAAGTTGCCATGCACCGTCCAGGACTACGTGTTTGAGGACATTAACCTGGTGCAGGCCAGCCTTTTTTACGGCGGCCTAAATACCCAATTTAACGAGCTGACTTGGTACTACGCGTCTGCCAACAGCGACCGGATCGATCGCTGCGTAACCTACAACTACCTGGAAAACGTCTGGTCTATCGGTAGCATGGCCAGGACAGCGTGGGCCGACGTGAATGTTTACGCGACCCCCACTGCCGCCAAGTATGAACCTAATTCAACAGCGGCTACGACCAGCACAATCTACGGCCTGACCGCCGGCCGGTCGATCATGTACAGCCAGGAGTCCGGAGTTGACGCCAATGGCCTACCCTTGGAGGCGTACATCTATTCCGGTTACTTTGACATCGGCGACGGGGACCAGGTGATGTTTATGCAGCGGTTCATCCCTGATTTCAAAAATCAGCAGGGCAACTTGGAGGTACAGCTGCGGCTCCGTCTGTACCCACAGGCGTCCGCAACGCCCAGTTCGCTGGACCCCTATGTGATCACGCCCACCACCCAAAAAGTCGACACGAGAGCTCGGGGCCGGCAAATACAAATGCGTATCGTCAGTGAGGACCTGGGCAGTTGGTGGCGTTTTGGCACGATGCGCGTTGACGTGCAACCGGACGGCCTGCGATGAGCAAAATCACCAACGTCCGCCTGCCTAACGCGGCTCCGCGCGAGTACAGCCCGGAGCAGTTTAACCAGCTGGTGCGATCGCTTGAGCAGGTCATCTTCCAGCTCAACAGCACGTACACGCCTATCACCACAGAACTCGCGCAGGCAGCGCTGACATGGTACGAAGGTGCCAGAGGGGCAGACATGGATAGTAGTTTGATCGTTCCAACCACATTTGACGCCTTTGGGCGTATTAGGGTCTCGTCGCCCTACACGCTCTTTGACAGCCAGAACCGGTATCAAAAAGACCCGCAGTTCAGTGAAGAACTGGTCACTGGGGGCACCGCAACCTACCTGCCCAACGAGTCCAGCGTCAACTTGGGCGTGACCACGACGTCAGGCAGCAGGGCCGTGCGCCAGACCTTCCGTGTCTTCCCCTACCAGCCTGGCAAGAGCCTCTTGGTCCTTGCGACGTTTGTCATGAGCACTGGCAAGACCAACCTGCGCCAGCGGGTGGGCTACTTCAACGCCAGCAACGGCGTGTTCTTTCAGGTCAATGGGACTACCCGTTCGTTTGTCCTGCGCACCAACACGTCGGGCACGCCCAGTGATGCGCGGACCGTGAATCAGGCTGACTGGAACTGCGACAAGCTCGACGGATCAGGGCCCTCGGGCCTGGTGTTGGACACTACCAAGGCTCAAATCCTGTTCATGGATTTTGAGTGGCTGGGCGTAGGCTCTGTGCGCTGCGGCTTCATCATCAATGGCGTGTTCATCCTTTGCCACACGTTCAACAACGCCAACGACCTGAACAAGGTCTACATGACGACGGCTATCTTGCCGATCCGCTACGAGATCGAGAACACCGGAACCGTGGCGTCGTCTTCCACGATGACGCAAATCTGTTCCTCAGTCATCTCTGAAGGGGGATATGACCAGAAGGCTATTTCACAGTGGGCGCGTCGCACATCTCCGCTGTTGAATGTGACAACGACCTATGTTCCCATCGTCTCCATCCGGCTCAAGAGTACTTCTCTTGGTGCGGTGGTGATGCCTGCCACCTACAACGCCATTCCGATTGGCTCGATCCTGGACTACGAGGTCGCGCTCATCAAGAACCCCACGCTGACGGGCGCATCGTGGACCAGTAACTCGACCAATGTGGAGATGGACACTACGGCCACCGCGATGACTGGGGGCACGATTGTGGATATGGACTACGTCTCTGGCAGCAACCAGGGCAGCGGCGTCGTCAGCACCGCTCAGGACTACAACCTGGACATGCAGCTGGGGGTGTCTTTGGCTGGGGTCAGTGACATCTACACCCTGGCCGCCCGGACGATTTCCGGAACCGATGACATCATCGGCGCGATGTCCTACATTGACTTGACGGATTGATGCCATGGCCAATAAGTACTTTCGCGAATACCTGTTGCCCAGTGCAACCGTTGAGACGGCCATCTACACCGTCCCGGCCGCCAATGCGGCCGTGATCCGGTCGCTTCGGGTCACCAATGCGGGCACGACCGCCACGCTTGTGACGGTGGCCCATTACGAGAGTGGTGGGGTCACCCCGCACTACCTTTTGCGCGTCAAGTCCTTGGCGGCCAATACGACCATGGATGTCTTCAACGGGGTGCCCTTGAACATGGAAGAGGGGGACGTAATGAAGGTGACCTCCTCGGCCGGATCGGTCACTTTTTACCTGTCCTACCTGGAAATGGACCGTTCGTAATGGCTGGACAACAGGGCAACTATTCCACGATAATGGCAGCCATCATCGCGTCCTTTCCCGGCGCGCGGCCCATTACGGGGCCTTCGGCACAAATTGGAAAGGACCATCATGGCAAATGAAGGAATCATGGCCCTGCCCCAAGGCATGGACATGCCGGCAGATCAGGCCCAAAACCAGGCCCCTGTTGTCACCAGCGCCGATTCTTACGACGCTGCTCAAACCGCTCTTGGAATGACCGACCCGCAGGGGTCGGAAGCAGCTAAAGCAGCTATCCGAGAAGCCATTGGGGACCTCCAACTGACCCCGGAACAGCTGGACATGATGATCCAGATGTTCGAGTACATGAGCCAAAACCCTGGCGAGTACAAGAGGCTGGTCCAACAACTGGTTGACGAAGGGGCCGTGGACCCCGGTGATTTCCCTGAGGAATACGACGCTGAGTTTGTGGGCATGGTGCTCATGGTCCTCAACGAGATGCGCATGATGCAGGGCCAAGGGGCCATGGAGCCGATGGCCATGAGCCCTGTGGTACAGGGCCTTGAGCCGATGACCATGGCCGAAGGCGGTCTGGCCGATGTATCCGCCTACCTGGCCGCGCAGGGTCGCAATGGCGACACCATGCTGGCGCACATTACCCCGGAAGAGGCCCAACTGCTCAAAGAGCGCGGCGGCTCTGGGACGATCAACCCGGTCACCGGGCTGCCTGAGTTCTTTTTGAAGAAGGTCTTCAAGGCCATTGGCAGCGCCGTCAAAAGCGTCGTCAATGTCGTCAAAAAGGCGCTGCAGTCTCCTGTTGGACGCATCCTGGGCACCATTGCACTGGCCACGGTCCTCGGACCAGCAGGCGTGGGCCTGTCGATGGGCACCGCAGCAGGCCTGGCTGGCGCTGGCACCACCTTGATGGCTGGCGGCTCGATCAAAGAGGCGCTGATTGCTGGTGCCATGGGCTACGTCGGCGGTGGCGGCACGATCATGGGTGTTAACCCTGTGTCCTCCATCGGCCAATACCTGCCGGGTGCGGCGGGAAGCGCCTTGAACACAGGCTTAACAACCGGCGTGCTTGGCGCGGGCATCGGCAAACTGGGCGGCATGAGCACCCAAGACGCGCTGCGCATGGGCCTGATGTCCGGCGCATCGGCAGCAGCCCTTCAAGGGCTTAAAAACAACACTGGTTTGATGAACGAGGGCCGCGTAACTAAGGCGGACCTTCAAGCGGCTCAGGGAGAAGGGACGCCTGCATCAGGCACGGGCCGATTTAGCGGCATTAGCGATGCTCGTCCAACGGGCGCCCCAGGGCCTATCGGAACCGCTTCAGACCTTATGTCTCCAGTAGAAGTCACAGGTACTGCTCAAGCGGGCAGGTTTATACCGGATGCTCCTCAGGGAATGTCTAACTACCCCCAAGTCATGGCGTATCGAGCAGCGCAGGAAAATGACCTGGTTCGCCTCGCAAACCTGCAGGACACATACGGCGACAGGATCACGGGCCGGTACAGTTATGCCACGCCCGGCCGTGTAGACACCTCTCCAATACCGACTGCAGAACCACTGGGCAGGTTCGCTGCACCGGTGGAGCCCGCTGGCATGGCCGGGCCCGGCGCAGGTTTGACGCCCAGCGGCGGTTTTGCTGCTAACTACAGCCTGGCGGGCGGCCCGTCTGCTGCGCCTGCTGGCATGGAAGGTGCCATGGGCAGCGGCCTACGCGCAGACGTGGGGCCGCTGTCGGGCGCGCCGGGCATGGGAGACGCCATGGGCAGCGGTTTGCGAGCCCCAACCAGTCCAGCGATGACGTTTGGTGGCGCGGCCAACTACAGCCTGTCCAGCACACCGGCTCCGGCAGCTCCGGCCGGCTTCCTCGACAAGATGGTG